>Ga0210408_10003291_pt1 | contig 15027 bp, 14 predicted proteins | sample IncBWH4MmetaG_FD_155471 | JGI IMG/M metagenome (GOLD analysis project Ga0210408, IMG submission 155471) | Forest soil microbial communities from Barre Woods Harvard Forest LTER site, Petersham, Massachusetts, United States - Inc-BW-H-4-M | ecosystem: Environmental > Terrestrial > Soil >...
TCGTTCAACAACATTCCGAATTTGAAAGCGGGCGATTCAATTACGATCGACGGCTCCGATGGCAAGCAGTATCTCTACAGTGTGGATTCGGTTGTGAAGGCCGATGTGAATGACGGCACCACGATCAATATCTCACCTTCACAGGGCACGAAGCTCACGCTCGTCACCTGTGACACGCTCACCGGTAAGAGTGCGCGCTATATTTTACAGGCCGATTTCGTCGGTGTGGTAGGAGAGACGCAATAAATTATATGAAAAAATCCATCCTCTTTCTTGCAGTCCTCGTCGTTGGCATCGGAGCGCCGTTTGCACAGGCCGATCAACTTGACGCACCGCTCGCGTATCCGACTTCAATCGGCGTTCCGGCTGAGTTGGGCGATCCTGCAATCGTCGGCGATGGCGTATCGATCGGCGATGGCACTTCGATCGGATCGGGCACTTCAATTGGTAGCGGCACGAGCATTGGCTCCGGCGTCAACATCGGCGGCCCGGCAAATATTGGGTATCCCGTCGGCATTGGGTATGGAGTCGATGTCGCGCACCCGGTCAACGTCGGTCATCCGGTCGACGTCGCAAGCCCCGTCGATATCGGTCATGCCGTCGACATCGCGCACGCGGTTGATCTCGTTGGACCAAATGGTCTCTTCAATCTCACGCTCGTCGGCACTCCAGTCGACATCGCGCACGCGGTAGACATCGCCCACGCCGTCGACATTGCGCATCCGGTCGCAATTGGTACTGCCGTAAACATCGCAACTCCCATCAGCCTCGCGCATCCGGTTTCCATCGCGCACTCGGTCGACATCGGTCAGGCCGTCAATATCGGCTCTGCCGTCACGTTTGGCCGGTAAGCCTCATTTACAGGGAGGAAAGGCCCCATATATTGACTTTTTTATATTTTGATGTATAATTAAAGATAGACCGTACAGGCTCGAGGAGTCTGCGGCAACGTGTCAGGAGGACACACCATGCAATCGATCGTCGCGCGAATCTCTCTCGCCTTCGTCCTGATCGCTTCGTCGCTCGTTTCTGCCAACGCTTACAGCAGCCGCTACGGCGGCAACTGTGACCGCGGCTTGCGCGGTCCGCCCTCGCCATGCGACGGGTATGGGCCCGGACGCGGTTTTGTCCGCGGAGGCCCTGTCCAAATGCATGCGCACACTTTCACCCAGAGTTATGGGGTGCGGGTGAGGGCATTCTACATTCCTGGTCGCTGCACGAATACTTCGTGGGTGATCAGGAACGGCGTCAAGATCGTTCTGAGCGTGACCAGCTGCTAATCACGTCTCGAGATTGATCTCCACACGTTCTCGATGATTCGGGACCGACAAGAAGCGCGACTCCGGCCGCGCTTCTTTCTTTTGTGTATAAACTCCTGGATTTGAGGCATAGTTCTAAACTCAATAGCGTGGGGATAATGGGAGTTGCGAATCAGAGTGCCATGCTACGATGCGCGTATATCCGAATCACATAATTCCTATGGCGATGGAAGGCAGTTTTTTGCGGAAAATCGAGAAACGAGAGAAGGCCAAGGAGGAAATAAAAAATCCCTCGACACCAGAAGAAAAGGACGATCGCGAGACGATACCTGAAATAAATAAAGACCCCGAGCTGTCGAGGCAATTCGGTGGTTTTTTGAGCACATACGAAAATCCAGAAGCCAGAGAAATGGGAATGAGGATGCTCAACAACACCCTTACGGAGGAAGACGTGCCGCGCCTGGCCATTTTTCGCGAATATTTCTTCGAGCGGAAAGACGAGTCGGAGAAACTGGCCGAAAAAATCGGCGGTGAACGTTTCGAGGAGATACTGCAAAACGCCCCACAGCTGCAAGACCTCTGTAATGCGTACGGTAAAGATAAGATCCAAGAAATTCTCAGGCTGGGAGCGCTCGAACTTGCCTGGAGCGATAACAAAGCTTTTGAAGAACTGAACACGGTAGTCACGAGGACCGAGCGCTTTGAGCAGCAAGTAGAGGCGCCGTTGCAGAAAGAAATGAGCGAATTCTGCAAGAAGTTCAAATTGTCAGAAGACGAAGTCTTGGCCGGCATGGATAGCGACGATCCGATGGTACGCATGGAGCAGCTGCAGGGTCGCATGAGGGAAAAAATGAAAGGCTGGTCGCTCCAATTGCCCGGATTTCTGCCAATCGGTGCTGGCAAAATAATCGGATGGGGAGAGAAGGCTGCGGATGCACGAGGTTCTGCTGATCGCAGCATGGAGAGTTCGTATGGAAAGGCGTGGATGATGGCACATCAAAAAGATCGCTGGGAGAATACCGTTGAGCTGCGTAATCGGGTATTGGAAAAGCAAGGAAGCTTCATGGCCTCCTTCGTCTCCTCCAACAAAGACCTGCGTTTTGCACTGAACCGCGTGATCAACGGAGAGAAACCCGCCTTCAAAGACTCTATAACGACAACGGGAACGTATGAGGAAGCAAGAAGTGTATTGAATTCGACTTCCCTGGACGAGAAAAGTGCAAAGACGCTTATCGATGAATATAAGGCTGCGAATAAACTCAAACCTATCAGTGACGAAGCACAAATCACGCGTCATATGGGTGAGGTGTTCAAAGAGGCTGAGAAGCGAGTACAAACTGAAACGAAACGCAAGGGCGGTTTCTTTATGGAGCTGGTGCGAGCGCTCTTCAGCGCGAAAGACAAGGACGAATTTATCAATAATCCCTCGATGCGGACAATGTTTAAGGGGGCATAAATGAAAAACTATGTCAGATACTAATGCAGTGGAAGAATTGCGCGCGATCGTTTCTTCTGGCAGCGAGGTAGAAACGATGCAATATATCAAAGATCATTTCCAAGAATTTCCGAAGCAGTTACAGCAGGGGATAGTAGTCGGGCTGTACACAGATGCTGCAAAACAAGATTTGGAGAATCGCATTGCCGTCGCTGATGTGAAGTCGCAGATACTGTCGTTGTTACGTGAATTCGATGCGCTCGACAAGCAGGCGCAATAGTTGGAAGTTGACTTCTCCTAAGTTTTAATACCTAATAGCGGCAGTCCCGAATGACCGCAAGTGTTTTTCGCGATCAGATCGGGTGGATTCGCCTTGAAAATTCCTCTGGACATGAGAAAGGAGAACACGTCATGTCCGATACGACCCACTCCGAAGATCACGATCACAAGAAGCACGGCTTCTTCGGCGTCGTGTACCAACACAAGTCGGGGATCGCGATGATTCTCTCTTGGCTGGCTCCCTTCGCCATCATGCTGATCGGATACGCCTTCGCGGAGCTCCGCGGCCCCGCTACCTGGCCGTGGCGAATGCCTGTCGGCGCGTGGGCTGGCGTTGCAGCGCAACTCATGTGCCTGGTTGCGTGGATCCTCTACGAGATCTGGTACTCGACAAATCGGGCAACCTCGATCTTGCAGCTGCAAATTGATGTCACTGGCGACATCTTCGTTCTGGTGACATTCGTATTTGGCACCGGCGCAGCCGTCAACGCGGGGACGCTTGCGTCGTGCGTGATTGTGCCGTTGATCGGGGCCACGATCGACGCGCTCCAGTCCAGCATCCTCGCGATCAACAACGCGGCAGGCGAGACCCAACGCGTCGGCGCTGGTCGCTAAATGCAACATAGGAAAGGGAACGCGAGGCGGGCAGTCCGCCTCGCGAGTAGGGAAGTACCTACTTCAAAAAGGAGCGCTTGGCTCGGATGCCGGCGCTTCTTTTGTTTAATGAGGAAAATAAGAGAAGGTAGAATATGGCTTAAAATGGGCTATTTTATGGCTTGACAAAAGGCTTTTTTTGAGTTATCATCTCGAATAGCGATCGGAAGTGTTTTTTGTGTTTCCGATCTCTGAAAAGTACACCGCAACGTTAACCCAAACGGAGGACACCGTCATGCAACGGTTCGCCAACACACTGTGCTATATCGTCGCTGCCGCAGTCATCGTACAGTTCGGTCTCAGGTTCAACCCCGTCGTAAGCGGGATCGACCTGGCGACCTTTGCGTTCGCGCTGTACATCGCCTGGGGCTTCACCAACATCCTCTCCGGCTTTCACGCTCAGCCGGATGGCGACGAATACAAGAAGGACCTGCACTCCACGTGGGTGACAACGGTCGCGGTTTTCGGCACTTTGCTCTTCGTCGTGTACCGCCGCGTTTTCGGCGGGACGCGCGATAGCGTCGTTACCGATCTGCCGGACAACTTCTGGGTGCTGGTCGTGCTGGCTGGCGTCTGCGTCTTCCTTGTCGGATACGTGCTGCGCCACAAGCTGGCACGATACAAGGAGTATATCCGGCAGCAGCAGATAGCCGCAGCAGCGGTTCCCCTGACCGTTGGTCCGATCACTGGTGGTACTCCTGCAGGAGCCGCCGCTGCGACTAGGCCAACAGTGACGGCCGCCACTAGCGGCAATTGGACCTGGCTGTTTGCCCTGCTGCTCTTGGCCGCGGTCGCTGTCTGGGCGGCGCTGCACCCGGACGAAACAAAGGATTTCCTCAAGTCGATCCGACTGAGCGAAATCCGCACCAAGACCGATGGTCCAAGAACGGCTGCAACACCCACCCGCACCCAATATGCTACTGGGTGGGAAGGATGGAGAAACCCTTGCGGCTGGAGTTCGTCCCGGTGCTGAACTGGGACATGTACTTTCGACTTCGACTGGCGGCGGATGCCTCGCATCCGCCGCAGTCACCTTAAAAGCTTTATTTTACTTGATCTTTTCAGTACTTGACAATAGTATTATAAGTGATATAATGATAATATAGATTTGAGTTTCTCCTTGTAATTCCGATCTTGCGGTCCTATAAATGGACCTTATGATCGGGCTCGCAAGGCCCCGTTCTTTCACTAACCTAGGGAAGTTAAGATTCGATCAAGAGTGCGAGGGATATGTGTGTACGAAGTTCGCGCTCACATACCCCTCGCACACCATTCCGGTTGTCGAGGTTTGCCCACGGAGACTGCAATGACCCGCTTCACCATCACGACCGCCGCCATTGCCGCCCTCGCCGTCGCCTTCATTGGTTCGGCTTCGGCGGATCCGGGCGGCAAGAAGCCCTACGACGTCGCGAAGGAGTGCCTGCTGAAAGTCTCGACGACTTACAACGGCCAGACATTCTACCTCAAGGAAGGCATCCACTTCGGGACCTATGCAGGCTCCGGAGATCCCGACGACGTCATCGCCGCCGGCATCTGGATCCGCGCTGGTCTGCGCGAACATGCCTCGTGGAAGGACCACGTGAGCGAGATCGAGGGATGCCTCAAGCACATCCCCAATCTCCGCTACGTCGGCCGTTCCAACTGATCGAGGACCAACTTCCCAGGGACACGAAGAGCGGCGGGCGCAATGAATAATTGCACCGACCCCGCCGCTCTTCCCTGGTTTTTTCGCGATTGCCTGTGCGCGGATCCTATAGTAGGGTCCGAGAACGGGTTCTCACGAACCGTGGGCGCCGTTTTCGGCAGGGTATTGACAGGAGGGAATTTATAAGTATAATGCGCTCGATTAGCAAATTAAGAGTAGCTTAGTTATTAGCCGGAACAAAAATATGAATACAGCAATAAAAAACATGCGTGTTGGAGCAATCGTTTTCGCAGCGATCTTGATTTTTGCGGTCTCTGCGCCGAAAGCGTTTGCCGATGACCCGAACGATATGGGTAACGCGGGTTACGACAACTACGCCTCGACCGGTTCCGACAACTATGCTGCTCCCAGCTACGACAACTATGCAAGCACGGGATGGGATAACTACTCGTCTCCTGGCTACGACAATTATGCCTCGACGGGATACGACAACTTTGCGTCCACTGGTTCAGATAACTTCGCATCACCGGGTTACGATAACTTCTCGAGCACTGGCTCTGATAATTTTGCTTCTACCGGTTCGGACAACTTCGGTACCGCTGACGTCTACGGCAACACAATCACGCAGGAAGACGGCGGCGTGGGATACACCTACGAAGCCTACGGCAACACTACTGACACAACTTCTTACGGTTCTTCAGGAGGTTCCTACGGTGGCGGTTCGTTCGGAGGTGGCTCGTTTGGTGGAGGTTTCTCCGGCGGCTCGGCTCCGATGAGCTTTTCTGCTCCGCGCAGCTACTACTCTGCACCGGCTGTCAGTTACTCTGCGCCGCAGCAAATCATCCAACAGGCGCAGCGTCCGATCCAGCAACAGCCGTTTATCGTCACGCAGCCCGGCAACACGGCTGTAACGACGACCAACAACACCTGCACCAACAACAGCTGTAATTACACCGACAACAGCATCAACCACAGCTTCAACACGACCGGCAGCTACAACACCACGACCGTGATTCCTGTCGCGCAGACCCCTGTCACGTATCCGGTACAATACGTCTATCCGCAGAATTACACGCAGACTCCGAGCTGCACGATCACGCTCTCGTACAACGGATACAACAGCGGTTATAACAACTCTGCTGCGACCTTGACCTGGTCGTCCACCTACGCGACGTCGGCTTACATTAGCCCCAGCGTCGGTAACGTCGCTCCGAGCGGTTCACGGACTGTCTACGCAAACCCCGGCACGATCTACACGATGGGCGTGAGCGGTCAGGGCGGATCCGGCAGATGCCAGACGACTTACACCTACACCAACAATTACGTCTCGACTCCCTACGTCTCGCTCTCGCAGATTCCGTACACGGGCTTCGACTTTGGCCCCTTGGGCAACGCGCTCTACTGGCTCTCGCTCCTTGCCTTTGCTGCGGCCGGCGCGTACCTCTTGGTCTACTACAAAGGTGGTGCGGCGATCTTCGCAGGAGCAGCGACGAAGCGCTCAAGCGCACGAATCCAACCGGCAATCCTCTCACCGATTCAGATCGTCGAAAAGAAAGTTGTCACACCGATTGCAAAGAAAATCGAGCACGTGATTGCTCCGGTCTCGAATCTTCCGACGCATGAAGTGCGCAACATGACGACCGATACGATGGTCTTCGCGCGCTCAAGCGGAAAGGAAGCTCCGCGCATCGTAATCAGCCGCAGTTAATTTCGCCGCCGCCCCGAAGGCTCCAAGGTGAAAACAAAAACTCCCGCCACAAGCGGGAGTTTTTGTTTTAGGCGTGTGCCGCAATGTCGCGTTTCAACTTCTCGATGAATTTCTCGATTGATTCTGTTTTCTTCTGTCCCTCTCGATTCTCGATCGTCACTGTATTATCCGCGACCTCCTGATCGCCGACGACGATGTAGTAGGGGATTTTCTCAATCTTTGCTTTGCGGATGCGCTTGCCCAAAGAATCGCCTTCCGAAAGCTCCACGCGGATATTCTGATCCCGAAGCGAATCGAAGATTCCTTTCCCGTAGCCTGTATGCTTGTCGGAAACGGGGAGTACGGCTACCTGCACGGGTGCGAGCCACAGCGGGAAGACCCCTCCCGTGTGCTCGATATAGACGGAAAGAAATCGCTCCAGTGATCCGGCAATTGCAAGGTGGATCATGATAGGAGTTTTTAAACTGCCATCGGCATCGGTATACGTCAGTTTAAATCGTGCTGGTTGCACGAAATCGAGTTGCCCAGTCGCTAATTGCCATTCGCGACCAAGGGAATCAGTCGCCATGAAGTCAATCTTTGGTCCATAAAACGCCGCTTCACCGGGCGCCTCATAAAATTGAAGCCCGGCACGCGTGGCTGTTTCGCGCAGAATTGTTTCTGCTTTTTCCCACAATGCTTTGTCGCCTAAATATTTTTCGGGAGCCTTTGGATCGGAAAATGAGAGACGAATTTTCAGTGGCATGTCGACGGCGGCGTAAAATTCTTTGACCATTGCGAGAACTTCGCTGTAAATGCTATCGAGTTGGTCGGGCATGCAGAATATGTGGCTGTCGTCTTGGGTAATTGCGCGCACACGCGATAGTCCCATCAGCTCTCCTGCCTTTTCGTCGCGATAGATGGTCGTCGTCTCGAGATACTTGATCGGAAGGTCGCGATAGCTCCGAGGTTTGGAGGCATAAATTTGCTGATGATGGGGGCAATTCATGGGCTTCATGACCAGCTCATCCGAAGTCTCTTGGCTCTTTACAAGGAACAATTCATCGCCAAATTTTGCCCAATGACCCGATGTTTCGTAAAGGTCTTTTTTCGTGATATGCGGAATCCAGACTTTTTGGAATCCGCGCGCGAGGCGTAGGTCTTGAGAGAGTTTGTTCAATTCCTCGCGTAAGATCGTTCCACGGGGCGTGAAGAGTGGCAAGCCCGAGCCGACCAATTCGGAGAACGTGAAAAGGTCAAGTTCCTTGCCGATCTTGCGGTGATCGCGTTTTTTCGCCTCTTCGCGCTGCAAGAGATACGCGTCGAGTTCCGCTTTGGAAGCGAAGGCGAGACCGTAGATGCGCGTGAGCATTTTGTTCTTCTGATCGCCGCGCCAATACGCTCCCGCGACACGGTCGAGCTTGAAGGAATCCGGAGCGATGTCCTTCGCGGGGTTTTCGCAGTGGCCGCCCTTGCAGAGGTCCACGAGCCCTGGCGCATTGTGGAAAGTAATTTTTTTACCCTGGCCTGCGAACTCCTCGATAAGCTCGGATTTGTATGTGTTCCACGCGAATTCTTTCAGCGCTTCCTCTTTGTTCACTTCTTTCTTCTCGAAACCGGTCCATGTTGGTAAGAGTTCTCGCATTTTCGCCTCAATCTTCGGCAGATCGGCATCGGTTACCGTTCCTGCAATTTCAAAATCTTGGTAAAAGCCGTTGTCGATTGCCGGTCCGATCGCATTTTGGGATCCCGGCCACAATTCGCGCACCGCGGCTACGGTGAGGTGAGCGAGCGTGTGACGAATCTGCTCGATATTTTTTTCTGCCATAGGTTTTCTATAAAAATAAAATCGCCCGAGTGAACGCACGAATTTCGTGCACTCACTAGGGCGATCACTCGAACCGCGGTTCCACCTAGTTTCCCCGAAGGGCGCTTTTTGTTCGGGTTAGGCTTTCGCTCGGTTGCCCGATTCCGGTTGGTGACCGGAACAATTCCCGATAGAGCTATCGTAGCGCGCTTATCGTCGTTGTCAATTAGAGGGCTTTCGCGCGTTCGACTACAAAACTGGTCTCACCGTTGCGGTCGGAAATTTTTCCTTTGACGGCCACGCAGGAGCCCGGCAGCATGAGTTTTTCATATTCCTTGAAGGTGCGGGGAAATGCGACGATCTCGATGCCGTCGGAGAAATCCACGATCTTGAGGAATCCCATCCGCTCCCCATTTTTCGTCGTGTTGATCCGTGCGTTCTCGATGTATCCCGCGATCACGATCTCGACGCCGCGCAGATGCTCTTTGGCGTGCTTGATAGTTTTTTTCGGATCATCAAATTTTTGTTTATGCTTGTCGAGCGGATGGCCGGAAATATAGAGGCCGAGCAGTTCCTTTTCCCATGCGAGCCGCTCTTCCATCGTTGCGGCTTTCCCCCCTGAGAGTTTGAGGGAACTTTTTTTCGGCGTTGCGGCGCCGAAGAGCGATCCCTGATCCGTGGGCATTTTCATGTGCTCGCGGTGGTAATCGAGCAGCGTATCGATATGTGCCATGAGCGTACCGCGTTCGTCGAATTCGTCGACCGCGCCAGATTGAATCAATGATTCCAGTGATTTTTTGTTGAGATTCTTATCCCCGATCCGTGAGAGAAAATCCGCGATGTCGGCATACGCGCCCCCTTTTTCACGAGATGCGATGATCGAGTCGGCGACGCCGGTGCCGAAATTCTTAATCGAGTAGAGGCCGAAGCGGATATTGCTGTCGTCGATCACGGTGAAATTTCCCCTGCTTTCTTGCACCGATGGCGGCCATACTTTGATTCCCATGCGTTTACATTCGGTGACCACCTCCGCGATCCGCTCCACGTCGCCCGCGTCGGCGGTGAGAATCGCCGCCATGTAATCGACCGGGAAATTTGCTTTCATGTACGCGGTTTTGTAGGCGAGATTGCCGTAGCTTGCCGCGTGCGCTTTGCCGAAACCATAGGCCGCGAAGGTCTCGATCTGCTCCCACAATTTTTGCACCGCTTCTTTTTTCATCCCGTGCGCGATACACCCTGCGCTGAAATGTTCCTTCTGAGCCTTCATTTCCGCGGGAATCTTCTTTCCCATCGCTTTGCGCAATTTATCGGCTTCGAGCCAGCTGTAGCCGGCGAGCTCGCGCGCGATCTGCAACACGTCGTCTTGATACACGATAATGCCATAGGATTTTTTGAGAATAATTTCCATGCGTGGATCGAGGTAGCGCACGAGGGAAGGATTTTGCTTGCGTTCGATGTAGGCGGGGATGAAATTCATGGGGCCGGGGCGATACAGGGCGACCATCGCATTGATGTCATAGATGCTCGTGGGCTTCAGATCGACGAGATAGCTCGTCATGCCGCCGCCCGCGAGCTGGAAGACACCAAGCGTTTCGCCGCGCGAGAGCATCTCGTAGGTTTTTTTGTCGTCGAGCGGAAGACGGTCGAGATTGATGTCGATTCCGAGCCGCTCTTTCACGCGCTGCACGGCGTCGGCCAAAACCGAGAGGTTGGTAAGACCGAGGAAATCGAATTTGAGAAGCCCTGCATCTTCGATCGCGTACATGTCGTACTGCGTGATGATGTGGTTGCCTTTGGGATCGATTTGAATGGGTGAATAGTCGGTCACTTTGGTCGGCGCGATCACCACTCCCGCCGCGTGCACACCCACGTGCCGCGCGTTGCCCTCGATCTTTTGCGCGAGGTCGAGGACTTCGCGTGCATCCGCATCTTTTTTATACACCTCGGCGAGTTCGGGCGTTTCTCTGAGGGCACTCTCAAGCGTCACCGGAAATCCCTGTTTGCCAAAGGGGATCAGTTTCGCGATTGTATCGCCGAGTCCATAGGGATGGCCGAGCGCACGCGCTACATCGCGCACAGCGGCGCGCGCCATCATGGTTCCAAACGTGCCGATCTGTGCCACTTTTTCCTCTCCATATTTTTGCCGGACGTATTCGATCAATCGGTCGCGCTTGTCGTCGGCGAGGTCCATGTCGATATCAGGCGGCGATGGGCGATCAGGATTGAGGAATCGTTCGAAGGGGAGTTGGTATTCGATCGGATTCACGGTGGTGATGCCGGATAGGTAGGAGACGAGCGATCCGGCAGCGCTGCCACGAGTGTTGGTGAGGATTCCCTCTTCGCGCGCATGACGCAAAAGATCGGCAACCACGAGAAAATACGGCGAATATCCCTTGCTCCCGATGATGGAGAGTTCGTATTCGACCCGCTCTTTATTTTCTTTTGTCTCCGGCACTCCCCGCTCGGCGAATCCTTTTTCAGCAAGCATCCGCAGCTCTTTTGTCGCATTACTTCCTGCGGGGATAGGGAACTCGGGGAAGACCCACGTGCCGAGTTTGAGCTCCAATTCGCAGCGCTTTGCAATCGTGGTGGTGGCATGGATTGCTTCGGGAAGATCGGCAAAAAGCTCGAGTGCGCGAGTCGTCGAGATGAATGAGAAATCATGCGCGCCTTCTTCGAAGTCGCGGTTGAGCGTGCTTGCGGTGCGGATTTTGGTCACCAGCTCACGCGCGAGTGCGTCTTCTTGTTTCAAATAATAGGTGTCATGCGCGGCAACGAGTGGGATAGCGGCTTCGTGCGCGAGCACAATAATCTCCTGCATCTTTTTTTCTTGCCCGTCGATTTCCGGGTGCCGCGTGATCTCGGCAAAGCAATCATCGGCGAATATTTTTTTGTACCAGCTCAGGATTTCTTTTGCGCGCTCGACATTGCCATCGCGCAATTGCCGTGCGTGCTCGCCGGCAAAGGATGGGAGGATCGCAATCAGGCCGTCTTTGTACTGCTCGATGAGTTCGCGATCGATCCGCGGACGATAGTAGAAGCCCTCGAGGTGCGAGAGGGAAACCAACTGCAGAAGATTGCGGTAGCCGGTTTCATTTTTCGCGAGCAGAATTAGGCGCGCCATGCGGTCGTCGACCCGATGCTCTTTGTCGCGCCGCGTGCGGGGTGCCACAAAAAAATCTACGCCGATGATTGCTTTCAAACCTTGCTCTTTGCACTCTTTATAGAAGTCGATGGCGCCGTAGAGATTACCGTTGTCGGTGAGCGCGAGTGCGGTTTGGCCATCGGCCTTTGCGGCGGCTACGAGATCGGGGATTTTGGGCAGCGCTTCAAGGAGGGAATAATGTGAGTGGGTATGCAAATGGACGAAGTCCGCGCGCGACATATTTTGAAGTATAGCATCGTCGAGTTTTCACATTGACCAGGTTATTTTCTAGGCTAGTATCGTGATGGCCAAAGGAGGCCGATCGAATTGAATCTGTGCACGGCGCACGGATTCAGAGTGTACAACTCGAGAACAGGAAGACACGCAATGGCGAAGACGAGCATTGATGATATGCGGCACAACATCAAGGGACTGCTCGCAGCTCTCAGGAGTGGCGCAATGCGGAGCAGGATCCTCGACGCAATTCGGACGGAGATCCGAAATGCGGGCGGGACCCTGATCGGCGATGTCGAGATCTCCGACACGGGAATCTGCACCTTCACGATGGAAACGGCCGAAGGTCAGATTCCGATCGAGGTCTCAGCAAATAATACCGGTGGGTTCGAGCCGCAAATGGCAGCTCAAGCCGCCGATGAGGGCGGCGAATGGCCAGGCCACGGCGGCCACGCGAACCGCCAGTTCGAGTAATCCAGCTTGTCCGCACCGGCGAGGCCGCCCCACTTGGCGGCCTCTGTTATTATTGAGGAGTGAGATACCTCATTGGCATCGACGAAGCAGGGCGGGGAGCTTTGGCGGGACCGGTGTGCGTGGGGGCAGTACTCTATCCAGATGATCTTGATTGGCGCGAAGCATTCGCGCTCGTCACACGGCGTGGCCAGCCGAAGTTGCGCGATTCCAAACAGCTCACGCCGCAGCAGCGCGATATTCTTTTTGAATACATCACGGCACATGGTCGACTCAAACACGCCGCCGCGCTTGTGGATGCAAAAACGATCGATTCGATCGGTATCGTGAATGCGGCCAACGAAGCTGCTGCACTCGCAGTGTCGAATCTTGGTATCAATCCCTCGCGTGTCGAAGTGCTTCTCGATGCTGGATTGAAAGTCCCACGCAAGTGGTCGCAAGAATCATTCATCCGTGGCGATGAGAACATTCCTGCGATCGCGTTTGCCTCGATCATTGCCAAGGTCACGCGCGACCGTCTGATGGAAGATCTTTCACTCGAATATTCCGCATACCATTTCCATGAACACAAAGGCTACGGCACGCTCGCCCACCGCCGCGCAATCGTGCAAACGGGTCTCTCCAGCCTCCATCGGGCGAGCTTCTGCACGGGATTGCGTATTCGTGTAAAAACTGTATAGTATTCCGACTCTATGGTTGTACGAATGCGCAGAAATCGCTCCCAGACCGCCAAGCGGCGCTCTCACCATGCAATTTCCGGCACCCGGGTTTCCACCTGCGATTGCGGGGCGCTGCGCGTCTCTCACCGGGCCTGCCCAAGCTGCGGCAAATACAACGGCCGTGTCGTCATCGATATCGTCGCCCGGGCCAAACGTGATGCACGCCGTGCAAAGCGCAAGCAAACAGAATTGCGCGAGAGCGGACAATCCACCGAAACAACCGAAGCCAAAGAAACGGCAAAGGCATAAGCAGCTTGAGCGTCGGCGACTCATTCGCCACAATAAATCCACAACATTTCTTCATCTTCATTTGTTCTTTGTTTTTTTGTGTATACTGATGCGGTGAATCTGTTCTTCTGCTGCCATGGCAAATAGACATCTTGCGCGTTCGGTGGTCCTTCAAGTGCTCTTCGAGCGCGACTCCTCTGCAGGGAAAATGTCGACCGACGACTGCCTCGCGCGCCTCGCTGATTACGCCAAAGAATTTGGCGCGCGTGATTCGGACGCGCCGTTTATGCAGAATCTCCTCAAGGCGGCGATTGCCAAACAAAAAGAAATCGACGAGGTAATCGTACGCGCTGCACCCGAGTGGCCGCTCGAAAAGATCGCCGCGATCGACCGCAACATTTTGCGACTCGGCCTCACCGAATTGCTCTTTGCCGATCGCGCGCAGGTACCCGCCAAAGTCGCAATCAACGAAGCAATCGAGCTCGCCAAATCATTCGGCAGTGCCTCTTCGGGAAGATTTGTGAACGGGGTATTGGGAGCGGTGTATGTGGAGCTCGGCGAGCCGGGCAAAAACGAAGGTGCAGCCCGAAAAAAAGAAGGCACCAAGCCCGCAAAAATGCCCACGGAACACTTGGCAGGCGCGGTCGTCTACGCAAAAAACGAAGGCGAGACCTACCTCGCATTCGTGCACGATATTTTTGGCCACTGGACAATCTCTAAGGGCAAGATCGAAGAAGGCGAAGATGTGCGACAGGGTGCGACCCGTGAGATCAAAGAGGAAATGGGACTCGATATCAAAATCATTGAGGAATTGGGCGTCAACGAATATGTTGCGAATGATTCAAAGGTGGAAGGTGGCAAAAAGCGCAAACGCGTCACCTATTTTCTCGCCGAATCTGGATTCACCGAATTGCGCCTCGGCCCCAGTGGCGGATTGGACGACGCGCAGTGGTTCCCGCTCTCGGCTGTGGGCGATCTCAACTTTTACGACGACACGCTGAAGATCATTATCCCGGCGATCAATGTACTTGCCAAGAAAAATCACGACCCGCAACGGCCGATTGAAGTCGAAGGGGATGCGGAAACGCAAAAACCTACGGAAAATCGGCCCGAGAGTTATGAATCGCGTGTCGAGCGCCACGGCGGAAGACGGCGGCACTAGCCCGATATAGCGTTCCTATTTTCATGCCGGATTTTAAACCATTTCAGAAAAAGATTGGCTACGAATTCAGAGATGCTGATTTGTTGCAGGCGGCGTTTACCCATCGCTCATACCTCAACGAAAATCGCGGGCTGCGCAAAGAGCACAACGAGCGGCTCGAATTTTTGGGCGATGCAGTTTTGGAGCTCGTCGTCACGGAATTTTTGTTTGCAAAATATCCGGATAAGCCCGAAGGCGATCTCACCGCATATCGCGCTGCCTTGGTTAACACGGTGAGCATTTCTGATGCGGCGACCAAACTC
>Ga0210408_10003292_pt1 | contig 15027 bp, 14 predicted proteins | sample IncBWH4MmetaG_FD_155471 | JGI IMG/M metagenome (GOLD analysis project Ga0210408, IMG submission 155471) | Forest soil microbial communities from Barre Woods Harvard Forest LTER site, Petersham, Massachusetts, United States - Inc-BW-H-4-M | ecosystem: Environmental > Terrestrial > Soil >...
GGCCCCCACGCTTTGGCCGGCGTACATGGCCATCGCCTCGATGTCGCCCTCTACGCCCGCGAGCGGCGGGTTGGATGCGTAGCGCAGCATGCCGCGGGCAACCTCCTCGCCCTCACCTGGGCGTCGCCCGCTCGGCGGGGCGTCGGCGGCCTCCCAGCGCTCATAGGTGCTGTTGCGGAGCACACGATGCGGTGAGTCCTCCCAGCCCACGTCGAAGAGCCCGGTCAGCACGGTGTCGCGAGCTTCGGCTTCGAGCAGGCACGCCTTGTAGATCGGATGTGCGTCCGACTCGTCGCTTGCCAGGAATCGGGTGCCCATCACGACGGCCTCGGCGCCGGCGGCGAGCGCGGCACGAGCCGACGCCGGATCGCCGATCCCGCCCGCGGCAAGCACTGGCAGAGACACGGCCCGTCGCACCTCCGCCAACAGCGGCAGCAGACCTACGACGCTCTGCACATGGCCGCCCGCCTCGACGCCCTGGACGATCAGCGCGTCAGCGCCCGCGGCCGCCGCCGCTCGAGCGGCGTCCACCGAGCCGACCTGTAGGAGCACGCGAGCGCCTGAGGCGCGCGCGCGAGCAACCAATTGCGGGCGGAGCCCGAAGGAGAACGAAATGATCGGTGTGCGCTCCTCGACAGCTACCTCGAGGCGCTCGTCCTGCTCGAATTCGAGCACGAGATTGACGCAGAACGCGCGGTCCGTGGCTCGCGTGATAGAGCGGATTTGCTCGCGTAGGACATCCGGCTCAGTCCAAGACGCGGCGAGTGTCCCAAGGCCTCCGGCCTGCGACACGGCGCTCGCGAGCTGCGGCGTGGCGCACCCGCCCAACGGCGCCTGCACGATGGGAACCGTCAGGTCCAGCACACTCACGACACCAGCCTAACGGCGCCGAAACCCGAAGGTCGAGCGGACCGGCGGAGGCCCGGCTCACACGAGACGGCGACGGGTCAGGCCAGCTGACGCGCCTGTTGGTCTTGGTCTTCGGCTCGGAGGTTTGCGGGTCGCTGCTGTGCGTGCTGCGCCCAATCGCGCAGCGGCCCCTCCTCGGTGAGCAGTTCTCGCTTGAAGGCGTTTCCGATCATGCTGGCGCAAAGAATGTCGGCGACGGTAAACGTCTCGCCGGCGAGCCATGTCTGGTCGCGGAGGGCATCACGCAGCGCGTCGGCGACGGGCGCAAAGTCGTCGGCGTGCTCCGTGAGATCATCGCCTTTGCGCTTGGCGAACAGCCAGCCGAATACGCGCTTCTCGAGCTCTGCCATCGCGAACACGGACCACTGATAGGTGAGGCCGCGCTCGTAAGTACCAACCCCGGGAATCAAGCCCGCATCGGGGTGCAAGTCGGCCAGGTGCAGGCAGACCGCAGCCGACTCAAAGATTGTGCGGCCGTCGTCGAGTTCGATCACCGGGACGCGCCCGAGCGGGTGGCGTTGGCGATGCTCCTCCGAACCGCGATCCTCGCGGGTGACGATCTTGATCTCGTAGGGTTCACCGATCTCCTCAAGCGTCCAAACGACGCGTGTGCCTCGGGTGCGGGGAGCGTGATACAGGCGCATAAACATTCCTCCGTTTCGGGATCAACCGCGTGGACGCCAGCAGCTCGGTGACGCAAGTTGGGGTTACGGGATCGCGCGGGCTCGGCGGGGTATTTCGCCGGCGTCGGGCATCGGCTCTGACAGAGAACTCGAGCGCCGTGTCGTCTCTGACCGTGCGAGGTCATGCGGACCACACGAATTGGACGTCGCCGAGCCAGTTGTCTTCGCCGTCGCGAACCTCGACGGTCGTGTGCAGTTCGCGGCGGTCGTCGGTTTCGAGAAACCGAGGGGTGCTCGCTGGAGTCGCTCGGAGCATGTCGTTGACGCTGGCGACGTCCGCGAGCGGTGTGGCGGTGACCGAGAGTAGGCGTGGCTCGTCGGCGAGTTCGAGGCGCGCGAGCACCGACGCCAGCGGCTCGGCCGTGGAGATGAGTCGGGTCGCCGGCCCTGTCGCGTCGGTAGCGCCGGCCGCGACCGCTCGGGCGGCAGCGATGACCTGTTCGTGGTCGTGGCGCTTCATGGCGCCGATGTCGGTGCCCGCGCGGATGTCAAGAGTGCAGATCTTCCCTCGCCGGTGATCTCGCGGACGATCGTGTCGCCACCTCCGGCGTCGCGGCCGTGCACAGTGACGTTCGCGCCCCCGGATGCGAGTTGAAGGGCGATGGCGCGGCCGACGCCCGCGGCGGCGCCAGCGACGAGTGCGTTGGCGTCGGACAATGCTGCGGTCATGAAGTGTTCCCGACTTGGGCTGGATCAATTCTGGACTAGATGGCCAAGCACTGTATCGCATTCTGGAACGACTCGTCACCGAGGCGATACAATAGCCTCATGGGCAGACCTCGAAGCTTCGACACTACGAGCGCGCTTCGCGCGATTGAGGACCAGTTCCGTATGACTGGCTACGCGGGTACGAGCCTCGACGACGTTGCGGCCGCGACCGGTCTCGGGCGCGGCAGCATATACGCGGCGTTCGGCGACAAGCACGAATTGTTCATGCGCAGCCTCGAGGAGTTCTGCGAACGCAACGAGGCTCGCGTCGCGGCCGTGCTCGACGGCCCCGACGAGACCGCCGTCTCTCGACTGCATGCGTTTCTGCTGGCTTCAGCACAAATGGGCGACGGCGGGACCGCGCAGAAGTGCATGGCGACCAAGTTCGCGGTCGAGCTCGACGAACAGGATCCCGAGGCCCTAGCGCGTGTGGCGCAGAGCTTTTCCGTTTTCCGGCGCCGCCTGCGCGACTGCGTGCTTGCGGCGCAGCGACACGGCGACGTCGACCCCTCAGCCGATGCAGACGTCGTGGCAGGCCTCCTATACACCGTGACGCGAGGACTGCAGGTCATGGCCAGCGCCGGCCAAACGGCCGAGGAGCTCGAGCCGGTCGCAGAGGCCGCCTTCCGGTCGCTGCCGCTCACGCGCTCCCTCGCGGACTCGCATCGGTAGGCACGTTGGCCTGGCTGCGAGCTCGAAGCCTGATTTAGGCAGCGGGCCCCGGCTCTGGCTCGGGATATCGCAGGGCGGCAGGGAGTCGCTGAGATAGCGCAGGAGCAGGCTCCCGCGCCCGGTCTAGCGGCCATGTTCGGGGGGAGCGGACGTTGGCCACCGTCGCGCCTGGTCGATTCATATCCATCAGGCCCACACGTAGATCGACCCAAACAACTGGGTCCCCGAGGCGCGGGCACAGACAGCGGCCTGAAGTACGACTCCGGGAACTTTTGGGCCGATCAGTCCAGAAGTCTGTTAGGGTTCTGATCACCTCAGTCAAGAACGTCGCGCGCCGACAGGCCTGCCCGACAAGACAAGGTCCTCCGCGACCCGGAAAAGAGAGATTCATGTCCACAACAATGCAACGCCGCCCCCTGATTCTTGCCGCTCTGCTCGTGGCCGCCTTTGTGATCAATCTGGACATCACGATCGTTAACGTCGCGCTGCCCACGCTGGTGCGCGAGCTGCACGCATCTAACAGTCAGCTGCAGTGGATCGTGGGCGCTTACAGCCTCGTATTCGCGGCGCTGCTGTTGGCCACCGGCAGCCTCGGCGACCGCCTCGGACGCAAGGGAATGCTGCTCGCCGGCCTCGCCGTGTTCGGTCTCGCGAGTGTCGCCGGTGGCCTCACCAGCACCCCCGGGCAGCTGATTGTCGCGCGATGCGTGATGGGCCTCGGCGCAGCGATGATCTTCCCGGCCACCCTGTCGCTGATCTCGAACGTGTTTACCGAGCGGGGCGAGCGGGCCCGCGCAATCGGGCTCTGGGGGGCAACCGTCGGCGCGGCGATCGCGCTCGGGCCGATCGTCGGGGGCTGGCTGCTCGAGCAGTTCAACTGGACGAGCATCTTCTTCGCGATGGCACCCGTCGCCGCTGTCGGCGCCGCGCTCGTCGCCTGGAGCGTACCTACCTCGCGCGATCCGAGCGCGAACAAGACGGACGGCCCGGGGCTGGTGCTCTCGACCGCCGCGATGGCGTTGCTGATCTACACGATCATCGAGGCCCCCGGCCACGGCTGGGGCAGCGCTCGCAGCCTTGCCAGCTTCGCGCTCGCCGTCGCGCTGTTCGGCGCCTTCATCGCCCGCGAGCTAAAGACCTCAGAGCCCATGGTCGACCTCAGCCTGTTCCGCAACCTGCGCTTCACCGCCGCCAGCGGCTCGGTGACCGTCGCCTTCTTCTCGATAACCGGGTTCAGCTTTCTGATCACCCAGTACTTCCAGTTCTTCAAGGGCTACGGGCCGCTGTCCACCGGCGTTCACCTGCTGCCCGTGGCCGTCTCGGTCGCGACAGCGTCGATTGTCGGCACCAAGCTCGCCGTGCGCTTCGGCACCAAGCAGGTCGTCACCGTCGGCCTGTTCTGTCTTGGCGGCTTCTTCGCCTGGGTCTCGACCGCAACGACAGGAACCAGCTACCTCGAGATAGCCGGCCAGATGGTGCTCGGAGGCAGCGGCGTGGGACTCGTTAGCGCACCCGCGACCGAGGCGATCATGGGGGTCGTACCGACGGCCAAGGCCGGCGTCGGCTCCGCTCTCAACGACGCCACGCGCCTGCTCGGCAGCACACTCGGCGTCGCGATCATCGGCAGCGTCTACGCGTCTCTATTCGCCAGTCGGCTCACAACTGCACTCCCGTCCGCTCTACCCGCGCATCTAGCTCGCACCGCCCACGACTCCGCCGGCGCGGCGCTGGCCGTGGCCGGCCACTTGGCCTCCACGGGCCATCCGAGCCTCGCCGGCGCCGTGCACGACGCGGCCTCAGATGCGTTCTTCGGTGGCTTCAGCACGGGCTGCCTCGTCGCCGCCGGCGTCAGCGCCGCGGCTGCGATCGTCACCCTGCTGCTGCTCCCAGCCCATCCCGCAGCAAGGTTGGCCCTCGCCCTGGAGTCCGAATGACAATGGCAACTCCTCAGATGCCGGGCGCGCGACGCGAGCTGCAGTGGACTTCCTCGATGCGGCGAACGAGTCTTCTAAGCGAGTCGACGTCGGCGGTACGGCGAGCTGGTCCAGATTGCTCTGCCCGATCGGAGACCCGCTCGCTTACGCCGGACGAAGTAGTCGTGATCGCGTCGTCACCTTGGGCTCCTCGCTGTCGTCGGACCGGGCACGCCGCCGGCGGGCACACGTGGACTCAGATCGGGCGAAGCGAGCGCCGGCACTATGTGTGCCGCGCTACCGTTGGAGGCAGCGAAGTGAACGCTCCAAGATCATACGGCCACGGCCACCGTCGCGCCAAGGTGCGCGTGGGCTTTGGTGTCGGCACATGGCTGCTCGCCCTTGCCGCCTTTCTGATCTATTCGGGCTCCTGGTGGGGAGTGCTGCTGATCCCGCCAGCGGTACTTCACTTCTATCTCGGCTACCGCCTACAGCGCGGCCTCCAGGGCTAGCGCGCATCAATGCCAATCACTTGATGGAAGGGGGCAGTCAACACGATCGGCCAGGCTTTGCGTGCGACGACCCACTACAAACGACCGCCCAATCAGAACAGGAGCAAGCGATGGAGACGGCAAGACCCACAGTAAACGCCGACGCCGCGCAGTTCGTCGAGCAGTGTCATGCGGCTCTTCGCGAGCACACCAGTGGTAACCCGCGACCATTTCTGGCACTGTGGTCACACGCTCCGGACGTCTCATTGATGGGCGGTGTCGGCGGCCACCAGGTCGGCATCGACGCGGTCAGCGAGCTGCTGACAGCCGCAGCTAAGACTCTCAACTACGAAACCTGGGACGCCGAGACCCTCGCCGCGGACTTCGGCGATCAGCTCGGCTTCACCGTCGAGCTAGAGCACCTCACGCGCCAAATCGACGCAAAGACAGACGAAATGAGCCTCCGGGCAACATCGGTCTATCGTCGAGAGGACGGCGTCTGGAGGGTGATCCACCGTCATGGCGATGGCCTCATGACCGTCGAAATCGACCCGGAAGGGCGGCGGTAAAGGCCGCCCGGAGCGAGCGCCAGGCGCACCGCGCATGACAGGCGTCCGATCGGCCATTTAGCGACGAGATGGCGTGCCCCGGCCGATCCTGCACGGAGCCGGCATGCCGAGGCTCAGGTGGCGTTGGGCGAGTCCAGTCGGTGGAGGGCTTCGAGGCTTCCGGTGCCCGGCGGAGCAGTCATCACCAGGAGGAGCTGGTCGTCGTCTGGGAGGCGCAGAAGCTGCCAGTCGAGGAGGTAGGGACCGGCCAGCGGATGGGTGTAGGTTCGTGTGGCGAAAGCCGTGTAGCTGGGGTGGCGTTCTGCCCACCACGTGCGAAAGTCGGCGTCCGCCAGAGACAGTTCGCCAATCAGCTTCGCCAGACCGGGTTCGAATGGGGCGTCGGCGGAGGCACGGACGAAGCCGACGGCTGCCCGTGCGACTGGTTCCCAATCGACGAAGCGGCCACGGAAGTCCGCGTCAAGGAAAAGCATCCGCAGAAAGTTGCGTTCGTTGCGGCGAACGGTCGCGAAGTCCTTGAACACCGCCGCAGCGAGCTGATTCCACGCAAGGACGTCGAGGTACCGACTGAGGACGATGGCCGGGCTGTCGTGCAGGTTCTCGAGCAGCTGGTGCGTCTGCGGTCGGACGCCTTCCGCATCCCGCGGCTGGTGGTCGTGGAGATCGTTCTTATTCGCGAGCTTGTAGAGGTAGTTGCGCTCGTCTTTGACGAGACGCAGCGCGGAGGCAAGCGCGTCGAGTACGTCCCCTGAGGCGCTGGCTACGCGGCCTTGCTCGAGGCGGGTGTAATAGTCGGTGCTGATCATCGCCAGCTGGGCGACCTCCTCGCGGCGAAGGCCTCGAACGCGCCGGTTCCCGGTGCCGTCGAGCCCGACAGTTGTCGGATCGAGCTCGCCTCGGCGAGCCCGCAGGAACGCGCCGAGCTCGCTCGGGCCATCGGGGACCGGTATCGAGTCGGACGCCATCGCACCAGCAATCTACTCCGGGGGTCACGAATCTTGCATGGGAAAGATCTTTCCTAGGAAACGTTCTGCTCCTTGTCGAGCGCCTCCGCTACGGACATGTTGTGTGCGCACTCAGTAAAGGCACGAAAAGTAAGGAGCGAACGATGGGAACGACATCACTCTCAGCGGCACCGCCTACCACCTCGGCACAGCAGGAAGGAGCCACCGTGACCACCGCACAGCACGAGGACGAGATCGAGATCCTGAGGGTCCTGATGTCCCGCTACGCGCAGTGGGGAGACACCCAGCAGTGGGACAAATTCGGGTCGCTGTTTCACGACGACGCCGTGGTCATCATCGACGCCGGCCCCCGACCCGATCCGGAGAGCGACCCGCGCGTCGAGATCCACGGCCGCGAGGCTTTCATCGCCGCCTACACCAGCTCTCTCGAGGGCGTGCACACCGCCCACGATTTCTTCCTGCCCGAAATCACCATCGACGACGACACCCACGCCCATGCCCTCTGGGGGATCCACGACTACATCAAGACTCCGGTCGTCAACTTCAATGGGTACGGCCACATCAGCCACGACTACGTCAAGGTCGACGGGCAGTGGAAGATCATCCGCCTGCACACCACGCGGATGATCGTCGACGAGGAATGGCTGACCGAACCCCAGTGACTGTCGACCGTGGCCTCGATTCGTGGATGACGCTTCTGGACAGGGCGCGTGTCAGCAGTCACTCCGCATCTGTCGCACACGCCCCTCGAACAACCACCGAACCAAGTTTTGGGCCGGCCCAGTCACACAGACCGATTGAAAGGATCGCCACATGCCAGACGCGAACGAGCTACTTCGCATCAACCACGAGGTAACGTCCGAGCGGGACCCCGAGAAGCGCCGGGCGGCTATCGAGCAGGCATACGTCGAGGACCTGAGGTTCCTCGATTCAGAAGCCGAACTAGTGGGGCGCCAAGCATTCAGCGACCGCGTCCAGAAGATCCTCGACGACGCTCCGGCAGGCTTCGTGTTGGAGGAGGATGGCCCGGCGTACGTCGGTCCCGACACCGCCGCCCAGCCCTGGCGGTTCGGCCCGCCCGGTAATCCCGCGCTCCGCGGGATGGACGTACTCACGCTGCGTGACGGCAAGGTGAGCGCCGTGCGTGGGCTTCTCGGATCCTGAACACCGCGTCACGCATCCACTGAGAGCAGCGTCCGTATCGCGTGAACAACGGAAAACAGCGAGAGAAAGGAGGACTGAGCTCCATGAAGCTACTTGGGTTGGATCACATCGGAATCGTTGTGCGCGATATAGACGACACGATCGCTCGGGCGGGCGACACCGCTGATGGCAGAGCTCTTGGCGGCCGTATTCTCGCCGGCGACATCGACCTGCAATTTCTCCTATTCGGTGAATCGCGCTCAGAGTTGATTGAGGTCCGCGCCGCCGGTCTCGGCATGCCTACGGTCAAGGATGGCCAGACTGCGCTCATCGGCTATCTCGGATATGAAGTCTCCGACCTCGATGACACCATCGCCGAAGTGACACGCCGAGGCGTCGTCTTGGAGGGCGAGGGCGAGACCGACGAGGTCCACTGGATCTTCACGGCGCCGCAAACGACGTTCGGGCTGACCCTGCAGCTCACGGAGCAGAAGGGCCGCGGGACGGGCGCGTGAGCGAGGCGCGGCAATTCCGAGCTGGCTTCCGGGCGGTAGCGTTCGCCTTTCTGATCGTGATGGCGTTCGGCACGCTGCCGAGTCCGTTGTATGGCCTCTACCGGAGTCGAGATCACCTGTCGGCGTTCATGGTCACGGTGATCTACGCGATCTTCGCCGTCGGGACGATCGGCGCGCTGCTGTCGGTGCGCTTCATCGCCACGCGAGCCGGCCGCCGCGGCGCGATGCTTGGCGCGGTGGGGACGATGATCGTCGCGGCGGGTCTGCTCCCGGCGTGGAAGGCCCTGCCGGGAGTGCTCGTCGGACGCTTGATCACCGGAGTGTCGGTCGGGCTCGCGGCTGGCACGGCCATCACCTACCTCATCGAGCTGCGGGCTCGCGAGGACCCAAGCCCCTCCGCCTTGGTCCGCGCCCGGAACATCGGCACGGCGGTGAGCGTGGGTGGCCTTGGCATCGGTCCTCTGATCGCAGGCTTCCTGGCCGAGTGGGCGAGCGATCCCCTGACCTTGCCGTACCTCGTCTTCCTGGCGCTTGGAGCGCTGGCCCTGATCGGTGTGGCGGCTGCGCCTGACACCCGCGCGCCAGCCTCTGTGTCTTCGAGCGAGAGTCGGGGGAACGGTCGGTCACGTCCCGTCCGGGTGCTGGCTCCCGGGGCGATGGCGACGCTGGCAGCGTTCGCGGCAACCGGACTGTTCGCGGGGCTGTCTGGGCTCTTCCTGGTCGTTGTACTTCACCGTCCTTCGCACGCGCTGGCCGGCGCGACGCTGTTCCTGGTCTTCACCTCGGGGGTGGTCTCGCAGCTGGCGACAAACCGGCTGCCGGCGTCGCGGGTGTTCGTGCTCGGCACGATCTCCATGCTCACCGGTCTCGTACTGCTCGTGACCGCAGTACGTCTTTCGAGCCCGAGCCTCGCGCTGTTTCTGCTCAGCGGCGCCCTGATCGGCGCGGGCGCGGGCGCGGTCTTCAAAGGCACGACCGGTCTGGTGCTCGAAGCGGCGCCGCCGGAGAGCCGCGTCGCGTTGACCTCGGACCTGCTCATAGCCCTCTACGTAGGGCTTTCGATTCCCGTGATCGGCGCCGGATTCGCACTCGACCGAGGCGCCAGCCCACCGAACACCGTGCTCGGCTTCGCCATCTTCGTGGGGTTGGGCGTGGCCGGCGCGGGCGCGTTCCTCGGACGCGCGCTGAGAACCACACGACTGCCGGCGTAAATCGTGGCCGGACGGGCGCGCAAGCCACCTGCGGTCGCCGATCCAACAGCGCGCAGGACTTCCGCGACACGCCGATCCGGTCTTCCCGGAGCTGATCGACGCGCGTCTGGACGACCACTCAGCGCGGCGAGGTAATGCTTAGGTCGCGGTTCGCCGGGGTGGCCGGGTTGCTTGCGGGCCCAGGTGCTCGGCCAGCCAGGGGCCGGTTACGCTGGTTGGAGCGCGCGCCACCTCCTCCGGCGTGCCCGAAGCGACGATGTGCCCGCCTTCCGGCCCGCCGCCGGGCCCCATGTCGATGAGGTGGTCCGCAGCGGCGAGCAGGTCCAGGTCGTGATCGATGACGATGATCGTGGCACCGGCGTCCAGCAGCCGGTCAAACACGCCAACGAGCGTGGCGACGTCGAGCGGGTGCAGGCCGGTGGACGGCTCGTCGAAAACGTAAAGCGCGCCGCGTTGGCTGCTGCGCAGGCGGGTTGCGATCCGTAGCCGCTGCGACTCCCCGCCGGACAAGGACGGTGTGGGCTCGCCGAGCCGCAGGTAACCCAGCCCGACCTCGCTGACGGGTCGCAGCGCTGCGATGACCGCAGTGCGCTGAGCGAACTGCTTTAGAGCGTCATCCACGCTCAGGCCGAGCACGTCGGCGATGGTCAGGCCGTCGACCCTCACCGCCAGGGTGGCGTCGTTGAAGCGGGCGCCATGACAGGTCGGACACTGGACGGTGATGTCGGGCAGGTACTGGACGTCGAGGTCGATATCCCCAAGCCCACGGCAGGTCGGGCACTGGCCCTCGCGGGTATTGAACGAGAAGTGGCCGGGCTTCCACCGCCGCCGCCGCGCGTATCCGGAGTCGGCGAACACCCGGCGCATATGGTCGAACGCGCCGCTGTAGGTCGCCGGCGTTGAACGCGAGTTCTGGCCGATCGGCGAGGCGTCGACCTGGACGATCTGGCGGATCCCGCCCAGGTCGACGCGGCGGATATGCGGGGGCGGTGTCGACTTGCTGAGGGCGGCCCGGGCCGCCGGGATCAGGCTGTCCAGGACGAGCGCGGTCTTCCCCGCACCGGACGGTCCGGCGAGCGCGGTCAGCCGGCCCACCGGGAAGTCGGCGGCAACGTCGTGCAGGTTGTACAGGTCGCCGACGTGAACGGTGATCCGGCCGCCGGGTGCTCCCCTCACCGCCCGGCCAGTCGCCACGGCCGGAGCGCCGGCCAAGAACGGGCCGATGATGGAGCGCGGGTCCCTTTCCAGGCGGTCGGGAGGACCCTCGGTGATCACGCGGCCGCCTTTGGCTCCTGCTGCGGGACCGAGCTCGATGACCCAATCCGCCATGCGAACGATCTCCCGCTCGTGCTCCACCACGACGACGGAGTTACCGTTCCTGGCCAGGGCTGTGATCGTCTTTTGCAGCCCCTGGATGTTGATCGGGTGGAGGCCGACAGACGGCTCGTCCAGCACATACAGCATTCCGGTGGTGCTCGCGCGCACGGTCGAGGTGAGCTCGATCCGCTGCCGCTCGCCCGTCGAGAGTGAGGCGCCGGACCGGTCGAGTGTCAGGTAGCTGAGACCCACGTCGAGCAGCGGGGTGAGCGTCCCGTTCAGCTCGGCGAGGAGGCCGGTGGTCATCCGGCTGAGCTCGGCCGGAAGCCCCGCGGGCAGCCCGTCGGTAAATCCGCGCAGCTCGCCCAGGCCCAGGGCGCTGATCTCGGCGATGTTGCGGCCCCCGAGCTGCGAGCTCAATGCCTCGGGCCGCAGCCGGGTGCCGTGGCACACCGAGCAGACGCGGGTGATGAGAAACCGCTGCACGAGGCGGCGGCTGCGCTCGTTGTCACTGCGCAGCGAGCGTTCCACCGCGGCGACGGCGTTGTCGTAGTTGACCGACAGCTGCACGGACCGCCCGGTCCGCCCGGACTGAAGCGTGACCTGGCGCTGAACCGGTCGACCGCGCAGCACGATGTCGCGCTCGCGCTTGGTCAGCGACCGGTACGGGACATCGAGCCGCACACCCTGCTCGCCCGCGGCGTACATTGACAGCCGCCGCCCGCCGGAGTTCCACGGCAGCACGGCGCCTTCCTCGATCGTCTTGCCCGGATCGGCAACCAGGGTGCTGACGTCCACCTCGGAGCGCACGCCCAGGCCCTGGCAGGCCGGGCACGCGCCGTAGGAGTTGAACGAGAACGACTCGGCGCTGGGGTGCACGAAATGCGCGCCGTCTATCGGGCAGACGATCTCCTCAGCCTGCGTGGCGATCGACGGATCGACGCGGTGGCCGTTCGGGCACAGATGCGAGCCCAGCCGCGACATCATCAGGCGCAGCACGTTGAGCACCTCGGACATGGTGCCGACCGTGCTGCGCGGCCCCGGTATCGGCGGGCGCTGCCGCAGCGACAGGGCCGGCGGCAGGTAGTCGATCCCGTCCACCTCCGGTCTTTGCGCTTGGCTCAGCCGCCGTCGGCTGTACGTGCTGAGGCCCTCGAGGAACCGGTGCATGCCCTCGGCGTACAGCGTGCCGATGGCCAGCGACGTCTTGCCCGAACCGGACACTCCGACCACGGCGACCGTGCGCCACAGCGGCACATCCACGTCGATGTCCTGCAGATTGTTGTGCCGTGCCCCGCGCACGGCAATGACGCGCGGGAGCGTTCCCGGAACCCCCAAATCGCCAGCAGCCGCTCCAGGCAAGATATGGCCATTGTCTCATTGCTCTACAGCACCTGTCGCGGAGCCCCAACCCGCGAGGCGCCGGAGCTACGGCTGCCAGAGCTGCACATCGAACGGGGTGAGCTGTCGGGACGGCTCGTCCAGATCAAGCCGCGCAGGACGTTCGCGCGGTGACCTTCTAATCTGGGCGGATGGCGTCGTTCCCCCAGCTCCACCGCTCCCGCACGTCCACCGGATTGACGGCTGGCAAGATTGGCGGGGTCGACTGATGGCGCAGCCATCGAGTCGCGTTCTCTCGAGCTCGCAGCTGGCGCTGCTCGCCGAACATGGCGAGGAGCGCACGGCCGAGGTCGGGACGGTCCTCTTCAAGATCGGCGACGAGACCTACCCGTTCATCGCGATCCTCGAGGGTGAGGCGCAGGTGCTCGACGAATCGGGCCACGAGATCGTGCGACACGGCCCGTCCGGATTTCTCGGCGAGATCAACCTGCTGAGCGGACAGACGGTCTTCGTGACGGTCCGGGTGACGAAGCCGATGCGCTACATCGCGGTCGAGCGCGAGAAGCTCCGGGAACTGCTCTTCGAGGACAGCGCTCTCTCCGATCTGCTGTTGTCCGCGTTCGTCGAGCGTCGCGAGCTGCTGCAGCAGCGCGAGGACGTGGGTATGCAGATAGTCGGCTACCAGGAGTCGCCCGACACTCGCCGCCTGCTGGACTACGCACGCAGCCAGAGGCTCCCCTACAGATTGGTTGACCCCGCCCAGGGCAATGGTGCGGCCGGCTCGGTTGACCCGGCGGACATGCCTCTCGTGCGCCTGCCCGGCGGTGACGAGCTGCGAAACCCGAGCAACGGAGAACTCTCGCGTGCGCTCGGCATCGGCCGGCGGCTCGAGCAGCGCGAGGACGTCGATCTGGCGATCGTCGGTGCCGGGCCCGCCGGGCTCGCCGCGGCCGTCTACGGCGCCTCAGAGGGGCTCGAGACCCTGATACTCGAGAGCACCGCGATCGGCGGGCAGGCGGGAACCTCGCGCAGGATCGAGAACTACCTCGGCTTCCCCGCCGGTATCAGCGGCACCGAACTGATCAGCCGCGCCGCGACCCAGGCGCGCAAGTTCAACGCGCGTATCGCTAGCCCCTACCGCGTCGAAGCGCTGGAACCGGGCGCCGAGCGCCACGTGGTCAAACTCGAAGACGGGAAAGAGGTCGTCGCGCGAGCGGTGCTGCTCGCCACGGGCGCCGAATACAGGCGCCTTCCGGTGGAGGGGCTCGAGCAGTACGAGGGTCTCAGCATCTTCTATGCCGCCGGGCCACTCGAGGGGCAGATCTGTGCCGCGCAGCGCGTGGCTGTCGTCGGTGGAGGCAACTCCGCCGGCCAGGCGGCCGTGTGGCTCGCGCGGGGCGGCGCCCTGGTCACCCTGCTTCACCGCCGCGCCGACTTGCGCGAGACGATGTCGGCCTACCTGATCGAGGAGCTCGCCCGCTACGGCGTCGCGGTGCGCGACCGCAGCCAGATCGCAGAGCTACACGGGGAGGGAGGCCACCTGTGCGGCGTGACGCTCACCGACGGGGTCAAGCTGCCGTTCTCCTACCTGTTCCTGTTCCTCGGTGCCGCTCCGTGCACGAGCTGGCTCGACGACGTCGTGGCGCGCGACAGCGACGGGTTCATCCTCACCGGCGGCGAGGCCGGAGCCAAGGGGCTGCTCGAGACGAGCGTGCCGGGTGTCTATGCCGCCGGTGACGCGCGCGCCGGCTCGTTCAAGCGCTGCGCGACGGCCGTCGGCGAGGGTGCGGCCGTGGTCGGCTACGTGCACGAGCACATCAGGCGCCCGGCGGTCTCGGCGGCCTGAGGACGTTCGCAGGCGGCGTAGCCACGGCTTTCCGGCACCTGCTCCCGTCAGCGAGCTCGCCCTTTACGCGAAAGGGGGGCGTCTCATGCGACATCTGCGAGACGCACGCAACGGGCGAGCCTCGATCGCCCCGACCGGGGATCGGCGTACGCCTGCCCGCGCGACAGGCCTGGCGTCGCGCTCACGGGCACGCCGGAAGCGGATCGTCCAAGATGATCGGTTGTGACAGCCGTTGAGGTCGTGACCGCCAGCGAGCTTCACGCGCCGCCGGAGGCTGTGTGGGCGCAGGTCGCCTCGCTGGAGGGGATCAACTACGAGCTGGGCCCGTGGATGCGCATGACCGCGCCGACTGGTGCCGAGCTTTCTCCTGCGACGGTTCCGCTCGGGCACGCATCGACCCGGGTCACGGCTTCCTCGAGCGCTCGACGATGCTGAGTGCTCGCAGATGGGAGCACGAGCGAACGCTCCATCCGCTCGAGGATGGCGGCACTCGTCTCACCGACCGAGTGGCCTTCGTGCCTCGCATGCCCCGAACGGCGCCCACCCACCGCGCGGCGATCGCCGCGATCTTTCGGCATCGCCACCGGCGGTTAGAACGCGTCTTCGGCGCGCGGTGAGCGCCGAGTGCCGCCACCCGCTCTCCAGCCCAATGTCGAGATGGTGGAAACTCGGGCAGCTCCGATCCAGACTATTGGTGTGCCCCAAAGAGCGGAAGTCTTCGAGCTGGCGTGCTTCACTGCCGGT
>Ga0210408_10003293_pt1 | contig 15025 bp, 15 predicted proteins | sample IncBWH4MmetaG_FD_155471 | JGI IMG/M metagenome (GOLD analysis project Ga0210408, IMG submission 155471) | Forest soil microbial communities from Barre Woods Harvard Forest LTER site, Petersham, Massachusetts, United States - Inc-BW-H-4-M | ecosystem: Environmental > Terrestrial > Soil >...
TTCTTGGCGCCGCTCCTCCGCAAATTGTCTTCGAAAATCGAATCCGGATCGTAGAGATAGCTGACGATGAGATCGAACCCGGCGAAGTAATTCGCGAGCTCATCTGACAGATCGAGGTCTTTAGCAAAGAATCTCGATAACTGCGCCGATTCGATCGAGCGAACGCCTTGAGCATAAAATCGATTCTTGGCGACGGCAGCAATGTGTTGGTAGCCGAGAATCTCGATGTGCGCGTTCGGATACGCGCCGCGCAACGCTTTGATCGCCGGAAGGGTGAGGACGAAATCGCCGATCGCGCCGCCACGAATCACCAGGATGCGATTCAATCTGCGAACTCAGTATTGGGTGAACGCGCAGGCAAGAATGGTCACACCATAAAGTGCGGCGAACCCGTGAACGATGCGCCAGCGCGCATTGCTTTGCGTGCTCCAGTTGATCTGATCGCGCAACAGGTATGGCATTGTTACCCAGAAGAGGCCGGCCAAGACGAGCAAATAGGCGAACACGGTCAGGAACAGCCGGCTGGTTTCGTAACGAAAAAACGCTGCTTCCAACACTGGCTCGGCCGCAAGCAGGCAAAGAATTCCGAGGGCGCGAACGGCCAGAAATTCATCGACGAATCGGATAACTAACACGTAACCAATTGGCAGGACGATCAAAAGGGGGCGGCGAAAGCTGGAGAATTCGCCCATTTCCATGGTTGCGAGCAACCAGAACGACCAAACCAGAACAACAGTCAGAAGCAAGACACCGGCGACGCGCGACCGCGGCAGACGTTTCAACCACGTTTGGGTCGCGACCGGTCTTATGAATCCCGGCAAGCTAACCAGAACGAGCAGCGCGCCCGCCACAATGCCTGCGATATGCAGATTCAAGTCGTAGATCATGCTGCGATGGTTGCCGCCTGTGCGACAGTGACCGGCGTTCCATAGAGACTGAACCCGGTCGCGCGCTCGATGCGAACGTCGACAAATCTGCCGACGCAGTCTTCGGCGCTTTCGAACAAAACGATCTTGTTGGTTCGCGTGCGTCCCATGAGGCGGGTCGGATTAGTTTTGCTTGGGCCTTCGCATAGAACTTCGAGGGTCCGATCTATCAAACGCTCGTTGATTCTCCGTGCGCAGTCATTCACCACGTCGAGCAAGTCGTGATTGCGAGCCTCCTTTACCCGCTCGTCAATCTGATCCGGCAAAACAGCCGCCGGCGTGTCGCGTCGAGGCGAGTAACGGAACACAAACGCATTATCGAATTGAACCTTCTCAACGAGCTTTCTCGTTTGCGAATAATCCTCATCAGTTTCCCCAGGGAATCCGACGATAATGTCGGTGGTGATGGCGATTTCCTTTCTTGCCTCGCGCACGCGCCGGACGAGATCGACATATTTTTCGGCCGTGTAAGTGCGGTGCATTGCTTTGAGGATTTTGTTCGAACCGGATTGGACCGGCAGATGAAGATGATCGACCAACTTCGGCAGGCGGCGGTAGGCGTCGATTAAATCCTCGCGGAATCCAATCGGGTGGGGCGATGTGAAACGAAGGCGCTCCAAGCCCTCGATTTCGTTAACGTTCTCTAGCAATTGCACGAACGGACTCCTGTTGTCGATCTTTGGAAATTCGTGCCGGCCGTAAAGATTCACGATCTGCCCGAGCAACGTCACTTCTTTCACGCCGCGGGAAACCAGATGGCGAACTTCGGCAACGATTTCTTCGATCGAACGGCTTCGTTCGGCTCCCCGCGTCTGCGGGACGATACAAAAGGTACAATGCATGTTGCAGCCTTGCATGATCGACACGAATGCCGTCGCCTGTTTCGGCGTGAGTCGTTGATCGCGAATGGTCGATTGAGATCCCGGTTCCTCTTCGACGTCTACGATCGAGAATCGCGGGTCGTCCATCGCGCGATGCCTCTTTCTTTCGAACGCTGCATCCACGTAGTCGGCGACGCGATGGAATTTCTGGGTGCCGACAACAAGATCGACATGCGGCAGGTTTTTGAGAAGCGAAGCGCCACGCGTCTGGGCCATGCATCCGAGGAATCCGAAAACGACGTGAGGGCGCTCGTTTGCCATATGGCCAAGCATTCCCATTTTCCCAAGCGCCTTCTGATCAGCCATGTCGCGAACGCTGCAGGTGTTCAGCAGGACAACGTCCGCCTCCGATTCGGTCTGCGTGCGTTCGTAACCGCGTTCGATGAGTGAGTGCGCGACCTGTTCCGAATCGCGCTGGTTCATCTGGCAGCCGTAGGTCTTGATGTAAAACTTCGGCATTGGCGGGCGAAATAATACACCGTCAGACGCGGCGCGCTACGGCTTTGACAATGTCGATCTTACGGAGGCGTTGCAAATCGCCCTGGAAATGGATTCGCGTTCAATCGTTTCTGAACTTCTGGTTCAGTCCAGGGGTTGGTGCCAACTTCGCTGAACAGCGCAATTCCGATAACTCCGACATTTCTTGTGTTATGGTATTTTTCGGCCGCATACGATTCGCGGACTGGACTGAATCGGAAGGCGGCCACGGCTTCGGTGCTCTGCCGAAAGCCGTCCACCTTTAATTCGGAATGCGGCGCCATGATGTAACCTGGTTTCCGGACCGACGCTTTACGGCCATCCAAAACGTCCAAGCCATCAACCGAGAGGACGACTTCCAGACGTAGTTCGGTTTTGTTCCGGACGACGATTGAGTAACGGCGACCTTCCTGCCCAACTACGAACCAACGACCGCCGACCGTGAGCCCAGGATAAAATCGACCGATTGGATCCTTTAGCCCCACTGAGACGAGGCTTTGCGCGCGAGGCGCCAACATCGGCCAGGTTCTTTGCCAAACCGCGTTTGCCATTGCCTGGATGCCAGCGGCGTCGTTGTAGTAAATCGCGGCGGTCGCGATGGGGTGCGCTGGGTCGGACCGTCGAAAACTTGTGAATTCAACACGTGATCCACGTGTTTCACCCCATTTCGTCCCGAGGCCCGGCCGATCGCTCGGTGCCTGTGCGAAGCGATTAGCATCGCCTCCGCCATGACTGGCGATTTGAGATGCGCAAGCGCAGAGAAACAACGAGACACACAAGAAGCTCAGTCGAAGGAAAACAGGTTTCATCATTCATTATTACGTTTCCAACCGATCGATCTTTCCGATTAAATCTCGCGAGTAATGAATAATGCGCCGGCCATCGGCATCATCGGAGGAAGCGGGTTGTATCAAATGGAACAACTACGCGATGCGACCGAACACAAGATCGACACGCCATTCGGTTCGCCGTCCGATGTCTTGATCGGAGGAACAGTCAGCGGGCGGCAGGTTTACTTTTTGCCGCGGCACGGCAGAGGTCACAGGATTTTGCCGCACGAACTAAATCATCGCGCGAATATTTACGCGCTGCGTTCTCTCAATGTCCGCTGGATCATCGCCGTGACCGCGGTCGGCAGCTTACAGGAAAAATACAAACCGCGGGACATTCTGCTGCCTTCCCAGTTTTACGACCGGACAAGTTTGCGTGCGACGCACACGTTCTTCGGCGAGGGCATCGCGGCCCACGTTTCCTTCGCCGAACCGATTAGTATTCAGTTACGAAATTTGCTCGCCGAATCAGGCAGCAAGGTCGGTGTCACGATTCACAATGGCGGCACTTATGTGAACATGGACGGCCCGGCGTTTTCGACGCGGGCGGAATCCGAATTGAACCGACGCAACGGTTTTGACGTGATCGGAATGACGAATTTGCCGGAAGCGAAATTGGCTCGCGAGGCGGAGATCGCCCTGGCCACGCTGGCGATGATCACCGATTACGATTGCTGGAAAGTGGACGAAGAGCCTGTATCGGCACAGACGGTGTTCGGGCATTTGACCGCCAACGCGGAAGCCGCGAAGAAGGTTTTAATCGAGGCGATCCCCCGGATTCCGACGGAACCCGACTGGCCGGAGCACACAGCGTTGGACGCCGCCATGACCACGGAGCGCAAACGTTGGCCCAAGGCGACGATGCACAAGTTGGGGCCGATTTTGAGCCGATTTGTGTAAGGGTAAAAAAGTTCTTGCCACGCGCTCGCGAATTATAGTAATTATAAACGCGTAATTGAATTAAGTTTCTTCTCACATGAAAATTGAAATCGCCTTCTGTTTGCTCAGCCTCGCGTTTCTGCCGGCTTGTTCCACTACCTCTCAAACCACGGCCGCTAATCAAACACTGGAGCAGCGTTTGCAGGCGAAATATGCTAGCAACGCGACTGCGCCCGGCGCGGTCGGTGAAGAGCCTGCGCCGCCTGCGGAAGGTCCGGAAGATGTTCCGGCGGATGCTCCGGACAACGTCGATCACAATCCGGCTTTGATGCCGAGCCCGTTGCTTCGTTACTGGGCCGCGTCGCGCACGCCTTAATCGGCGACGGATAGTTCGACTCGACTGACGACAGCCGTCGCAATTTATCCCGCAGACGGACTCCAAAGCGCCCAGGCGAGCAAGTTACCGGCATCTCGCCAAACCCCGGAGTGACTGTCGCCGAGCACGACGACAATAATATCCTTGCCCGGGCGCGATCCGCTAGCGATTAGACATTTGCCCGCAGCCTCGGTGTAACCGGTCTTCATGCCGTTGCAATAGGGCAATCGCTTCAGGAGTTTGTTCGTGTTTTCCAGTTCCCGGGTCCGGCCATTCGCATAGCGGAACATGAGTTGTGGCAGACAGACGATCGAGCGAATCGTCGGATTTGCGTAGGCCACGCGCGCAATTGCGGCTAGATCGCGCGCCGTGGAATATTGCCGTGCATCCGGTAATCCATTCGGATTCACGAAATGTGAATGTGTCGCCCCGATGGCGGCCGCGCGCTGATTCATTCTTACCGCGAATGCTTCGATACTGCCCGCATTATCGCGTGCCACACATCTTGCGACGTCGTTCGGGCTTTTAACCAGCAACGCGCGGAGCAGATCGATTCGCTGATAAATGTCGCCGGGCTTGATATTTAGTTTCACTGGCTCCGCCAGGGTGTCGACCTGGGCTACAGTCACGGGTCGATCCAAATTACCGGTCTCCGCCACGATCAATCCGGTCAAAAGCTTGGTCGTGCTGGCCGGCGCTCTAATTTGGTCCGGATTTTTTTCGTAAAGAACCCGGCCGCTCTGAACGTCGATGACGATGACCGAGCTTGCACCAATTCTACTTGGAACCGAACCCGGCACCGTTTGCGTCGGAATGGCGTCATCGTCTGCGCCCGATTTCGCGGCCGCCCGATGGGTTCGACGCGGCCGCGGTGTGGCGCTCGAGTCCGCATCCGCATCCGATTTCGCGGTGGCCGCGGATTTTGACTTGGCTTGCTGGCGATGCGGTATGCCGGTCGGGCGAACCTCATTTGGGTTTTCCTCGTCCGGCGGTTCGAGCGCTAGACAAACGCTGAACAGACCCAGCGCGCAAAAAGTTAACCCTGCGCGAAACCAGCGATTCATGGGCGGCAAATAAGCGATAAAGACGCGATGCGCGCAAGCAGTGCCTACAAGTCTGTTCCGCGCTGGATCAATTCGATTTCGTAGCCTTCCGGCGCATCGATGAAGGCGATAGCGCTGCCGCCTGACGTTTTATGCGGGCCGTCCGAGAGTGGATAACCTTTCTTTGCCGATTCGCGGGCGAATTCTTCGAGATCGTCCACTTCGAATGCAAGGTGAGTCAGGTCCGGCCCAACGATCACCGGACCGCTTTCGTCGAATTTGCAAAGCTCGATTTCTTCTTCGCTTTGCGGCGCCTTGAGAAAGACCAATTGTGAACCTCGCCCCGACGTATGTCGCCGTGTTTCCTGAAGGCCGAGCACATCCTTGTAAAAGCTTACCGTCTTCTCGAGGTCCTTCACCCGGTAGCGCGTATGTAACAGTTTCTTAACCATCGTGTATCTTATTGCCCCGTTAACCGATTAAATTCAAACTCTTCGCGGATGAAACTTGTTATCGCGGCCACGGGAGCAAGTGGCTCGATCTACTTGCAGCGCTTGCTCGAGCAAATTGACCCAGCCGCACACGAGATTCATCTAGTGATGAGCAGTCACGCAAAGCAAGTGGCGAAACAGGAGCTCGGCGCTTTCAAAGTTTCCAAAGAAATCGCTCAACATGCCGAGAACGATCTCAACGTTCCGTTCGTTAGCGGGTCGTCGCGGTTCGACGCGATGGCAATCGTTCCTTGTTCGATGGCCACGGTTGGCCGGATCGCGGGTGGCTCCAGCGACACTGCTCTCTTGCGCGCGGCCGATGTTTTCCTAAAAGAACGCCGCAAACTGATTCTCGTTCCGCGCGAGACGCCGTGGAATTTGATTCACGCGCGCAACGTCGTCACGCTTCTCGAAGCAGGCGCGATCGTCCTGCCGGCGATTCCGTCTTTTTACAGCCGTCCCTCTTCCGTTGCCGATGTTGTCGACACCGTGGTCTGGCGAATTCTTGACCAAATCGGGCTGCCAAATCCGCGCGCCTATCGCTGGGCCGACCAAACCGCGCGCCGCGGCGCCCGCAAAAAGTCTTGAAGATCGAAGGCCGGAAGGCGCGTTGGCTGATCGCGTTTGGATTTTATCTGTTGAAAGCGTTGGGGCGCACCTTGCGCTACCAAATCGATGATCGCGCGGGCATTGTCGAAAAACCGGTGACGGAGAATTATATCGGCGCACTTTGGCACAATCGCTTGCTGATTTTTCCGCTCGTTCTCCGTCGCTTCTTTGGCAATCGCCATGGCACGGCCCTTATCAGCGCGAGTCGCGACGGCGATCTTCTGAGCGACGCCATCCACCGCTTCGACTACGACGTGGTGCGCGGTTCGAGCTCGAAACTCGGCGCGACCGCCTTGCTGCAACTCAGCGACGTGCTCGCCGCTGGCCGCGACGTTGTCATCACGCCGGATGGTCCGCGCGGGCCGGCTTATGAAATTGGTCCCGGCGTTATTTTTCTCGCGCAAAAAACCGGCGCACGCGTCTTGCCGATGAACATGGAGTATTCGAGCTGCTGGCGGGTGAAAAGCTGGGACCGATTCATTGTTCCCCGGCCGTTCTCCAGAGTGCGCGTGATTATTGGCGAACCCGAGCACGTAAGATCGACATCTACGCCGGAAGAATTCGAAGCCGAGCGAGTGCGCTTGCAAAACGCGATGATGTCGCTGGTTGAACGGCGTTAGCTCATCTAATTTCGTTGCATGTCCAATCTGATCGACGGCCGCGCCATCGCCGAAAAGGTTTATGTCGATCTTCGTGGCGAAATCGCGGCGATGAGATCGAAAGGCGTCACGCCCGGACTGGCCGTGGTTTTGGTCGGGGACGATCCCGCATCGCGCGCTTACGTCCGTTCGAAGGATAAAATGAGTCGCGAGCTTGGGCTGCATTCGGTCAAGCTCGAGCTGCCGGAAACCACGAGTCAGGACGAATTGCTGGGCCGCGTCGGAGAATTAAATCGCGATCCGGCAGTCCACGGGATTCTGGTTCAATCGCCGCCGCCAAAACAGATCGATGAGGCCGCGATCGTGCGAGCGCTCGATCCCCGCAAAGACGTGGATGGCTTTCACCCGCTCAATGTCGCGAAACTTGCAATGGGCGATCCCACCGGATTCGTTCCCTGCACGCCGCTCGGCGTCCAGCGTTTGCTCATCGAAAGCAAGATCGACATCGCCGGCGCGCACGTCGTCGTGCTTGGTCGCAGCATGATCGTCGGAAAGCCGGTGGCGCTGTTGTTGATGCAAAAAGCGAAAGGTGGCGATGCGACGGTGACGGTCGTCCATTCGCGAAGTAAAAATCTCGAAGCGATTACGCGCTCTGCCGATATTCTGATTGCCGCAATCGGTCGCGCACACTTTGTCAAAGGCGATCACGTGCGCGAAGGCGCGGTCGTGATCGATGTTGGAATCAATCGCGTGGACGATGCGAGCAATCCGCGTGGTTATCGTTTGATCGGCGACGTCGCCTTTGATGAAGTTGCGCCGAAGGCAAAAGCAATTACACCGGTGCCGGGGGGCGTCGGACCGATGACCATCGCGATGTTGATGGCGAATACAGTCAAAGCGGCGCAGCAATCGATCTAACGATTTTTCGGGTGAATGCGCGCAGAATCGGCGCACTGATTGGTGTCGCGAGTAGAGAAGACGCGAAACGTGAGTGCAAGACGGCTGCGCGCGCCAGCTGGTTGATCCACAATCGGCCGCGATACATTGCGCGATGCGCGCGAGTAAATGCCTTTGCTGCCAATTGTCGATCTTCGCCGCGAAGAATTTTTGTAATCGCCTCTGCTGCGAGCTCGCCTGAACGAAGTGCGTAATAAATTCCTTCGCCGGTGAACGGCTCGACCACGCGCGCGGCGTCTCCGATCAAAAACAAATTCTCGCGGCGCGCGGTGATCGGCGCCCGGGTCAGCGGCGTGATGCTGCGCCAGGATTGACCGGCCGGGAGATTGAATTTTCGCTGGGCCCAGGCCCGAAGCGATGAAATCGTCGGTGCCGTTCCGACAAGGCAAAGGTTGAGCTCGCGATCGTTCACGGGCGCCTGACCGGAATAACCCTCCGGCAGAAATTGCAACACGATGCGATTTCCGAAATCTGCGGGCAGCGGAACATGCGCTTGGAGCGCGATTCGCTCACGCTCAGGCGACGGTAGCAAATTGCAAAGGCGCGCGACCGTGGAATTTCGTCCGTCGGCGCCAACCAGAATTCGAGCGAGCAAGGTTTCCCGGACGATGTCGATCTTCCAATCGCGGTCACGAGTTTTGTGCAGCGACACGACTGTGGCTTCTTCGTGAACTTGTGCGCCCTGCTCGCGCGCGCGATTGAGCAAGATGTTGTCAAAGTAGCTGCGCTTGATCGCGATCATGCCGCGTTCGTTTGGCGCAAAGTCGACCTGTAATTTTTGACCGTCGATAGCGATAAATTCCACGCCGTTGAGTGCAGCGGATGGTGAATCCCGAATTTCTCGCGCGACTCCGAGTCGTTCCAAAACCGGCCAGCACGCCGGATTGATGCAGTCGCCGCAAACTTTCTCGCGCGGAAACCTTTCGCGCTCAATCAAAGCAATTCGCAATCCCGCGGATGCGCAAAGGGCGGCGCAGACCGATCCGGCCGGACCGCCTCCGACAATCGCAACATCGACAACTTCCATCGGTGCCTTAGTTTGAATTGTCGGCAGAGCGTCTTCAACACCGCTGGCGCGCGATTCAAAAGGGAACGAGATTCAGTTTATGAGCTGGTCAATTCCCATCGCGCGGATCGCCGGTATTCAACTGCGCATTCACATTACGTTTCTCTTGCTGATTGTTTGGGTGGCTATTGGTTCCATCGGCGCCGCCATTTTTGTGCTGCTGTTGTTCTTGTGCGTAGTGCTCCACGAATTTGGACATGCGCTCGCAGCGAAAGCCTACAACATTAACACGCCCGACATCACCCTGTTGCCGATCGGTGGCGTGGCGCGGCTCGAACGAATACCCGAAGAACCAAAGCAGGAACTGGTAATCGCCGCGGCCGGACCGGCGGTGACTGCAATTATTGCATTGTCGCTATTCGCAGTCATTGCGGCGCGAGGCACGGCCGATCTCAGCACGCCTATTCAAGGTGACGACTTGGTAATGAGTCTTTTCAAGATCAATGTTTATCTGTTGTTGTTTAATCTGATTCCAGCGTTTCCAATGGACGGCGGCCGCGTGCTCCGCGCTTTGCTTGCTGCTCGGATGACTTATGCGCGAGCCACTCAAGTCGCGGCAACGGTTGGACAAGCTTTCGCCTTCCTTTTTGGAATTGTTGGCCTCTTCGGAATTCCGGGCCTTTATCCTCCGAATCCCTTCCTGATTTTCATCGCGTTCTTCGTTTACATCGGCGCGTCGCAGGAAGCGGCTCTTGCCCAAATGCGCGATGTATCACGTCGGTTTCCAGTTTCCAGTGCGATGGTTCGCGAATTTCGGACGCTGCCGGAAACAGCGCCGTTGCAGGAAGCGGTCGACGCCTTGTTGGCGACATCTCAGCACGATTTTCCAGTGCTCGACGGATCCGGAAACGTCGCGGGCATTTTGACGCGGCACGATCTGATCGCGGCGTTGCGGAAAGATGACGGCACAATTCGGGTCGGCGATGTGATGCGCCGCGATATTCCCACTGTCACCACCGGGACGCGATTCGAGGAAGCGTTCCGGATCATGCAAGAGTGCAATTGTCCCGCAGTGCCGGTGCTCGATAGCATGAAACGACTTGTGGGTTTGCTCACGCCCGAGAATGTGAGCGAACTGATGATGGTGCAGTCAGCGTTGCCGCGGCGACGGGTGGCGTAGATTCGCCAGAGCGGCCGATTGAACTCGTTCCTCTCCCGACTCACTCGCCGCTACCCTCGCGGCCAGCCGGTTCATCTCGCTTATCCCTTTCGCTCCATTGTCGATCTTCCGTGCGGCGCATACATTGCCCGCTGATTCAATGCCGGTCGCGAGGAAACAAAAACCCGATCTCCAGGAGAAGGTGCGTGATGTACCGCACAAACCGGGTGTGTACTTGATGCGCGACCGATTCAATCGCGTGATCTACGTCGGCAAGGCGCGCGATCTCAGAAAGCGCGTGAGTTCGTATTTTCTGCCCTCGAAACTGGCTCAGGCCGATTTGAAAACGCGCGCCATGCTCGAAGCGACATGGGACTTCGAAACCCACGTCGTGCGCAGTGAAGCCGAATCGGTTTTGCTCGAAGGCAAACTGATCAAGGAATACCGGCCGCGTTACAACATTTCTTTCCGCGACGACAAACGGTTCCTGCTGGTGAAGGTGGATCTGTCGGAGGAATGGCCGCGCTTTCGTCTGACTCGATTGAAGAAAAACGATAGCGCGCGGTACTTCGGACCCTTTGCTGCGGCGGGCGCGCTGCGGCAGACGCTGAATCTGATGCGAAAGAAATTTGGCGTGCTTACGTTTGGGCGCGGGGCACCGACGGAACGCGAGCTAAAGTCTTCTACTTACCAGGTGCCAGTGCGGTTGAGCGAAATTACAGCCGAGCAATATCGCGACCGCGTCATGCAGGCGTGCGAATTCCTGGAGGGGCAATCGCGCGAGATGATCGAGATGTTGGAAGAAGAGATGCGCAAAGCCGCGGAGAAAATGGATTTCGAGAAAGCGGCCGAGCTTCGCAACATGGTCGACGATGTCCGGCAGACAACGCGATCGACCCGGCGTTTCACTCGCGGAAGCTTGCCGAGCGCGATCGACCCGCTCGCCGACGTGCAAGCTTTGGCCGACGCACTGCAGGTGCCGCGATTACCGCGAGTGATGGAATGTTTCGACATCTCGAACATTTCCACGACACACGTCGTCGCTTCGATGGTCTGTTTTCGCGATGGCGTGCCGGACAAAAATTGCTACCGGCGATATCGTGTGCGCACTGTTGAAGGCCAGGACGACTTCGCGAGCATGGCCGAAGTGGTAAGGCGAAGATATTCGCGAATTCTGCTTGAGGCGCGTCAAGCACATCCTGATGCTGCGGAATTCTCGCAGGAACAAGCAGTTGACGGTCTGCAGCGGATCGAGAAGGAAGCGTTCAATTTTGTAGCTGTTCGTTTGCCGGACCTAATCATCGTCGACGGCGGCAAGGGGCAACTTTCCTCCGCTTGTCGCGAATTACAGCGACTTGGCTTGCATGACTTGCCGATCATCGGCTTGGCGAAAGAGCACGAGGAGATTTATCGGCCGGGACGGGCGATGCCAATGCAGTTACCGGCCGATTCCGGCGCACTTCATCTACTTCAACGAATTCGTGATGAAGCGCATCGGTTCGCGAACGCGTACCATCAGCTCCTGCTCAAGAAACGAATCGACGAAAGCATCCTTGATGATTGCCCGGGCGTGAGCCAGAACCGGAAGAACCTGCTTCTTCGGAAATTTGGTTCGGTCAATCGACTGCGGAAAGTGAGTGTCGATCAGATCGCGGCCACAGAAGGCATCGGCCCGAAACTCGCCGAGGACGTGCATCGGTTCTTGCAGACTCACTAGTTCATCAGAGATTCGGCAGATGTTTTTGCGGCTATTGTCCATCTTTGCGTTCGCAACCGCGATTTATGCACAATCGCCTGCGCCGTCACCAAGCACTTCGCCGGAGGAGGAAGCGATTATCCCGACGTTCGAGACCCAAAAATTGGCGAGGACTTACATTCTCGACGTTCCGGCGCCGCGCGGACAAATCACCGACCGCACTGGTTTGCCGCTGGCGCAAAACAAAGTCAGCTACAATCTGGCGGTCAGCTTTCCGACGCCGCTCGATTTTACCGATAACAAGGCGGTTGCTTTTGCCCGGGAAAAGATCGACAAGGCGACGAAGTTGATCGGGCGCTCAGTCAAAATTTCCGACGACGCGATCCTCCGTCATTATCACAACCGCGGAATTCTGCCGTTAGAGATCGCGCAAAATCTGAGCCAGTCGGAATACGAAGCCGTCAAAGATCGAGCGAAGGATTTTCTGATAGTGCGCCCGATTTACGTCCGGGTGTATCCCAACGGGAAAGTCGCCGGCGCGATCGTCGGCTATACCGGCAAGACCGGGCGGAATCTCGACGGCATTATCGACAATCACGAAACCCTTTGGCCGGAGACGGAAGGTCGCGATGGGCTCGAGCAAACCTTTAATGAATTGCTCACCGGCAAGCACGGCGAATACAAAATGACCTTCGACAAAGATGGCCGCAAAACTTCCGAGAAACTGATCAAGTCGGCGGTTCCGGGCAACAACATCGTGACCACACTGGATCTGCGGCTGGAGGAGCTGGCCGAAAAAGCTCTCGCCGCAAAGGCCAAACGCGGCGCCATCGTGATTGTCGATCCAACCGACGGTGACATTTTGGCGATGGCTTCCTGGCCCACTTACGATCCGAACCTTTTTGTTCCATCGATTTCGGCGGAAAAATTCAAACAATTACAGAACGATCCCGACCTTCCGCTTTTGCCGCGCGCGTTTCGTTCCGCTTATCCGCCCGGCTCCACTTTCAAGGTTGCAGTAGGTATTGCTGCGCTCGAGGTTGGCGCGGTTCATTCGGACGATCTCTATCAATGCGTCCCGGGAATTCAGATCGGGAACCTGACGTTTCACAATTGGAAGAAGGGCGACCAGGGCGCGTTGAATTTCGTCCAGGCGCTCACGCAGTCGTGCGACACCTGGTTTTATCAAGTCGGCATCAAGACTGGCGCAGACCCAATTATCGACTGGGCGTTGAAGCTTGGATTCGGCGCGAAGTGCGGGATTCCTTTGCGGGGCGAGGCCGAAGGACGGGTGCCGAATGATGAATACATGAAGGCAACCCACGGTCGCAAATTGCTCAATGGCGACATCGCGAATTTGTCGATCGGTCAGGGCGACATGCTGGTGACGCCGCTGCAGATGGCGCAGGCTATGGCGGTCGTTGCCAACGGCGGAAAATTCTTTCAAACGCGGCTCGTTCGCCAGGTCCAGTCGTTAAACCAGGAAATCATGACGGCTTACCAGTTGCGGGAAAAGCGCACGCTCGATGTTTCCGCGGCGACGATGGATGAGGTGCGCAAGGGAATGATCGACGTGGTCAATGGTCCAAATGGTACCGGGCACGAAGCGCAAATGGAGAGTGTCGAGGTCGCGGGAAAGACCGGGACTGCGCAATGGGGCCCGAAGAACAAGGAGCGAACTGCGGCCTGGTTCGCAGGATTTCTGCCGGCGGATCAGCCGAAATACGCGTTCGCGGCGGTTTACGAAGGCGACGTCGGCAGCAAAGTCCATGGTGGGACAACGGCGGCCCCGATGATCGCCGACATCTTCAAAGAGATTTATAAATCTTCGGAAACAGCCAATCGCCGGGGCGAATCGACTCAGCAAATTCGCCGCGCCCAGCCGGTGGAAGAAGACGCCTCGGATTAAGCGGGTACGGTTTCTTTCGGCAGCTCCATCGTGCCCTTGAACTTTGGTTCTTCTGGTTCGAGGCCGAAGTTTTGGGAGTAGAGATTGTCGATCTTCGCAAGGTCATCGGAAGTCAACGGCGGACACTCGGGAGTTTTGGCGAACTCGATGAGTTGCTCTTCTTTGTAAATGTTTGGCAGCGTCGACGCGACGCGATCGTCGGCGAGTAACCAGAGCAATGCCGCCTGGCCAAGCGTGCGTTCGGAATTTTCAAGGAAGCGCAGTTTGTCGATCTTCTTGACGCCGTTAAGCAACCAACTGCGCGGCCGATGGCTGCGGTGATCGGTCGGCAGAAAAACTGTGTCCGACGTATATTTGCCTTCGAGCATACCTGACGAATGAGTGACGCGAATCAGAAACATCGTGTCCTTGCCAAATTCGGTGGCGGCATCGTGCATGGCGCGGCCGGGATGTTGTTCGAGCGTATTGTAAATGTGCTGGAGGCTTGTGATGTCGCGTTCGCGAATGGAATTGACGCCTTCGTAGAGCCAGCCGATCGCCGGTCCGAGCGCGATGCCGTAGTAACGAACTTTCCCGATGGCTTTTAATTTCTCGATCGTTGTCCAAAGCGCGTCGTCGTAAACTTGATCCATTCGGATGTTATGAAGCTGGAGAAGATCGACATGATCCGTCTTCAATCGCTTGAGCGCGGCGTCGGTGGCGCGGACGATGGCGTCCGCCGAAAAATCCTGCGGAATCTCGCGCTGACCGCGACCGCGGGCTTCGCCGTGCTTCACAAAATCGTAGCCGACTTTTGTGGCTATGACGATTTCGTCGCGCTGTTTCGGAAAAGCCTTGGCGATCAGTTCTTCGCTCAATCCATTGCCGTAAGTGTCGGCGGCATCGAATAATGTAACGCCAAGATCGAACGCCTTGTGCATAAGTGCGATCGCTTCACCCTCGGTAAAATTTCCCCACCAACCGGTCGAAACAGTCCAGAGCCCAAAGCCGACCTCGCTGACCGTCAGATCGGTATTCTTGTAAGTGCGAAAACGCATTCGAGAATTTTAACACGAAGGACGCGAAGATCACGAAGGATGTTCAAGCAAAAGCTTTCGTGCCTTCATGTTCTTCATGGTTAATTAGGAATCGTGGAAATCAAATCCGACGCCGGTTTGTTGATCGTCGGTCACGGTTCGACGGTGAAT
>Ga0210408_10003294_pt1 | contig 15023 bp, 18 predicted proteins | sample IncBWH4MmetaG_FD_155471 | JGI IMG/M metagenome (GOLD analysis project Ga0210408, IMG submission 155471) | Forest soil microbial communities from Barre Woods Harvard Forest LTER site, Petersham, Massachusetts, United States - Inc-BW-H-4-M | ecosystem: Environmental > Terrestrial > Soil >...
TTATCCCGAAAAACGGCGTTTCGCGACCACCGTGGAGAACGGCACGATGGTGGCGATCCACTCGACGCTGAAAGAAGATTTGTACGTGGTCTATGCGGGAACCAGTCCGGATACGCAAATGCCGGTGCTACACGCCTATCTGAATCCGCTGGTGAAATGGATTTGGTTCGGCGGAGTGGTGGTGGTGTTTGGAACGCTGGTGGCCTTATTGCCGAATCGCCGCGCTGTGCTGGTGCTTTCGGGCGCCCAGCAACCTGCGGCGCTTCCATTGGCGGAGGGGCTTCCCACACCGGTAACATTGCGAAAGGGCCATGACCATGACTAAGGCGCGGGCGATGGCGGCGATCACGATACTGGGGATGTTGGCGACAGGGCCGCTGCTGACTGCGCCGCTCGGCGCGCAGCAACTCTCCGAACGAGCCAAGCAAGTAGGCACAAAAATTAAATGCATGTGCCGCGGATGCGACATGCCCGCCGCCACTTGTTCGCATCCGGGCGGAGCGTTCTCCGGGATGTGCGACACCGCCAAAGGGATGTTGAAGGAAGTCGACCAGCACATCGCCAAGGGCGAAACCGACGAACAGATTATGCAGGCGTTCGTGCAGGAATATGGGACGCAAGTCTACACGGAACCGCCGAAAACTGGATTCAGCAGGGTGGTCTGGGTATTCCCGAAAGTCTGTCTCTTAGTGGGCGCTGGAGTGGTGGTTTTGGTGATCTCCCGCTGGCGGAAACGCCCGACATCACAAGCGGCGCTCGCGGGAGGCGCCCCCGGAATTTCCGCGGAGTTGCTGGAGCGTGCCAGGGCGCAAGCTTCACGCGAGACCCAGGATTAAATAGTGCCCGCTATCAGCGCACTTGCGATGGTCGAGATTGGCTCCGCGGATTGGGCGATACTTGGCGCGTGCCTGGCGCTGGCCGTCGCCGTCATCCTTTTTATTTTTTACATTCAGCCAGACGCTTCGGACCTTGCTCCGCACCGGACCAAACTGGACCAACTACTGGAGCGGCGCGACGCTATTTACGATAATTTGCGCGACCTGCGATTTGAGTATCGTTCCGGAAAGTACTCGGAAGGCGACTTTGAGGCGATGAAGACGGCACTTGAGAATGAAGCGGCGCTGGTGCTGGCGGAAATCGATCAAGTGACGGACGCGCAGGTGCGTCGCCCGCGCGGGACGCGCCCGGCGGATGGGAGCGCGCAATGAAGCGCTGTTGCTGCGCGCGTCTTGCTCTGCTCGGCGCGTTCCTTCTCGCTCCGCTGGCTATCGCCGAAGCAGGAACGGTTCACGGCACGGTGATGAACGGGACCACGGGCAGGGCGGCGGCGGGAATTGATCTTGTCCTGATCCAGCTCCAGGGAGGGATGCAGGAAGTCGCCCACTCCAAGAGCGGGACGCAGGGCGAATTCACGTTTGACCATCCGGGACTCGGCGCGCAGCCGATGCTGGTGCGCGCGGTGTATCGCGGCATCAATTTCAACCATGCCGTACCGCCGGGCACATCCACCGCGCAAGTCGATATCTATGAGCCTTCCAAAGACCCCAAGACGATCAACGTTCCTTCGCATGTGGTGATTTTTCAGCCCAACGGGGCCAACTTGATTGTCGGCGAAGAATATCAAGTCGAGAACAAGTCTCAGCCGCCTCTGGCCTACTTCCGGGGCGAGGGGAGTTTTGATTTCGCGCTGCCGGAAGGCGGGCAGTTGCAGCAAGTGGCTGCCGCTGGGCCTGCGGGAATGCCTGTGGTGCAGCTTCCCATCGACAAAAAGAAAAATCACTATTCGATTGTCTTCGCGTTCCGGCCGGGCAGTAACTCGGTGCGCTATTCGTACGAGCTGCCGTATACGGGAAACGCCGCGACGGTGAAGATTCCGACGATTTATCCGGGCGGCCGGTTGCTGGTGGTGGCGCCGCCCAGCGTGCAGATTAGCGGCGAGGGCCTGGCTCCCGGGGGACAAGAACAGGGCATGAATCTTTACGGCCGCCAGGATGTTCCCGCGGGCACAGTGGTGGCCGTGAGCTTATCCGGCACGGCGCCTCCGCCGGACCAGAATGCGGGAGCGGATCAGGGTCAACAGCAGGGGCAACAGGGCCGGGATGTGCAGCAAGGCGGCGGCGAGTCGGCCGGAGTAAGTATCCAACAGGTTCCCGGACGGCTGGACGGATTGAAGTGGTATCTCATCGGCGGATTTGTTTGTGTTTTTGCACTGCTGGCGGTGCTGCTGGCGCGCAAGCCGGTGGTGGCGGTTGCCGGGCCGGGACCGGTAGAGGAAGAACTTCCTGTTGCGAAACAGAAAAAAACAAACCCGAGCGTGGCATCGGCCTCGGCGCCAACGGCGCGGGCAACTCCCTCAAACGGAGGGGCGAGCCTGGCGGAAGTCGATGCCGCCATCGGCACGAGCCTGGATGCGCTAAAGGAACGCCTGTTCCGGCTGGAGCTGCGCCATCAAGCAGGTACGATCTCCGAGGCAGAATATGCACAAGAACGCGCGTATGCCCAAAAAGTGCTGCGCGATCTCGTGCGAGGCTGAGCGTTGAAGACCAGGAGCGATCTGCCCACCTCCGAGGCCGTCCGGTGACGCCAACGAATTTTTCTCCCACAGGAATCCGCTTCGAAAATATCGACAAACGGTATGGCGGGCTTTACGCGCTGCGCCGCGTCTCGCTGGAAATCTCCGCGGGAGAGTGCGTGGCGCTGGCGGGGCGGAACGGCTCCGGAAAGACTACGTTGCTGCGAATTGCGGCGCGGCTCGTGCGTGCTTCATCGGGCGCAGTGAGTTTCCTGAATGCCCGCGGGGAGACAGGCACGACCCCAGCGGCCGGTTTCGTGGCGCACGCCACGATGGTCTACGACGAATTGACCGCGGAAGAAAATCTTTCGCTCTTCGCGCGATTGCAGGGAATCGCGGCGCCTGGCGCGCGCGCTGAGACGCTGCTTCGGGAGGTGGGCCTGCTGGAGCGTCGGGATTCCCTGGTGCGCACCTTTTCGCGCGGGATGCGCCAGCGTGTGGCTATTGCGCGGGCGCTGCTGAACGAACCCGCTGTGGTGCTGCTGGACGAGCCGACTACCGGGCTAGACCCGCAGGGAGCGAACTGGTTTGCGCAGACGCTACGCGGATTGCGAGACTCGGGGCGCACGATCTTGATGAGCCTGCACGGCGAATCGGAAGTCTCGGCGCTGGCGACGCGGGCGATACGGCTGGACGCGGGCGCGGTGGTCGCGGACACGCGAGGCGGCGCGGACTTTCGCTCGATCCTGGCCTTTGCGAACGCGTGAATGGCGCTGCTCTCCAATACGACGGTGCTGCTGGGCAAAGAGCTGCGCACGGAGTTTCGCTCGCGCGAGCTGCTGACGACTACCGCCGTTTTTGTTTTGATCGTCCTGGTGCTCTTCAGCTTTTCCTTCCGTCCGACTTCAGAGGAGGCGCGGCGGTTCGGCGCGGGTCTGCTTTGGCTGGCGTTTCTCTTCGCGGCGTCTTTGATGCTGCAGCCGTGTTTTCTGCGCGAACAAAGCAACGATACGCTCAGTGCGTTGCGGCTCTCAGTCTCCGATCCTTTCGCTATTTTTCTTGCGAAACTCGTTGCCAACACGCTGTTTCTGCTACTTACGGAGCTCTTGCTACTGCCGGTGTTCGCGGTGATGTACAACGTACCTGTCTTACGGGTGCTGCCTTGGCTCGTACTTGTGTTTTTCCTGGGAAGCCTAGGGGTCTCGATTGCGGGTACTGCTCTTTCCGCCATCTCTGCGCAAGCCCGAATGCGTGAGCTCCTTCTGCCGGTCCTCATGCTCCCTCTCCTGACGCCGATTCTGGTGGCCAGCACCGAAGTGACGGCAGGCCTATTTGACCGCTCACCTTTCGTGCAATGGAAAGGAATGGGCTTCCTGGCGGTTTTCGATGTGGCCTTTTTGACGATACTGTGGCTCTTGGGCGAATATCTTCTGGAGGAATAAACTTCATGAAGAAAAGTGTTCTATCGGCGATGGTGGTGCTTGTGCTTCTGGGCGCGGCTGCCTATGGAGCGTTCTTTGTGGCGCCGACGGATGCGAAACAAGGGGTGATTTACCGCATCTTGTACCTGCACGTGGCCAGCGCCTGGACCGGCCTTACATCCTTCTTTATCTGCTTTGTCGCGAACTTGCTGTACGTGGTGCGCCGCCAGCCGCGATGGGACTGGGTGGGAGTTTCGGCGGGTGAAACCGGCTTGGTCTTTACAACAGTGGTGCTGCTGACCGGCCCCATCTGGGCCCACCCGGTCTGGGGTATCTGGTGGACTTGGGACGCGCGGCTCACGTCGACTTTTGTATTGTGGCTGCTCTATGTGTCTTATCTGCTGCTGCGCACGCTGGTCGAAGAGCCGGACCGGCGGGCTCTTCTTAGCGCGCTTTTCGGCATATTCGCATTCATCGACGTGCCGCTGGTCTTCGGCTCGATCCGCTGGTGGCGCACGCAGCACCCGCAGCCGGTCGTCATGGGCGCGCCCGGCTCCGGGCTGGATCCGACGATGTACAAAGTGCTTTTCTTCACGTGGTTTGCCATGCTCGGCTTGATGACGCTGCTCTTGCGGCAGCGCTACCGGTTGGAGGCCATGCGCGGGGAGATCGAGATCATCCAGCGCGAATTGGAGGCGGCATGAAAAATCTCGACAGCGTTTTCGCGGCCTATATGGTTGGCTGGACCGTTTTCTTCGTCTACTACATTAGCGTGGCGCGGCGCACCGCGGCGCTGCGCGATGAGATTGAGCGGCTGAAAAATTCACTGAACCGGGGCAAGTAGCTTGGCGGCGAAGAAGAGAGTCGGGATTGTATTGTTCCAGCTCGGCGGGCCGGATTCGCTAGAGGCCGTCGAGCCGTTTCTGCTGAACCTGTTCCTGGACCCGGACATCATTCCGCTTGGGCCGTTCGGATGGCTGCGCGGGCCGATTGCCAGGCGCATTTCTTCGCGGCGGTCGATTCCGGTGGCCCGCAAGTACGGACAAATCGGGGGACGTTCGCCAATTGGAGCGCTTACGGAGCGGCAGCGAGCGCGATTGGTGCAGGCAGTTTCGCGTTATATCGATCCAGTGGCGGTTACGGCGATGCGCTACTGGCATCCGTTTACCTCGGAGGCCGTGGACACGTTGAGTAGGGCGGGGGCGCTGGATGAAATCGTACTTTTGCCGCTCTATCCGCATTATTCGTACGCCACTACGCTCAGCAGTTTGAAGGAATGGCGGCGGGTGGCCGATCAGGCGAAGTGGGGACAGCCTGCGGGGAAGCCGCCGGAAGGGACTATCAGCGATTTTCACGATCATCCACTTTATATTCAGGCCTTGGTACAGCGGATTGGATCAGTGTTGCGGCAATTCCCAGACAGCTCGGGGATTCAGCTGGTGTTCAGCGCGCACGGCCTGCCGATGAGTTTAGTGAAGAAGGGCGATCCTTATCCAAAACAAATGGAGGAGACGGTGCATCTAACTTGCGAGTTGGGTGCAAAGCAGTACCCTGGCTGGCCGCGTACGCACGTGCTGTGTTACCAGAGCCGCGTGGGTCCCTCAAAATGGCTGGAGCCGCCGCTGACGGAGACGATTGAGCGGCTGGGCCAGGAAGGCGTGAAGGAGATGCTCGTGGTGCCCATCTCGTTCGTCACCGAGCATATCGAAACGCTTCACGAAATTAATATCGAAGCCCGCGAGGAAGCGATGAAGCTCGGCATCGAAACGTTCCGCATGATGCCGGCGGTGGGGGATTCACCATTATTTATCGCTGCGCTGAAGGACCTGGTGTTGCGCGCAGTAGGGATCGATGCTGGCGAGCCGTCGGGACGGCTTTCCAGCGTACCGAGTTAAATGTATAATCCGCGCCTGACGCACGGCCAATGACAACGACGTACAACCCGGGTGTGCACAGGTTTGCTGTATTCACGGTCTGCTGGACGATCCTGCTTTTCGTTGCCGGGGCGCTCGTTACGTCCAAAGATGCGGCTCTTTCCGTGACGGATTGGCCGACTTCTCACGGAACGCTGGTTCCGCCTCTATCGTCTCTTCAAGGCGGCGACTTTTTTGAGTTTTCGCACCGCGCCATTGCAGGCGGTTTAGGGATACTGACTCTCGTGCTTGCCGTGCTGCTCTGGGCCAAGGAAAAGCGGCGGTGGCTGCGCTGGCTTGGGTTGATTGCCGTACTTGGTGTCGTCGTGCAAGCCGTTTTGGGCGGCCAAGTGGTCATACGGCTGCTCCATTACTGGCTGCCGGTGATTCACGCGTGCTTTGCGCAGATCGTTTTTGGCGCGGTGCTTGGCATTGCGGTGTTCACCAGCAAGTGGTGGGTTTCCGAACAGCCGCAGTTGGAAGATAGCGGAACTCCTTCGATTCATACTCTGGCGATTCTCAATGCGGCGGTCATTTATTTCCAGGTGATTCTTGGCGCCGGATTCCGGCATAAGGACATTCCGATTTGGCCGCACATGGCTGGAGCGCTGCTGGTGCTGGGAATGGTGATCTGGACGGCGGTGGCGCTGCGCAAGCGGTTTGGGCAATCACGAGAGTTCACGAAGGCGCGCATCCTGCTGCATGCGATTTTCGGGACACAGTTCCTGCTGGGTCTGGCGGCTTTCTGGTCGCGACGGACTACGGCGGATGCGCCACAGCCGATGCCGGTGATGGTGACTTTGACCGTGATTCATACGGTCGTTGGCGCGATTCTCTTCGCGTTTTCGGTGCTGGTCGCTTTGATGTGTTACCGGCTGGTTCCGCGCGGCAGGGAAGTGGCCGCAACGGCGCCAGGACAGGTGACCACGGGATGAGCACGACGCGCACAGCGGAGCTGACGCTTTCAGCCCGCGCCAGTGGCTATGTTTCGCTGACGAAGCCGGACGTTTCCTTTCTGGTGCTGATGACGACTGCTGCGGGTTATTACATGGGCGCGCGAGGACCGGTCGAATGGCTGCACCTGATGCACGCGGTTTTCGCCACCATGCTCATTGCCGCTGGCACGGCGGCATTGAATCATTACATCGAACGCGAATCGGACAGCTACATGCGGCGCACGGCGTTGCGGCCGCTGCCCAGCGGCGTGCTGCAGCCGCGGGAGGCGCTGGTGTTTGGCGTTGTTCTAGCAATTGCCGGCGCGATTGACCTTTATCTGGCGGCGGGCGCGCTTGCTTCGGGACTTGGCGTGGCAACCTGCTTGAGCTACCTGCTGGCTTACACGCCGCTGAAAAAGCGCACGGTGTGGGCGACGTTCGTGGGGGCCTTTCCCGGGGCGATTCCTCCGATGATCGGCTGGGTGGCGGCAACGGGTTCGCTGGACCGCGGAGCGTGGCTGCTGTTTGGGATTTTGTTCCTTTGGCAATTTCCGCATTTTCATGCCATCGCGTGGATGTACCGCGAAGATTACGCCCGGGCAGGCATAATGATGCTGCCTGTGGTCGATCGCGAGGGTAAACGGACGTTCCGGCAGATCATTTTGTATGCGGTTGCGCTGGTGGGAGCGAGCCTGCTTCCGGCAATCCTTGGGCTGGCCGGCGTACTGTATCTCTTTGGGGCGCTGGTCATCAGCACCGCCTTGGTGCAAGTGTGCCTTTGGGCCGCCAGCAATAAGACGAACACTCGCGCCAAGTGGCTCATGCACGCGACGGTCCTGCACATCCCGCTTCTGCTGGGCTTGATGATGTACGACAAGCTCCCGCGCTGAACAGACTGCTTTCAGAAGATCCACTGCTTAGGGAAGGACAAACCTACGCCCATGCTTTCTCATCCCGCATTCAATGCCACTCTCAACGGAATCAGCGCGGTGCTGCTGGCGGGAGGTTATGCGGCGATCCGGGCGGGGAAGCGAGACGTGCACAAAGTTTTTATGATCTCCGCGTTTACGGCTTCGACTATTTTCCTGGTGTCCTACGTCGTTTATCACCTCCGCGTGAAGCAATTGGTCCTTTTTCAAGGACAGGGCTGGATCAGGCCGGTGTATTTCACGCTGTTGATATCGCATACCATCCTGGCGGTGGTGATTGTGCCTTTGATTTTGATTACCCTACGGCGCGCGTGGCTGGAAAAATTCGACCAACACCGGTTGATTGCGCGGTGGACGCTGCCGCTATGGCTCTATGTTTCCGTAACGGGCGTCATCGTGTATCTGATGGTCTACCAAATCTACGCGGGAAAAAATATCTGAGGCGTAGCTATACCGGCCGCGCCATATCCTGCGGGCGGAAACCCTTTAGAATTGCGGAGTATTTTCCTGGCGGAAACCCGGTGGGACTAGCGCGCCGGTTTGCGCGGAGCGGATCGCCTGGCGGGTGCCGGATTTGGGGAATACGATGTGCCAGAAGTCGATGTTGGGATTGGCGAAGGCAATGCCCACGAATCTTCGGTCCCGCTTCTCGCGCAACGAAGTGACCACGCAGTCCACTGAATTGGCGGTGTGCTCGTTGAAAACTCTGACCGTTTGGCCTGGGATCAGCGGCGTATCCATGAGCACAAGGGCGCCATGGGCGCTCACAATGTAGGTGGAGGCCTTCAGGTCGATGGTTTCGCCTTCGGGCAAGCGGCAACGCACGGTTAGAGGAACCTGAAGGGAAAGGCGCGTAGTGCGCCGGCGTTCGGGATAGCGAGTTCTTTGCATAACGGCCACCTTGGAAGGGACGCCCCAAGCTACGTGCCGGAATGTTGTCACGCCGCTCGTCAAAATACAAGCATTTTAACGATTTGGAACTGCTAGTACTTTCCAGCCGGTGCGCTGGTGATTATTTTTACTTGAGGGCGGCGATTACGGCGTCGGCGAATTCCTCGGTGCCGGCTTTGCCGCCGACGTCGCGGGTGGTGTGTTTTGCCTCGCGGTAGACGCGTTCGAGGGCCTTCTGGATACGTTCGGCGGCGGTGCGTTCGGCGAGGTGGTCGAGCATCAGGGCGCTGCTCATCAGCAGGGCCGTGGGATTAGCGAAGCCCTTGCCAGCGATGTCGGGAGCGGTGCCGTGGACGGCCTCGAACATGGCGCATTCGTCACCGATATTGGCGCTGGGAACGACGCCCAGGCCGCCGACGAGGCCTGCAGCCAGGTCGCTCATCACGTCACCGTAAAGATTGGGCAGCAAGAGCATGTCAAATTGCTGCGGGTCCATCACGATCTGCATGCAAGCGTTATCAACGATCATCTCTTTGTATTCGATGGCAGGGAATTTCTCGGCTACGGCGCGGACCGAGCGCAGAAACAAGCCGTCGGAAAGCTTCATGATGTTGGCTTTGTGAATGGCGTGAATCTTTTTTCGGCCGTGGCGCGTGGCGTAGGCAAACGCAAATTTGGCGATGCGCGTGGAGGCCCGCTCGGTGATGATTTTGAGGCTCTCGACCACGCCGGGAACGACTTCGTGCTCGAGCCCGGAATACAGATCCTCGGTGTTTTCCCGCACCAGGATGAGGTCGACGTTATCGAAATGCGATTTGACGCCGGGCATGTTTTTCACCGGGCGCAAATTGGCATAGAGGTCGAGCGTCTTCCGCAGAGCTACGTTGACGCTGGGCGCGCCGCCAGCGATGGCGGTGGCCATGGGGCCTTTCAAGGCGACGCGGTTCCGGCGCACCGATTCCACGGCGGCTTGGTTGACGGTTTTTTCCTGGTTAGAGGAGCTGTCCGAGCGGCCGGCGATCTCTTCCCAATCGAACTGCACGCCGGTGGCTTCCAGGATGCGGCGTGTTGCGGCGGCTACTTCCGGCCCGATGCCCTCGCCGGGGATGAGGGTAACTTTGTGCTTGATCATCGCATCTCATTGTAAGGGAAGCGTCCAGGCTTGTCGAAAGGCGGCAATGCTGGGCGTTTCGGCATAGGAACATGGACTTGCAACACAATTTGCGAGTTCTGGTATACTGTAAGTGTTGAAAGCTTCGCGGGTGCGCCCGCGAGCGGAGGCCAAGAGAAATTATGATCAATTTAACGCCCGTAGCAAGCACCAAGGTCAAGGAAATCATGAACATGCAGAGTCCTGTTCCGACCGCTCTTCGAGTAGCGGTGGTCGGCGGCGGCTGCTCCGGTTTCCAGTACCACATGGCGTTTGAGAATCAGACAAGCGATGCGGACCAGGTATTTGAGTTTGATGGCCTGAAAGTCGCAGTCGACCAGATGAGTTCCATGTACCTGGACGGGATCGAGATCGATTACATCGAAACGATTGAAGGCGCTGGATTCAAGTTCAACAATCCCAACGTGAAGAGCACCTGCGGCTGCGGCAGCTCCTTCAGCGTCTAATTCGGTGCAGGGAAGCGCGCGCGGCGCGCTTGCAAAATTGTTTTTTGGGCTCCTGAGCGGTAAGTTCAGGAGCCTTTTTTATGCCTTCTAGCCAATCTGACTGGGATGCCAAGTACAGGCTTGCCGCCGAGGCGCCTCCCTCCGAGCCCGCGAGCATCGTCTCCGAATTGCTGCCACTCCTGCCGTCCGGTCCGGCGCTGGATATTGCCTGCGGCACGGGAAGGCATGCGCTGCTTCTTGCGGCGCGCGGTCAGCATGTCACGGCGGTTGATTTTTCCGGCGCAGCGCTGGGCGTTTTGGAAGCGCGCGCACGTGGCATGGGCGCTGCTGTGCGGCGTGGCGAGAGCCTGCACGAGGCCGGTCGGCCTCGAAAGGGCGGACTGGAATTGATTCACGCGGACCTGGAGCGAATGATGCTCCCGGAGCGCTCCTTCGATCTGATCCTGTGCGTTCAATATTTGCAGCGGGATCTCTTTCCGCAGATGGCGCGGGCTCTTCGTCCAAAGGGCGTGCTGCTGATGGAAACCTTCACGCGCTCGCAACTGGAGTTTGCAGGCGGCCCGCGGAATCCGGCCTACTTGCTAGAACCTGGCGAATTGCGTGAGGCGTTCTCGGGGTTGCGCGTTCTATTTTACCGCGAACTGCGGGCCGAGCAGGGAATCGCGAGCCTTCTTGCCCGAAGACTTCAAAAGAGCGAGTAATCCAATTTTGTGGTGGTGGCCCAGTTTCCGATTACGTGACAGACATAGCCACGAACAAAATGCTTCAATGACTTCCAAAAACTCTGTTCCCGGAGAGCTTCACTTTGGCCCAGAACAGAGCAACGAAGAATCCACAGATTCCCGTGAGGGCAGCGAAAGGAGGCCCTACAACTGCTCCCAAGAATCCTCCGATAATCGTGCCCACAAAGGCGGGCACGAGAGCTTTTTGAAATCCAATCGTTCGGACCACAAGCGCGTACGCGAGGGGCCCCACCAAGGCTCCAAACAAACCGCCGTACAGCAGACCTATGGGAACTATCGCAACGTCCCAATACCCAAAGTGTTCCGTGCCCGTCGTTCCGCTTCGGCCTATAAACGCACCGAAGACGAGAATCGCAGCCCCGCACAAGCTGCCTCCAACGATTCCAAGCAGAAGCGATAGAAAGGTGCCCCCTATCGCCTTGCTAGTTTTGGCAATGAAACTCTCTAGCTTGCCCATCGGGCCATTCCAAGGTCTGAATCTCGAGAGAAATCTACAATTCAATTATCCCACACGGCATTGATACGCAACTGTCGACGAACCTGCGACTGTCAACTCCTAGTTAACGCAGTGGCCGGAAACTGAGCCGCCGCTCAAATTGGCAGCCCTGAAACGTCACAAGGAAGCGGACGGACGTTTGCAATCTTCGGGTTCCCTCCGTATCCTAAAGTCCGGGCATGAAAATAGCGCTCGCGCAGTTCAATCCCACCATCGGCGACTTCTTGGGGAATGCCGCACGCATCCTGGACTTGGCGGGACAAGCCAAGCAACGAGGAGCGAACCTTGCTGTTTTTACCGAGCTTTGCCTCTGCGGGTATCCTCCTCAGGACCTTCTCGAGCGGCCGGCTTTTCTCGACCGGAACATGGATGAACTCAAGGAGCTGGCGAGCAAAGTTCCGCTACCTTGTCTTGTGGGCTACGCCGGGCGAGTCAAGAGCGCGGCGGGCAAATCGGTGGCCAACAAAGCGGCGCTGCTGTGCGGCGGACGAGTCGTGTTCGAGCAGAGCAAGATGCTGCTGCCGACGTACGACGTGTTCGACGAGTCGCGCTACTTTCAGCCGGCGGACAAGCAAGTGGTTTACAGCTTCCGGGACGAAAAACTAGGCATCACTGTCTGCGAGGACGTGTGGAACGACCCGAATTTCTGGCCGACGCGCTTGTACGAGCGCGACCCGGTCCTGGAACTCAGCAAGCAGGGAATCAGCGTGCTGCTGAATATTTCGGCATCCCCCTACACAATCGACAAGAAAAATCTGCGCTTCGAGATGCTGCGCGCCATCGCCATGAAGCAGCGGCTTCCGGTGGTGTACGTCAATCAAGTGGGCGGCGACGACAACCTGGTTTTCGATGGCGCGAGCATGGCGATCAACCCCGATGGGCGCGTGGCGGCGCAGGCACTGGCGTTCCGAGAAGATCTCGTGATGTTTGATACGGCCACCGGGCAAGGAGAGATTCACAAGCTGCCTCCGAGCGAAATTGCCTACGCCTATGAGGCTCTGGTGACCGGCACGGCCGACTATGTGCGCAAGTGCGGGTTCAAAAAAGTGCTGATTGGGCTGAGCGGAGGCATCGATTCCGCGGTGGTAGCCGGCATTGCGGTGGACGCGCTCGGGGCGGAGAACGTGCTCGGCGTTTCCATGCCGGGGCCCTTTTCGTCGGCGGGCAGCAAGAATGACGCGGCAACACTGGCGAAGAATCTTCGCATCGAGTTCATCACGCTCCCGATTACCGATGTGTTTGAAGAATACAAGGGAGCGTTGTCGCCGGCGTTCGGGGAGCGGCCCGCTGACGTGACGGAAGAGAATATTCAGGCGCGCATCCGCGGCAATTATTTAATGGCGCTGTCGAACAAGTTTGGATCGATGGTTCTGAGCACCGGTAACAAATCGGAGCTCGCGGTCGGCTACTGCACGCTTTACGGCGACATGGCCGGTGGCTTGGCGGTCATTTCGGACGTGCCGAAATTGATGGTGTACGAGCTGGCGAACTGGATCAATCGTGAAAGGGAACTGATTCCCCGGTCGACGATCGAAAAGGAACCTTCGGCCGAACTGCGCCCCAACCAGAGGGACGAAGACAGCCTGCCGCCCTACGACGTGCTGGACAGGATCCTCAAGGCCTATATCGAGGATCTGCATAGCCCACAGGAGATCGCGGATCATTACGAATTCGATATAAAAATGGTCCGAGACATAGCGCTGCTGGTGGATCGCACCGAGTACAAACGCAAGCAAGCCGCGCCCGGATTGAAAATCACTTCGCGGGCGTTCGGCTTTGGCAGGCCATTCCCGATTGCGCAGAAGTTCATTCCTTGAGTCGATGAGGTTCACGTGAAAACAGCACTGAGTCTTTTCTTATGTCTGTCGTGCAGCTTGGTTGCGCCAGTAGCGCGAGCCCAGGTGGCAAAACCGGCGACCGCCGCCGCGTCGGCGGTTGCGCCTTCGCCGACGCAGAAGAGCATCGAGGCCTACCTCCGCCATCTGTATGCTTTCGGGCCGGACGTGCTGTTGGTGGTCGGGGCTCCGAAAGAGACAGCGGTCGAAGGGCTGCTCGAGACCACCATTGACTTGACAGTGGACGGCAATAAGGAAGCAGTCAAGTTTTACGTCAGCAAGGACGGCAAGTATCTGTTCCGGGGTGAGATGTCGGACCTCACGAAGGACCCGCTGGCTGAGAATCGCGCGCAGATTCAGATGAAAGATGCGCCTTCGCTGGGCGAGCCAACGGCTGCGGTTACCCTGGTGGAATACTCGGACTTCGAGTGCCCGATGTGCCGGAGCCTTCACGATGTATTGCGCGGCCTGCTGCCGAACTATCCCGGCAAGGTGCGGGTGGTCTTCAAGGACTTTCCGCTTGAGCAGCTTCATCCGTGGGCGCGAACCGCGGCACTTGCCGGCCGCTGCGCCTACCAGCAGAACCCGCAAGCTTTTTGGAAAATGTATGACTTCATTTACGACAATCAGGAAATCATCTCGGCGGCCAACGCCTGGACGAAAATGCTGGACTACGCCGGGCAGTCCGGCTTGGACGGCGATACGTTCAAGGGCTGCATGGCCAGCCCGGAGGCCGGCGAGGCCGTCAATGCCAGCCAGGCGAATGGCAAGCTGCTGGAGGTCAGTAGCACGCCGACGGTCTTCGTGAATGGGCGGCGACTTGTGGGCGCCGATGTGCATCTGCTGGAGCAGTACATCAACTACGAACTAGCGCAACATAAAGCTGCGAAAACCACCGACAAGAAGTAGTGAAGAGGGAGGAGTCTGAAAGGGGTAGCGGAACAGGCCCGGGAAGTAGTGTAAATTCAGCCCCATTTTCTAGTTAACATAATATAACTTATAGGACGCGATGTCAAGGGAAATCTGGGCCTGCCGCCAGGTTTTCTGTGGAAATCGGGCTGGTCCTTATAAGCAGGCAAGCTCCTCATAGCCTCCTCTGGGGGTGCGCTTCCGGCTGGCGCGGGGGGTGCGCCAGCCGGAAGCGGCAAGTCGTTGAATCGGCGGATGCTACTTTGGACTGTCGCGGTTCGATCATGGACCTTCCGTAAGATTTGATTTCACTTTCAAAAAGCTAAGTGGGCTGCAAGAGCGGGCTGTACCTGACACAATGGCCGGGGCGTGATTTCCAGAATCCGCGTCGGCTGTCACCAACGTCACCAGGGCTCTTGAAAAAAGGGCCACTTCCCTGCTGAGAGCGGTCCCGATAGCGTCTCAATTTGCGAAGGCCGGGGTCAGGCGCTCCTACGACAAGTGACGACATCGGCGGAGGCCTCGGCTTTGGCGTTCCTTAACGCTTGCTGGAACTTTCTGGGCGGCAGATGCTGTCTAGCGGAGGTACTTTCGATGTGCGAAAAGAGTCTGCCGAACAGCGGTAGCAGAATGGAAGGGGCAAAAACGAAAGCGCTAGCATCAAGGAGCAAATTCCTATACATCGTCTGCCTAGGGACGTTGTGCCTGAGTCTATGGGCCGGCATGGCGGCAGCTCAACAGGAGCAAGATAACAATAGCAATGACCGACGAAGTACGGCCGAGGACTTTCTGCGGCTCGGGGTCCGGCCGATCGCCATCGGA
>Ga0210408_10003296_pt1 | contig 15019 bp, 10 predicted proteins | sample IncBWH4MmetaG_FD_155471 | JGI IMG/M metagenome (GOLD analysis project Ga0210408, IMG submission 155471) | Forest soil microbial communities from Barre Woods Harvard Forest LTER site, Petersham, Massachusetts, United States - Inc-BW-H-4-M | ecosystem: Environmental > Terrestrial > Soil >...
TGCGCCCCCGGCTGATCGTCGCCGATGAGCCACTGTCCAGCCTCGACATGTCGGTCCAGGCCCAGATCCTCGATTTGCTGGTGAGCCTGAAATCCAGCCGCAACCTCGGCCTGGTGCTGATCAGCCACGATCTCAATGTCGTCGACGCCATTTCCGATCGGGTGATCGTCATGTATCTCGGCAGGATCGTCGAAGCCGGCCCGACACGCCAGGTGCTCGGCAATCCGGCGAACGACTACACCCGGTCTCTCCTGGCCGCCAAGCTGGTCGCCGATCCCCATCTCGCCCGCGAACGCCGACTGGCCATGGACGCCGCCCTCGCGGCCGCGTCAAAATCCGGGCAAACACCCGCACCCGACATGCAAGGAGCACCGCGATGAACGAATTTTTTGGGCGACCTCTGCCGATGCTGCGGCGGACTCTCGGGCCGCTGGCGGCGGCGGCGTGGCTTGCGGCGCTGGGCATCGGCGATGCGGGTGTCGCGAACGCGCAGGCAACGCCCAAGCGCGGCGGCACCGCGGTGATCGGCGTCAGCGTCGCCGGCGCCACCCTCAACACGCAACTGACGTCGGCGGTGACGCCGCTGATCATTGCTGATCTGTGGGCCAGCGGCCTCTTCAAGTACGACAAGACCGGCAACAAGAAGCCCCAGATCGCCAGCTCCTGGGAGATCTCGAAGGACGGCAAGGTCTACACCTTCCACCTTCGCCCCAACCTCAAATGGTCGGACGGCCAGCCGTTTTCCTCGGAAGACGTCGCCTTCACGCTGAACGCCTTCGCCAAATACAACACCTATCTGGTGAAGGTGCTGCCGAATATCGATCGCGTCGAAACGCCGGATGCGAACACCTTCGTCGTCACTCTGAAAGAGCCGCAATCTTCGGCGCTGGAAGGGTTCGACAAGGAAGTCTTCCCGCTGATGCCGAAGCATGTCTATGACGGCACCGACATCCCGACCAACCCCGCCAACCGCGCGCCGGTCGGCATGGGTCCGTACAAATTCGTCCAGTGGGAGGAAGGCCGCGGCATCACCTTCACGCGCAACGAATACTACTGGGACCAGCCGAAGCCGTATCTCGACTCGGTCGTCGCCGTCTTCATTCCCAACGTGCAGCAGCAGCAGAACGCGCTCTATCGCGGCGAGATCGACGTCCTGCGGCCGGCGCTGCCGCAGATCGGCCGAACCATCGAGCAGGCCAAGGCCAAGAACGCCTTCGAGGTGCGGGAGATCAAGGTGAACGCGGCCGAGCGGCTGTCGCTCGACATCAATATCACCCGTGACACGCTCAACAAGCCGCTGGTCCGCCAGGCGTTGCTGACGGCGATCGATCGCGAGCGCATCTCGAAGGACGTCTATCAGGGCCTGGCCTTCCCGGCGATGAACGCGATTCCCGAGCAGTTCACCAAGCTGACCGATCCGTCGGTCGATTATAACAAGCAGTTCGCCTACGATCCGGCGAAGGCGGGCAAGATGCTCGACGAGGCGGGCTTTCCCCTCAAGGACGGCAAGCGCTTCACGGTGGATTTCACTGGCGCGGTCAATGCCGATGCCTTCTATGCCGAACCGGCCGCCCAGATCATCGCCGCCGACTGGCGCGCCATCGGCGTCGAGGTGAAGCTGAGCCTGCTCGAAGGCCAGCTGTGGACCAACAAGGTCTTCAAGGACCGCAACTACGACGTCTCGATGGTCTCGTTGACGGCGCGGACCGACCCGCTGTTCGGGGTCGATCGTTCCTTCCTGTGCAACACCACGAACGTGCCGTACGTCAATCCGACCGGCTACTGCAATCCCGATCTCGACGCGATCGCGGCCAAGGCTGCCGCCGTGCCTCTGGAGGAGCGCCGGCAATGGTACAAGCAATATGAGGAGATCATCGCGCGCGACATGCCGCATTTGACGCTGACCAATGCCAAGAAGTTCTTCGCGATTTCGAGCCGCCTGGGCGGCATCGACGAGGAAATGGATCTCGCCTTCAACGGCAACCCCGACATGGCAAACGTCTGGGTCAAGTAAGCAATGGACGGTCTCATGAACGCGCTGATCCGGCCGCGCACCATCGCGGTCATCGGCGCTTCACCCAATCGCCAGACGCTGGGAAACGTCGCGCTCGACAATCTCGCGAACTACAAATTCGCTGGTAAGGTCATCCCCGTCCATGGCCAGGCGACCGAGATCGGCGGATTGGCCACGGTCTCCGCCATCGAAGCGCTTCCCGACGATGTCGACGTCGCGCTGGCATCGGTGCCGGCCGCGAGCGTGGCCGATGTCGTGCGCCGGCTCGATCGCCGGGGCGTGCGGACGGCGATCGTCAATACCGCGGGGTTTTCGGCCGAGCAGGAGGCCGAGTTGCGGCTGCTCGTGAGCAAGAGCCGGGTCCTGATGCACGGTCCCAACTGCATGGGCCTGATCAACCTGTCCGACGCCACCCCGATCTATACCGGCGGCATCACCTCGCGCGTCCGGCGCGGCCCGGTAGCGTTGATCGCGCAGTCGGGCTCGGCGGCGATCTCGGTGATCAATTCCTGCACGGCCGGCTTCTCGAAAGTCGTCACCATCGGCAGCGAGTACCGGGTCACCGGAGCGGACTATCTGCGATGGTTCGCCAGCGACGACGACACGTCGGTCGTCGGGCTGGTCCTCGAATCGATCCCGGACGCCGATCGCTTCGCCGACGCGGTCGACCTCGTTCATGCCGCCGGCAAGTCGATGGTCGTCCTCAAGGTCGGCCGATCCGCGACCGGCGCGCGGGCGACCCTGGCGCACACCGGCGCCCTGATCCGCAATGACGACGCCTTCAAAGGCTTCGTCGAGCGCTATGGCATTCCCGTCGTCGATGACTATGAGGAGTTGATCGCCACTCTCGAGGCTTTCGCCGTCAGCAGGAAGCGACCGACCCGGGGGCGTGTCGGCCTGATGGGGATTTCGGGCGGCGAGACCGCGCTCGCCTGCGATATTTGCGACGAGATCGACTTGCCGCTCGCGGTTTTCTCGGAGGCGACCGGCGCGGCGCTGCGCGCGGTGCTGCCGGGCATCGCCGGGCAGAATCCGCTCGATATCGGCCAGAGCGTTGGCCGGCCGCCGGGCGCCGCACTGGCCGGCATGACCGCGATCATGAACGCCGAAGAGGTCGGCATCGGCGTCGTCCTGCAGGACATGCAGGCATCGCTGCCGGCGAGCAGCCACCACAACTACACCGTCCACCTGGGGACGGTCGCCGAGCTCAGCCGCAACGTCGACAAGCCGATCGTCCTGATTTCCCCGACAGCCGAGATCATGAGCGATCGCCTGCTCGCTCAGTTGGAGGATACGGGCGTGCCGCCGCTGCGCGGCCTGTGGCCGGGACTGGCGGCGGTCAAGAGCATGAGGGACTGGGCCGGGCGCAGGCCCGATCCGCGCCGCCTCGGCGGCCGCTCGCTGACGCCGGAGAGGGTCGGGATGCGGCAGGAGATCGCCGGCCTCAGCGGCCCGCTGCCGTCTAAGCTGGTCGGCCGCCTGCTCGCGAGCTACCGGATTCCGGTCGTCAAATCGGTGGTGGCGCGTTCGGCGGCAGAGGCCCTCACGCTCGGCGGCCAGATTGGCTATCCGATGGTCGTGAAGGTCGCGTCCGCCGACGTGCCGCACCGTTCCGACGTCGGCGCGGTCCAGCTTGGCATCACGAACGCGGCGGGCCTTGGCGCGGCGTTGGCGCTGATCGAAAGGAACGTCCGGGAAAAAGTCCCGGGCGCCGTCATCGATGGCTACGAGCTGCAGGAAGAACTGATCGATTGCGTGCAGGCGATGGTGGGATACCAGGCGGCGCCACCCTATGGCGCGCTGACGATCCTGGGCTCGGGCGGCGTCCTGGTCGAACTCGAAGCCGACAAGGCGCTGAGCCTGAGCCCGGTGAGCGCCGCCGAAGCCGGCGCCATGTTGGCCGCAACCCGCCTCGGCAGGACGCTGGACGGCTATCGCAACCTGATTCCCCGCACCGATACGACAGCGCTTGCCGGGTTGGTGGCGAATCTGTCGGAGCTGGCCGCGGATTTCTCCGATCTCGTGCCCGAATGCGATCTCAACCCGGTCCTGATCCGCAAGGGATCGGGCGAAGTTCGTGTCGTCGATGCCTTGTTCGTAGCAAGCCAGGATCAGTGAGCGGCGAGGAAGAAGAGGCTCAGCGGCGGAAAAGTCTGCTGCTGACAAACGGCCATGCCGCGACCGTCCGTTCGGTCCCGGCTCGCCAGCGATCCCTGCACCATGAGGAATGTCGCCAGAAACGCTGCAAAGAGGATGGGGAGCCAGTCGCTCCAGTCGAATGGCAAGGCCAGCCGCGACAAGGGCGGGCGCGGGACGCCGGGATCGGCCAGGAACGCCATGCCGATTGCCAAGCAAGAAGAATACCAACCGGCCTGTGTTCATCGGCTCGGTTGCCGATCAAATCCATGCCATGGATAGTGAAGCGTCAGGAGGGACCATGATCCGCACGGGGGCACAGTACCGCGACTCGATCCGCGATGGCCGGCAGGTCTATATCGGCGGCGAGCGGGTGAAGGACGTCACGACCCATCCCATGTTCAAGCCCCTCGTGGATATCCGCGCGCGCTTCTACGACATGCAACATGAGCCGGCGACGCGCGACATCATGAGCTACGCGGACGGCGGAGAAACCCACGCGGTCGCCAACAAGCTGCCCTATACGCAGGCCGACTGGTGGTCCAAGCGCCGGGCGACCGATGCGCTCCTCGAAGAGGTCGGCGGCGTGGTGACGCGCGTCGGCGACGAAACGGTCGGCGAGATGTGGTCGCTGTTCGACGGGCAGGACGTGCTCGACGAAGTCGATCCGCAATTCTCCAAGAACATCCGCAACCATGTCGGCAAGGTCCTGCGCAACGATCCTTTCCACGTCTCGGCCAATACCGATCCCAAGGGCGATCGCTCCAAGCCGCCGCAGGAGCAGGACCCCGACATGCTGCTGCATGTCGTGAAGGAAACCGACGCGGGCATCGTGGTGCGCGGGGCGAAGTTCGAGACGGCGGCCGCCTATGCCAACCAGGCCTTCACCAAGCCCACGATCGCCAACTGGGGAAACGATGCGCTGTCGGACTATGCCGTGGGCTTCATCTGCGATTTCAACTCGCCCAACCTCAAATTCATCTGCCGCACGGGCTTCGCCGGCCGTGCGCCCAGGGAAGACTATCCGATCGCCAACCGCTTCGACGAAGTCGATGCGCTGGTCATTTTCGACAACGTCCTGATCCCCTGGGAGAACGTTCTGTTCTACCGGCACACCAAGGCCGCCTCCTTCATCCGCTCGACGCTGCATCGCTATTCGGCGTTCGCCTTCGTCCAGCGCGTGCTGAAGCTCGCCGACATGATGATCGGCGCGGCGCTCTTCAATGTGCGCCAGACCGGCCTCGACAAGCAGCAGGCGGTGCAGGAGAAGCTGGCCGAGCTCGCCGTCTACCGGGAGGGCATCAACGCCCATCTGACGGCGTCGATCGCGCTCGCCGAGCGCAGCCCCGGCGGATTGATGATGCCCAACCAGTCCCTGCTGTTCACCGGCCGTGTGCTGGCCAGCTCGCAGCTCCACCACATGATGCATATCGCCCGCGAGCTCTGCGGCGGCCAGATCTGCGTGACCCCCGACAAGGCTGCCTTCGACGCTCCCGAGACCAAGCCCTGGCTCGACAAGTACTACACGGTGAACGAGGGCTGGCTGGCGGAGGACCGCCGCAAGCTCTTGGCCTTCGCGCGCGACCTGCTGAACTCGGACAATGCCGGCCATCGCCTGACCTTCCAGCTCTTCGCCCAGTCGGCTCCTTTCGCGAATCTGGCCGCGGTCTATCGCAACTTCGACTGGGACGGCCCGCTGGCCTTCGTCCAGAAATCGGCCGGGCTGTCGGAGCGGGTATTGGCCTCGGCCCGTCGCGACGGGCTCGACAAGGCGCCGGCGCAATGGGCCGCCGCGAAGGCGATGAAAGTCGGCGCGAAATAGTCGGTGAGCCTGGTGCATGTCCGATCAAGTGTCTTGCCGGAGCGCGGGCCTCCAGGCCCGCTCATGTCATCGTATCAACGATGAAGATGCGGACCTGGAGGTCCGCGCTCCGGCAAGACATGACTCCAGCTGGTCGGTGCGTGCCTAGGCCGTATTCGGATTGACCGGCCGCACCAGGCCGAGATGGTCGCGGAGCGTGGTGCCTGCGTACTCCGTGCGGAACAGCCCGCGTCGCTGCAGTTCCGGGACCACCAGGGTGACGAAGTCCTGCAGCCCGCCCGGCAGCGTCGCGAACTGCATCATGAAGCCGTCTGCCGCGCCCATGGTGAACCACTCCTCCATGACGTCGGCGATGTGCTGGGGCGTGCCCTTGATGGTCTTGCGGCCGCGCTCGTAGCGCAGATAGAGCTGCCGCAAGGTCGGGTTCTCCTCGCGGATGATCTTCATGATGCCGTCGAAGAACGCCTTGTGCTGGTTGGCGCTTTTCGGCAGCCGGCTTTCCGGGATCGGTTCGTCGAGCGGCAGGTCTGACAGATCGGCCTCGAGGTCGGTGCCGAGGCGGAAGCGGCCGACGTCGGGGTGGATCATCTCCTGCAGCGCCTGCGCCTTGTCCTCCGCCTCCTGTTGCGATTGGCCGATGACGACGGGCAGGCCGGCCAGGATCTTCATCGAGTCGGGATGGCGGCCATACTTGGCCAGGCGGCCTTTCAGGTCGTCATAGCCGCGCTTGGCGTCCTGCGGATTGGAGGCGCTGGCGAACACCACTTCCGCCGTCCGCGCCGCCAGCTCCAGCCCGGTGTCGGACGCGCCGGCCTGGATGATCACCGGATGGCCTTGCGGCGAACGGGCGATGTTCAAGGCGCCGTCCACCTTGAAGAACTTGCCGGCGTGGTGAACGGCGTGAAGCCCCGCCGGATTGAAGAACAGGCCGCTGGCGCGATCGTGAATGAAGGCGCCGTCGTCCCAGGTGTTCCACAGCGCGTTCACCACGTCGACGAACTCGCCGGCCTTTTCGTAGCGCAGCGCGTGCGGCGGCAGCGTGGCGTGGCCGAAATTGCGCGCCGCGTAGTCGTTGGCGGAGGTGACGACGTTCCACGCCGCCCGCCCGGCCGAGATGTGGTCCAGCGAGGCGAACTGGCGGGCGACGTTGTAGGGCTCGGAGAAGCTGGTCGAGACCGTGCCGCCCAGCCCGATATGCGTGGTCGCGCCGGCCAGCGCGGTGAGCAAGGTCACCGGCTCGAGCACGTTCATGAACATCGGGAAGCGGCTCCAGGCGTGCAGGTTCTCGGTCCGCGCGGCCGGGGTGTCGGCGATGAAGAACAGGTCGAAGCAGCCGCGCTCGGCAAGCTGCGCCAGGGTCCGGAAGTAGCCGATATCCGTCGAGCCGGCGGCGTTGGCGTCCGGATGCAGCCATGCCGCCGGATGGCCGCCGGCAGCCTGGCCGATCAACAGGCCGAGGGCGATCCTCAATTGACTGCTCAAGCGTTCAACTCCCGTCTGCAAGCGGCTGGACAGGCAAGCAATAGCTGCGCCGGCCATTGCCGCAAAGCTTTTCGCCAGAGGGCATTGCATATAATCTTACAGTTGAGAAAGTTACATGTACTGTTATATTATGCCATGGCCGGAGCTGGAAAATACACTGCTGAGACGCTCGCTTTTCGGGCTGGCGTGCCGCTGCGGACTGTCAGATTCTATGTGCAGGAGAAGTTGATCGACCCGCCGGTGGGCCGCGGCCGAGGGGCCAATTTCACCGAGCACCATCTCGTGCAGTTGCAGCAGGCCCGGACGCTTCACAATGCCGGCTTCACCCTCGATGCCATCCGCGAGCGTCGGGGCGAACTCAGCCTCGGGCTGCAGGTGATGACGAGCATGGACAGCCTGCGCCGGCAATGGCAGGGCGCCAAGCAAACGAGCCGGGAGGACGAAGACGATGACGCGGCCCTCGACCCCGGCGAGTGCATCCGCATTCCCATGGCCCGGGGCGTGGAACTGATGGTCTCGCAGGACCGGCCGCTGCCCAGCCCGCGTCAGCTGGTCGAGCTCGCGCTCCATGTCCGCAAGGTGTTCGGCGACCGTTGAAGGAGGCGACAATGTTCGATGAGGCAGAACTCGCGGTCATTCGCCGGGCCTATGCCCGGCAAGTCACCTTCCTCGGCAATACCGGCAACCCTGCCCTGGAGCGCGCCTATGCCGACGTGCCGCGCGAAGCCTATCTGGGCCCGGGGCCGTGGCCCATCTTCCGCGGGCCGGCGGGCTACAGGACGACGCCCGATGCCGATCCTGCCTGGCTCTATTCCGATATCCTGGTCGGCATCGTGCCGGAACGGGGTCTCAACAACGGACAACCGTCGGGCCATGCCTTGTGGATCGCTGCCGCGGCGCCGTCGGCGGGCGAGCACGTGGTCCATGTCGGGGCCGGTGTCGGCTACTATTCCGCGATCATGGCGCACATGGTGGGCTCGGCGGGTGCCCTGACGGCGATCGAATACGATCCGCAACTGGCCGCTCGCGCCCTCTCGAATCTCGCGCACGCGCCCAACGTCCAGGTGTTGCAAGGTGATGGCTCGGTAACGCCATTTGCCCCGGCGGACGTGATCTATGTCAACGCCGGCGCCAGCCGGCCGGCCGCCGCCTGGCTGGACGGCTTGAAGGACGGCGGGCGGCTGATCCTGCCGCTCACGACCGCCCGGAACTTTGCCGGACCGCTGGAGTTTTCGCGTCCGTCGGGCGCCGTGTTCCGCATCACGCGGCGCGGCGACGCTTATGAAGCGGACTTCGTGAGCCCGATCGCCGTGTTCCCCTGCGAGGGCATGCGAGACGAGGCGTCGGAGCAGGCGCTTGCCGAGGCCTTCGACAAAGGAGGCTATCGCGACGTGAAGCGGCTCCGTCGGACGGATGATGTTGCCGACGAAGAATGCTGGGTGAAAGCGTCTGGCTGGAGCTTGACCTACCACTAGCCTATGGGCGGCCGAGCTGGCTGCAGGTGCTTTACCGCATTGCCAGCCATCCCGCCGGGGACCGCCCATCGCTTCTCCACCGGCATCCGCAGCAAGAGCAAGGCGAAGGGGAGAAGCAGGGCGTAGCAGACCGCGCCGACGCGGATGGTGGCGTCGATGGAGAAGCCTATGCTGCAGGCGACGGCGAGACCGGCGGCGAGCACGCCGGAGGCGCCGTTGACGCCCCATAGCCATGGCGTCAGTCGCGCCTCCAACCGGGTGACGAGCCGCATGCCGGTGGGGAAGCCAAACCCCATGAGCAGGCCGGCCGGGAAAATGACGGCGACGCTCGTCAGCGCCCGCCAGGGCAGGGTGGCGGCCGCGAGGGACGAGTGGAGGAGGTCGGGCAGCCATTGCGGCAGGAGCAACAGGTAGGCCGCAAGCAGGCCCAGCCAGAAGACGAAATGATCGGTGCGCGCAGGCGTCAGCCGCTCGGACAGAAGGCTGCCCAGCCCGGTGGAGAGAATGATGCTGAAAAGTCCTATGCTGAGCGCATAGACGGGATGGCCGAGAAACACGGAAACGCGCTGGATCAGGCCGATCTCCGCGAACATGAAGCCGAGGCCGATCAGCAGAAAATAGCCGCTGCCGATCAGCGCCAATCGCCGTTCGGCCTGGCGAACGGCGGACCGCGTCGGCAGGACGACGACGAATACGACCACGATGGCCGACAGGAAAATGACCAGGAAAAGCGTGGCGACGGCGATCAGGTTGCCGTTCCAGCCGGATCCCGAATCGAGAGCCTTGCCGTCTCGCCATTCGCGTAATGCGAAGTAGATGTCGCTCGGGTGGGTAAACCGAAGCTGATTGAAAAAGAACGGCCTGGCGTCGGTCGGCGGCGACACGTCGAGGAAGTGAAGCGCTGCCCGCGCATTCAGGTCCTGCAGATTTGGCGCCGTGAGCATGTCGAGGATGACCGGATCCGTGGCCGGCCGGTCGGGGCTCGCGAGCACGGTGAAGTGCAATTTGTCGGCGGTTTCCTGCAGTATCTGCAGGTCGGATCGGGCGAATGGCGCGCGCGACACGATGGCGGTGGCGAGATTGCCGATCCCCGCGACGTAGATGTGATCGCTTGGACGATCGACGCCGAGTTCCATCAAGGCGGCGACGGCCAGGCTGACGACGCGGCCGAGCTCGACCGTCGAGCGTGGCGAGTGCCAGCGGGATACGGTGAACAGGCCGTTCGGAGCGAGCGCGGAGAGAAATGTCTTCCAGCCCTCGACGGTATAGAGCCCGTTCTCCGAGAGCGAGAAGGCGCCGGCACCCGTGGCGGCCCATGTGTCGACCATGCTCATTTCGATCAGGTCGAATTTCTCCTGGGTCCTCGCGAACCAGCTCCGGCCGTCGTCGACCACGAAGCGCGTTCCCGGGAGGTCCGCGATGCCGGCGTAGGCGCGCAACTTGGCCGGATCCGTGAGGAGGTCAATGAAGATGGGATTGAGCTCGACGCCGGTAATGTCGCGGAACCCGAACAGGGAGGCCGACAACATATCGCGCCCGCTGCCGACCCCGATGACGGCCGAACGCCCGCTGTGGCGGGCGTAGTAGGCGAGATTGGTCACGTCGTAGCGCAGGAAATCGAGGCGGCCGGGCGCGTCGGAGTACTTAGGCATCCATGTTCCGGCCATCCCGTCGATGGTCAATTCGCGTTGCTCGAGCGCGATATGGCCCGGCGTCGCCGGCGAGGGGCCCCAGAGAAACGGAGGGCCTATGGTGGGGTTCGTCGCAGCGATGCGGGAAAACGAATTCCACTTGATGTCGTAGATGCTGCTGAGCGGGTCGAGCCTGTCGAACTTGATCACGATGGGCTGCAGGCCGGAATCGGTCACGGCATTTACGCCGGCAAGCGCCGCCAGGTAGACGGCGACGAAACCCGGTTTCCCGAGAATGCGCCAGTTCAGAACGGGGCCGACCGGTACCGGCTCGGAGGCGGCACGGCCAAAGCACCAGGCAGCGACCGCGGCCAGGGCCGCCGTCATGAACATGGCGGACGATGCGTCCATCCATGTCAGCAGAGCCAGCGATGCGAGGCAGCCGGTCGCGGCGCCGAGCAGGTCGACGCCATAGGTGATGCCGACCGGCAAGCCGCTGCGTGTCAGGGCGAGCGACACCGCAATGCCACCGATCGTGAACGGTGCCGCGAGCAGCACAATGGCCTTGAACCAGAGCACGACGTAGGTCGCCCATGCCAGGTTTGGCAGGGGAGAGGCGAGCTGCAGGACAAAACAGGCGGCGATGCACAGCGCGAAGCCCGTCGATATCTTCGACAGGAAGGCGTTGACGTTCCCCGGATTCACATGATCGAGCTTGTAATAGACGATCAGAGCGCCGCCGGTGAGCCCCAGCATGGCCATGCTGATCGAGAAGAACGCCATGTAGTAGAGCGAAACAACGGAAAGGATGCGCGTCTGGACGATCTGAATCATCAGGACGGACATGCATAGGAGAAAGACACCTGACAAGAATGCGAACGCATCACGATTTATACGTGTCATGGCAAATTGATCCTGCTGGGATTGTAGTATCGATATGGTCCTGAAAGGCGCTGATGCTTGCCGACTATTCGGTGGTGGCCGACCCTGCGGCGAGGCGGCAGGCGGCGGTTGGTAGGCCCGGCAGGATTCGAACCTGCGACATAACCGTTATGAGCGGCTCGTTCTAACCACTGAACTACGGGCCCCCCGGGGCAAGGCCCGCGTTCTACACCTATTCCGCGGGCGGGACGAACATATAGCCGATGCCGCGCACGGTGCGAATCACCGTCGGCTTGTCGGGCGTGGGCTCGATCTTGCGCCGGATGCGCGTGATGCGGAGATCGATCGCGCGGTCGAACGGATCGCGGCTCCGGTGGCTGGTGGTCTCCAGCAGCCAGTCGCGCGACAACGGCCGGTTGGGGTTCTCGGCGAAGGTCTTCAGGATGTCGAACTCGCCCGAGGTCAGCGCCACGTCCTTGCCGACCGGATCGAGCAGCTGGCGCTTGGGCAGGTCGAGCGTGTACTGGCCCATGCGGATCCGCTCGAGGAGGGACGGCGTCGCCTTGTTGACCGAGCGGCGCAGCACGCTCTTGCAGCGCGCCAGAAGCTCGCGCGGCTCGTAAGGTTTGGCGACGTAGTCGTCGGCGCCGCTTTCCAGCCCCAGCACCTTGTCCACCGAATCGCCGGCGGCCGTCAGCATGATGATGCCGACCTTGGTGTTGCTCTCGCGCAGCCAGCGGGCCAGCGCGAAGCCGTCCTCCTGGCCGGGCAGCTGCACGTCGAGCAGCACCAGATCGGGCATCGAGCGCGAGATCTGGCGCCGCATCTGCGCGCCGTTCTCCACGGCGATGACCCTGAGGTCGTGATTCATCAGATAGGTCTCGGCCGCCTTGCGTTGGAAAGCGTCGTCCTCGACCAGCAGAACAGAGGGTTGCAACATGACTTGATCCAAAATGAATGTTTCTCTAATCCAGACAAAATAGCATGATTTCTCAATGAGATATAGCTGCTTCTTGATATATTTGATACACTTGGTGCCGGCAGCGGCCCCGGGGCTCATCACATGACACCTCCATCTCTTGATCCGCGACCCGCTACCGGCTCCAGCCCTGGTGCCGCAGGGCCTCGTCCGAGGGGCGATGTCAGTCGCTTCGGCTGAACCTTCCGGCCAACCGGCGGCACCCGCCCTGACGGCGCGCCAGGAGGCCTTCGTCCGCGCCGAACTCATCCGGCGCCTGTTCGAGGGCTCGGCGCAGTCGCGCTACTTCTCGTTCGTGCTGTGGCCGGTGATCGCCGCCATCTACTGGCGCCAGATCGATTTGCTCGAGCTCGCACCGCCGTTCGCCGTCCATATCGTCGTCACCATCGGCTTCGACATCCTGCGGCGCGCCTTCAACCGCGCCCATCCGTCCGACGAGGAGGTGATCCGCTGGGGCTGGTGGTTCGCCGGCCTGTCGTTCCTCGCCGGCGCCTGCTGGGGCACGGCGGGCTATATCCTGGCCTCCAAGGACTACGAGCTGCAGCGCATGCTGCTGGGCCTCGTGCTGCTGGCCACCATCACCACGGCGGTGCCCATCCGCTCGGCCCACCCGCCCACCTTCTACACCTTCGCCGCCGCCACCACCGCGCCGCTGCTGTTCGTGCTGCTGACCGCCTCCGATCCATTCTACCAGCTCGTCGGCATCGCCGGCGGCGCCTATGTCGGCCATCTCATGGCCTATGTGCGCGACGTCCATCGCTGGCAGTACGACAACATTGCGCTGGCCTACCAGAAGGAGGATCTCGCCCGCCGCCTGCAGATCGCCTACGACGAGGCGCGGTTCGCGCGCGATTCGGCGATCGATGCGCAGCGCGACGCCGAAAGCGCCAACCAGGCCAAGTCGACCTTCCTGGCCACCGTGAGCCACGAGATCCGCACGCCGATGAACGGCGTCTTGGGCATGATCGACGTGCTGGAGCGCTCGCCGCTCTCGGTCGAGCAGCGCGAGGCGCTGGGCACGGTGCGCTACTCGGCGTCGACCTTGCTCAGGATCATCGACGACATCCTCGACTTCTCCAAGATCGAGGCGGGCCGCCTCGACCTCGAAAGCATCGAGTTGTCCACCGTCGAGCTGATCGAGGGCGTCGCCGAGACCCTGGCGCCGCAGGCCGCCGCCAAAGGCCTGAAGCTTGCCGCCTATGTCGCGGCCGGCGTGCCCGAGCGCGTGACCGGCGATCCGCTCCGCCTGCAGCAGATCCTGTTCAACCTGCTGGGCAACGCCATCAAGTTCACCGAGACCGGATCGGTGCGGCTGTCGCTCGAGCGGGCCGGCGACCAGGCGCTCTGCATCAAGGTCGCCGACACCGGCATCGGCCTCAGCCGCGAGCAGCAGAGCCGCCTGTTCCAGCCCTTCGTGCAGGCCGACAGCTCGACCACGCGCCGCTTCGGCGGCACCGGCCTCGGCCTTTCCATCGTGCGCCGTCTCGCCGAGGCCATGCAGGGCGGCGTCGAAGTCCTGAGCGAGCCGGGCAAGGGCGCGACCTTCATCGTCACTGTTCGTCTGGTCGAGGCGTCGCCCGCCGCGCCGCGCGGGGAGCTGGCCCTGCAGGGATTGCGGCTCGGCTTGGCCTTGCCCGAGGCCGACGAGGCCCAGGCCATCGCGCGTTATCTCGAGGATGCCGGGGCGCGGGTGACGTTGGCCGACCCGGGGGCCGGCTTCACCGGCATCCAGATCGACGGCCTCGACGGCGACCTCCGGCTGTCGGACGGGCCGGCCACAGCGGAGGCGGCGGCGCTCGGCCTGCCGCGGCCGTGGCGGCGCGATGCCCTGATCCGCGCGGTGGCCCGCGCGGCCGGCCGCACGCCCGTCGTTGCCGCCGCGCCGGCCGCGGCGCGCGAAGCGGCGCCGCTCAACGGCCGCGTGCTGGTGGTGGACGACAACTCGGTCAACCGCAAGATCCTGGCGCGCCAGCTCGAGCTCGCTGGCGCCTCGACCGATTCGGCGGCCGGTGGCGAGGAGGCGCTCGAGCTGTGGCGCAAGGGCGGCTACGACCTCGTGCTGGCCGACCTGCAGATGCCGACCATGGACGGCTTCGAGCTGGCGCGGCGCATTCGCCAGAGCGAGGCGGCCGAGCGGCGGGTGCGCACGCCCATCCTGGCGGTCACCGCCAGTGCGCTCGAGGAACAGGAACAGAAGAGTCGCGCCGCGGGCATGGACGGCTTCATCACCAAGCCGATCGGCATCGAGCAGCTCAAGGCCACCCTCGATGTCTGGCTGAAGGACACTGCTGAATGACCGACGCCTACGATCGCGACAAGCTCGTCGAACTGTTCGGCGACGATCCCGCCACCCTGGCCGAGGTCGAGCGCGAGTTCCTCGAGACGGCCCGTACGGCGGAGCGCGAGATCAAGGAAACTGACGACTTCACCGCCATCGCGCGCGCGGCCCATCGCCTGAAAGGCGCCTCGGGTATGATCGGCGCGACCTCGCTGCGCCAGATCGCCGAGGCGGTCGAGCGCGCCGCCAAGGCCGAGGATCTGCCGACGGTGCGCCGCCTGCGCGAGATGTTCAGCCACGAAGTGCGCCGGTTCGCCGAG
>Ga0210408_10003297_pt1 | contig 15016 bp, 14 predicted proteins | sample IncBWH4MmetaG_FD_155471 | JGI IMG/M metagenome (GOLD analysis project Ga0210408, IMG submission 155471) | Forest soil microbial communities from Barre Woods Harvard Forest LTER site, Petersham, Massachusetts, United States - Inc-BW-H-4-M | ecosystem: Environmental > Terrestrial > Soil >...
CTGCGCTCCCGCAAACATAGCGACGCGCTCATCCAAGATCCCGCCGAAGCCGCCCAACAAGCCTTGTGCATCGTGCAAGGCAAAGTCGTCGCACGGGACGGCTCCGAAGTCGCGTTGCACGCCGACACCCTATGCATCCACAGCGACACCCCCGGCTCCCCACAAATCGCCGCGCAAGTCGCAAAGACTCTTCGCGAAGCCGGCTTCAGTGTGGGTCCTCTCACTCTCTCCAAATGAGAGCTTGTCGCGTAGGCGTTGTTCTAGGGTGTCTTGGCACCCCTGCGCTTTAGCGCAGGGTGAGCGTAGCGAAAAGCGTCCCAGCCGCGGAGGGGCGCTTGAAAATAGCCCAGGATGGTTCGGCTGCTTTTGGCCGAACCTAATCCTGGGTAAGCTGCCTCAAAGCGTTCTTTTCCGAGTCCCGCCAGGGACGACTGAAACTCCAAGCCAAACGCGTCACATCACAACGACACCCCCCTCGGTTCCCCACAAATCGCCCTTATTGGGAGAGCAGGTTCCTGTCAAATTAACAAGAGTTCTATTTACAAATAACGGACATTTATTTTACATTTGCGACCCTTACGTCGCCCAGTTCCTCGACCCAAGAGAACCTGTGAGGAGTCCCATGAACAACCGGAAACTAACCCTCGTAACCTGGACTGTCTTATTGGGCCCCGTTGTATCAGTCCTCGTTCCGCTGCGCGCGTCTGCGCAGACCCCTGTGCCACCGGTAGCCAACCCTTGCTCGCGCTTTACGGCGGGAAGTGCAATCCACAACCCTCCGGCGCTTCATAGCCAGAACGGAGTCCTGAATGTCCAATTTTCCTATCAGACGACCACTGACTCGGTGGGCAGACAACTGTATTGCTTCATGACCCCGAGCGGCCTGGAGAATCCCACCCTGCACGTCAATCCGGGCGACACGCTGAACATTACGGTGACCAACAACACCCCCTATAACGAAGTGGGAGATCCAGATACCGACGAGAAGTTCAATGCACCCAATTGCGGGAATACGGTGTTTGAGTTACAGAACGCAACGACGAACAGCCAGGGCTATAACATGACCGGCGGGTCGATGAACATCCACTATCATGGCACCAATACAACGCCTGGCTGTCATGGGGATAATGTGACCAAAACCCTCATCAATCCCTCCCTCCAGCCCGGCTCGCCGGCCAGCACATTCCAATACAATATTCATTTTCCAACCAACGAACCTCCCGGACTCTACTGGTACCATCCGCACGTTCACATGCTGGCCGAAGCGGCCGTGTTCGGCGGGGCGTCTGGAGCTTTGATAGTTGATGGGATCAACAACGTACAGCCGGCGGTGGGAGGATTAATCGAGCGGGTCATCGTCATCCGTGACCTGCCGTTCAACGTTCCTGGCCTTTCTCAGACCTGCTGCACTAATGCACAGGATGGTCAAGTCGCTCAGCGCGACCTGAGTGTGAACTTCGCTCCGTTGGACACGACGGCCACGTTCGACAACAATGGGAACCTCACCGGTGTGAATTACACACCGGCTGTGATCCACATGCAGCCCGGTGAGGAGCAGTTCTGGCGGGTGTGTAACTGCACATCGGATGCGCCGCTGGACCTGCAGGTGCGCTTCGACGGGGTTCCGCAGACGATCCAAATCGTGGGTATCGACGCCGTTCCCGTCAACTCGCAGGACGGCACCGGGCCGGGCCAACTCATTCCGGTGACGCATTTCCGGATTCCGCCGGCGTCGCGCGTGGAATTCATCGTCAGCGCGCCGCCATCCACGGTGCAGCTGGCACAACTCGTAACCCAGTTCATCTATTCGGGGCCGATAGGCGACACTCTTCCGACCCGCCCGCTGCTGACGATGAAACTCGTGAGCGACGACACCGAGGCAGCGGACAACCGCGTTCCCCCTTCCACAGGTGCTAGCACAAATCACCAGATGTTTGGCGGAATCTCCAGTGTCACGCCCGCGCTCACGCGGGCGTTGTACTTCGAAGAGTATCAGGACGGAAGCGCATTCTTCGTCAACGCCTCAGGATGCGTGACCTCCACTGGAGCTCGGTGTCCGACGCAGCCTTATCCGACAGACACGCCGTTCGACAACAACAACCCTCCCGCCTTCATCACCACACAGGGCACCGTGGAGAGGTGGATCGTGCAGAACCACGCGAATGAAAACCATGAACTGCACCAGCACCAGGTTCATTTCAAGGTGCTCTCGCAAGACAACTTCGACGCCAACTGTATACCTGTCGGAGGAACGGGCAACTGCGGCATCCCGGGGTCACGATCCTGTCAGACATGTGCGCCAGCGATCAACGGCCAGTTCCTGGACATGATTGAGATTCCGTACTGCGGCGGTGATCCAGCAGGTCCGCCTAAGATGGTGAATGGTAAGCCCGTCGGTCCGCCGATTCCACCGGCATGTGTCACAAACCACGGCGGGCCTCCGATACCATATCCGCAGGTGCAGTTGCTTGTGGACTTCCGCGGACCGACGGTAGGCGACTTCGTATTCCACTGCCACATTCTTGGGCATGAAGACCTGGGAATGATGGCCATCGAACGAGTGGTACAACCAGACGAATGAGAGCTAAGAAGGTTCGCACCTAGACAGCACGAAAGCGGCTTCATAGAGTGCCTCTGAAGCCGCTTTTTTGTTGACGGAAACGGCTTCCACATCTATTGCTCGGTTTACGGCTTCGCAGGCGCGGGCGGGATGACAAATTTGTCCATATAAGCTTCCAGCTTGTCACGGTTCTTGGCGCGGTAAGGAAGGTAGTCCTTGGCAATGTCATCATCGCCCAAGCTGAAGAGCACATACGGGTCAATGAGACCGGCCTCGTGCAAGTTCAGCAATAGCGCCGCCGGGTTGTCTGTGACTAGTCTTGCAGTCTTCGTATCTGCCTTGAGCTTTTCCAGGACTTTCGCGGCTGCGGTCAATGCTTCGGATTCCTCTGGGAGCGAGTGGCGGTATTCTGGCTCTTGCGGAAACTGTTTCTGGAACCTGGCCACTTTTTTCCACTCGGACTTTATCGAGTAATAGGCCCACCAGGCAGACGCAATGTCCAGAGATTCCGCGGCGCTGGCGGCTCGGTCAGTCTTAGGTGGCAGCGGAATGCCCAAGTAAACCAGATTGAAATTCGTTTTGTTGATGATCGCCCACGCTCGAATTTCGCGCCAGACGATCTTGTTATAGGGTTCGGCCACGGCTGCGTGGATGAGCATGCTGCGCGCCTTGGTCATGTCACCTTGTTTCGCCAGCATATCGGCGTAGTAGCGGTAGGCCGTCTCCACGTTCGGGTCGAGCCGCATGGCGCGCTCGTACCATTCAGCGGCCTTGGGAGGTTCGTTCTTTTTGTCGTAGGCGTTTGCGGTGAAGAGAGCCGCAGTATAATTCGCGGGCTCGACTTCCAGGGCCTTGGCATAGTTTTTCAGGGCGTCGTCAAACTCGCGACGGGCAAACGCCGCCTCACCCGCGTTCATGGCCTGCTCCACGGCCGGATTGCCAGAAAATTTGATCGCGCCGTTCGCCGGAAGTTCGTCCAGAAGCTGGCGCAAGTTCTCCTCAAGGGGACTCGTGTTGCCCAGTCTCCAAGCTCTTCGAAGGAGATCCCTGGCGCGAAAGCGCTCCTTCGCGGCCAGGTCCGCATCGGAGAGGGTTGCCGCATGTTCGACAAGAGTCGCCGCCAGCGCGACGAGCACTTCGTTGTCTTGGGGATCATTCTGGGCTAGCTCCTCCAAAAGCGGGAGAGCTTCCAGGCGCTTGCCCTGTCTAAACAGCGACATGGCTGTTTGTCGCTCGGCCTGATCCGAAGTATCCACGCCGGGTTGTACAGTTGGTGGCAGAGAAAGAAGGAGAAGGACGATAAACGCGAGAAACGGCCTTCGCTGTTCGAGGATCGGCATCACACTTTTGCCCTCTCGAGGACGCTACGCGTCTGCTAGTTGCTCTCGACCACCGGGCGCTCTCCTAAAGGCTGAACAGGCCTAGCAGTGTTGTGATAGTACTTCTTGTATTGCGCGATCTGAGCTTCGGACATCTCGATGGGTTTCTTCATCAGAAACCAAAGGACGCCCTCGTTGCAAACGGGATTTGTCAACGAACCGCGAAAGCTATAAAAGCCGTGGTCCGCGGGCAGCAGGTCCATGGCGTTGACTTTGAGTCCCGGCGTCACGCGCTCTTTGCCGGGATCCGGGATGTGTTCCCACAAGGTTTTGATTACGGGGTTTTCTTTTCCCACGACGATGGGAACCTCGATGATCAGGAACGTCGCCTCGGGCGATAGATGGACAAGATGGAGAGACATCGGCGGGCGTTTGCCATTGACCGCGTTCTCGCCGGGCTCATGGAAAACGATTTGGCTCAAACGGTAGGGCTTTCTCGATACTTTTAGCCAAAAATTCTCGGGAAACCGGACCTTGATCAGATAGTGGTTGCAATCGTTCACCATATCCAAATCCGCGGGCTGATAGTGGAACTCGAGCGGAGCGAGGGACAGTGAGGGCATTTTTTCCGTCTTGGTGATGTCTACGGGAGACTGCGCGTGACCCGTTTTGCAAAGGCCGCCCCAGGAATCAGGACCGAACGGGCCGTCGTCGTAGGTGAACTTGGGTTCGCACTTAGCGGAGGCTCCGCTGGGCAGGTTCATCTGATGGGCATGCTGATGTTGATGCGCGTCGGGCTTCTCCGGGGGCTGCGCCGCCTGACGGGCACCAACTAGGGTCGCGACGAAGATGAAGGAGCATGATCCAGCGAGAACTAGTGTGTGAGCGCCTGTCATACGGTAGCGGGACATTTATGAATGCCCTCTGACCTGACGGGACACCGTACCACTTTATCTCATCAGTGAAAACCTGCAATTAACGACCGCTGCGCTGCATTGCGCCTGACAGGATACGCGGAAGCAATCCACTCTGACGAAAAACGCACTACCCGTATGAGTGGTTGCGCGCGGCGTCTCAATTCGAGTTACCGCCTAAGATAGCTCCCGGATTGTCGGCAATCCGGAAGTAAATCTGTCCTGGCTCGGGATTGGTAATGGGAAGTCCGCGTGATCTCGCCGCTCCCGCTCGGCATGGATTCTCGACGGATCACGGGCAATCCGGAACTTATCGGCCGAGATTCTCAGTTCCTTTGTTTCGCCAAATCACCTATAGCTTGCAGCAATCGTGAGCCCAACCCACGAATAGCTGGTTCGTGGCAAGCGATTGAATTCAAAAGTTGATCTCCAGAAAATCCGCTCCCGCTAATTGCCTAACTCCAAATTTCCCGCCACAAAAACAAAAATGGCGGGCACCTTGCGATGCCCGCCGCAATACGCCACTAACGAAAACTTTACTCGAATTTCTCTGTCATCAACGGAAACTGCAGCTTCGCCTTCGCCAGCGACTTCACCACCAGGCCCTCTGCGGATTCTGAGCTTGTATTTCGCGCCGTGGCCATCTCGCTCACTAGCAGATACTTGGCGCGCTCCAGCATTTTCTTTTCGCGGAAGGAAAGCGGCTTGCTCCTGCTGAGGGAAACCAAACTCTTGAGGACTACGGCGACTTCCAGGAGAGAACCGGTGCGCATGCGCTCGGAGTTTTCCTTGAAACGGTGCTTCCAGTCGTGGTGGGAATTCAGCTTGCCCTTCTCCAAAAATCCCAGCACCTTAGTCGCATCGTTAGAACGAATTACGGCTCGCAACCCCACCGATTCCGCGTTCGACTGCGGAACCATTACTCGCAAACCGCTGGAAACAATACGAATCATGAAATAGCGTTCCGTGCGTCCGTTCAACACTCCATAGCTGATCTGTTCGACTAACCCCACTCCGTGGTTCGGATATACAACCTTGTCGCCAATTTTGTAATCCATAGCTTCGGTTGCCCCCCTAGGCATACACCAATCACTGTAAGCTTTTGTGTTCCAAGAGTCAAGGTATATCCTCTGGAATCAGGGGCTTAGGGATTTCCTCATACCATTTTGGCACCGGAATTGCTCTTCTCCAATAACTCATTCCCGAAGTGGGCTCAGCTCGATATACTCGATTCCCTTTTCACCGCAAACCTATCCGCCAGAATAGGATACGCGGCAAATCAAAAGATCTACGCTAGAATGCAGCTCGTGCTTATTCTGGCTTTGGACACTTGCGATGCACGCGGCGGTGTTGCGCTCTTGCGCGATGAATCGCTTCTTCGGATCGAGCCTCACATTTCGGCCGAAGACTACTCGTCATGGCTCCTCCCTGCGGTCGCGCGCGTTCTAACGCCCGCCGGCCTAACTCTCCGTGATATAGAGCTTTATGCCATCGCCGCCGGCCCCGGCTCTTTCACCGGCGTGCGCGTGGGCTTAACCACTGTAAAAGCTTGGGGCGAGGTATACGGCCGGGGGATCGCCTCCGTCTCCCGGCTGGAAGCTCTCGCAAGCGAGAGCGTAGGCTCGTCTCATTATGTCGCGACATTCATCGACGCCCGCCGCAACCAAATTTTCGCAGCATTGTACCGCCGCCAAGCCGCAGCTCTCCAGCGCATAGACGAAGAAATGGTCATCGCTCCGGACAAATTTCTGGAATGGTGTGCCGCAAAAGCCGAATCAGATGGTATCGACTGGGTCTCTACCGACCCCGACTGCCTGGCACAAACACCGAAGTGGGCTTCTCGCCTCGCCTCGAACGAAGACATACAGGAAGTTTCCGCGCTTCTGGCTACCCGCATTGGCCAGATCGGCCACCGCCTCGCCCGCGAAAACCGCTTAACCGACGCCCTGTCTCTCGACGCCAATTACGTCCGCCGCTCCGACGCCGAACTCTCCTGGAAGGGTCCATCCCATCATGCCGCCTGACCGCAACGCGACCACCGCCATTGCGTGGAAGATTCGTTCCTTTCGTCCTGCTGACGCACCGGCCATTTCCCAAATCCTACGCGACTCGAACCAAGCGGCCCAGTGGCCGTTCGAAAGCTACGCAAGCCTGGCAAACTCGCCCGGCGGCATCCTTCTTTTGTGCGAGGCCAAGACCCAAGTAGTCGGCTTCGTGGCAGCTCGCCAAGCCGCTGACCAAGCCGAAATCCTTAACATTGCCGTCCATATCGATTTCCGCCGCAAAGGCGTCGCCTCAGCACTTCTGGCCGGCGCGCTGGACGCATTCCGCCGCTCCGCAATCGCCCACGTCTTTCTCGAGCTTCGGGAGTCCAATCTCCCCGCCCGTAAGCTCTATGAGCGCCACGGCTTCCTTCGAACGGGCCGCAGAAAGTCCTACTACACCAACCCAACGGAAGACGCCCTCTGTATGCTCAGAAAACTCACAGAAGTTCCTGACTAGCAAAATTACCAGACCTTCCCTCTTGACCTCTACACGCTTTGTGTTAACGTGCGTTCATGAAGTAGTCACTTACAATTCGCAAAGGAGGGCCAATGGCGGCAAGTGCGCAACGGTACCCTCGGGACATACTCCTGGAAACAGACGCCGAGTATCAGCGTCTGGCCGAGCAACACTCCAAGTACGAAGCAGAACTGCAGAAACTCTCCGCAACTCCCTACCTGAATTCAGAAGACCTGTTAGAAGAAATCAAGCTAAAGAAAATGAAATTGTACTGTAAAGACGAGATGGAGCGTATCGCGTCCCGAGTCCATCGCGCGCGCTCCCACTCCCAATAGCGCGCTCTTTCAAGCGCTAGCGCTCGAGTTGTCCTCTAGCGCTCGGGCTGTCTCTTGCGCTTGAGCTGTCTCTAGCGCTTGAGTTGGCGTGGCGGCGGCATCTTGCCGGCCGGGGGTGAAGTTTCACTCGGATTGCAACACGAGGTGTCGCTCTAGCCTCGCGGCGCGATTGCTGTGGTATCTTGACGTTAGCATGGTCAAAGAAGGCTACTACTTTGGGCTGCCACCTCTGGCGTTGGGCGCGGCCGCCCTGTTTCTGCGCTGGACTTTCGCAGGCGTCATTTTTCTCTGCCTTGCGGCCTTCATCTTTTACTTTTTCCGCGATCCCGAGCGCGTGATTCCCGCCGATCCCGGCGCTATCGTTTCCCCTGCCGACGGCCGGGTAGTCGTGGTTACTGACGAAGAAAACGCTGGGCGCGCCGGCAAGCGCATCTCGATTTTCCTGGCCATCTGGAACGTGCACGTCAACCGCTCCCCCGCCGCCGGCGTTATTACCGGCATGAAATATCGCCCCGGAAAATTTTCGGCCGCCATGCGCGCCTCAGCTTCCACCGACAACGAGCAAAACGTAATAAACCTCGCGACCGACTCCGGCGAAATCACCTTCAAGCAAATTGCCGGACTCATCGCGCGCCGTGTCGTCTGTTGGAAAAAGCTAGGCGACCGCGTCGCGCGCGGCGAACGGATTGGCCTCGTCCGTTTTGGCTCCCGCGCCGACCTCTGGCTCCCGCGCGATTCCGAGATGCTGGTGAAAGTCGGGGACCACGTGAAGGGCGGGTCCAGCGTCGTGGCATACTTGCCTCCGCGCGCCAAATCGACGCAGCCTCGTAGTACGCAAAAACAAGTTCCCTCAGAAGAAAATCTCTCTACCTCCGAGAAGCGAACCTAAGATGAGCGATTTCGCGCAGCAAGAGATTCCTTTCAAGGAACGCCGTCTGCGCAGTACAAAACTGCGCCGTGGCATCTTCTTGCTTCCCAGCATGTTCACTGTCGCGAATCTGCTGTGCGGCTACTACGCCGTCGTGGCCTCTTTCGTGGGCGGCACCGACCAGTTCGACCGCGCCGCCAAGGCCATTGGTTTCGCAATCCTCTTCGACTCCATGGACGGCCGCGTCGCCCGCATGACCGGCACCACTTCTGAATTCGGCGTGCAATTCGATTCTCTCGCCGACGTAGTCAGCTTCGGCGTGGCCCCCGCGCTCATGGCCTACGCCTGGGGCGTGCGCAGTCTGCCCGGCCAAAACACCCTCTCTGTCGAGCAGATCGGCCACTTCGGCTGGATTTGCTGTCTAACCTTTCTAGTCTGTTGCGCCTGGCGTCTTGCCCGCTTCAATGTCCAGGGCATGGCTCCCGGCGGCTCAAAAAGTTTTGTCGGCCTTCCCACTCCGGCCGCCGCCGGCGTCATCGCCGCCTTCGTCCACGGAATCAAGACTCCCATCCACGACGATCGCTGGGCTATGGGCTGGCTTTTTCTGACTATGGCCCTCGGCGCCCTTATGACCAGCACCATCCGCTATTACAGCTTCAAAGACGTTCCCTGGACGCGCCGCCAGCCTTCCCTGGCCATCGTTCTTTTGTTCCTCCTCGTCGCGGTCATCTGGAAATATTCCGAAATCGTATTGCCCCTGTTTGCATCCGCCTACGTTCTGGGTGGATTGATTCTGCAAATCATTCGCTTCCTGCGTCACCGTCTCGCTCCGCGACCAGCGACGTGATCCATGCCCAATTCCAGGGACGCTCATCGCATCGTCATCGCCGGCGCATCTTCTCTTCTCGGCGCCGAATTAAAGTCGCTGCTCGAAGAAAGCCGCTTCGCTAGCTGGGACCTCTCTTTGGTGGACGAAGAAATCGCCGCTGGAACATTGACCGAGGCTGGTGGTGAGCCCGCAATAATTCAGCCGGTGGAAGAGGGTACCTTCGACCGCGCCAGGCTCGTCTTCTTCACCGGGTCCGCATCGTTCGCCGAACGCAATCTTGCAGCCGCCCGCGAATCCGGCGCCACGGTCATCGACCTATCCGGCGCCGCATTGAACTCCCCAGGCGTTCAAGTTTGGTTTGGGAAAGAGGGGATCGGCCACGACGCCGACAGGCACAAAACCTTTTATGCAGTTCCTTCCGCCCCCGGTCTTGTCACCGCGAAACTTCTCGACGCCCTCGGGCCAGCCGGCCTGTCTCGTCTCTCGCTGATATTTTTCCGCCCGGTTTCCGAAGCGGGCCGCCCCGGCATCGAAGAGCTCGAGTCGCAAACAACGCAACTCCTCTCTTTCCAGTCCGCCGGGCAGCCTGTCTTCGACACCCAAGTGGCCTTCAACCTCATCGATCGCTACGGCCCCACCAGCCGCGAAAGTCTGCAATCCGTTCGCGCCCGTATTCGTAACGAAGCTGGCATCGCCGTGGGGCGCAATTCCGTCCAGCCGTCCATTCAAGTTCTGCACGCTCCCGTCTTCTATGGTTATACGTTCGCCGCCGTCGCGGAACTCAATTCCAAATCCTCGAAAGACGCTCTCGTGGAAATATGCCGCAAAGCCGGGTTCACCTTGGAGTCCGACCCCAACTCTCCGCTCGGCAACCTCAACGCCTCCGGCGATTCCGCCATCCACTTGGCTCTACCCGAATCGGATCCAGCACAGCTGAACACCTGGTGGTTCTGGGGCGCCGCCGATAACATTCGCTTGCCCGCAGCCACCGCCGTCAAGCTCGCGGAGAAGCTGGTCGAATGAAAACGCACTATTCGCCACATCACATTCGCGATCGCGCTCGAGCCGCGAAGACGAGAGTCGCCATTCTTGTGCTCCTGCTTGCAAGCTGTGCCTACCTCACGGCCTGCGGCTACCACGTAGCCGGGCGCACCGATGCGCTCCCCAAAAATATTCACGTCATCGCTGTCCCCGCGCTTGAGAACGCGACGACCAGCTACCGCATCGAGCAAAAACTCACCTTCGCCACCGTTCACGAATTCCTCGCCGCCACGCCCTACAAGATCACCTCCGAGCCAAGCAGCGCCGACGCCGTGCTGCGCGGCAAAGTCCTGACCGTAGAGGCTGTCCCGCTACTCTTCGATACAGCAAGCGGCCGCGCCACCACCATGCTCGTCACCGTCCGCTGCGAAGTCACATTGACGCAGACCGAAACGCAGAAAATCCTCTACCACACCGACAAATTCGTTTTTCGCAACGAATACGAAATCTCCACCGACGTTAAAAGTTTCTTCGAAGAGCAAGATCCCGCCCTCGATCGCCTAGCCAAGGACTTCGCCCAGCGCCTGGTAGCCTCCATAACCGAAAACTTCTAGCTCCCTGTAGCATAGGCTCTTCGCCCGTGCTCTTACGAGCGACTATCCGTGCCACACTCAAAATCGACGCTGTACCAACCGGCGTAAGGGCGAAAGCGAAGATGTCGGCTTGGAGGAATAGACTGGTGTTCAGTTCGATGGTCTTACCGTCACATTGAATGCTATCGAGATAATTAGAGGGAAGCCCCAGTCGGGCCGCGAGGTCACGCAACTTCGCGCGTATTCCGAGTTAGCCTGTTCAGCGCGTGGCGGCTCAAGGAGATTGAAGCACAAAGCGGGAGCGCGCGAACCATCGTTAAAGTTGTCATCCACATCCTACGCCGGGAGTTGGTGTCGGCGCCGGGGATGATTAGTACCACCAGCTTGTGGTGTCGGCGCCGGGAGGGGCGGATTGGAGCATGTGAGCGGCGGCGGCTTGTAGGACGCGTTGGGTGAAGGTTAGGCCGCCTTCGCGGGTGGTGCTGCCTTGGGGGCCGGTGTAGCAGTGGGGCTGGTCGACGCCGTAGTCGAAGGTGGCGTCGGAGTGGGGGTTGGAGGTGGCGTCGAGGGCGGACTGCATGAGGTGGACGGCGTGGTCGAGGAAGAAGGTGTCGGCAGTGCCGACCATGACGTGGAGCTTGCCCTGGAGCTTGGGGCCCAGTGTGGACCAGTTGCGCTGGAGGATGGCGGTGAGGTCGTAGTGTTCGCGCCAGTAAGCGGCGACTTGTTTATTGATGACGCCAGTGCGCTGATCCCAGATTTCGGCGGGGTAGCCGTCGGGGCCGGCGGGGCTGAAGACGGCTTGCCAGACGTCCCATTGTTCGCCGGAGCGGCCGTGAGTGCCTAGGACGAGTTCCCAGCGATTGGTGCCTTCGGTGGTCGCTTGAATGATGCCGGGCGGAGTGCGCATTTCGGGTTGCCCGATGCGGCCAAAGGGGCCGATGGTCCAGTAGGCGTTGGGGTCGTCGTAGATGTTGACGGTCTGGTAGGCGTGGAAGTCGACAGGATCGGGGCAGGCGCCCCAGGCGCCGTTGAAGTCATCGGGATAGAAAATTTGGGTGGCGAGCGTTTCCCACCCGCCGGTGGAGCCGCCGTAAACGGCGCGGGCCCAGCCCTGGCCGATGCCGCGGAACTGCTTTTCGATGACGGGGATGAGTTCGCGATTGATGGCTTCGCCGTAAGGGCCGACGTTGGCGGAGTCGACCGCGTAGGAATCGTCGTAGTAGGGATTGGCGTGCTGGACGAGAAGAAGAAGCATGCGGGGAAGCTTGCCGGTGGTCCAGTCCTGGTAAAACTTGTATTGGGACTGAGCGCGTTCGAGGGCGTAGCCGGTTAGGTCGGGAGACGGAGGCGTGGTGCGGAAGCCGGTGAAGTCATGGGGGAAATGCCCGTGGTTTGCGAGGAGCGGATAGTGGGAGTTGGGATGGGAGGCCCAGCCTTCGGGGATGACGACGATGGCGCGCAGGTACATGGGACGGCCCCAGAATTTTGTGAGGGCTTGGCTTTGGATTTTTATGTGCTTGACCCATTCGGTGTCATTCGCAGGCTCAATGGGCGCAACAATCTTTGTTAGGTGAATTGGAATGACGCTTGCGTTGGCGGCGGGATCGATGTGGACGCGTTCGGGAATGCTGTACAAATTGCCGGGCTTGGAGTTCCAGTGCTGGCCTTCGCCCTCGTCCATAGGGAGCTTTACGGTGTGGCCGTCGGAGCGGTGAAAGGTGGTGTATTTGTTGAAGATACCCTGGACCCAGTAGTCGCCGGCGGGAAGGTTACGAAAACTGGCGGTGGGATAGCCGAGGGCGTCATCTCCGATGATGGCGGTTTGGCCGGGGGCCATGGCGTCGACATCGGCGCCGAAAATTTGCTGAGAGTGGACTTCATCTTCGAGGATTTGCGTGCGGGGTTCGGGGTCGTCTTTTGTGGCGATCACGACGTAGACGCGGCCGTCGAGGGGGGAGGGGCTGAGTTTCGAATCGAAAGAGATGGAGAAGCGAGGTTGCGCGGCGGAATTTTTTGCGGGCGGAGCTTGTGGAGCGGCGTGGATAATTGCGGGCGAAGCGAAGAGCGTCGCGAGGCACGCCAGAGCGTAGGCAGGAATTCTGCGGATGACGTTGCACGAGGCAGGGCAAAAACTTTGTGACACAAGGAGCATTTGGATTTTCCTTCGCGAAATGGAGAGCCCGTTTCTGGAGCCGCGACATTGTAGCCGAGTGCTACAGGAAAGTCTTCGATGTAACGCAGGGCGGTATCCCTGCGGCAATCCAGCAGTTGGCCGGACCACTCAATACAAGCGCATTTCTCAGGACTTGGCACTGCTAAGGTGGTTCTAGCATTTAGCCCTTGCGCATTTACGCGGAGTTCGATAAACAAAAAACATGCCAGTCTGCAGGACCTTGAAACACGAGCTTTTTTCGTTAGCACTCCTTTTCCTCATCCCAACAGCCGCTCTTCCTCAGAGGCTAGCCGCACCATTTCAGGCCACATCATTCTCAGCGCCTGAATACCCGAACACAAAGGAAGGCCTGAAAAAACTTCTCAACGATATGCGAAAAGCCGCAAAACGCGGCGACCAATTCAAACTGGCGGCGCTCGTAAAGGACCTGGCGATTCCGAATTGCTATGACTGGGTTCATGAAATGTACGACTATGACGACACGGAGCGTTGGATGGTTGAGTGCGAACAAAATATCGTCGAGTCTAAGGGAAAGGCCATCAAGGAGGATTTTATTCGCTCGGCAAACGACCATGGACGAATCGTGACGTGGAAAGTGAATGATAATCCGGAACCCCAAAAGGGCTTTGAATGGGGCTGGTTGCGGTCAATCAAGCAACCGCTGGACATTTACGCTGCGATTTGGCTACCAGCTGGTGAGTTGAAGAAATACGGGTATGTTCCCATTGGCGATGGTGGTTACTTCACGTTCGTAGCCGGGGGATTCCGATGGCTCAGCGGAATCGAAGCATTTAAAGCTTCTGAGCAAAACGGTGCCGACGCCAAAGTGATTGAACAACGACTGGCCAATAGGGTCCAGCCTATTTATCCGCCTGAAGCTGCCGCTCAACACATCGTTGGGACCGTCCGCTTCTGGTTGGTGATTGACAGAGGTGGTTTTGTGAGGGACGCCCGAGCTGTTTCCGGGGAGGGGCTGTCGGAAGACCCGACGCTCAGGAAAGCTGCGGAGGATGCCTTTCACTATTGGCGATATAGCCCCAAAACGTTTGAAGGCGTGCCTATGCCAGCCAAAATCACTGTAGACGTCACCTTCCCCATTAGGGGCGTGGACGATACCAAATCCCGGTAAGTCAGATAACCGTACAGGTTGATCCTAGTACGCACTCTTCGGGTTACCGCGCTTGAGACTTCCAACCGGACTTCTGGAGCGGAATAAGTTCCGCTGAGCCGGTGACACAGACATGATGGACGACTCACGCAAGAAAGATAGAATGTATTTGCAATGGAAAAAGATTGTGCCGCAATCTTCGATCTGGGGGGTGTGGTAATCGATTGGAACCCACGTTACCTCTACCGCAAGCTGTTCAATGGCAATGAAACGGCGATGGAATACTTCCTCGGTGCCGTTTGTACATCGTCGTGGAACGCGCAGCAAGATGCCGGGCGACCGTTTGCTGATGGTTGCGGTTCTCTTAAACGACTTCATCCAGACAAGGCAAAGTTAATTGATGCTTGGTTCGAGCGATACGAGGAAATGCTCGGGGGAGAGATCCCTGGCACAGTCGACATTCTCAGAGAATTGCGGTCGCGGAGTATACCGATATATGCACTTAGCAACTGGTCTGCGGAGACGTTCCCTATCGCTGTCAATCGATTCGAATGCCTGAGCTGGTTTAAGGGCGTGCTGCTTTCTGGGCAGGTCAAGGTGTTGAAGCCAGACCGGCGTATTTTTGAGATTTTCCTGGATACTTTTCGAATCGAGCCGAGTCGGGCCATTTACATTGACGATACCAGCGAAAACGTCGAAATGGCTGTCCAGCTTGGTATGCGTGGGGTAGTGTTTAGAGATTCTGCTGGGCTTCGAACGGAATTGACGCGAACCGGGCTCCTTGTCGATAAGATACAGGGCAGGCCGCTCTAGACTTCGTTTTCTGGCACG
>Ga0210408_10003298_pt1 | contig 15013 bp, 12 predicted proteins | sample IncBWH4MmetaG_FD_155471 | JGI IMG/M metagenome (GOLD analysis project Ga0210408, IMG submission 155471) | Forest soil microbial communities from Barre Woods Harvard Forest LTER site, Petersham, Massachusetts, United States - Inc-BW-H-4-M | ecosystem: Environmental > Terrestrial > Soil >...
CAACATCGAGATTGCCTATAAGCCCTGGCTCTACAAAATAAAAGGTACGAGCCATCTACCCATCTGGGGCCAGCCGCCATAATCCGGCCCTCGGCATTCCCGTAGCGAGGGAGTAGACGCTATCTATGAGGAATAATCATTCCTAACTAGGAATGGGGGAGAGCGGCGGGGTGATTCATGGATCGGCTTGATGCGATCAAGATATTTGTGCGGGTGGTGGAGAGCGGAAGTTTCTCAGCAGCCGCGCGCGAACTTGGCGTGGGGCAGCCCGCCGTTAGTAAGCAGGTAGCGAGCCTAGAGGCACATCTCGGCGCACAACTGCTTATGCGTACATCGCGCAATCTCAGCCTGACCGAAGCCGGCTTCACATTCCACTTGGGCCAGAGTGGGACCCGTTTCCGGCGCCCGCCTCAGTAAAGTACACTACGCTGGTGGGTGCAGCTCAGCGATCGCGCGATGTAGCCGTCGGATAAGCGAATCCAGCAATTAGGACGCCTTCAGCTCACAATGATTTCACTCGCAATTGGAAGCGAAGAGGCGTGAATCAACGAGGCGGGTCAACTGAGACAACCCACCGCGCGTTTATCCAGCGGATTGCCGACGATGTGGTCCTGTGGTCGGTACACTAAGGATTGCTATCTTTTGCGACGGGAGGATCTATTTATTTCCTCCAACAGGATTTTCAGGAAGGCCTCGGAATGCGGATTGGGCCGGAGCGTTGGTGTCCCCGCCGCAATCAGGAGCGGAGCCAGCTCGGGCGAGAACCGGATCACTGTGAGGGTTGAGGGAAGCATGGGGAAAATGCCTTCGGTTAAGACCGCCATGCCAGCCCGTGCCTCAAGGGCGATGAACAGCGCGGCGATGTCTTCTGAAGTGTGATCGCGTAATTTTGGCTTGACACCAAATGGTTCGAGAATGGCTTTAAGTCGCGGAACATATTCCGGATACTTGTCAGCGCCCAAGCCGAGCAGCGTCTTGTCACGGAGCTTTTCGGGATGAATCCTGGTCAATTTCGCGAGCGGGTTTTTCTTCGCGACCACGAGCACCGGCGCGAGCCGTTGCAATTCCACCCATTGAAACCCTTTGAAACGCGCTTCCAAACTTTTGGGAAGGATCGCGATGTCAATTTGTTCGGCGGCGGCTCTTTGCCACATCGTCTCGGTCGTGAGATCGGAGAGCTCAAGAAACACATCCTTGTGGTAAGACTGGAAGCGCTCAACGACCCGCGGCATGATTCCGGCAGTGAGGGAATGAACATACCCAATGCGTAGCTTCTCCCCCGGCGGGCGTGTTTTGATTCTTCGAACCGCGACGTCCACCCGAGCCAGAATATCCTTCGCTTCTTCGTAAAAGGCTTCCCCTGCCGAAGTCAGGGAGAGGGTGTTTTGGCCGCGAACGATAAGTACGACTCCTATTTCGTCTTCCAAGCTCTTTACCTGGCGGCTCAAGGCCGGCTGCGTCAGGTGCAACTGGTTTGCGGCCCGGCTAAAACTTCCATGTGCGGCCACGGCGGCAAAATATCTCAAATGACGAAGTTCCATACTCACCCAGCTTAGGTATTACGAAAAGTATGAGCTACACCAAAAACACGGCATTAGCCAATTTTAACGTCTTTATGAATAGTTTGGGAAAAGTCCGCAGCGTGGACGAAATGTAAAAGATTCAACTACTAAAGGAAAAGGAGTTATGAGCAGAACTATGTCCCGCAGTCCAGCCACCGTCAATCATCAGCGCGCTTCCCGTTACCATCGCGCTTTCATCTGGGGCGAGGTAGAGAGCCTCAGCAGCGACTTCCTCAGGTTTTGCCATTCTCCCGTTCAGTTGTGTCGACGCCATCTCGCGATAGGCGGTTTTCGGGTCGGGGTAATCTTTCAACCTCGCGAGCACGAACGGCGTTTCCACTCGGCCAGGGCGAACGCAATTGAACCGGACACCGGTATGCGAATGATCCAGCGCCAGCGCCTTGGTCATTCCACGACCGCGAACTTGGTCGTCGTGTAAGCGAGCCGATCCCGGAAGCGCCGCCGGTGATCAGGGCCGCTTTGTTCTTGAGATAATAGATCGGGTCACGATGAATCGCATCGCTGCCATGGCCGTGACCAATAGGATAGCGGGTCATCGCGCGTGGAGACGCTTCGAATCATGAGGTGGCTCAGCGGCGATAACCCAACTCCGCGCCGCCGCTCACGTGCATAATGTGACCCGTAATAAACCGCGCTTTGTCGGACAGCAGGAAAACACAAGCATCTGCAATGACAGTGCTCTCCGGGCAATAACCGAGCGCATGGATTTGGTCCAACCAATGCACTGCCGCCGCAGGATCAACCTGTTCCGAGCACCACTGCCGCAACATCGGCGTCCAAACGCCCGCGGGACAAACCGCGTTCACGCGAATGCCATACTTGGCGTAATCCAATGCCATGGACTTCGTGAGTGCGTTCAACCCGCCCTTGGTGGCGGTGTAGGCGGCGTGAAGTTCCTGGCCGATGACGCCGACCAGACTGGAAGTGTTGAGGATGCAGCCTTTGCTGGCAACGAGAGCGCCGAAGGAGTGGCGCGTCGTGTGGAGCACGCCTTTTAAATTCACAGCGCACAGCTCATCCCATTCCTCATCGGTTGTCTGATGAAGGGCTTTGGAGGGGGAGGATATCCCTGCGTTGTTATGGACCGCATCAAGCCGGCCAAAACGCTGTAGTGACTTTTCAATGGCGGCCTTTATTTCCGCATCGCGGGTAACATCACAAACGAGGCCCATATGTTCCGCGCCCAATTCGGCGGAAGTCGCTTCCACACCCTCCTTATCACGCGCGACAATTACCACTTTTGCCTCTTCGGCGGCGTAGGCCCGGGCGCAATCGCGGCCAATTCCGCAAGACCCTCCTGTCAGAAAAATCACTTTGTCTTTGAGCAGGGAAGTACTCACGGCAAATAGAAAATCTCCTTCGTGTCCGCCCAGGTCTTTCCTGCCGCGGCGGCATCCGGCAGCGGCACTTGGCACGGATCGGTCTCTTTCCACCAACGCTGCGTTTCTGGATCCGCCGCCATCCTCTTCATGTCCGCCTCGAAATCGGAGCCCGCATACTCGAGGTAGGCAAAGAGATACAGCTTGCCGTCGATCTCCCGTTCGTGAATGGAAAAATTCTGAATGTGGCAGGCTTTAATTTCCTTCAATACGCCCGGCCACGGTTCGGCGTGAAGGCGACGATAATACTCGGCTTTCTCCGGCTTGAGCCCCGTGACCCACGCATACCGCTGCGTCACTCGATGTGTCGCGCAACCGCCGAGCAAAGCGGCCGCCGCTAAACAAAACAATGTTCTTAGAACCGGCAGTTTCATTTCGTCATGGGAACGTTAGGTAAAGCCCAACAAACGTAGCCAATACAACAACGGCAGCCAACCGATAATTGCCAAATCCAACCCCGGCTTCGAGACGCAACGGTTCGCGCCAGTTCTCCCACACGAGCGGCCCGTGCTTCAGGTTTGAGCCGCTCGGGAAACAGGAAGCTCGTTACTACCATGATGGCCAGGCAGCAGACCAGCAGCAGAAAGGCGACCATCAGGAAATCGCTGTGATAGATATGGTTCCAGTCCAGGACGAAAGCGACCAGACCCAAGCGCCATAAGAAGTATCAGCAGGGCTCATTGCAATTCCATCTCATTGATAGTGGGTCCTTCAGTTGCGTCCAGAACCCGCAGCCGAAACTCACGACCCGTTACTGGCGCAAATTCCTGCTGAAAATTACTGCCTAAGGTTGTCCCCTCTAAAATAGTTTTCCAGTTACCTTCATCGCGCCGCTGCAACTCAAATTTTCGCACGCGGTTATAAGCCTCGGAAATCTTCACGCGCCGGACTGTCCGCGGCGAATTCAAAGTTACTGCTATCCACGCCTGCTTCGTCCCCTCATCTGTCGCCCACCGCGTCTGGGGGTCCCCGTCGAAGGCAAACTGCGGGCCATAATCATTAGTTTGATTCTGGTAGATGTTTGATGCCTCGGCGACAAAGTTCAGTGGTATCTCCAGCGCAGGCAGATCCATCGCTGTTCCTTCAGGTTGTAATTTCACGATCGTATCAATGGGCTGGCGCTGCGGAATCCTGAGCCGCAGTTTCCCATCCTGTTGCGTGAATTCGACTTTATCGCCGTTCAACAAGGCGGCGTCAACCACTTTGCGCGGGATGTCCGGCAATTCAATTGCGTTAGAAGAACTGTGGAAAACGTGAAGATAAATCGTCCGCTCCGTGCGCGTCGAGGCCAGGGCCCGATTGGGCTTCCACGGACCGCCTCGGGTCCCATAAATGCTTTCGCCATTTCTTTTCAACCACTGGCCGATTTCTTTCATGCGCTTAACCTGGCGCGGTTCAATTCGACCGTCCGGCATCGGGCCGACGTTGAACAGCAAATTACCGTCCCCACCGGCGCAGCGCACGAGTGTTGCGATGCATTGCTCAAGTGATTTCATCCGATCATCTGGTTTCCACGCCCACTGTTCGCAAAGTGTCATGCAGGTCTCCCAGGGCCGCTCGTCCTGATAGCTGCCAATGCGTTGCTCGGGCGTATCGAAATCTCCGGCCAAGCCGCAGCGGTTATTGATCAGAATGTTTGGTTGGAGTTGGCGGATCGTCGGGAATAGCCGCTCCGCATCCCAATCATTGGCTGAACCACCCAGCCCGTCAAACCAGATCACGGAAATCGGGCCATAGTTGGAGAGCAATTCACGGACCTGGCCGTGCATATATTGCACATATTTTTCGTGTGTGGGCTTGCGATAGTCAGGATGGTGTTCGTCTGGTTGGGAATAATAAACACCAAAAGCCAGCCCAGCGTGTTGGCAGGCTGCCGCTAATTCCTTCACCACGTCTCGGTGAAAGGGACTTTCGGGGTTGGTGATTTTGTAATCGGTAAGTTTGCTGTCGAACTCACAAAAGCCGTCGTGATGCTTGGTCGTAAAGACCAGATATTTCGCGCCCGCAGCTTGAGCTATGGACACCCAATCGTTTGCATTGAAGTTTGTCGGATTAAACTGCCGGTACAAAGCATCGTACTCTTCCGCCGGCACAGTCCCGCCTGGCTCGCCGTTCGGACCGGGAATGCGCGACCAGCCAATCTCGGTCCCCTTGAGGCTGATGGGCCCCCAGTGGATAAACATTCCAAAGCGCTTGGCCTGCCAGTTCTTAATTGCCTCCAGCTGCGCCGATGTCGCGGCGGCTGAGGTTGCGTGCGCAGCCCTTCCGGTCAGCCACAGGCAGCACAAGCAAGAGCCGACCAACAGTAATCTTTTCGTAATCTGTCTTTTCATTAGTCCTTTATGTTTGGATAGAGTTCCCACCGACTTTACCACCAGGTAAAGTTCATATCCACGGGTTGGTTAACGTCCATGGTGACTGGCAATTTTGAGACAGCCACATGGCCATCGCCGTAGAGGATGTTCAAACGGCGCTGGCCCTTATAATTATGCCAGACACTCTGGGGCAAATTGAGGGGCCGGTTGGGATGCCAGATCCAATCGCCCATCAGGATCTTGCCCGTCGGTTTCCGGGCGACCAGCGAGTCTTTGATCGGAACGCCAAAAACATTGTCATCTGTCACCTTTTGGACGCCAAAAGCATCTATCCCCCACTCAACCAAGTAACTGTTGCCATAACGATCGTAGCAATTATTCACGTCATTTGGCCAATAGGGATCTCCTTTGTCGGAAGGGCAGCGGAAGATCTCCACGTTACCAGCGTACTTGTTAAGAGGGCGATTCGTTGCGCCCACTTCGGCGCCGTAACCTGGAGTGATGAAGGCGTTGGTAGGTCCCTGTCCCCCCACATTTGCCCAGCCGCTATGTACCGGGTAAGAGCCACGGTTGTCATCGGCATACATGATGAAGCAAAGACCAATCTGCTTGAGGTTGCTGGTGCATTTGGTGGCTTGAGCTTTAACCTTGGCTCTGGCGAGCGCTGGAAGCAACATCGCCGCAAGAATGGCGATGATGGCGATAACTACCAGCAGTTCAATCAACGTGAAGCCATTGCGAATTTGAGTGCGAGTGGTCATTGGAAGAGTTGGAATTCCCAGACCGTTGGTCCATCGGAGGCGTCCAGGATGTTAAGGCGCACGAGTCGGCTGGTTATTGGGGGGAAACTTTGGGACCACTGATTACCAATCGTCGTTCCCGTCCAGAAATTCTGCCAAGCGCTGCCATCAAACCACTGCAACTGGAAACTCTGCACGCGGTCAAACGCTTCGCTGATCACCACGCGACTGAAAGTTCTCACGCTGCGCAGGTCCAATTCGAGCCACGCCTGGTGGGTACCCGCGTCTGTCGCCCAGCGGGTCTGCAAATTTCCGTCTACTGCCTTGGTCGCATCGTAGTCCGCCTGGTTTTGATAAACATTGGAAGCGGTCGCAGCGGCGCCGGCAGCCAGCGATACGGGCAGCGGCACATCCACTGGCGGAATCAGACTGGCATCCATGTCCAGTTCCAACGCGAGGATTGTGTCGGTGGCTTGCCGGCTCGCTAGCGGGACGGAGATCTCAATGTTCGTCTCGGTCTGAACCACGCTTGCTGCTCCACCCGCTATCAAGTGTTGGCTTAATACTCGCGCCGGGATAGCCGGTAAGACGACCGGATCATAGACCCAACTGAGTATGTGAACATAAACCGTGCTTCCCTGGTATGTTGAGGCGCCATAGCCGCCCGGCTTGAACGGCCCACCGCGTGTACCGTAGATGCTTTGACCATATTGGGCCAGCCAAGCGCCGATATCTCTCAGCCGATTGGCCTGTTCCGGATCAATGATTCCATCGGGCCGGGGGCCGACGTTGAGCAACATGTTTCCATCGCCCCCGGCGCAGTTAACCAGCAGGTTCAGACATGTGGAGACGCTTTTTACCCCATCATTGGTTCCACCCCACGCCCATTGGTTGTGCGCGGAAATCGTCATGCACGACTCCCAGGCACGGAAGTTCTGAAATGCACCCACGGTCTGCTCCGGCGTGTCAAAGTCTTCGGCGAGTCCGCCGTTGCGGTTGTTGATCAGCAGCGTCGGTTGGAGCGAGCGGGCCAGGGCATCCAGGGCCGCTGAATCGTAGTCCGCGGCGGATCCGCCCAGGCCGTCGTACCAAAGGACATCCACGCGCCCGTAATCCGACATTAACTCGCGCACCTGGGTTTTCAGATAGTCCAAGTACGCCGAAGAGGAACCCGTAAACACCCAATCGGGCTGGGAGTAATAGGCGCCGAAACGCATGCCGGCACGATGGCAGGCCGACGCCAATTCTTTGACCACATCGCGTCCGAATGGGCATTCCGGCGACGTAATTTTGTAAATATTGGTGGTACCGATATCGGACATGTAATTTGTGGCGGAAGTATCGAACATGCTGAATCCATCGTGGTGACGGGTGGTGAACACCATGTATTTCATCCCGGCGGACTGCGCGATTCCTACCCACTGGTCGGCGTTGAAATTCGTTGGGTTGAATTGTTTGTAGAGATTGTCATAGACATTGGTCGCGACTTGCGCGCCACGCGACCAACTGATTTCGTCACCCAGAATACTGATCGGGTCCCAATGGATAAACATGCCGAACCGTGCCTCGCGCCACCACTTCAGGCGTTCTTCGCTCGCAAGCGGCGGCCGCGGTTCTTCCCGAACACGGTAAAAGCGCGGGCCGGGATTCGTCGATGCCGCGGCATCGAGGTAGTTCGTCACGGTGTCTCCGGTCGCGGGCAGGACTATCGTGCCGCTCAAGTCATTGAAGCTCGCGTCAAACGGCTCCGCGGCGACTTGCAGCACGTTGCTCCGCACACCCGCGGTCATCCAGGTCAACCGCCGCCCCCCGCTCTCCTGTGTCACTGAAATCAATCGCAAGGCGGAGTTCCGATTCGTCGGGTTTGTCCCCGCCAGGAACTCGTTCCAATTGCTCACCCCATCCCCATCCGGGTCCGCGCCCGCCGCCGCAGACGGACTATCGGGGTCGCCGAAATACTCAATTTGCCAAAGTCGAAAGGGCGAAAGCGTCACCATGAGTTTCACTTCGCCCGTTGTGTTCATGTCGAACGAGGCGGCATAGCCCGCCGGAACAGCGCCAACCGCAGGTCCATTCCACGCCAAACTGGTAAACCCGGAAAACAGTGTGTACGTTCCAACGCCAAGGCCGCCCGCATCGGAGATGTTGAGTGTCCCGCCAAGATTGAGGCTCCCGTTGACGACCACACGACTACCGTTGGTGCCTAGCGCGAAGAGAAGTTGGACCCCGTTACTGCAGATCAGGTCTCCATTAACCGTGAGCGTGCCTGGGGTGGCGCTGCCCGGCGACAGTGCGCAACCCGCTTGCAAGATCACGGACCCGTCCAACGTGCCTTTGCCAGCCAGCGTGCCATTGGCGGAGACTGTAACGGCGCCAGGACCAATTGAGCCGTCAACCGTCAAAGTTCCAAGGTTAACCAGGGTTTTGCCGCTGTACGTGTTGGCACCTTGAAGCGTCAACGTGCCGGTACCGTTCTTGGCCAGCGACATCGCGCCACCGCCTGAGTTTCGGATTACGCCAGCGAAGCTCGTTGAGATCGCATTCCCGTTCACCGACAATTGCGTGGGGTTAGGAGCCATATTGTCCACGACGCTCCCGGTGGAGCCGCTGAGCGAGCGCAGTGCCTGGCAAGTGCCCGAGAGATCCAGGGTCGCACCGCCCGTGAGCGTAAGGGCTGTGTCCGCTGGAAGAGTATTGTTGCCGCCAAGACCGAACCACTTGCGGTTCAGATACTGCTCGACGGCTAGGCGGTTGGCCTCGGTTAGTACGGTATCATAAATGAGCAGTTCGCCATGCCATTGGTCCCCGGCGTGATAAACACGGTCGCGATTGAAGCCATCGGCCGACACAGAACCGGTGGACACCACTTCGACCAGGTTGAAGCCGTTGTTGGCATTGGTTGGCATGGCAACAGCGGTGCCGTCCAAGAGAATGCCGTTAACGTACGTAGCGCCGTTCCGGATGTTCGCGCTGGTCCAGTTGTTCGGCGCGCCCACCCAGAGTGGGGCGGCGGGGTCGGTGTCGTTAGGACGGTGGAAGTCGTATGCGTTCGTGTCAGTGATCAGGAAACTGGAACCCTTGAAAATGGAGAACACGGTGCGAATGGACGTGTCCTCGTAGAAGTTCAAGCTGTCGCTTGAGGCGGGATTGTACGCCGGACCGGGACCGAAATGAATCGCGCCGAGACCATTGAGTGCGCTCGACACGTAGGATGGGCTGTGGCCGGTTTGTGGCGTGGCGTGGGCCTGGATGGGGCTCAAATCGTTCCATTGAGTGACGAGGCCCGCCACGATGGTCGTCAGATTGCTCGCGGTTGAGGCATCGAACCAACGCGCGTAACCTGGGACGGGTGATTGGACCACGCCACCTCGCAACCGCACCGTGGTGCTGTTGATGAAGGTGCTGCCAGCATACGTGTTGTTTCCCGCGAGAACCAGGGTGCCTGGACCGATCACAGCCAGTCCTCCAGCGCCGCTGATGTTGCCCGTAATCGTGATCGGATTTGCCGAGTCATTACGGATAGTCAAGGAATCCGCCAGCATTGCGTCGGTTGCCAGTGTGTCACCCCTGCTCGTGGCCGTCTGTGTGAGGGATGCAGCGCCGCCATTGTTCTGGAAGGTGAGCGTGCTTCCATTGGCCGCGATCGTGAAGGAGTCAGTGCCGTTGCTGTCGCCTAGCGTTAGCAAGCCGATCGTGATCGGCCCGCTCAGATTGATGATTTGATTGCCAGTTATATCGTTAGTTATCCAGGCAACTGCGCCATTTCCATTTGGGATTGTGGCCGGGGCGGTCCAGTTGGCCGCCACGTTCCAGTTCTGAGGCGCGGTAGTAATTGTATTGGTCCATACTGCCGCCGCCGCCTGCTGCACAATGAGCAATGGCAGAAGCGTCCCGGCAAAAATCCGTCTCAAGAGTGTTATCGAACGGCAGGAACGAGCGGCCTGGCATGACGACAACCATCCGAGACGTTTCATTTTCTACGCGCCCCCCGGCAACGGCATCGAGCTTACTGTTTTCGCAGCCGATAATACATTGTTCCGGCCATCACATTGGTAACGATTGGACCCGCGGTCGCGCCTGGCACATCGGCCCAGCCAGAAGGGTTGTTCAAGGTCGTGTTTTGTTGAAGGATATAAACCGTGCCCGGCCATGACAGCGTGAGCTGGTTTCCTGATATCGCGATGTTTAAGGCCGGGGGCCGCGGAATCTGGAAGTTGTAATTTGGACTGAAGACGCCCGAGAAGGTTGAGTACGCCACCCCGCCGAGAAGCCCATCCAAACCACGGGGTATGAAGCTTGAACCCGGCACCGCCTGACCGAAGGTGGCATATACAGAGCCGACACTGGCGGAGGCGGCGTTGTCCGGCGCAACATCTTCAACGATGAGGTTGCCGTTCAGATAGTAACGCAAAATATTATTCGTGCGACCGGGCCCCAACACATATACCAGCGCGATATGATTGAGGACACCGGCGGTAGGCACGTCATTGCCGGAGCTGTTCGCGCCTGTGCCTAAAAGTGCATCCATACCGAGCCGGTAAGTCGTCGGACTCGTATATCCCAGCACAAAGATGGCATCAGAATGATTATTGGCTGAGTAATAGATTGACCCGATCGAGAAGCTATCCGCGTAGTTATTGTTCTGGCCGGCTCCCTGGTCCGTTCCGGGTGTCGGCTCAAAAACCATTTCAATAATGAAATTCGTCTCAGGGCGGTTTCCCTTGTCCACGATGTTATTGGTGACGCTGAAGCCTTGACCCATCGCGGCCGCGCTCAAGAGCGCAAACTGATTCGAGATGGTCTCGGTTCCCTGAAGGGCGGCGAACGTGCCGGTCACGTCCACTTCGCCAGGCCCGAGTGTGTAGCTCGTGCCGCTCAGAGTTCCTTTGAATTGAACTTTCAAGAGCGGGTTGACGACTGCAGGCGGGACCAGGCTCAGCACTCCAGGGTCGCTCGTATGCGAACGGTTCGGGCTCGTCACCTGCACTGTGTAAGTCCCCGCCTGTGCAACTCCAGCGACAGGAATGAACAGCGCGGAATTGGTCGCGCCGGGAAGATTTGTTCCGGCATGCTTCCATTGGTAAGTGAAAGGCCCGGCCCCCTGGGCTCCAACGTGAAAGCTCGCCGGATCGTTGGTGACCACGATTAGGCTTGCCGGCGACTGCACGATGCAGAAGCCGACGGACGGCGGAATCACCTGCACTTCAGCAAAATCCAGGTAATTAGCCACGCCTACAGGATGTTCGACCCGAACGATTTGCCCCGTAACCGACGGGCTCACAAGCAGATTCGTCATGCGCGGGTTGGCGGTGAGCGGTACCGGGTTGACAATCATGTTTGTCCAAACTGGCGTTCGATTGACCGGGTCACTTAGAACAGTAATAACCAGATTCCCATCGCGGTCGGCGCAGCAATCTGTTCGGAACCACAAGGCGATTTGTCCAATGTTCCTGGCAGCGCCGAGGTCCACCTCCCACCATTCATTGTCCGCATTACCGGTGTGCATTATCGTGGTGGTGTCGCCGTCAATCGCATTGCTGGGAGGGAAGCCAAAAGGATTACTGGAGTCGGTGGCTGTGCCATCCAAAGCATAGTTTAATTGGTAGCTTGGCGTCGTGCCGGAAAGGTTGGTGGTCACAATTGCGTTTCCGGACAGATCTTTCACGCCGCTCACGGTCAGCGTGTACTGGTCACAAGTCACCAACCCGCCCACCGTGAGCGTGACATCCTTTCCACTGGGCTCCAGCGTCAGAGCGCTGATCGTTGGTCCCGAGCTGAAGGAGTAGTTCGCGGAATTGGTCGCGGAAACGGGGTCGAGCACCTCGCTGAAGTTTAAAGTCATCTTCAACGTGCTTCTCGCCGCGAAAGAATTACTGACGATGACGGGCGGGTTGGTGTTGCTTGTCACAGTAAAAACTGCCTGGGTGGTGACGGAATAGCCCGGCAAAAGCAGCTTTACTCCGTAGGTATATTGACCTACGCTTGCAAGCAAGGGCGTCGAATAGGCAGCAGCGTGCGCGCCGGCAATATCCACGTTGTTGCTCTGCCATTGGTAACTGAGGTAGTTCGCATTAGCGCCCGCGACGCAAGCGGCCACCGAGAGGTTGACCGATTGATTCACAGCCACAATGCTGTTCGTCGGGCCCTGGGAGATATTGATGGAAGGCGTATTCGTGTAAGCCTCGAGCACTTCGACCTCCGACAAGACCAGGTACGGATCGGCGGCGGACAGCAGCGAGTGCGCCACCTGCACGACCTGACCGGTGATCGCCGGGTTAAAGGTGTAAAGCAGATACTGCTTGTTGTTCGGAAAATCATGGCCGGGCAGCGTCCCGATGGAAGTATGAACCGCGTTATAATTCGAGGACACAGTGCCTCCGAGATTGTCGAAGACTACGACGGCAAGATCATCATTGCGATCTTGGGCGGTATCGGCGGCTGTGAACACGCGGATCATGCTAATGGGCTGCATCGAGCCCAAATCCACCTTCCACCAAGGGAGGGGATCCCCACCGGTATGCGCCGTCGAACCCGTCGTGCCGTTGCCGACGAGCCCCTCATTTATTCCATCGTTCGCTCGATTCGCGGGGTAAGTGCTGTAGGTGCTTGACTGGCTGGCTGTGCCGGCAAGCGCGAGATTCACTTCCTGGACCGCTTGGCTGAACACCTGCATTTCGTTGACCACCAGGTATTGCGAAACGCCCACCGGATGCTCGAGGCGAACGACCTGACCCGCCACCACATTCGGGAGCACGACGTCAATATTCCGGAAAGGCAATACAATTCCAGAACCGTCCAGTAATTGACTGTAAAGCTCGGTGGTGTGGCTGGCATTGTCATAGACAACCAACCGCAGATTGGCGTCACGGCTGTCAAAACTGTCGCTATCGCTCCGCAGCCAGATGCGAACCTCCTTAATTGGCTGAGCCGCTCCCAGATTCACTTCCCACCATTCGTTATCCGCGTTGCCAGTATGCGCGAAGGCCGTGTTATTCACGATATGGCCGTCGTTGCCGTACGCAGGAGGCAATCCGAAGGGATCATCCCTTTGGCTGGCCACGGAGCCATTGGACGACAACCCAAGGTTGATGCGGCAATCGGCAGCGGAAATCATGCTCGTTGAAAAAAGACCGCACATGACGGCGGCCATGGGGAGGAGAAACAGCTTCTTCATAACAGATTCGGGGATAGCTCGATATTATTGCCGTTTGCTTGAAACCCGCCTGCTCACGCAAGGAAACCAGCGCACGACGTTTGGTTTATGCTGCAACCGTATCCGCGAATATCGATTGCTTCAACTGGATCCGCATGCCATATTCAGAAGCAAAACAGCCATTTTAAGAAGTCCAATAATTGCACGCATGAAACGCCTGCGCCATCAACTCCCCTCTAAACGGCCTGCCTCTGCCAGACGCAAGGAAGTTCCGTTACGCGTGGCCGTGCTGATCGAATCCTCCCGCGCCTATGGCCGCGGCTTGCTCTTGGGAGTCGCCAAGTATGTTCATGAGTTCAGTCATTGGCAGGTTTATTCCCACGAGCGGGAATTGCAGAGCACGTTGCCACGCTGGTTGGATGGCTGGAAGGGGCATGGCGTAATCGCGCGTATCGAAGGCGCCGCCATGGCCCAGGCCATTCGCAGATTGCGCGTGCCTGTCGTCGATCTCCGGCGCATTGGTACCGGCGCCGACTTTCCTGCACTGCACACCGATGAACACGCGGTTGTGCGTTTGGTGTTGGAACATTTTCTGGAGCGCGGGTTCCAGCATTTCGCATTTTGGGGATTCGAGGGGGCCGATTACTCCGAACGTCGTGAATTGCTCCTTCGGGAGCATCTCGCCAAGCGCAAGAAGGGACTTCACGTCTATTCTCCAACACTTCGCGCCCGCAAGAGCTGGACCATAGAATACGAACAGCTTGAACCGAAACTTGAACAGAGCGGGGTCCGCTGGTTGCAGAGCCTTCCGAAGCCTATTGCAGTGATGGCCTGCAACGACATCGCCGGCCTGCAGGTTCTCGAGGTGTGCCGGCTGGCAGCGTTGCGAGTGCCCGATCAGGTCGCGGTCATTGGAGTGGATAATGATGAGGTGTTGTGTCAATTGGCCGATCCGCCCTTAACCAGTGTTGCGCCTGACACGGTCCGCATTGGCTACGAAGCCGCTGTCTTGTTGGACGAGATGATGGCGGGCAAGCGTCCGCAGCACACAGATCGCTACATCGAACCGATTGGCATTGTGCCGCGTCGCTCGACCGATACGCTAGTGATTCCGCATCCTGGCGCTGCCCAAGCATTATCGTTTTTGCGCCGCCATTTCCGTGAGCCTATTACGCTCAAGGACCTAGATAGCGAATTGCCAATATCGCTCCGCAGCATTCAAGATGCCTTCAAAAAGCATGTTGGCCGGAGCCTGCATCAGGAGCTTGATCGACTGCGCGCAACCTTCGCCAAAGACTTGCTCCGGGAATTCAGTGTGAAGCTCCAAACAGTCGCGGTGCAGTGCGGCTTTTCGAATCCGCGCCACTTTCGTCGCACCTTCTTACGCGAAACGGGGCAAACTCCGCAGCAATATCGCCGCGAATTTAAAGTATCCGCGCGCTCAAATTAATGCAGCGGCTGTGCGTAGGATTCCGCGCATGGTTTCAAGCTGGCGTCATCGTCACCGACTATTTTCCACGCTGGTTTTAATGAGCACTCAAAATCTGCAAGGCTTCTAAGTGCTGCGGATCGCGACGGACGATGCAGGCCAAAAAGGAGATTATTCCATCAAACTTCAGCAGACCCTTGCGGCTGAACTTCCTAAGTGTGGCGCTGCGTTTTTCCAGCATACGATTACGTGGTTTTCTGCAAGTGGGAGGTGTCGTGGTCCCGATCTGTCAGCGGTCAGTCAAAACCAGCCACAACGGGTCGAATGAAAACCAGCCACTTTGAGGGGAGCATTGCGTATGGGGCAGCCTGTGCTGCTCTTGGGCGCAATGAACGAACTCAACGTGAACTTGCA
>Ga0210408_10003302_pt1 | contig 15005 bp, 13 predicted proteins | sample IncBWH4MmetaG_FD_155471 | JGI IMG/M metagenome (GOLD analysis project Ga0210408, IMG submission 155471) | Forest soil microbial communities from Barre Woods Harvard Forest LTER site, Petersham, Massachusetts, United States - Inc-BW-H-4-M | ecosystem: Environmental > Terrestrial > Soil >...
CGAGCCGGACCGGTCGATCGACAGCACCACCGCGAGGCTCGGGATCTCGATCTTCTGCTTCACCTCCATGGTCACCGGGAGGGCTTCCTCGATCGGGGTGCGGTAGTAGCCGCCGAGGCCGAAGCTCTCCTCGCCGCCCAGCATGATGAGCCCGCCGCCCTGCTCGCGGACGTAGTCGCGGATGTTCTCCATCTGCTTCTTCGTCATCTTGAGCGAGGAGACGTTGGACAGGACGAGGCCGTCGTACTTCTGCAGGCCCGCCATGTCCTTCGGGATCTTGTCCGCCTCCACCACCGTCACGTCCACGTGCTGCGAGCGCAGCGCGGCCGCGAGGGCCTGGGCCTGGGTCCGGTCCTTCTCCGCGAGGAGCACCTGCGGCCGCCCGCGCACCACCAGGGTGCCGAGCGCGCGGTTGTTCTCCTCGATGGTGTCGCCCTCCACGTCGAGCGCAGCCTGGTAGACGTGGATGCCGCTCTGCTCGAGCGACTGGCGGTAGGTGTAGACGTTCTTGCCCGGGGCGAGGCGTACCACCTGCGAGCCGAGGAACTCCCCGTTGCGGTAGAGGGAGAGCCGGCCCTGGGCCTCCGCCTGGCTCCACGCCACCACCTTGGCCTGGAACGGCTCCCCGAACTTCACCTCCTGGGGCAGCACCATCGACTCCACCACCACTTCCTGCGGGAAGGTCAGCGGCGCGGGCACGTAGTAGATGTCGGCCCCCGCGTCCTTGGCCGCCTGGGCCACCGCGATCGCGTTGCCCATGTTCTGCCGGCCGTCGGTGAGGAGCACGAAGCGGTTGGCCTGACCGGGCGGCGCGGTGGCGAGCCCCAGCTGGAGCGCCTGGGCCAGGTTGGTGCCGCGCCCGGGGACGTGCGCCTGCGGCCGCTCGATCTTCGAGGTCGGGCGCAGCGGCTGGTCCACCACCGCCTCCTCCCCGAACACCACCACGCCGGCCTGGTCGCCCGGCTGCATGGCGGCCACCGACTGGGCCGCGAAGCGGTACGCGCTCTCCCGCGCGGCCAGGCTCACGCTGTCCGACTCGTCGAGCAGGAACGTCACGTTCAGGCGATCGGCCCAGCGCGGGATCGTGGGCCGGGTCAGCGACAGGAGCAGCACCGCGAGCAGCGCGCAGCGCAGACCGAGGGCCCAGCGATCGCCCAGCCCGCGGGGCAGGCCGAGGCGGCCCCCGGTCTGGCGCCGCCAGTAGAGGAAGCCCTCGAGGGCGAACAGGAGGAGGGCCAGCATCACGAAGAACGGCCAGAGCTCGCGCTGGATCAGTACCGGCGGCGACTCGGGGCGCGCCCCCTCCACGAAGGTCGGCACCGGCTGCGGGGTGAGGTCCGACTCGTCCGCGTTCATCAGGTTGACCGCGACCTTGGTCTCGCCGCGGCCGGTCACGACCGTGTAGACGCCCACCTCGTCGGTCTCCGTGAAGCTCGCCATGCCCCGGTTGACCTGCGCCCGCACGCTGCGGCCGGAGGGCGTGCGCACGGTGGCGGTGGTCACCCCGTGCTCGACCGGCAGCAGGATGGGCTGGCCCGCCTGCAGCTGCAGGCTCGACTGGTCGAGCCCGACCGGGCTCAGCCAACGCAGCCCCTTGGAGAGGATCAGGGGAAAGGCCACCCGCAGCGGGAAGTCGGTGCGGAACAGATCGAAGCCGAAGAAGAGCGCCTTGCGGTCGCGCTCCTCGAGGGCGTAGATGAGCGGGCCGCCCACCGCCTCCACCAGGGTCTTGCCAGCGGCGAGCGGGCGGACGCGCATCGCGTCCTCGATCGTCACCTTCGCGAAGTCGATCTGACGCATGATCGGATGCGTCCGATCCCAGTCCATGATGGTCGGGTTGTCGAGCCGGCCCAGCACCTCGAGCGGCACGTCGCCCGGCACGGTGTTGACGAGCACGAAGCGCCCGTTGCCGAGCTTGGGCGGGCTCACGCTGTCGACCACCACCACGTCGAACCCTTCCATCCCGCCCTGGTAGGCGTCCGGCTTGCGCACCTCGAGCTTCACCTGCGGATCGGTGTGGAGCACCTTCTCGAGGAACAGGTTGCCCGGGCTCACCAGCAGCACCGAGAGGGTCCGGGGCGCCGGGATCACCGCGTAGGCCACGTTGTCCGCGTCGAGGTCGTCGGAGACGTCGAGGCGCAGCTTGAGCACGCCGCCCCGCTGCTCGCTGAACGGCACCACGATGGCGCGCCGCACCTGCGGGTCGAGGGTCAGGGTGCGCTCGGTGAGGGTCTCGTCGTCGAGGGTCAGCCGCAGCGAGAAGGTCTGCGGCTCGGTCGAGAAGTTGCCCACCGAGAAGAACGCCTGCGAGTTGTAGTTACCGAAGTAGTTGCGCCGCACCGCCAGGCTCGTGATGCCCACGTTGTGCGAGCGGCGCCCGACCCCGGTCCAGCGCACCCGCACGTCGTCGCCCTGCGCCTGCGCCGCCTCCGGATGCGCGCCGTCCGTGAAGACGTGGATCTCCGCGCGCGGATCGGGGCCGACCAGAGCCCGCGCGGTGCGCAGACCCTCGGCTAAGCGGTTGGGCAGGTCGTGCCCCTCCATGGATCGGAGGGCGGAGGCCACCCGGTCGTGCTCGCGGGTGAACGGCACCAGCACCTTCGGCTGCACGCCCGCCTCGATCACCATCACCTCGGCGCCCTCGCCCAGGCGGCCCAGCAGCCCGAGCGCGGCCCGCTGCGCCTGCACGAAGCGCGACGGCGAGACGTCGGTGGCCTTCATGGAGGCGGAGGTGTCCATGACGATGGCCACCCGCTTCGCCCCCTGCCCCATCACGGTCACCGCGGGCCGGGCCAGCGCCACCGTGAGCGCGAGCAGGGCCAGGATCTGCAGAATGAGGAGCGGATCGCGCTGCAGCCGCTGGAAGAAGGTCGAGGCCTCGCGGTCGCGGAGGGCGGCCTGCCAGAGCAGGAGGCTCGACACCGGCACCTGCCGGCGGCGCACCTTCAGGAAGTACAGAAGGAGCAGCGGCACCGCGAGGGTGCCGAGCAGGAGCGCGAAGGGGCTCAGGAAGTTCATGCCAGCAGCAACCCCTTGAGCTGGCGGAGCATGAACTCCTCCACCGGCGTGTCGGTCACCACGCGGTGATAGGCGATCTCGTTGCCGCGGCAGAACTGCTCGGCGCGCTCGAGGAACTCGCGCAGACGCTGGTGGTAGCCGCGTAGCGCCTCGCCATCGAGGGTCAGGTCGCGCAGCTCGTTGGTCTCCGCGTCGAGCAGGCGCAGGTCACCGCCGAAGCCGGGGTTCATCTCGTCGGGGGCGAGCACGTGGATGACGTGCACGTCGAAGCGCCGCTCCAGCAGCGCCTTGAGCCCGCGCTCGAAGCCGCTCGGATCCATCAGGTCCGAGATCAGCACCGCGAGGCCCGCCTCCCGCGAACGCAGCGCGTAGGCGGCGAGCCCGTCGTTGAGCGAGGTGGCCCCGCCCGCCTCGATGCGCCCAAGGAAGTTCATCAGCGGCAGCACCTGGCTGCGCCCTCGCGCCGGGTTGAACCCCTCCGCCATCCGCTCCCGCACCACCCCGACCCCCACCCGCTCGAGCCCGACGAGCCCGATGAAGCCGAGCGCGGCGGCCACGCGCGCGGCGTGGTCGAGCTTCGCCGGGTTGCCGAAGCCCATGGAGGCGGACGCGTCGACCAGGAGGTGCAGGCAGAGGTCCTCCTCGTCGACGAAGAGCTTGAGGTAGAGCCGGTCGAGGCGCGCGTAGACGTTCCAGTCGACGTAGCGCAGGTCGTCGCCCACCCCGTAGGGCCGGAAGTCGGAAAACTCGACGCTGATGCCCTTGCGCGGGCTCCGGCGCTCCCCCTTGACCCGCCCGCGGAACGAGCGGCGGGAGAGCAGGCTCAGCCGCTCGAGCTGGGAGAGGAAATCGGCGGAGAGCAGCTCCTGGCCCGCGCGAACGGTGGCCACGCCGCTATTTCTCGTCCAGCGACTGGAAGTACTCCTTCACCTGGCTCTGGAAGTCGCGCGGCACCTGCTCGCGCGCGATGGACTCCTCCATCATCTTCCGGTACTGCCCGAGCACGCCCATGTACTGCAGGCGCGACGGCATCTGCGCCCCGCGACCCACCATGTTGGTGTCGATGCCCTGCTTGCGGCCCGACCGCGCCTCACCCTCCACCCCCACGTCGAACGGGCTGCCCCGCAGCCGCGCGGTGGCATCGCCCTTCGGCGCGCCGCTCTTGCCACGACCCGGCAGCAGGCCCTCGCCCTCCGGGAAATCGCCCTCGTCGCCCGGTCCGCCCTGCTGGCCGCCGCTGCCCTTGTCGCCGCGCTTGCCGCCCCGACGCTCGCTCTCGCGCCCGCCCTTGAGCCCCTTGCCGTCGCGGCCGCGCTCCTCCATCGACCGCATCTTGTTGAGCGCGCGCTCCATCGCCTCCATCGCCTTGTCGGTCTGCCCGCCCTCGAGCGCCTCCATGCCCTCGTAGGCGTCGCCCGACCAGTTGCTCTGGCCCTGCCCGCCGTTCTTGCGCCCGAGCCGCTCCATCTCGCTCAGCAGCTCGCGCAGCTTCTCGGGCGAGACCTTCTTGTTGGGGTCGAGCCCGCCGCGCAGGGCCTTGGCCTTCTGGAACACCATGCGCGCCTGGCTCTGGGTGAAATCGCTCTGGAGATCGGGCAGCCGCTCGAGCGAGTCCAGCATGCGGAGGCGCTCGTCACCCTTCTTGAGGAAGGAGTTGAAGTCGGGCGCGCGCCCGCCCAGGGACGTGTCCTTGAACACCGCGGCCAGGTCGCCGGGCTGGCTCTGTCCCCCGCCACCCAGGCGCGGGCTCAGGTTGCGCTCCTGCACGTCGGCGCGCTGCACCGGGTCGCGCCGGGTGGCCTGCTTGCGGTCCGCCTGCTGGGCCTCCCCGCTGCGGTCGGTCGCGGGCTTCTCCTCCTCCTCGTCGCGCGAGACCGAGAAGTTGGGCAGACGACCCTGCGGGAGCGGAATCGGCGGCGCGGCCGCGAGGACGAGCCCGAGCAGCAGGGGGATCGGCACGAGTCGGGCCTGGCGCGGGATCCGGCGCGGGATGATGCGCCGGGCGCCGACCTGACCCGCGCGCGTCGTGGTGTCGGCGATCAGGGCGTCCACGATCGGGGTGCGGTCGGGGCGGTCGGCCCACTCGAGCGCGGTGCTGATGCGCTCCTGCAGCCCGTAGCCGCGATCGGCGAGCCGGGCGACCTCGCCGGCGGGGAGCTTCAGCAGGAGCCCGTAGAGGGCGCCCGCCGCCGCGCCGGCCAGCAGGAGCAGCGCGGCGCCCGCGTAGCTCCACCACCCGAGCGACTCCTTGAACAGGAGCGGGACCACCGCGGCCACCGCGCCCCAGAAGAGCCCCCGCAGGCCGTAGAACTCCGTCCGCCGCAGCCGGATCTGCCGGGCGACGTCCGCGACCAGCCGCTCGATCACCGTGGGACCGGGCATCGACTGTCTCCTCTCCTACCTCAAGAACACCTCTTTCCCCGACCCACTCATCGCCTCCGCGGACTCGACGATCTGGCTCACGAGGTCGTCCACGTCCACGCCCGCGGCCTCGCCCTCGAAGTTCAGGATGAGGCGGTGACGCAGGGCGGGCAGCGCCATCGCCCGCAGATCGTCGACGCTCACGTTGAACCGCCCGTCCGCCAGGGCGCGGACCTTGGCCCCGAGCACCAGCGCCTGCGCGCCGCGCGGGCTCGCCCCGTAGCGGATGTACCGCCGGGCCGCCTCCGGTGCCTTGTCCCACTGGGGATGCGTGCCGAGGACGATGAAGGAGGCGAGATCGCGCACGTGGGTCGCGATCGGGATCTCCCGCACCAGCTCGCGCATGGAGAGCACCTGCGGCCCGGTGAGCACCCGCCGCACCTCCACCGCGCGCACGTGGGTGGTGCGGTCGATGATCTCGGTCAGCTCCTCGAGGGCCGGGTAGCGCACCCGCAGCTTGAACAGGAAGCGGTCGAGCTGCGCCTCGGGCAGCGGGTACGTGCCCTCCATCTCGATGGGGTTCTGGGTGGCGAGCACGAAGAACGGCGCCGGCAGCGGATGCGCGGAGCCGGAAACGGTGACCGCGCCCTCCTGCATGCCCTCGAGCAGCGCCGACTGTGTCTTGGGCGTCGCCCGGTTCACCTCGTCGGCCAGCAGGATGTGGCCGAAGATGGGGCCGCGCTGGAACTGGAAGTGCTTCCGCCCCTGCGCGTCCTCCACGATGATGTTGGTGCCGATGATGTCGCCCGGCATCAGGTCGGGGGTGAACTGGATGCGCGAGAACGACAGCTCGAGGCTCTCGGCGAGCGTCTTGATGAGGAGCGTCTTGCCGAGACCGGGCACGCCTTCGAGGAGGACGTGACCGCCCGCGAAGAGGCCGATCAGAACCTGGCCGACGACCTCGTTGTGGCCGACGATGATCTTGCCGACCTCGGCCCGGAGCGACTGGTAGGCGTTGACGAACTCGCTGACCCGCTGCTCCTGGGACTCGTTCGACACGGGAGGCTGCGCCATGAACGGCTCCTTTCCCGCCTTGGAATTGACTCATCATAGGGGGGCGTCCCACCCCCGTCAACTACTTGCCGCCACATCTCGACTCGTTCGTGCTCGTCGCGTGTGCGACGTGCCAAAAATTCGCTCAACGCATCGCGTGGAGCGCGACAGAATCCCCGCGATCCCCGCGCGGGACGTCCTCGCGCGCGCTCGAGCGCGAGGGGAGGCAAGGAGCGTGCCGCTGTCGTCTAGCCGACGGCGGGGGTCAGGCGCGCGTACGCGGCGAGATAACCGTCCGTCTCGCGATCGCGACCGAAGCGCGCGGCGACGCGCTCGCGCCCGGCCAGCCCGAGCCGGCCACGGAGATCGGGATCCTTGAGCAGGCGGTCCGCTTTCGCGCCCAGCTCCTCGGGCGAGCCGAACAGCATTCCGGTGACCCCGTCTTCCACCAGCGAGCGATTGCCCGGGATGTCCGAGGCGAGGACGGCGCGGCCGAGAGCCAGGGCCTCGAGCACCGAGTTGGCCATCCCGCCCTCGGAGAGCGAGCAGTTGAGGACCACGTCGGCCGCCTCGAGCAGGGCCGGCATGCGGTGGTGCGGCACCGCGCCCAGGTGCCGCGCCCACGGATAGGACGGCAGCGTCTGCAGGAGGGCCTCGCCGACGGCGGGATCGAGGATGGGCCCGACGTAGACCAACTCGAGGCCGGGATGCGCCGCGACCAGACCATCGAGCGGCTCGAGCGGCAGGAGCGGACGCTTCACGCTCCGGAGCCCGGCCGGGAAGAGCACGATCGGGCCGGGCGCGCGCTGCAGCGCGGCGGCGGGCGGCCAGTGTCCGGCGGGGGCCGGCTCGAAGGCCGCGCTCTGGGGAATCACCACGAGACGCCCCGCGGTCTCGGGCATGGCGTCCACGATCACGGTCGCCATCGACTCGTCGAAGACGCTGATCGCGGCCGCGCCCTCCATCACCCGGCGCACCACCGGCGCCGAGTCCGGCTCGGCGAGGTCGTGGTTCACGTCGGTCCCGGTGACGGTCACGAGCAGGGGCACCTCGGCGCGCCGGGCCAGGCGGAGGGCGGCCGGCCCGGTGCGCATGGCGTGGAAAGCGTGCACGACCGCGGGCCGGAACTGGCCGACCTGGTGCTCGACCGCGGTCTCGGGCACGACCGACAGATCCCACACCCGCACCTCGACCCCGCGCTCCCGGAGCCCGCGCGTGACGCGGTCGACCGTGATCGCGTTGCCGCGCACCGACGGCGCGGCGAACGGCGTCAAGACAGCCACGCGGGCGGCCATGAGTGCGACGAGCCTACACTGGGGCCGCGCGGGAAGGCAATGTTCCGCCCGGCCCCGCGGGTAAAGACCGACTTGCCTCGGCGCGGGCGTGTGTTAAATTTGCGTCACAGGGTCAGTGCCTCACCGGTGAGGGAGAGCGAATGGACGGGTCCTCGCGGGAAATCGGTTGCCCGGAATGCGTGGAGCTGCTCGCCGACTACATCGACGGCACGCTCCCGCGAGATCAGACCGAACTGCTGGAGTGGCACCTGGACGGCTGCCCCCCGTGCGTGGCCTTCGTCAATACCTACCGAGGCACCGTCGACGCCGCCCGCCGCCTCCGTGAGACCCCCGAGGCCAAGCTACCCCCCGAGCTCCGCCAGAAGCTGATCGCGTTCCTGAAGCGCTCCGACGCCGCGCGCTAGACCAGCACCAGCCCCGGCTCCGCGGTCACCCGGCCGACCTCCCACACCGGCTCACCGCGTCGCGCGAAGCCGTCCCGCACCGCCCCGACCCGCTCTGCGTCGACTCCGAAGAGCAGCCCGCCCGACGTCTCCGACTCGCAGAGCAGCTTGACCAGAGCCTCGGGCACCGCGGGGTCGATGCGCAGGCGGCCGCGGGCCCCGAAGGCGTCGTCCAGATGACGCCGGTTGCGGCCCATCCCCCCGCTGAAGGTGCCCGCCTCCGCGAGCGCGAGCGCCCCGGGCAGCAGGGGCAGGTCGCGGCTCCTCAGCATGAGCCCGGCTCCGGAGGCCTCGACCATCTCGCTCGCGTGGCCGAGCAGGCCGAAGCCAGTGATGTCGGTGGCCCCGGTCGCGCCGGCCTCCTGCGCGACCTCGGCCGCGACCCGGTTCAGCCGGAGCATGCTCTGCACCGCCCCGTCCAGCACGGCCGCCTCGCAGGCATCGTTCTTCGCCGCGGTGGCGATCACGCCGGTGCCGAGCGGCTTCGAGAGCAGCACGCGCTGGCCCGGGCGCAGTCCCCCCTTCACGAGCACGCGGCGCGGGTCGACGCGCCCGGTGACGCAGAGCCCGTACTTGGGCTCCGCGTCCACCACGGTGTGGCCGCCCGCGATCACGCCGCCCGCCTCGCGCACCTTGTCGGCGCCGCCCCGGAAGACCGCTGCAATGATCGCCTTCGGCAGATCGCGCGGGAAGCCGGCCACGTTGAGGGCGAAGAGCACCTGTCCGCCCATGGCGTAGACGTCGGACATCGAGTTGACCGCCGCGATCGCGCCGTAGAGATAGGGATCGTCGACGATCGGAGGGAAGAAGTCGACGGTCTCGACGATCGCCACGTCGTCGGTGATCCGGAAGACCGCGGCGTCGTCGCTCCGCCCGAGGCCCACCAGCAGGTCGGCGTGCTCCTCCCCCCGCAGGTCGCCCAGCACGTCCTGGAGATCTCCAGGCCCCATCTTCGACGCTCACCCCGCGCAGGCCGCGTACGCGGTCAGGCGGATCTCCTTGCCGGTCTTTGGATCGATGAGGCGAGGATCGGTCGGGCGCGGAGCCATCGGGGCGTGCCGCCGGGAACGACGGTCAGCTCGCCTCGGTCTCGACGAAGGCGCGGAAGGCCTCGGCGAGCGGGGACCGGCTCCGCTCCCGGTGGGTGGCGAGGTAGAACGCGCGGCTGATCTTGAGGTCCTGCACGCGGAGGCACCACACGCTGCCCGCGCGGCACTCCTCCTCCACCGCCCGGCGCGACACGAGCGACACCCCGACCCCCGCCTTGACCGCCTGCTTGATCGCCTGGGTCGAGCCCATCTCCCCGACCACGCGGAAGGTATTGATGTCCGTCCCGGCGGCGGTGAGCGCCGACTCGAGCGCGGCCCGCGTGCCCGAGCCCTGCTCGCGCAGCAGCAGCGGCTCCGCGCGCAGCTCGTCGAGCGTCACCAGCGGCCGCCCCTGCCAGGGGTGCGCCGCGCCCACGATCAGCACGATGTCGTCGGGCAGGAGCTCGCGATACTCGATCGCGCGATGGCCCGAGCGCGCGCCGACCACGCCGAGCTCGGCGCGGCCCTCCAGCACCCACTCGGTCACCGCCTGGCTGCCGCCGATCAGCAGGGTGATCGCGATGTCCGGGAACTTCTCCTTGAAGCGCCCGATCAGGGCCGGGAGGATGTACTCGCCCGGGATGGTGCTGGCGCCCACCAAGAGGTCGCCGCTCATCCGTCCCTGGAAGCTCTCCATCGCCTGCCGTGCCTCGCGCGACAGCGCGAGCATGCGCTGGGCGTAGCCGAGCAGCAGCGCGCCCCCCTTGGTGACGACGGCCCCGCGGCCGAGCCGGTCGAGCAGGCGCACCCCCAGCTCGTCCTCCAGGGTCCGGATGTGCTCGGAGACCGTCGGCTGGGTCAGGAAGAGCGACTGCGCGGCCCGGGAGAACGACCCGAGCTCGGCCACCTTGACGAAGATCTCGAGCTGGCGAAGATCCACGCGCCGAGTATAGGAGCGCGACGGGGCGCTGTCCAGCGAGGGCGGGTCAGGAGAAACAACGAAGGGGCCCGAAGGCCCCTCGCGCGTGCACGTGTCGGACGGCGGCGATCAGTGACAGCCGCAGCCGCCTCCGCAGCACCCTCCGCCCCCGGCCATGGGGCCGGCCGGCGCGTCGCCCGTGCGCCCGCCCACCTTCACCCCGACCACCGAGAGGCGGCGGCTGACCCGATCACTCTCGCACGACGGGCAGGCCACCGCGGTCGCCACCTGCATGAACTTCTCGAACTGCGCCCCGCAGGCCAAGCACCCGTATTCGTAGATCGGCATGGTACGGCTCCGGCTCCTCGCGCTGACGAGCGGCTACTGGCCGCCGCGCTGGACGTAGCTCTTCACGAACTCCTCGGCATTCTCCTCGAGGATGTCGTCGATCTCGTCCAGCAGGTTGTCCAGCTCTTCCTTGATCTTCTTGCCCTTCTTGGAGAGGTCGGCGCTCCCCGCGCCGCCGTCGTCGGCCCCGCCCTCGTTGGGCTTGGTCGGCCTCGTCTCCTTCTTCTTCTGCTCAGCCATCGGACGTCACCTCCTGGCCCCGCGTTCGCGGAGCCGGTCTCAGGGCCCTAGACGGTCGGAAGCACGATCCCCTGCTGGCCCTGATACTTCCCCTGCCTGTCAGCATATGACGTCTCGCAGGCCTCGTCTGATTCAAAAAATAAGACCTGCGCGATGCCCTCGTTGGCGTAGATCTTGGCCGGGAGCGGGGTGGTGTTGCTGATCTCGAGGGTCACGTACCCCTCCCACTCCGGCTCGAACGGCGTGACGTTGGTGATGATGCCGCACCGCGCATAGGTGGACTTGCCCACGCAGATCGTCAGCACGTTGCGGGGGATCTTGAAGTACTCGACCGACCGCCCCAGCGCGAAGGAATTGGGCGGGATCAGCGCCACCTCGCCCTGGTAGTCGACGAAGGACCGCGGGTCGAAGGCCTTCGGGTCCACGATGGTGGTGTTGATGTTGGTGAAGATCTTGAACTCGTCGGCGATCCGGATGTCGTAGCCGTAGGAGGACAACCCGAAGGAAATCCCGCCCTTGCGGACCTGGCGATCCTCGAAGGGCTTGATCATGCCCTTCTCCAGGGCTTGCCGCCTGATCCAGCGGTCACTCTTGATCACGGATATACCTTGCTCGGATCGTACTGCCTGCCGAGACGGCGAGTCAAGTCTGGGGAAGCCGTTCCCACGTCGCGCCGGTCGCGTCGACCGGCAGGTGGAGGACACGGCCCCCGATCCCCGCGCCTCGGAGCGCCCGCTCCATGGCCCGGACCACCGACTCCCCCGCGCGCGGGCGCACCGCCGCGATCATGGAGGGCCCCGCTCCGCTCAGCACACAGCCGAGCGCGCCCGCCTCCCGCCCCGCGGTGGCCACCGCGTCCATCCACGGGAAGAGCCGGAGCCGGTAGGGCTGGTGGAGCCGGTCCTGCATCGCCTGGGCGAGCAGTTCGGCGCGACCCGTGCCGAGGGCAGCCAGCAGCAGGCTCACCCGCTGCACGTTGAAGATCGCATCGGCGCGCGGCACCGACTCCGGCAGCACCGCGCGCGCCTCGCGGGTGGAGCTCTCGGTCTCGGGCACCAGCACCACCCACTCGATCTCGCGCGGCACCGGCAGGCTCACCGCGGTGACCCGCGGCCCGTCCGCGCAGGAGACCGCGAGGCCGCCCAGGATGGCGGCGGCCACGTTGTCGGGGTGACCCTCCGCGCGGGTGGCGGCGGCGAGCAGGGCGTCCCGGTCGAGCGGCTCGCCCATGAGGGCGTTGGCCGCGACCAGCCCGCCGACCCACGCGGCCGCGCTCGAGCCCAGGCCGCGGCTCAGCGGGATGCGGTTGACGCAGCGGAGGCGCGCGCCCGGGAACGCGCGACCCGCGACCTCGAAGGCGAGCGCGACCCCGCGCGCGACCACGTTCTTGGCGCCCTCGTCGAGGCGGCCGCTCCCCTCGCCCTCCACCGCGACCGAGACCCGATCCGCCTCCTCGAGCGTGACCTCGTTGTAGAGCGCGAGCGCCAGGCCCAGCGCGTCGAATCCGGGACCGAGGTTGGCTGAGGTGGCGGGCACCCGCACCCGGACGCGCATGGCAGAGAGATTACCCGCTTTCGCGGAGGCCGCCTAGCGCGGACCGAGGTAGAATGCGGAGGAACGAGCCGGCCGCCATGCCGAGAACCCTCATCGAGCCGCAGTTCACCGTCGAGCACCTGTCCATCCTGGACAGCGACGGTCACCTGGACTCCGCCCTCGAGCCCCCGATCGCCCCGGAGGAGCTCAAGCGCCTCCATCGCGGGATGTTCCTGGGCCGCCGCTTCGACGAGCGCATGCTGCGCCTGCAGCGGCAGGGGCGCATCGGCACGTTCGCGCCGATCAAGGGCCAGGAGGCGGCCCAGATCGGCAGCGTGGCCGCCCTGCGCCGCACCGACTGGATGGTGCCGTCCTTCCGCGAGACCGCGGCCATGCTCTGGCGCGGCTGGACGATGGAGAAGATCCTGCTGTTCTTCGCCGGCTACCTCGAGGGCGGACAGCCCGCGCCCGAGCAGCGCGACCTGCCGATCTGCATCCCGGTCTCGACCCAGCTGCCCCACGCGGTGGGCCTGGCCTACGCGGCGCAGTACCGCGGCGACGACGCGGTGGTGATGGCGTACTGCGGCGACGGGGCCACCTCCGAAGGCGACTTCCACGAGGCGATGAACTTCGCGGGGGTCTGGCACGTGCCGATGGTGTTCGTGGTCCAGAACAACCAGTGGGCGATCTCGGTCCCGCTCAAGAAGCAGACCCACTCCCGCACCATCGCCCAGAAGGCCCTCGCCTACGGCTTCCCGGCCCTGCAGGTCGACGGCAACGACTTGCTCGCGGTCCACGCGGCGAGCCTGGAGGCGGTGGAGCGGGCGCGCCGCGGCGAGGGGCCGACCCTCATCGAGTGCGTCACCTATCGGCTGGGCGTGCACACCACCTCCGACGACCCCACCAAGTACCGCTCGACCGAGGAGGTCGAGGCGTGGGAGCGGAAGGACCCACTCACCCGCTTCGGCGCCTACCTGCGGGAGCGGAACCTCCTCGACGCCGGCCTCGAGGAGGCGGTCGACGCGGAGATCGCCCGCGCGGTCGCCGCGTTCGAGGCGATCGGCCCGCCCGACCCGCTCGCGATGTTCGACCACGCCTACGCGACCCGGTCCGCCTCGCTCGAGGCGCAGCGGGCCGAGATGCAGGCGCGGCTCGCGTCGGCGTCCGGGAGCGCGGCGAGCGCGCCTGCGACCAGCGCGCCCGCGCGGGGCGACGGCGACGAGCCCGCGCCCGCGGAGCATTCGAGCCCGCCCATGCGGGGCCAGAGGCGACCGTGGCGAAGCTGAACATGGTGAAGGCCCTGAACCTGGCGCTCCTGCAGGAGATGGAGCGCGATCCGGACGTGCTCGTCATCGGCGAGGACGTGGGCGTCGACGGCGGCGTCTTCCGCGTCACCGAGGATCTCCACCGCAAGTTCGGGGGCACCCGCGTGGTGGACACCCCCCTCGCCGAGGCCGGGATCATCGGGGCCTCGGTCGGCATGGCGCTCTACGGGCTCAAGCCGGTGTGCGAGATCCAGTTCTCGGGCTTCGCCTTCCAGTGCTTCCACCAGATCGAGAACCACGTCGCCCGCTACCGGATGCGCAGCCAGAGTCGCTTCGGCTGCCAGATGGTGGTGCGCATGCCCTACGGGGGCGGGGTGCGCGCGCTCGAGCACCACTCGGAGAGCGAGGAGCAGTTCTACGCTCACATCCCCGGGCTCAAGATGGTCATCCCCTCCGGCCCGCGCAACGCCCGCGCCCTGCTGGCCGCGGCCATCCGCGACCCGGACCCGGTCATCTTCTTCGAGGCGAAGGCGCTCTATCACGCGGCCAAGGAGGACGTCCCGGACGAGATCGAGACGATGGAGATCGGGCGCGCCCACGTGGACCGGCCCGGCACCGATCTGACCCTGGTGGCCTACGGGGCGATGGTGCGGGTGGCGCGGGAGGTGGCCGAGCAGCTCCACGAGGAGAGCGGCGTCGAGGTCGAGATCGTCGACCTGCTGACCATCTCGCCGCTCGACCGTGAGACCCTGGCCGCCTCGGTGCGCAAGACCGGGCGCGCGGTCGTCGTGCACGAGGCCCCGCGGAGCTTCGGCCCCGGCGCCGAGATCGCGACCAGCATCATGGAGGGGGCGTTCCTCTCGCTCGAGGCGCCGATCCGGCGGGTGACCGCGAGCGACCTGCCCTTCGTGGGCTTCGCGCGCGAGCGCGCCAACGTGCCCGACGTGCCCCGCGTGCTCGCGGCCTGCCGCGAGACGCTCGCCTTCTAGCCCCGCCGCCGGGCGCCCGCCATGCCGCGCCAGTTCACGCTCCCGGACCTCGGCGAAGGCCTCACCGAGGCGGAGATCGTCGCGGTGCTGGTGCGCGAGGGCGACGTCATCCGCGAGGACGCGCCGCTGCTCGAGGTGGAGACCGACAAGGCGCAGGTCGAGATCCCTTCACCCATCGGGGGGCGGGTCGAGAAGATCCACGTGACTCCCGGGCAGACCGTGAAGGTCGGGGCCGTGCTCGTGACGTTCGCCGACAACGGGGCCGCCGCCGCGCCCGGCCCCGCGCGACCGGCCGCATCCACACCTAGTGCGCCGACGGCGCCGACTGCGACGCCCAGCCGCGCGCCGGCCGCCCAGGCCGCACCGGCCCGCCAGCCCACTCCCGCGGCCGCGACCGCAGGCCCGGTCGCGGCGACCCCGGCCACCCGGCGGCTCGCGCGCGAGCTGGGCGTGGATCTGCGCGCGGTACGCGGCAGCGGGCCCGGCGGGCGCGTGCTCGACGCCGACGTGCAG
>Ga0210408_10003303_pt1 | contig 15000 bp, 11 predicted proteins | sample IncBWH4MmetaG_FD_155471 | JGI IMG/M metagenome (GOLD analysis project Ga0210408, IMG submission 155471) | Forest soil microbial communities from Barre Woods Harvard Forest LTER site, Petersham, Massachusetts, United States - Inc-BW-H-4-M | ecosystem: Environmental > Terrestrial > Soil >...
AGCGCATTTCGCTGTTTGCCTCCGATGATTTCAAGGTCACCAGCCGCATGACGCTCAATCTTGGCTTGCGCTGGGATGCCAATGGCCGGTTCCACGAGAAGAACGGCCACTGGTCCAACTTCGACATCGGCGTCAATCGCGGAATTTGGGGTCCTTACAATGGCGGCTGGGAGTGGGCCGGAAATGGCGGCGCCCCGTTTGAGCGCAACCAGAACTTCCATCAGTTTGGACCGCAGGTCGGCGTATCTTACCAGGCGCTGAACAAGTTGGTGCTGCGCGGCCACTACGGAATCACGTACGCTCCGCTGGCGATGAATCAGTGGAACGGCGTTCCGGCATTTTATCCGCCGGGATTCACCGCCGGCGCGTTCGGGTTCGAGGGATCCAACAATGTCGTCAATGCGAATCCGGGCGTGCCTGCGTTCAACTGGGATACCGCAGCGGGCGCTTACACAGGGCAGACGATCTACCCAGCCCGCGTTCCTACGCAATCCAATATCAGCGGCGGCGTAGCCTACGTTTGGCCCGATGCCCTGACCATGGGCATGGTGCAGAACTGGAATGTAGGCGGCGAATACGAACTCGGCAAGCGCACCGTACTTTCAGTGAACTATCTGGGAAATCACGGCAGCCATCTGCATGATGGCAACATCTGGCCCAATAACTTCCCAACCCAGAGCGCCTATCTGAACCTTTTTAACTCGGGTCATGCGGCAGACAATGTGACGGATCCGCTCAGCGCTGCAAACGCCGGCGTCCCCTATCCCTTCCCAGGCTTCTCGGGACCTGCCTCAGCGGCCATCGCGCCATACCCACAGATACGGACCCAGGGCCAAGGTAACCTTTTCCTTGTGAACGCCGATATCGCTGCCAGCAACTATGAAGCCCTGGTTGCTGAAGTCAAGTCGAACAGCTTCCATGGGATCACCATGGATGTGAACTACACCCGATCGCGTACTACCGGCAGCGCCACTCCAAACGGCGCTTTCGCGGACGCTAACTCGAGTACCGTCCCAACTCAGGACCCCTACCTACTGGCGCATCTCACCAATCAATTGCAGCCGTGGGATTACACGCATCAGGTGAAGGGATATGTGCTTTACGACCTGCCGTTTGGAACGGGCAAGCAGTGGAAGACCAACCACGACTCGGTGGACAATTACCTGCTGGGCGGCTGGAAGATCGGTATGCAGCTAGGCTATCGCACTGGCGCGCCGCTGCAGACCGTCATGGCGCAGACACAGTATCCGGGTTGGTCCGGCGTGTTCGCGCAGAGAACGGGCAGTGTGTCCACTGGCACCTTCAAAGCGTACAACCCGGCTTGGGTCAACAGCAACGGGAACGGACCCGATCCCGGAAGCGCTTACTTCAATGCAAGCGCGTTTTCCCAGCCCGCGCCGGGAACGTTCTCGACTGAGAAGTATACCTACAGCCCCTATCTGAGAGATTTTGGTTTCTCGGACGAGGATTTAAACATTGCCAAGCACTTCCGCTTTGGCTCAGGGGAGCGCTATCAACTCAGCTTGCAGGCCCAGTTCTTCGATATCTTCAATCGTCACTGGTGGGGCACGCCCAATCTGACCATGGGTAGCCCTCTCTTCGGGCACGTAACTAGCCTCAACACCTACAACAACGGTCACGCCGCCCGCTACGGCCAGCTGGGCGCCCGCTTTGAATGGTAGTCCTTCCCCACTCGTTCCCGGACCGTTATATGAATAACGGTCCGGGAACGATGTGACCAACTTTGACCCACCATCAGAAGAGGACTGTAATGCGCAAATTCGCGAAGACCGGAATTTTGTATTGCACTCTGTTAGTCGTCCTGTACGCAGGCTGTTCAGCTCAGGCCCCGCATTACCGCCAAAACATACGGTTGACAGGAAACTGGTTGGTATCGAGCGCTTCCTCGCTGCCGGATGGAGCGATTCTGTTTACTTCCGACAAAATCAATCCGTACTTTTCAAATCTGGCTGCCATCGGTCTGACGAAAGACAAGAAGTTTCATCCGCAAGTAAAGGCGTGGATGCAGTGGTACATCCGCCATTTGAACCATTCCGACAAGTGGGGGCTCCACTGCACAATGTACGACTACGGCGTTGCGGGGACAGTGGAGAGCTCGCTCAACGACGCCGATTCCACCGACTCCTACGCCGCAACCTTCTTGTCACTAGCCTGGGCATTCTGGCGAACCGAGGACGACGACGCGAGAGCCTACATCAAGGCGCATTCCCGTCAATTGAGCTGCATCGCGGGCGTGCTGATTAAAACACAGCAGAGCAATGGGCTGACCTGGGCGAAACCTGACTATCAAATCCAATTCCTCATGGACAATGCCGAGGTCTACAAGGGAATGCGGGATGCCGCTAGTCTGCTCGATGCGTTGCAAAAGCCGAAGGCAAGCAATTGGTACAGCGAGCGCGCCGAACTTGTCGCCAAAGGAATCAGAGACAACCTGTGGGACGCTGCGAATGGCAACTACTTGACGTATGTCGGAGCGCCGCCTACCGACTGGACACATTGGTATCCGGATTCTACGGCTCAGCTCTTTCCTGTTTTGCACGGCGTGATTTCGCCTTCTGACCCGCGCGCGCAACAGCTGTACGAAACCTTCAACCAAAAGTGGCCGAATTGGACGACTCAGTTCGCCGATCCATTTCCCTGGGTCGCGGTGTCAGGCGCAAGCGCACTCATGGGCGACAGGGACCGGGTGAATCAATATATCCACACAATTCAGACCACTTATGTGGAAACCGGCTTCCCCTACCCGTGGTATTGCGCGGAAGCCGGATGGTTCATGCGGGTCAACAACTATATGTTGTTGGGCCGGAGGCCATTTTAGAAATTCTGGTGTAGTGTGTTGCCGTACTCGAAAATCGTAGCGCAAGGTCCTGCTTTTGCGAGCAACAATGACGATAGGAAAAAGAACAACAACCCGGGCTACGGTGCGACGGATGCTGATTCGGTGTGCGATGGTCGTGTTTCTGAATTTGCCTTCGCAGCAGCTGTTCGGCACAGAAAATCCGCCTGCCGCGGCCCAAAATGACAACGTTACGACAGGATTGCCCAGAGTACATCTCGACGGGGAGTATTTTGTCCGGGACGGAAAGCGGTTTCTGCCCGTCGGAGCGCATTGGGTCCCAGCTAAGGCTGCGATGCAGTGGCCGGTGCAATGGGATCCCAAAGACATCGAAGCCGACTTCGTCAAGATGCATGAACTCGGCTACACCATGGTTCGCTTCGATCTGATGTGGGCTTGGTTTGAGCCCCGGCCTGGAGATTACAACCCGGAAGCTTTCAAGCAGTTGGACTATCTAATTTCGCTCGCCCAAAAATACAAAATTTACTTGCACCCTTCGCTCTTTATCGGCGGAGAAGTTGGAGAAGCCTATTGGGATGTACCTTGGCGGCATGGGCGAAATCCACAGGCTGATCCAGAGATGCTGCGTCTGGAAACCAATCACGCGGCTGAATTTGGCCGTCGTTACGCGAATGAAAGCGCCATCATGGGTTGGGACCTGACCGATGAGCCGCCTTTTTGGATCGTGGCTTCGCAAACCACCGACGCCATGGCAATTAATTGGACTCGCCTCATCACTGGCGCCCTGCGTCGCTACGATAAGTTACACCTCATCGTGGCCGGGACGAGCCAGGAAGATCTGGATCATGGGCCATTTCGCCCCGACAACATTGCCGGCGAGGTAGATTTTTTCAGCGTCCATCCTTTCACGATCTATAGCGCGAATCTATATCCCGATCCGATGGTGTCGCAGCGTGGGACATATGGTGCCGCGTTCCAGATCGCCCTTTCCAGCGGAGCTGGACGACCGGCAATGATTCACGAAATGGGAGGTTCTTCGGCGCAGTACTCTCCCGAAAGAATCGCGACCTACGACCGGCTCATGATGTACTCGGGGCTGGGGGCCGGCTCGATTGGTGTTGACCTCTGGTGTTATACCGATGCAGCGCCCGAGCAGTTTCGTAAGGCTCCATATCTGCGGACTCCTCAAGAGACGCGCTGGGGAATGACAACGTGGGACCGTCAGGATCGTCCGCTGGCGACCGAATTCAAGAAGTTCGCGCAAGTTGTCAAGAAGTTGGATTTGACAGGCATCCGTCCCACACCAGCGGACGTTGCTATCGTGGTTCCAGACGAGTGGGCGAAGCCGCATGGAGACTTTTCTCACTTCGGCTTGACTGGCCCAGAAGTCACACCGTATGTCTCGCTGTTTGATGGTGACGCCGTTCCTGGACAGCCACCCGCCAACCAGAGCGAAGATATTCAGTGGCTCAGAAGTTCGTGGCTCAACTCCTTTATTCTGGCACATCGTGCCGGTTTGAAAGCCGATTTCCCCCGCGAGTATGGCGACTGGGAAAAGCGCCGGATGCTTTTCATGCCCTCCCCTCTTACCAGTACCAATAGTTATATCGTTCATGTGCACAGCGACTTCTATGAAAAGGCAAAAAAGTATGTAGAGCAAGGCGGCTTTTTGTATGCCTCGGTCGCGGCGGATGCCGCGATACCCGAAATGGACTCCCTGTTCGGTGCTCACCTGGTCGACACTGTAACTGTTTCTGAAGTCACGCTGAAAGTTGTGGAGCCGTTCGGCGACCTTAAGCCGGGCGATACTTTCCACTACGTGGTTCCCGCGCAGAGTCCGAAATATTGGGGTTCACTTCTTGAGGTAAAGAGCGGAAAGGTCATCGCAGTTGACCAGGAAGGGCGCCCTGCGCTGGTGACGAATACGTTGGGCTCAGGGAAGACTTTGCTCTGTGCCTATCCCATCGAGCAGTATCTTGCGAATACACCTTCGGTTTTCGAGAAGCCAGAGAACACTCACCTTATATATAAGGCGTTTCGCGATTGGACAAGAGTGCAGCCCGTTTTTCTCAGCGATCAGGCCGACGTGGAGGTCTCCAGCTTGAACGCGGATCACCGCGGCTATGTCGTGCTGGTGAATCACAGCGGGCAGGCGCACCAAACCTCCGTCTCAACAACTTTACCGTTGCGGTCGGTTAGCCGAATTACTCCTGATGGATCAGCTTCGCTACCACTGCAGGGGTCAAGTTGGAAGATCGACATGCAGCCGTACGATACCGTGATTGCGGAATGGAAATGAGGATGACGCCGAAACCTCACAGCGAACAAAGGATGATCTTGTTACGGCGTAGGCGAGCTGGACTGCGCTGGCTTGTCCCAGTATTCCTGCTTGGATATTGTCTGTGGGGACAGACCTTGTATGCTCAAGCGCCCAGCGATTCAAAAGAAACGCCAAGCGGCGGTTACGGTCCGGCGGCATGGCCGGAAGCAGTGCGGATGGCAGACTTCATTCTGTCGCTTCAGAACGCTGGAGGCGCTATACCGGACGAGAAAGGCGTGGCTACGGTCAACCAGGATTCCAACATGGAGTATGCGTTGATTGGCCTTGGAGCTGCCTACGCTGCCACCAAGGACCACAAATACCTGGATGGGCTGGAGAAGGGCATCAAGTGGCTGGCTGAACACGAGGAGATGTCGGACCCAAGGTGGAAAGGAAGTTGGTACTACGTGTTCTCCGCAAATCCTCCCTACGAACACATCGCAACATCCGCGGGTCCAGGCATCACAGATGCGCGTGGAGTCGATGCCACTTCTGCACTTTTTGCTTACCTGCTGTACCTCGATCAGAGATTAAGTGGCAGCAATAAACTGCCTCAAACATATACCGCGAATGCCCACGCGGCCTTGGACTTTGTCATTCATCACAACCTCGACGCCGATGGCTTGAGCCGGAGTTCGTGGCAGCTCTATGCCGCCGATGGCAAGTGGCATTTCTACCAGGAAAAATATTCGGCCGACCAGGGTGACGTCTACCTGGGCATGCATGCTGGCGAGATACTTTATCGCGATGCGCAGTATGGACATGTCGCTGAAACCTTGAGGAGTCAGACCTTGTCTCGAATTTTTGCGGCATCACTCGCCAGGTATGGTCTGGGTCTCGACCAGGATGGCAAACTCGACGCCAGTGACGACGGCAACAGCGCGGCTTTTTCGCAAGGGTACTTGTCCTGGATATGGGGCGATAACGCTCAGAGTCGCGAAGCTCTGAAATGGCTCCAATCGAAAATACAATCCGACGGCTCAATCGTTTCAATTCCAGGGAAGCCTGCATACAGCTTGAATGTCGCAATGCTGGCCCTAGCGGACAAGTCTTTGCGGAAGCCAGCACCAGTGAAGTCGCTGCGGTGGCTCATTGATACGACTTACGACCGAGAAACCGGTGGAGTCAGGCATTCTTCCGATCCCGGGGATAGACATGAGCTCAACAATGAAACTGCCTTCATTTTGCTTGGATATCTTGGATTCTTGCCTTTTGAGTAGCACTTGGAAACAACGGAGAACCGAATGATCGGCGCAGTTGACATCGGTGGTACTAAGATCGCCGTGGGGGTGGTGGACGACAGCGGGCGGCTTTTATCTCGCATGGAGTCTCCAACTGACGCAGATCGAGGTTACTGCAATGCGCTCGACCGTATTGTGGGCATGTTGCGAGGCGCACTCCGCCAGGCAGGCGGTGAAATAAGCGGCATTGGTATCGGCTGCACCGGGCCTGTATATCCCTGCACCGGAGAAATTGGAGCTGTCGAATTTCTTCCTGGCTGGCAGGGCAAGAACCCGGTCGTGGACCTGTCTCGAATATTTGGAGTTTCGGTCGCGATGGAAAACGACGCAGATGCGGTCGCTTTAGGAGAAGGATTCTTGGGAGCTGGGAAGGGAAAGAGCAGCCTGATTTGTGTGACCGTGGGCACCGGTATCGGAGGCGGCATCATCGTCGATGGCCGGCTGTATCGAGGCGTGGATCAGTCTCACCCCGAAATTGGACATCATGTTATCGACCCTAGCGGGCCTCCTTGTTTTTGTGGAGCGCGCGGCTGTTGGGAAGTATTGGCGCGCGGACCGGCGATGGTCGAGTGGCTGACCAGTCAAGCCCCAAAGGACTATCCGCATCTCAAGGGTTTGACCGCCAAGAAGATTTGCGACCTGTCACAACAGGGAGACGGGTTAGCGCTACAGACCGTCGAAAGGGAAACGTATTATCTGGGCTTGGGTGTGGCCAATCTGGTCACACTGTTTTCTCCAGAGGCAATTGTACTGGGCGGCAGCGTTATGGGAAGCGCACATCTTTTTCTGGATGACGTGCGCGCGACCATTCGACGGCATTGCGGCCTCGTACCGTCTCACCGGACCGCATTAACACTAGCTTCACTCGGGCCCGATGCCCCCTTACTCGGGGCTGCTCAGGTCTGGCATTGCCGATTTGCATTAGGCGGAGGTAAATATGTTCAGTGATCTATCTTTGATCGAGGGTGAATATCTTCGAGACATTCTCAACCAGCCACAAGCATTGGAAGACACGCTGGAGAGATTGGAGAGTTCAAAAGCGCTGCTCGACTTGGCAAAGCGCCTGAATGCTGGGAAGTTTCAGCGGATTGTACTGACCGGCATGGGTTCTTCTTTTTATGCGTTGCACCCGCTCTGCCTCGACCTTATCAATCAGGGATTCTCTGCCATCATGATCGAGACTTCGGAACTAGTTCACTACAAGAGCCGGTTTTTTGATCCGAAGACTCTCATCGTGGCAGTTTCACAATCCGGACAAAGCGCCGAGATGATTCGCCTGATTGAGATTAATCACAAGCGCGCAGCCATTATTGCGGTAACCAATACGCCAGAAAGTCCCCTGGCGCTGCAGTCGGACGCCGCACTGCTGACGTGGGCGGGCGATGAATTCTCTGTTTCGTGCAAGACCTACGTTACTGCCCTCATGGCGCTCAAATGGCTAAGCCACGCCTTCTGTGAAGGCGACAGTCGTCATGCACGACAGGAATTGCGAGAGGCTGCTCCCGCGGTCGCGGCCTACTTATCGAATTGGAAAGCGCACGTCCGCGGCCTGATGCCGAAGTTGGCCAAGATTAGACATCTGTTCCTGATAGGGCGCGGGAGTTCGCTGGCCGCGGTAGGCACTGGCGCGTTGATTGTGAAAGAAGCAGATCACTTTCATGCCGAGGGGATGAGCAGCGCTGCCTTTCGTCACGGCCCGTTCGAAATGCTGGGAGATGAAACATTTGTCCTGGTTTTTTCCGGAGATGCTCGCACCAAGGACCTCAACATACGTTTGTTTGCGGACATTCTGGAGCAGGGGAGCCAGGCCGAGTTGTGTGGCGAGGACGCGTCATCGCTCGCGTTCTGCTTTCCGGACGTGGTTGCGGGCACTCGACCGATCCTGGAAATCCTGCCTGTGCAGATGATCACTCTTGCTTTGGCGGCACATGCCAAGCGAGAGCCCGGCCGATTCGAACTGGCCACAAAAGTGACTATAACTGAGTGATGCAGAACTTCTTTTTTCTATGACACGAAATCGCTCCATGGTCGCATTGGTTTTTATGGTGTTCTTCGTCATGTCACTATTGACGAACATACTGGGACCGATTGTCCCGGACATCATCAGTGGCTTCAGTGTGACCCTGGCGGCTGCCGCCTTCCTGCCTTTTTCATTCTTTATTGCCTATGGCGTAATGTCGATTCCCGCGGGATTCTTTGTCGAACGATTCAGCGAAAAGCCGGTGATGATCGCAGCCTTTCTCGCGGGAGCAATCGGGTCTCTTAGTTTTGCTCTTTTTCCCAGATACTCCGTCGCGGTTTGGTCGTTGTTCATCATGGGTGCGGGTATGGCAACGCTTCAGACGGCCATCAATCCCCTGTTGCGCGTGTCGGGCGGGGAAGAGCACTTCGCCTTTAACTCTGCGTTCGCACAACTGATTTTCGGCTCCGCTTCTTTTGTGAGCCCGCGAATCTATTCGTACCTGGTGCAGAACCTGAATAAGTCCTCGAGCGATAGCAACTTTCTCTTGCGCACATTGGGCAGGCTTACGCCACCCCAGCTTCCATGGGCGTCAATCTACTGGATTTTCGCTTTGGCTGCGGTGCTGATGATTGGGGTCCTTTCCAGAGTGAAATTTCCAAGAGTGCAGCGAACTACCGACGAAGCTGCAGGTTCATGGCAAATGTACGGCAAGCTCGCGCGCCGGCCGATTGTTTGGTTCTTTTTCATCAGCGTTTTTGCCTACGTGGGCTCTGAGCAAGGAACTGCTGACTGGATTTCAAAGTTCCTCGCCCAATACCACGGCTTTGATCCGCACACCACGGGAGCAACCGCTGTCTCATGGTTTTGGGGACTGCTCACCGCTGGCTGTTTCATTGGCATGCTTTTGCTGAAGGTTTTTGACAGCCGCAAGGTATTGATTGGAACTTGTGTTGGCGCCCTATTCTGCGTAACCGCGGCCCTATTCGGCCCCGCAAATATTGCCGTAATAGCCTTTCCCGCGATCGGCCTGTTTGCCTCGGTGATGTGGCCGATTCTAGTGTCGTTGGCGTTGAACTCTGTGTCGGAGTATCACGGGTCTTTCGCCGGTATTCTGAGCACGGGAATTATGGGCGGCGCGATAGTGCCACTTATCATCGGCCGCATCGGCGACCACTTTGGACTGCGCGCCGGATTGGCATTCCTCTACTTGACCTTCGGATGCGTTCTCAGCGTTGGGTTCTGGGCTCGGCCCATTGTCAGTAACGCAACCGTCACTATCAAGAAAACTGCAGTGCAAGCCGTCGCCTAAACTCTATTGGAGAAAAGACAAATGTCCGTACATCATCACATCAATCGGCCTTGGTTTCTGGAAGTCGCAATTTTGTTGATCACTACGCTAGCCTCTCTCTCCAGCTTGGGGCAATCGCCCGCTGCCCCAAAAGATTCGGGACCAATTCCCTATCTAAAGTTAAGCGAGCCTCGCCACATACTGCCCACTGCGCAGGCTTGGGAGCGCAACGAGTTCCCTCACACCATGAGTGTGCTGGAATACAACCACGATGGATTTCGCTACTGGGGCTGGTACGGTCTGAACGAAGGGGAAGGAATTGGTTTGGCCCGCAGCAAGGACCTGAAGGATTGGGAAAAGTACGACCAGAATCCACTGTGGAAGAATGCTCGGTGGCCATCCGTTCTGCAAAAGGCTGACTCGAAGCATCCTGACGTTTTATATTTCGCCATTACGCGGGACTATGACACCCCGAGCAGCCACATCGTGTTGGCTAGCTCCCGCGATGGCATTCATCTCACCGAAGAGAAGGTGCTGGTGCAGGGTGTTCCGAACCAGCGCAACCAGAACCCTAACCTTTTCCAGGATCCCCGAAGCGGTCGCTTTTACCTGACGTTTTACCGGGGGAATGACCACGATCACTTCGAAATTATCAGCAAGAGCGCCGCTGCTGTCACCGATCTTGATAAAGCGACAGAGAAGGTGCTGATGACCGATACAATCACTATCGCAGCGCCCACTCTCCTCTATGTTAAGAATGCGAAAAATGCGGAAGGCAAGAAGACCGGTATCTACTATCTAGCCACTGAGATCTATCCGCACCGCTACACCACCGACCCGGAAGGCGAATGGCTGGTCAAAGTGTTCGCTGCCGATTCGCCCGATGGAAACTTCCAGCCCGTTCAGAGCAATCCCATCATGAGCGGACAGAGAGCTTGTCTCTTCCAACATATCTTCAATGGACGGTTTTACGGATTCGACTGTCACTTGGAATCGCCCAAAGAGAATCATTGGATTCTGGAGGAGACAGAAGCTCCGCTCCCGTAGCGAAAGTCTCATGCTGGTGAGGCGCCGCCCCTATGTAATGTACTCGAGTGGCGTTCTTTTCGGCGGCTACGTGGGAGTTGTGCGACTGGAACCGCTCTCGGCTTGATTCGCGCAACTCTCCATTGGACATTCGCATGCCAACCCTCAGTCGTATTCGAGGTGTTGCAGGGACCAAAGTCCAGTCGCGGTCATTCGCACGGATGACTATACGGACGCCTGCATGTCACTGATGGAGCCTTTACCGGGGAGTATCGACTGGTTTGTCCCCGGCTTTGGTGACGGGTTTTTGTGTGAGCGTGTTTAGCCTACGTTCATCCGGCTGGTCGGCGGGCCTGTAGGCGGATCCCTCGACTTCAGGCGCCGAATTTAAGGGTTTCATGGAGACTACCTGATACGCACGCGTTTTTCGATCGCCATCCGGCACTTTGAGATAGAGGTGGTCTTTCTTGATCTTGAATTCGCCTTCGTGCCCAATCGGAAGAATTACCGGATGCTTCCCGTCCACTGGACGGATGTGATATTCCATTTCGTCGGTTCGAAGCAGATACTGAGGGCATAACTTTTCATCCGAGTTCACGTGCGCAACACCGATCGATCCATAAAGCGCGCCCAGGCCGGTGAGCCCTCTCTCTTTGGCGCCGCAGGGGACAGCTTCCATTTTTTCCAGCATGCCTCTCTCGGGCTGCTTCTTTTTCTTGGCCACTGCATTCGAGGAAGCAAATAAAACGAGCAGTAATATTATGGTGACCGCCGAAAGCTTGGTTTTCATAGCACCTCCGTTGAGGGACAATCCTCGCCCATCATGTTTTTTGTAGACAGGTCCCTTGTCACAAATGTGCAATCCGCTCAATGAATAAAGGCCGGGCCCGACTGGAAGGTAGTGGCACGACCTTCCAATCGCGGCCCGGCGGAAATCATCACTGCTTCGGCTTCGGATCCAGCCCAGAAGCTTTTGGAGCAATTGTCTTTGGAGCCGTTACCTTGGGAGCGATCGCACTGCTCTCATTGAACTGCTCTACTGACTTCATGAAGACCTGCGGATTCTCAGTCAGTTCTTCGCGAACCTCAGGATGGGCTTTCAGATACTGTTGGAATTCCGGATGGTTTTCCGTAAATTCCTCGTTCTTTGCAAGTGAAGGATCTTTAGCGAGCTGCTCGGCAATCTTGGAATGGCTGCCGAGGAATCCACTAAAGCTGGCTAACTCACCCCGGGTCGTATCCCGATCGCCACGGGCAAAGGTGTCTTCATGACGATCGAACCGTTGTTCCTGACGCATGAACGCGTCGGGATTTTCGGTGATCTCCTCTCGAACCTCGGAATGCTGCCGCAGGTAGTCTTGCAACGCCGGGTGCTTTTCCACAAACTCCTCGTTCTTGACCAGCGACGGATCCTTGCGCAGCTGCTCCGCGATCTCAGGATGGCCGTCTAGAAAACGATCCATGCTCGCCAACTGCCAGCGAGCAGGGTCACGGCCTGCTTCACGGCGATCAAAGCGTTCTTCCTGGCGCATAAATGCGTTGGGGTTCTCTTTGAACTCCTCGCGAAGCTTCGGATGTTGGCTCAAGAACTCCTGTAGAGCGGGGTGGTGTTCAACGAATTCCTTGTTGTTTACGAGTGAGGGGTTCTTGCGCACTTGCTCGGCAATTTCGGGATGGCTATCCAGGAAACGGTCCATGCCGGCGAGTTCACCCCGTGTGGTGTCGCGATCACGGTCAACGTCGTTGCGATCACGATCACGTCGCCGGTCGGAATCGTCGTCACGCCGATCAAAACGGCCTTCCTCGTGCATGAATGCACTCGGGTTCTCTTTGATTTCTTCGCGGCTCTCGGGATGTTCCTGGAGGTACTGCTGAAGCTCCGCGTGATCTTCGATGAATTCCTGGTTATTCACCAACGACGGATCGCGGCGAAGCTGGGCGGCGAGATCAGGATGGTTGTCCAGGAAATTGTCGAAATTGACAAGCTCATGCCGAGTAGCGTCGGCGTCAGTCGGCAATGCTGCAGTCTGCGCAGTCGTAGGTGTAGCGACCCAGAGAACAGTTGACATCAAAAGTGCCAACGAGTATTTAGCGAGCCAAATTCCTTTAATAATCCGTTTCATGAATTTCACCTCCTCAGACGAGAAATCTGACTTCATGGAAGGGTGCAAGACCTCTGCCAAACGGCCGAGGAATGGTGAATCTTGAGGCGTGTCACGGATTTACAAGCACGGCGCTTGAGAAATGAGACGCCTTCGATGGAGAATTAACACGGTCGGAGAAAAATCGTCGTACCTGATGAACCCTACTGGAAATCCATGACGCTGATATGCGCGAAAACCACTTCCACGAAAACCACGTCGAAAACCACGTCAATGTCCGGCCACCACACCAACGTGTCTTAGGATGGAAGGAGACTCCCAAGCACATGCTTTGGCCTAGCTATGTGCGTTGGCCTTCAGTATCCCTTGTCTTCGCAGGGGCTGCTCCGAAGCATCTGCATTTAATGTTCAGCATACTCGTCGGCTTCTTTTGAACGCTCTCCTACAGTAAGAAACTGGCGCAAGTTACAGGATGATCCGTATTTTGTTCGCCCGCTGACGCAGGTAGCCTCAGTCGCATTTAGATGTATGCGCTTTCCGTTTCTGGATCGAAGGATGAACTGGAGAAGGGAAGGAGCGGCTTCAACTGCAGTCGCAGCGCTGAAGCGTTGCTCTATGCAAAAAACTAACGAAGAACCAGGCGCAACAAATTAATTAAGGAGAAGCCATGGTGAACTGTCATCGAATAATACGTTGTACGCTGGCGTGGATAGTAGGAGTTTCCTGGTTGTTACTCAACCCAAGTGTCGGGGCGGCCCAGAGTACCTCATCCCAGACCATCCTCTTTCGCGCGGGGGCATACGGCTCCACCGCGTTTGTCGGCCAGACTCTTACGTTGGCCAAAACTGCGCCGGTTGGAGTGGGGAGCGGCTGCGGGACCGCACAGGTTGGAGCATCGACCACTGGTACGGTCACATCTGTGACATTGCCACCCCTGATTCTAACCGGGCTAAGTGACACCAGCGCCGCATCGGCTGCCTCGGATGCCACCGCGAGCGCCGACGCACACGACGTGAACCTGCTTGGGGGTCTGGTAAAAGCAGACGAAGTGAAGTCGGTCAGCACCACTAGCAAAACCAAGATGGGCCTTTCTTTCAGTGCGGCCGGATCGAACGTTGTGAACCTGGTGGTGAACGGCACCTCGATCAGCAGCACTCCCGCGCCAAATACGGAAATCGCGCTGCCGGCATTCGGTCACGTGGTGCTTAACGAACAGTCTGCGTCTTCCAATCACGATTCAGCGGGTTTGACGGTGAACATGATTCACGTTTTCATTACCGTGAAGAATGCGCTTGGAATTGCAGTTGGTTCTCAGATCATCGTGGCCCACGCCACTAGCGGATTGTCTGAAGTCGGAGGGCCGGCTGCACTCGATGGGACTGCTTTTGGTACGAGAGTCAACGTCGCCAATGTCATCCGCTCAAGCCCCACTGCTCCCGAATCAGTACCGTGTTCGGGCACAGGCGCGGTGGTTCGGACCAACTCGATGGTGGGGATGAACCTGTCGCCTGCGCTGCAATCCGGCACGATCGCAGATACTGCACAAGGGACAGTGACGTCATCGGAGTCTGCAAGTGAGACGACCTCAGCGACCCAGTCGGTAAAGCTTCTGAATGGACTGGTAACGGCCGACACCATCAAGGCAGACGCGGCAGCCAGGACTACCGACGGGATCAACTTTGACTTCAGTGACTCCGGATCGTCATTCCTTCACCTGAAAGTGTCGGGTCATCCCGAAGTCAATGACAACGTTGCTGCCAACACGAAGGTGGCCATTGCCGGATACGGCACGCTTTGGCTGCACCGAGTGATGAAGAGCAACAACCACATTGAAGTTCGGATGATTGAGTTAGAGGTAACTCAATCAAATGTGTTGAACGTGCCGATCGGCTCGGACATCCGGGTGGCCGATGCCGAGGCATCGTTGCATAGCAACAGCAATCCATAGATCGGCAGGCCAGTTCGCGAGTTCTACAAATAACAGTGGGGTGGGTGTCGGACGGACACCAGACTGAGCGCTGCCCTGTGTGGTGTTCTTCGTCCGCTTCCCCTTTTAACCCACCCCGCGTCACCTCGCCACAATTTTCCTTCGGGCCCGCGCAAGTTCCCTAACGAAGCGGCAGTGTACGGCTCAGGGATTACGCATACAGCTAACACCCGATTTGCAAAGTGATCGAACGGCTACACAATTAAAAAGGCGGCTCGACAGTAGAACCTCTGGCGTTCGTGGACTCACAAACGT
>Ga0210408_10003304_pt1 | contig 15000 bp, 13 predicted proteins | sample IncBWH4MmetaG_FD_155471 | JGI IMG/M metagenome (GOLD analysis project Ga0210408, IMG submission 155471) | Forest soil microbial communities from Barre Woods Harvard Forest LTER site, Petersham, Massachusetts, United States - Inc-BW-H-4-M | ecosystem: Environmental > Terrestrial > Soil >...
CGACCTCGTCGAGGATCAGGTGGCGCGCGTAACGCTCGAACTGCTCCTCAGTCAGCTCCATCGGGCTCAACTCCATCGGGCTCAACTCCATCGGGCTCGGCTCCATCGGGCTCAGATCCCGTCGAAGAGTGCCGTCGAGAGATAGCGTTCGCCAAAATCGGGCAGCACGACGACGATCGTCTTGCCGGCCATATCGGCGCGCGCGCCCACTTCGAGGGCGGCGGCGAGTGCGGCACCGGCGGAGATCCCGACGACGAGGCCCTCGAGCCGAGCCGCCTCGCGCGCGGTGCGAATGGCCGTGTCGTTGCCGATGCGGATGATCTCGTCGATCAGCCCGGTATCGAGGATCTCCGGGATGAAGCCCGCGCCGATGCCCTGGATGCGGTGCGGGCCGGGCGGCCCGCCGGACAATACCGCGCTGTCCTCGGGCTCGACGGCAATCATCCGGAGCCCGGGCTTGCGTGGCTTCAAGACCGAGCCGACGCCAGTCAGGGTGCCGCCGGTGCCCACACCGCTGACCACGACATCGACCGCACCCGCGGTGTCGTTCCAGATCTCCTCGGCGGTGGTGCGGCGATGGATCTCGGGGTTTGCCGGGTTGCGGAATTGCTGCGGGATCAACGCGTCGGGCAGCGAATTGACGATCTCCTCGGCCTTGGCGATCGCGCCGCGCATGCCCTGCGCGGCCGGGGTCAGCTCGAGCTCGGCGCCGAGCAGTTTGAGCATCTTGCGACGTTCCAGCGACATGCTGTCGGGCATCGTCAGGATCAGCCGGTAGCCCTTCGCGGCGCAGACAAAGGCGAGTGCGATCCCGGTGTTGCCCGAGGTCGGTTCGACCAGCACCGTGCCCGGCTTGATCCGACCCGCTGCTTCCGCGGCGGCGATCATCGAGACGCCGATACGGTCCTTGACCGAGGCGAGCGGGTTGAAGAATTCGCACTTGCCGAGGATGTCAGCCTTGGCTCCGGCGTCCTGCGCCAGGCGGTGGATGCGGACGAGCGGGGTGGCGCCGATCGTCTCGATGATGCTGTCATAGACGCGGCCGCGAAACTCGGCGCGCGGCGGCGCTGCGGCGATGGCGGTGTCCATCCGGTTCTTTCCATTCCTCTCAGATTTCGAAATCGCCGCACTCGGCGATGCGGCCCGTAATACCGGCGCGATGCGCGCGGCCGCACAGCTCCTCCAGGGTCAACGCATCGAGCCGCCCCATCATCTCCTCCTGCAGCTCGACCCACAGCGGCCGTACGACCTGGTGGCCGAGCGCGCTGCCAGCCGGATCGCTGATCGGGTCCTCGGCCGTTTCGAGCCCCCGCACCGTGCGGACGATATCACCGAGGCTGATCCGCCGCCGCTCTCGCGCCAGGCGATAGCCGCCGCTCGGGCCGCGGATCCCGAGCAGGATCTTGTGGCGGACCAGCTCTTGCAGGACTGGTTCGAGATAGCGGCGCGGAATCCCTTCACGCTCGGTAATCTCCGACGAGCGCACCGGCGCTTGGCCACCGTTATAGGCGATGTCGAGCACCGCCTCGATCGCGAAAAGTAGTTTCTTGGTCAGCCGAATCATGTCGTCCAGGCCGCCATCCCCGTTGGTCAGATTTGATTGTTACGAGTGTCGCGCCGGACGCGGGTCCGGACAAGCGGCCTCGATGCCGGTCGATCCGAAACTCCCTTCCTGCCGGCTACCGCTCGCGCAGAACGCCGGCACGATCGCCAATTGCGGTCGCGCGATGCGGGTAAAGACGAGCTGGGCGATGCGGTCGCCGGGCCGCACCCGGATCCCCGTGCCGCCGGAATTACGGTTCCATGTGGAGATCAGGCAAGGTCCTTCGTAATCGGCGTCGATGACGCCGACCGTGTTGCCTAGCACCAGCCCCTCTTTGTGGCCGAGACCGGAGCGCGGCAGCACCAGTGCGCACCACTCCGGATCGCCGATGCGAAAGGCGAAGCCGGCGGAGATCAGGATCGCTGGCATCTGGGGTTCCAACAGCAGCGGGGTGTCGATGCAGGCGTGCAGGTCGAGCCCGGCCGCCAAGTTCGACCCCCAGGAGGGGAAACCCCACCCCGGCAGTCTGGAATCGAGGATTTTGAGCTCGACTTTCACAAGTCTTGAGGGGACGTGGCCGGTAAGTGGTGGGCGATCCGATCGGCGAGCCGAGCGGCGACGGCGCGCTTGGTCATCACCGGCCAGTGCTCGATCCCGTCTTCGTCAACCAAATGGATCGTGTTGCTGTCGCCGCCGAAGGTGCTCGTCCCGGGGGCCACGTCGTTGGCGAGGATCCAATCGCAGCGCTTGCGCAGGCGCTTTTGCCGAGCGTTTTCGACGACGTTTTCGGTCTCCGCCGCAAAGCCGATAACCAACGCCGGCCGGTCGTTGCCGCGCCGGGCGATCGAGGCGAGGATATCCGGGTTCTCGGCGAGGCGTAGCACCGGTGGGCCGCTGCCGTCCTTCTTCAGCTTGTGCGCGGCGGCGGTCTCAACCCGCCAGTCGGCGACGGCTGCTGCCATAACCGCGATATCGACGGGGAGGGCGGCTTCGCAGGCGGCGAGCATTTCCGCGGCGGTCTCGACCGGCACGAGCCTGACCCCGGCCGGTGCCGGCTCCAGCGTCGGTCCCGAGACGAGCACCGTGTCGGCTCCGAGCGCCGCGAGTGCGGCGGCGATCGCATGCCCCTGTTTCCCCGAAGAGTGGTTGGAGATGTAGCGCACGGGATCGATCGGCTCCCGGGTCGGCCCGCTCGTCACCAAGGCCCGCCTTCCGGCGAGCCTTGTATCACCGGCCAATACACGCTCGATCGCGGCGAGGATCTCCAAGGGCTCGGCCATCCGCCCGGAACCGACCTCGCCGCAGGCGAGTTCGCCGGAGCCCGGGCCGACGCGTTTGACGCCGCGCGCCTCGAGCGTCGCCAAATTGGCCTGGGTCGCCGGATGCGCCCACATCATCAGGTTCATCGTCGGCGCCATCAGCACCGGCTTGTCGGAGGCAAGCAGAGCCGTCGTCGCGAGGTCGTCGGCCAGGCCCGTCGACATCCGCGCCATCAGATCGGCGCTCGCCGGTGCCACGACGACGAGGTCAGCCTCGCGCGACAACCGGATATGGCCCATTTCGCTCTCGTCGGTCAGTGACCAGAGGTCGGTATAGACCTTGTCCTCGCTCAACGAGGCGACCGACAGCGGGGTCACGAAGTGATGTGCGGCCGCCGTCATGATGCAGCGCACCGCCGCACCCCTCTCGCGCAGCCGGCGGATCAGTTCCAGGCTCTTGTAGGCGGCGATCCCGCCCGCAATGATCAGCAATATGCGCCGGTCCTGAAGCAAATTGATCCTCCGCGGCGGTCAGTCGTAGCCAGTATGCTACCGGCCGAAGACGAGAGCGAGAGCGATCGCGACCAGCGCCGCCGTAACGAGCCACACCGGCACCAGCAGGATCGCCAGGTGGCGGGCCCGCTTGGCTGCCTGGGCGGCCAAGGTCTCGGCGTGCATGATGACGCCTTCGCGCGACCAGTCGGTGACCAACGTTTCGAGGCCGCGTATCAGCCGCGGCATGCCGTCGATCACCTCGGCTAGGGTGTCGAACCGCTGGCGCAGCCTTGCCTCCGGCCCGCGATTGTCGAGCATCCATGCTTCGATCAGGGGTCGCGCAAGCGTCCAGATATTGACTTCGGGATCGAGGCGACGGCCGAGCCCCTCGACCTGCACCATCGTCTTCTGAAGGAGCAGAAGCTGCGGCTGGGTCTCCATCTCAAACTGGTCGGTAACCTGGAAGAGCTGGGCGAGCAGGCGGGCGAACGAAATCTCCTGCAAGGGCTGGCCGAGGATCGGCTCGCCGATCGCGCGGCAGGCCTGGGCGAAGGCGTCGACTGATCGGCGCGGCGGCACGTAACCCGCGGCGAAGTGGACTTCGGCGACGCGCCGGTAGTCGCCCGAGAGAAAGCCAATCAGCATGTCGGCGAGAAAGAAGCGTGTCGCGCGGTTGAGCCGGCCCATGATGCCGAAATCGACCACCACGATCGCACCCGAGGTTTCGACAAACATGTTTCCGGGATGGATATCGGCATGGAAGAAGCCGTCGCGGAACACCTGATTGAAAAAGGCGCGGGCGGCTTTCTCCAGCAGCTCGTCGATTCGGTGCCCGGCCGCGATCAACGCCGCACGGTCATCGACGCGGACACCCGAAATCCACTCCGACGTCAACACGCTGCGGCCGGTGCGCTGCCAATCGACCAGCGGGACGCGAAAATCCGTATCGCCGGCAAAGTTACCTGCGAGCTCCGAGGCAGCCGCCGCCTCGAAGCGGAGATCCATCTCGAACCGCACCACCTCGGCCAGGGTCTCGACCACTTCGACCGGCTTGAGCCGCCGCAGCATCGGCTGAAGCCGCTCGCCCCATGCGGCAAGCCACAGGAAGAGGTCGAGGTCGCGCGCGAACGCCTCGACGATTCCCGGCCGCAGCACCTTGACCGCGACGTCGTGCCCGTCCGTGGTGCGCCCGAAGTGGACCTGAGCGATCGACGCGGCCGCGACGGCGGCTTCGTCGAATGATGCAAAAAGCGTCTCGATCGGCCGAGCGAATTCGGCCTCCACCAATGCCCGCGCTTCGCGGCCGGAAAACGGCGGGAGGCGATCTTGCAGGCTGGCCAGATCGAGGGTGAGCTCTTCGCCAAACAAATCTGCTCGGGTCGACAGAAGCTGGCCAAGCTTGATGAAGCTCGGGCCCAGTTCGCTGAATGCCGCGGCGAGCCGCTGACCGGGGCGTGGAGCGCGATTTGGACGCCTCGCAAAGGCGCGGCCGATGCGCAGGACGGGTCGGGCGGCAGGGACCGCCTCCAACGGAAACAGCGCGTCATGCCGCGCAAGCGTCACCCCGATCCGGACTAACCGGACGAGGTTGCGGGCGCTCCGCAGAAGCCCGAACCCGGGCCGGATGGCGTCAAAGGCGCCAGGCCGAATGGAGCGCAGCGACGCCCCCCGTGAGGTTGCGATACCGCACTTGATCGAGCCCCGCTCGGACGATCATGTCGGCAAGTTCGCTCTGTCGGGGGAAGCGGCGGATGCTGTCTGCGAGATAGGCATAGGCCTCTCGATTGCCGGTGACGAACCTGCCGAGCCGCGGCAAGATCTGGAAGCTGTAGAGATCGTATAGCGGCTGGAGGAAGGGCGTGATCTCCGGGGTGAATTCCAGGCACAGAAAATGCCCGCCATGCTTGAGCACGCGCCTCCCTTCGGCGAGCGCGGCGTCGATCCGGCTGACGTTCCGCAGCCCGAAGGCGATGGTGTAATGATCGACGCTGCGCTCGGAGACGGGAAGTCGCTCGGCGTCGGCGCACACCCACTCGATCCCGGTCAGAATACCCTGATCGAGAGCTCGCGCGCGCCCGATTGCAAGCATCCGCTCGCTGGCGTCGCTGACGACAACCCTCCCGGGGGCGGAAGCGCCCGCTGGAGCTAACCGGGGCAGAGCCCGCAACGCGATGTCGCCGGTGCCGCCTGCAACATCGAGAAGGACCTGACCGGGGCGCGGGTTCGACCAGGCGATCATCTGAGCCTTCCACCAGCGGTGGAGGCCGCCGCTCATCAGGTCGTTCATCAGGTCGTAGCGAGGCGCGACGCTGTCGAATATGGCGCGGACCAGCAGCGCCTTCTCCTGTTCCGGCACCCGTCCCGCGCTGAAGTCCAAGGTGACGCTTGTCTCGTCCTCGCTCATCGGGCAGGAAGATAACCTTATGGGAGCTTGCGCGCCACGGCGCGAGGAACCCGGCGCATTCTTGTTCACGGAGCAATGCCCGAACTGCCTGAAGTCGAGACCGTGCGACGGGGTCTGGCGCTGAGAATCAGCGGGCGACGGATCGTTCGCGCAGAACTGCGTCGCCCCGATCTGCGGCGGCCGTTTCCACCGGCGCTTGCCGCCCGGCTCAACGGCGCTCGGATTGGCGCGCTCGGCCGCCGCGGGAAATATATTCTGATCGAGCTCGATACGGACGGCCTCTTGCTGCTTCACCTGGGGATGTCGGGCCGCATCACCGCCGGCAGCGCAGAATTACCGGTCGCCTTGCACGACCATGTCGTGCTGACGCTCGACGACGGGACCGTCGTTCGCTTCAACGACCCCCGCCGCTTCGGCCTGATGGACTACGTCAGACGCGGCGAGGCGGCGCAGCACCCGCTGCTTTCCGGGCTCGGGCCGGAACCGCTCGAGGCCGGCTTCGACGGTGCCTATCTGAGTGGGGCGCTGGCCGGCAAGCTGACGCCGATCAAAGCGGCGCTGCTTGATCAAAGAATAGTGGCTGGGCTCGGCAACATCTACGCCTGCGAGGCACTCTATCGTGCCGGGCTGTCGCCGAGACGCCTCGCCGGGTCGATCGGTCGGCGACGGGCGGACCGGCTGACCGCGGCGATCAAATCGGTCCTGACCGAGGCCATCGCGGCAGGCGGGTCGTCGGTGCGCGATTATGTCCAGGCCGATGGCGAACTCGGCTACTTCCAGCATCACTGGGCGGTTTATGGGCGAGAAGGTGAACCCTGCCCCGGCTGCAATTGCACCGAGGGCGTACGGCGGATCGTGCAATCCGGCCGCTCCAGTTTCTTTTGCGCGAAGCGGCAGCGCTAGGGAGCCAATCGATGAGCGAGCACACCGGCTATCAGAACATTTTGATCGAGCGGCGGGGGGCAATCGGAATCGTCACTCTCAACCGCCCCCAAGCGCTAAATGCGCTTAACGCCGCGCTGATCTCTGAACTTGGTTCGGCATTGGATGATTTCGAACACGATGCCGCGATCGGCGCGATTGTCGTGACCGGCAGCGAAAAGGCCTTCGCCGCCGGCGCCGACGTCAAGGAGATGGCATCGAAGAGCTACCCCGAAATCTACCTGGAGAACTTTATTACGAATGGCTGGGAGCGCATCGGGCAATGCCGCAAACCGGTGGTCGCAGCAGTTGCAGGCTTTGCCCTCGGCGGCGGCTGCGAGGTCGCGATGATGTGCGACATCATCATCGCTGCTGACAATGCCCGCTTCGGCCAGCCCGAGATTACCCTCGGCACGATACCGGGGGCCGGTGGAACGCAGCGTCTGGCGCGTTTTGTCGGCAAGGCGAAAGCAATGGATTTATGCCTGACGGGGCGAATGATGGACGCTGCCGAAGCCGAACGGGCAGGGCTGGTAAGCCGTGTCGTGCCAGCGGCAGACCTCCTTGTCGAGGCCGTCAAGGTTGCAGAGCGCATCGCCGAGATGTCGCGGCCGATCGCAATGATGGTGAAGGAGGCGGTCAACCGGGCTTGGGAGACGACGCTCGCCGAGGGGGTGCGGTTTGAACGACGGCTCTTTCACGCGACCTTCGCCATCGAGGACCGGAAAGAAGGGATGGCCGCCTTTATCGAGAAACGAAAGCCCGCCTTCCGCGACGGATGACAGGGCACCAAACACCGCGTCAGGTCACCGTGTTGACGGGCCCACAGCCCGCCGATATAAGCCGGTCTTTCGTTCTCGGCATGAGCGAGCATGGCCACTCACAAATCGGCGGAAAAACGCATACGTCAAACCGCCAAACGCACGGCAATCAATCGCGCCCGCACCAGCCGTGTGCGCACCTTCGTCAAGAAAGTCGAGACGGCGATAGCAAGCGGCGATAAGGAAGCAGCGAGATCGGCGTTCCAGCTGGCCCAGCCCGAACTGCATCGGGCTATCACCAAGGGCGTGCTCCATCGAAACACGGTCGCCCGGAAGCTGTCCCGCCTCGCCACCCGGATCAACGCGCTCTGACCGCGCCGGCTGTCGTCGACTGCGGCAAGATGTCGCGGCACGGCGCGTTCCTTAAGGTGTTGGGCCTTCGCGCGCGCGGTCGCCCCGGTCGTTTGACCGTCGGTTCGAATCTCAACCGCCGTTCTCTTTTCGATCCAGTTGCCACCCTCGTGCCACATGGCCTAATATTCTGAATAACGGGGGCCGCAATCACGCTGTTACCGTGTAAATATCGATGAACGTGAAGAAAATGTTCTTTTCTTCACAGAAAACATCAGTAATTGGCCTGACACGACGGCTAAGTCTGCCGGTACAGGATGACCGTACAGGGCGAAGAATCGACGGTCTGTCAGTGTAATTATTGGAGGCGACAAGCCCAGCGGCGTTGCGGACCTACATTTTGGGGGATGGGGCGGTGGCAGAAGAAGATGCTAGACATGGCATTGGTCCATTGGCAAATGCACGCGAGCACGAGTGGGCAAACGTTCTGACCCACCTCAAGGAGGAGGTTGGCGAAGCCGCCTATCGCAACTGGCTGTTACCCGTGAGCCTCCAGCGGTGCGACAACGGTCACGCGATCGTCGCCGCGCCGACCCGCTTTTTGCGAGACTGGGTCGCGACGCATTATGCAGATCGGCTTCTCGCTCACTGGCGGGCGGAAAATCGGCTGGTCAGCCGCATCTCGGTTGTTGTGGGGGTAACGCCGGGGCGCGACGCCATCGACTATTCAGCCGGGCTCCGCGGGAGGAATGGAGGAATTCGCCGATCCGACTCGCCGCTTTCCGAGCCCTCCGCTGGAGCAGAAATCGCTGAGGACAAGGCGCAACTCTCCGCCCTTGACCAACGCTTCACTTTCGAAAATTTTGTCGTCGGCAAGCCCAATGAACTAGCCCACGCCGCGGCCCGGCGCGTCGCCGAGGCTTGCGCCAACCCAGTACACACGGTGCCGTTCAACCCACTTTTTCTCTATGGCGGGGTCGGTCTCGGCAAGACCCACCTTATGCATGCTGTGGCCTGGCACGTCCGCCGGCATGCCAACGACCGCAAGGTCATCTACCTCTCGGCCGAGAAGTTCATGTATCGGTTCATTCGGGCATTGCGGTTCAAGTCGACAATGGACTTTAAAGAGCAATTCCGTTCAGTCGATTTGTTGATGATCGACGACGTCCAGTTCATCAGCGGCAAGGATTCGACGCAAGAGGAGTTCTTTCACACCTTTAACGCGCTGGTAGATCAGAACCGCCAGATCGTGATTTCGGCTGACAAGTCGCCTTCCGATCTCGAAGGGCTCGAAGAACGCATGCGCTCCCGGCTAGGTTGGGGGCTCGTCGCCGATCTGCATCCGACCACGTACGAGCTGCGCCTGGGAATCCTGGAATCGAAGGTCGAACAGAGTGGCATACGGATCCCGCGAAAGGTGATGGAGTTTCTTGCCCACAAGATCACCTCGAACGTCCGAGAACTCGAGGGTGCGCTAAATCGAATCATCGCGGATATGCAGCTGATCGGGCGCGAGGTGACGCTTGAGAGCGCACAAGAGCTATTGCGCGACTTGCTGCGTTTCTGCGAGCGGCGGGTAACGATCGACGAAATTCAGAGGCGCGTCGCCGAACATTTCAACATCCGGTTGAGCGAGATGACCTCCGAGCGCCGGGCGCGTGCCGTCGCGCGGCCGCGTCAGGTCGCGATGTATCTCGCCAAGCAGCTGACGACGCGCTCCTTGCCCGAGATCGGTAAGAAATTCGGTGGTCGAGATCACACCACGGTCATGCATGCCGTGCGCAAAATCGAGGAACTCGTGCTCGCCGATGCGGCCCTCGCCGAGGACGTCGAGCTGTTGCGCCGGATGCTGCAAAGCTGAGCCTAGCTACACACTCGGGAGGCATTCCCGAAACCGCTGCTGAGACCGGCGTTGTTTGGTGCTACAGTGTGGTCCCGTCGCCCGGCCCCTTCGGGATGAGGCGACGGGGACGCCGGCCCGTCCGGGCCCCTCGGGGTCTAGATGGGCCTACCCGCCAACCTCCGTGTAGCAATCATGAAACTGACCATCGAACGGGCGGCTCTTCTGAGGGCGCTGAGCCACGTGCAGAGCGTCGTCGAACGCCGCACGACAATCCCGATATTGTCGAACGTGTTGTTGCGGGCGAGCGCCGGGAGGTTGGCGCTGAGCGCCACCGATATGGATCTGGAGATCATCGATCGCGCGCCCTCCCAAATCGAACAGGACGGCCGCACAACCGTGCCGGCGCACACTCTTTATGACATCGTCCGAAAATTGCGCGACGGAGCGCAGATCGAGATCGAGGCAAGCGGCGAGCGCAACTCGATGGTATTGCGCTCGGGCCGGTCGACCTTCACTCTCCAATCTCTGCCCCCCGAGGACTACCCGGTGATGGCGGGTGGCGAGCTGCCGCATAATTTCGCGCTGTCGGCCACCGAGCTTCGGACATTGATCGACCGTACCCGATTCGCGATCTCGACCGAGGAGACCCGATACTATCTGAACGGCATCTATCTCCACGCGACGAAGAACGAGGGGGTGCCGGTCATCCGCGCGGTCGCGACCGACGGGCATCGACTTGCTCGGGTCGAATTGGTGCTGCCCGAAGGTGCAGCCGGGATGCCGGGGGTCATCGTCCCGCGCAAGACCGTGCTCGAGCTACGCAAGCTTGTTGAGGAGAGCGAGGAAGAGGTCCAGGTCGCCCTCAGCGAGACAAAGATCTGTTTTGCTGTCGGCGAGGCGGCGCTGACCTCCAAGCTGATCGATGGAACCTTCCCCGATTACGACCGGGTGATCCCGTCAAACAACGACAAGATCCTCGAGGTCGACTGTCGTTCGTTTGCCGAAGCGGTAGACCGGGTATCCACGATCTCGACCGAGAAGAGCAGGGCGGTCAAGCTCGCCATCGAGAGTGGTAGTCTCGTCGTGTCGGCGACGAGCCCTGAAAACGGCACCGCCGAGGAGGGGCTCGAGGTGCGCTATCTCGCCAGCCCGCTGGAGATAGGCTTCAACTCCCGATACCTCCTCGACATCGCCGACCAAATCCGCGGAGAGGGCATACAATTCGTAATGTCGGATGCCGGTTCGCCGACGATCGTTCGCGATAGCGCCGATGTGAGCGCCCTCTACGTCCTGATGCCGATGCGTGTGTGACTTGGCTTCAGATGCGAGGTCGCGGGTCAGCACTTTAGGGCCTGCAACCGCCTCCGAGAGCTGGCGGAAGGGCGCTCCCGGCCCCATATAATTTCTATGTTGGCCGAGGCACAGGAAGCCTGCAGCAGCGCCCGTGCCGAGGTTCAGCGCGTCGGTGTGACGCGGCTTGTATTGACCAATTTTCGCAATTACCGCGAGGCGAGACTCGCCCTCGGCACCGAGCCCGTGGTGCTTACCGGACCGAACGGCGCCGGCAAGACCAACCTGCTGGAAGCTCTCTCGCTTCTTGCGCCAGGCCGCGGGTTGCGCGGCGTTAAGCTGACCGAGATCGATCGTCGGGCCGAACGAGACGGCGAAATGCCAGATTCGGGTTGGGCCGTTGCCGCGGTCGTCGCCAAGCGGTCCGGCGCTATGCGGGTCGGCACCGGGCGTGACGGGGCCAGGGGCGAGCGGCGGGTCGTGCGCATCGACGGCGAACCGGCCCGCGGGCAGATGGCGCTCGGCGAGCGGCTCGGGGTCCTCTGGCTGACGCCGCCAATGGATCGGTTCTTTCTCGACGGCCCGAGCGGCCGGCGACGTTTTCTCGATCGGCTGGTGCTCGGGCTCGACCCGCAGCATGGCTCGCGCGTCGCTGCTTACGAGCAGGCGTTGCGCGAGCGCTCGCGGCTGCTGCGCGACGGCCCAGCCGACCCGGTATGGCTTGCTGCGCTCGAGGAGGTGATGGCGGAGCAAGGCGTTGCGGTCGCAGCGGGTAGGTGCGAGGCGGTGCAGCAGCTCGACCGAGCCTGCGCCGAGGCCGACGGCTCATTCCCACGCGCCCGGCTGACGCTTGTCGGCACCGTCGAGGGGTGGCTTGAAGCGATGCCGGCGCTCGCTGCCGAAGTCCAACTTGCCTCGACGCTCGCCGGCAATCGACAAAGCGATGGGCAAACCGGCGGTGCTGCGATCGGTCCACACCGGTCTGACCTCGCCGTTGAGCTGGCCGAGAAAGGGATCGCCGCCGAACTCGCCTCGACCGGCGAGCAGAAGGCGCTGTTGATTTCGATCCTGCTCGCTCACGCCGATCTGCAGCGGGCGATTCGCGGGGAACCTCCGCTGCTCCTGCTCGACGAGATCGCCGCCCATCTCGATGCTAAACGGCGCGCGGCATTGTTTGAAGCGCTGCTCCGGCTCGAGAGCCAAGCCTGGCTCACCGGCACCGACGAAGCAGTGTTCGCGCCGCTGCGGTGTCAGGCCCAGTTTCTGTCGGTGCATGACGGGACCTTGGGCGCGACGCATTTTTGACCCCGGAACCTGCAACATAAGGACGACATGGCGAATATCCCCGCATCCGATTCCGGCGACCCGAGGCGTACCACAGCAGCCCCTGCAGTACCGACCGACGTGATGCGCCATAACGGCGCTCCCGCTAACGGCGCCGCCAACGGCGAGGATGCGACCTATAACGAGCAATCGATCGAGGTGTTGCGCGGGCTCGACGCGGTGCGCAAGCGGCCCGGGATGTATATCGGCGACACCGATGACGGCTCGGGCCTGCATCACATGATCTATGAGGTCGTCGACAATGCGATCGACGAGGCACTGGCAGGCTATTGCGACACCGTCACGGTGACACTGAACCCCGACGGCTCGTGCACGGTCGCCGACAATGGCCGCGGGGTCCCGGTCGGCATTCACGACGAGGAGGGGGTGTCCGCAGCCGAAGTCATCATGACCCACCTGCACGCCGGCGGCAAATTCAACCAGAACGCCTATAAGGTCTCGGGCGGGCTGCACGGCGTCGGCGTTTCGGTCGTCAATGGCCTCTCCGCCCGGCTTGAGATGCGCATTTTCCGCGGCAGGTCGGAATGGTTCATGCGCTTCCGCGACGGCGTGCCGGAAGCGCCGCTCGTCGAGGTCGGTCCGGCTCCGCCTTGGCCGGAAGGCGCGACGCGCGAGGGAACGATGACCGGCACCGAGATCACCTTTCTGCCGAGCCCGCAGACTTTCAGCAACATAGAGTTCGACTTTACGACTCTCGAGCACCGGCTGCGCGAGCTCGCCTTTCTGAACAGCGGCGTGACACTGGTGCTGAGCGATCTGCGCGGGGTCGAGCCGAAGAGCGTGACACTTCATTTCGAGGGCGGGCTCGAGGCCTTCGTGCGCTATCTCGATCGCTCCAAGCAGGCCTTGCATACAGCACCCGTCGTGATCCGCGGCGAGCGCGACGGCATCCTGCTCGAAGTCGCGATGGAGTGGACCGACAGCTATCACGAGACGATGCTGTGCTTCACCAACACGATCCCGCAGAAGGATGGCGGAACCCACCTCGCCGGCTTCCGCGCGGCGTTGACCCGTACCGTCAACGCCTATGCGAACGACAGCGGCATCGCCAAAAAGGAGAAGGTGGCGCTTGCCGGCGAGGACATGCGGGAAGGGTTGACCTGCATTCTCTCGGTCAAGGTGCCGGACCCGAAATTTTCCTCGCAGACCAAAGATAAGCTCGTCTCCTCCGAGGTCCGGCCGGTCATCGAAGGCATCGTCGGCGACAAGCTGACCCAATGGTTCGAGGAGCATCCGGCCGACGCCAGAAAGGTCGTCGCCAAGGTCGTCGAGGCGGCCGCAGCACGCGAAGCGGCACGCAAAGCGCGCGATCTGACCCGACGCAAGGGGGCGCTCGACGTCGCTAATCTGCCGGGCAAGCTCGCCGATTGCCAGGAACGCGACCCGGCCAAGAGCGAGCTCTTCATCGTCGAGGGCGACAGCGCCGGCGGCTCGGCCAAGCAAGGCCGCGACCGGCGTTTTCAGGCGATCCTGCCGTTGAAGGGCAAGATCCTCAATGTCGAGCGCGCGCGCTTCGACAAGATGCTCGGCTCGGCCGAGATCGGGACCCTGATCGCCGCCCTCGGCACCGGCATCGGCCTCGAGGATTTCGATCCCGAAAAGGCGCGCTACCACCGCATCATCATCATGACCGACGCCGATGTCGACGGCAGCCACATCCGCACTCTGTTGCTGACCTTCTTCTTCCGGCAGATGGCGAGCCTCATAGACAAGGGCTTTCTCTACATCGCCCAACCGCCGCTCTATCGCCTGCAGCGCGGCAATGCCAAGGCGGTCTACCTCAAGGACGACACCGCGCTCGAGGCCTATTGCATCGACGCGGCCCTCCGGGATTCGGTCTTCATCCAGCATGACGGGGTCGAGCGCGCCGGACTCGATCTCCGCGATTTGTTGGAGCAGGCGCGGGTGCACCGCCGCTGGCTGCAGCCGCTGGCCGGCAAGGTCGGCAGCATCGAGGTCGTCGAGCAGGCGGCGATTGCCGGCGCCTTGTCGAGCTCGATGCTCGCCGACCCGAACCGGGCCATCGAGGCCGCTCACCGCACCGCCGAGCGGCTCAATCTTCTGGCGCCGGAGCACGAGCGCCTGTGGCAGGGCGATGTGATCGCCGGGGAAGGACTGGTCTTGAGCCGCACCCGTCAGGGCGTCGCCGAGCGGCACCTGATCGACGCCGCATTGCTGCGCTCGAGCGAGGCGCACCGGCTCGACGCCGACGGCGAGAGGCTGCGCGAGGTCTACGACCGGCCGGGCAGCCTTGGCGCACGCGACAAGACCTACCCGATCACGGGCCCGACGAGCCTCGTCGAAGCGGTCATGGAACTGGGCCGCCGCGGCATCGACGTGCAACGCTATAAAGGCCTCGGCGAGATGAACCCGGAGCAGTTGTGGGAAACCACCCTCGACCCCGAAATCCGCTCCTTGCTGCAGGTCAAGATCAGCCATGCCGACTCGGCCGAGGAGACCTTCTCGACCCTGATGGGCGACCTCGTCGAGCCGCGCCGCGACTTCATCCAATCGAACGCCCTCAGTGTCGCCAACCTCGACGTGTAGGTTACGGCGCTCGCGGTCGTGAAAGACATCCCGGGATGGCCCCAAGGGGCTAGGCCCGAAATGACGACGATAGGCATTTTGTTTCGCACACTGCCAGGCCGGGATCCATCAAGTCGTGGCGTCGTGCTCCTCCAATTGCCGGAGCCGCTGGTCGAAGTCGTGCGTATCGATCGCTCTGAGGAAGACATCGATCAGTTTCGCTAGGCCGACCGCTTCCCGGGGCGAGATGTTGCCGCGCGCCT
>Ga0210408_10003305_pt1 | contig 14997 bp, 14 predicted proteins | sample IncBWH4MmetaG_FD_155471 | JGI IMG/M metagenome (GOLD analysis project Ga0210408, IMG submission 155471) | Forest soil microbial communities from Barre Woods Harvard Forest LTER site, Petersham, Massachusetts, United States - Inc-BW-H-4-M | ecosystem: Environmental > Terrestrial > Soil >...
CCACAGCGCGGCGCGGTGATCACGCGAGCGCGCGAGCTCGTCGGCTTCGCGCGCCAGCAGGGCTACCCGCCCGAGGAGCTGATCTCGATCATCCAGAGCATCCGCTGAGTGTCCGCTGAGCATGCCCGCGCTGCTCAGCGACAAGCCCTCCTCCCAAACACGATCGGTCGCCCAGCTCCCCGACGTCATCGATATCGGCGTCGGTTTTGGATGGCCGCGAGTACGTCGGCGCAGGATCGCAGGATCGCGAGCTCGCGCAAGGTCGGGTCGCACAGATCGCCGTCCGGCGAACCCTCCACAGGCCATATCGTGTCTCACGCGTGATACACTCATCGTATGGCTGAGGTCAGCATCCGAGATTTGCGCAATCACGGTGGCGATGTCGTGGATCGTGCCGCGCGTGGAGAGCGGATCACGATCACGCGCTCGGGCAAGGCTGTCGCTGAGCTGCGGGCGATATCGCCTCGCGGGCTTTCGGCGGAGGCTCTGCTGGGTCGCTGGCGGCGGCTGCCGTCCGTGGACCCCGTGGTGTTTCGTGAAGATGTCGACCGGCTGCTGGACTCGAGCCTGTGAGCAAGGAGTCGCCGCACGTGCGCGGGATACTCGACACCTCGACGGTGATCCTTCTGGGGAAGCTCGCGGACGCAAAGACGCTCCCCACCGAACCTCTGATCACGGCGGTGACGCTTGCCGAGCTTTCGGTCGGTCCACTGGTCGCCAAGGGGGAGAGCGAACGTGCGGCTCGTCAAACACAGCTTCAGCAGGCCGAGGCGGACTTCAAGCCGCTTCCGTTCGATGCGGATGCCGCTCGGGCGTTCGGCGGTGTGGCTGCCTCATTGCGGCGCGCCGGTCGCAAGACCACCGCGCGGACCTACGACGCCATGATCGCCGCCACGGCCGTTGCCAACGAGCTGCCGATCTACACCTGCAAACCGACGGATTTCAACGACATCGACGGGCTCGACGTAGTTGCCGTTCCTGTCCCGGACGATCAACCAACACCGAGCACATCCGAGCAGGCCGCTCACGAAACCGCTCACGACCCCGAGAGTCCCCAGCAACCGAGCTAGACACCACCAATCGGTTTCCCGAGAAGGGGATCCGCGCCTGGCGCGCGGATGTGCCAGGATCAATGATCACCCCCGTCCGCGAAAGGAGAACCATGCCCGAGTACGCACCTGGAACCCCGTCCTGGGTCGAACTTTCCTCACCAGAGACCGACGCCGCCGCGAAGTTCTACGGCGAGCTGATGGGTTGGAGCGCGACAGAGCCTGGGCCAGCCGACGAGACCGGCGGGTACCGCATGTTCCAGCAGGACGGCAAGAACGTCGCCGGCCTGATGGGCCACATGCAGGAGGGCCAGCCCACCGCGTGGGCGAGCTATGTCAGCGTTGCCGACGCGGATGAGACCACGGCCAAGGTCACGGCGAACGGCGGCACGGTGATGGTCGAGCCTATGGATGTGATGGATATCGGACGGATGGCGGTCTTCGCCGATCCTACCGGCGCCGTGTTCGGTATCTGGCAGCCGAAGACCTTCACGGGCGCCGACCTCGTCAACGAGCCGGGCTCGCTCTGCTGGAACGAAGTGCTCACCCGTGATGTCGACGCGGACAAGGCGTTCTACCCGGCCGTCTTCGGCTGGGTGGCGGGGCGCCCGGCGTTCGAGGGTGCGCCCGAGAGCTACATCGTGTGGGAGCTCGCCGGCAAGCCAGTCGGCGGGATGATGCAGATGACCGACGACTACTTCCCGGCCGAGGTTCCGCCGCACTGGGAAGTGTGTTTCGCGGTCGCCGACTGCGACGGCACGGTCGCCAAGGCCCGCGCGCTCGGGGCGACCGTCACAGCCGAGCCCATGGACATGCCGATCGGACGCTTCGCCGGCCTGATCGATCCTCAGGGAGCGTCCTTCACGTTGATGCAACCGGCGCCCGCCGCCTGATCGGGGGGCTAGTTTTCTCGGCGTGGCGCAGTTTCGCTGGGACCCTGACACGTACCTCGAGCTGATGCGGGAGGAGGTGCCCGATTACGAGCACCTCCAGGAGGAGGCCGCGGCCGCCACCGGCACCGGCGCGGTGCGAGTGCTCGAGTTGGGGATCGGCACTGGCGAGACTGCGCGACGCGTCCTCGCACGCCACCCGACCGCAAGTCTTATCGGACTCGACGCCAGTCGTGAGATGGTCGACCAAGCCCGCCACGCGCTCCCGGACGATCGCGTCGAGTTGCGCGTCGCGCGCCTCGAGGATGCCCTGCCGGACGGTCCATTCGACGTGGTGATCGGGGCGCTCGCAATCCACCACCTCGACGGCCGGGGCAAGGCGCAGCTGTTTCAACGCGCCGCCCGGGTCATAGCACCAGGTGGGCGTCTGGTGGTCGCAGACGTGATCGTCCCGGAGGACCCCTCCGACGTCGTGACACCGATCGACAACGACTACGACACGCCCAGCAGCATCGCCGAACAGCTCAACTGGCTTGCCGAAGTGGGCCTGGAACCGTCGCTAGCTTGGGCACGCCGCGACCTCGCGGTCATCATCGCCACGCGACCCGCGACCTCATAGGCCGACGAACTTCCGGCCGCATCCACTGGTTCGTCACGGCATACGCGTTCCGTATCGCATGTGCTGGGCCTGATGACTCGCTTTGCTGCGCGCGTTTCTGACTTCTGCGCCCGAATCTGACCTCAAAATACAGGCAGATGCTGGAGATCCGCGCTGCGTAACCAGTTACGCGAGCCCGCCGGGCGAGGAGATCCCTCACCACCGGTCCTTGACCAGATAGGGTTGTGAGCGATGACCCAATACGACTATCGCAATAAATGGAGGATATCTTAAATGCCTAGAATAAGGTTAATCATGTTGGGCCTGCTGGTGCTGTTCGGCTTCAGCGCCGTGACGGCAGCGTCGGCAGCGGCTGCGGAATGGTGGGTCGGGAAAAGTTTGCTCACGGGCAAAGAAGAATTGTCCCCAAAAACCAATGTAACAAAAAGCTTTACTATAAAAAGCGCAAAACTAGATGTTGCATGCTCGGAAATTTCAGTCAAAAACGGCTTTATCGCACAGCATAATGAAAATACCATTGAATCTCTCGTCTTTGAACATTGCAGCGTTGTGGGCCAGTCTGGTTGTGAAGTGCTCCCGGTTGCGACCGAACCGCTGGCATTCCCTCTGGAAGGGGAAAAAGAAAATATCAGACTCAACTTCCTACCAAAAAAAGGAGGTACCACATTGGGCGTGGTCACAATCAAAGCCAAAGGAACGTGCACCGTGACGGGCAGCTTTAAACTCACGAGTGGTGCAAAAAGGGGCATGATCTGCAATTATCCCGGCGTGGAAAAAGAACATGCCGAACACGAACTTGTGTTCAACGAAGCTTCCGGAAGCGAAATCGAAATCAACAGCGAAAAAGCCACATTCACCGGCGAAGTGTTCTTCAAGCTCACATCCGGCAAAGAATGGTCTGCCAAATAGCGGCGGCCGGTTGACGTGTGGAGAGCGGCGCTGCGTCCAGTCCGTCGAGCGGGGGCCATGCCCCCGCTCGCGCTGGATGTTGCTGGGTGGATTCGGGGTGTGCGGGCCGCAAGCGTGTCGAGCCATGCGCGGATTGCTCCGGCAAAGGCGTTGTTGTTCTCGCCAGCGACCATGTGACCGGCGCGGGGGACTTCGATCAGGGTGGCGGTCGCTGCGAGTCCGGCTCGGTCGCTGCGAGTCCGGCTATCTGCGGGAACGCGCGCAACTGGCGGCGGCTCGAGCAGCACGAACGTGGGCTCAGGTGGGCGGCGGGCGAACTGGTGGTGGTGCTTGCGGTTCGGCTTGGCGCTCGAGGCGCTGGCGCAGCGCGGTGCTCTGGCCGGCGCCCACGGCGCGTGTCGCGCGCTCGTCGGTGAGCTGCAGGCCGTGGGAGTGGGCGAAGTCGAGGAGTTCCTGGCGTTCCTCGCCCTGTCGCGCGGTGCGCAGGAACAGCCAGCAGAAGAGGCATATGGTGAGGATGCTCTCCTCCACCATCATCACGGCGCCCGCCACGTTCTGGTCGGCGACCGCGGAGACATGCCACGCCTTCTCGCCGTACGCGTAGAACGGGTAGAAGGCGGTTCCTGACCAGAGGAAGATGTTGCCGAGCACGGTGCCGGTGAGCCGCACGGCGATGATATAGCCGAGCTTCGCGAGGTTCCCGAACCAGCTTGGCATTGGGAGCGGGCCGAACAAGCACATCCACATGTTGATCCCGAAGCCGAGGAACATGGTGTGCTGGAGCGCGTGCACCCCGGGGTGGCGCAGCGCGGCTTCGTAGAAGACGGGCAGGTGCCATACGTACAGGTCCACGGCCCACAGCGGGAAGGCGATCAGCGGGTGAGCGAGGACGCGCAGGCGATCAAAGAGCTTGATGCGGAGGATCGGCGCGATCAGCGGGCCGGTGAGGCCGAGCACGATCAAGAGGGCGGCGATGTCGCCGAGCAGCAGGTGCTCGACCATGTGCAGGGTGAGCAGTTCCTGGCTGTCTGAGCCGAGCGAGGTGAGCGCGACCCCGATCGTGGCGAACCCTCCGTAGAAGCACGCCTGGCGCCAGCCGGGGACGGGGCGGCCTTGGCGGCCGAGCGTGTGAACCCGCTTGGCGTACAGCAGGCCGAGCAGCGCGAGCGGCCCGAGCTGGGTGAGCGCCTCCAGCGATGTCGAGGTGGCGAGCATGGTCATGTGCGCTAGAAGCGTGGCATAGACTGGCGCGCGCATGATCTCCGCGCGTCGTCGTCTGTTGCCATCCCTCCTCGGTCTTGGCTTGGCGGCATTGCTCTTTCCGCAGGGCGCCTGCGCGCATGGGATCGTGGGCAGGGCGGATCTGCCGATCCCCGTGTGGCTGTTCAGCTGGAGCGCCGCGATCGTGCTGGTGGTCTCGTTCGTGGCGCTCTCGACGCTGTGGACACGACCCAAGCTGCAGAGCGAGGAGCGCAAGCGCCTGTTCGCAATGCCGGCGGTGGCAGCGTGGCTCGGGGGCGTCGTTGGTTTGGGGCTGTTCGGTCTCGTGCTCTACAGCGGCTTTGACGGAGCGCAGGTGTCGACGGTGAATTTCACTCCGACGTTCATCTATGTGATCTTTTGGGTCGGGGTTCCCGTTGCGAGCGTGTTGTTTGGTGACGTGTTCCGGGCGTTCAGCCCGTGGCGGTCGTGCGCGCGCACGATCCGTTGGGCCGGCCGGCGGATCGCGCCGAGCGCGTTCGCGCGGGCGCCGTTGCGCTACCCGGAGCGTCTGGGTGTGTGGCCCGCGGTGGCTGCTCTGATTGGGTTCGCGTGGCTCGAGCTTGTGTACATCATCCCCGACCGGGAACAGCCCTCGACGCTGGCCGTGCTGTCACTCGCGTACTTCTTGGCGATGCTCCTCGGGATGGCGCTGTTCGGTGTGGAGACCTGGGGCGAGCGGGGGGATGGGTTCGGCGTGTACTTCAACCTGCTCTCGCGCATGTCGGTGCTGTGTCAGGACGAGCGGGGGATCGTCTACCGGCGGCGGGCGCTGAGCGGGCTGGCTGATATGCCGATACGCGCTGGGACGGTGGCGCTCGTGTGCACCGTGATCGGGACCACGACGTTCGACGGGCTCAGCAATGGCGGGGTATGGCGCACCAGCGAGCCGAGCCTGCAGGGTCTGTTCGCCGATCTTGGCTTCAACCAGACGCCCGCGCTGGAGCTCGCCTACTCGCTGGGGCTCGTGCTGTGCGTTGCGCTTGTGGCGGGGATCTACCGCCTTGGAATCGTGGGGGTCCGCAGCGTGAGCCGTCGCTACGGGTCGGTCGATCTCAGCCACAGGTTCGTCCACACGCTTGTGCCGATCGGGTTCGCGTACGTCCTGGCCCACTATTTCTCGCTGCTCATCTGGCGGGGCCAGGCGATCGGGTATCTCGCGTCGGACCCGCTCGGCAACGGCGCGAACATCTTCGGAACGAGCTCGTATCAGATCGACTACGCGATCATCTCCTTTGCCGCAATCTGGTATGTGCAGGTGGCGGCCCTTGTCGCGGGCCACGTCGGAGGGCTCGCGCTCGCGCACGACCGTGCCCTCAGCATCTACCCCGACGGCCAGGAGGCGATCCGCTCGCAGTACTGGATGCTCGCTGTGATGGTGGCCTTCACGAGCTTTGGGCTGTGGCTGCTCTCGGCCGTGGGGACGTGAGCAAGCCGTGGGGACGTAGGCGGGCCTCCCGGCCAGCCGAGAGGCGGACGAGTAGCATCCAGCTCGTCGTGTCAGATCGGATGACCCCGAACGATCGCACTCCGACGCGAGGTGGGACACCCACCCGGGCGCTCCTCGCGCTCGCGGCGGTCGCGCTCGTGATCGCGGCGCTCGCCGCGGCTGACGCGAACGCGCTGTGTTTACTCCCGGCGCTCGTGCTTACCGCGCCGTTGCTGATGCGTCGCTATCCGGGGGAGCGGGCGCTCGCGGGTCTTGCCGGCGCTCGACGCGCACGCTGGCCGCGTCCGCGCGCGAGCGTGCCGCGCACGGGGCGTCTCTTGACGGTCGCTCCCCACGGGGGGCTGCTGATCGCTCGCGCATTGGCGGTTCGCCCACCGCCCGCGCTCGTCTCGGCGAGCTAGAGCACCGCGCCCATTGGATGCGGCGCCTCGCCGTGAGCGAGTGGCTGCGCATGGCCGGGGGGCTTGCGTCGCCGCTTTGCGCCGCCCGTGTCCCTTCGAGCTCTGAGGAGCGTTCATGTCACATCGTCTTGCCCTCGCTGTGCTCGGCGTCCTTGCGCTGGCGCCGGCGGGTAGCGCGGTTGCGAGCACGGCCACCCATACCGGTGCATCGGCCGAGAGTGAAAGTCCGATCAACGATCAGGGCAGCAGCTATCACTACCGCTCCTACATCACGTCCGTTACTCCGAACGTGCCGGGGTTGAGCCTCGAAGTGCTGGAGTTCGCCGACCGTCTCGTGTTGAGGAACCACACCGGCAGGACGGTGACCGTTTATGGCTACTCGGGCGAGCCCTACGCGCGTGTGCGGCCGGACGGCACCACCGAACAGAACGTGCACTCGCCGGCGGTGTATTTGAACACGAATTTCTACGCGAATGTCACGGTCCCGCCGTCGGCCAGCGCGAGCGCTCCCCCGAAGTGGGTTGTGGTCGATAAGACCGGGCAGTTCGAATGGCACGACCACCGTATCCACTACATGAGCCCGGCGATACCGGTGCAGGTGAAGGACACGGGCAGGCGCACGAAGATCTTCGACTGGAGCGTCCCGATCACGGTGGGAGCCCAGCAGGGAGGGATCGAGGGAGAACTGTTCTGGGTGCCGGAGAGCTCGAAGGCGCCGACCGCGGCGATCGTCGCGCTGATCGCGATCGTGGCGGGCGCGGTGGCGTTCGTGCTCTTCGTGCGACGGCGCCGCAAGGCACGCCCGCCCGGACAGGAGGCTTGGTGAGGTGCGAGCACGCCGTCTGTGCCTGCTTGTCGCTCTCCTCATTGGCACCGCGCTGGCACATACGACGAGCGCGCTCGCGCACGCGCAGCTGCTCGGAACCTCCCCGCAATCGGGCTCGACGGTGCCCAGGCAGCCCGCGGAGGTGATCTTCAAGTTCAACCAGGCTGTCGGCGGAACGCTCGGCGCGGTGCGCGTCTATGACGCGCAGGGCAACGAGGTTGACGATCTGGGTGTCTCGCACCCCAGGGGCAACGAGCGGTGGATGGGCGTCGGCTTGAAGCCGGGACTGCCTGACGGCACATACACGGCCACCTATCGGGTGATCTCGGCCGATACGCACATCGTCTATGGCGGCCTGGTGTTCAACATCGGCCACGCCGGAGCGCCACCCAGGTTCACCGTCGCTGGGCTGAACGGCAGGAACAAGAGCGGCAGGGTGACAGAGGTCGCGTTCGGGGTCGTGCGTGGCCTTGACTACCTCTCGCTCGCGCTGGGGCTCGGCGGCCTCGCGTTCCTGCTGTGCGCGTGGCTGCCCGCGCTCGCTGCCACAGCCGGCGCCGAGGACGGCTGGCAGCAGGGCTCGCTGGCCTTCGCGAGGCGCCTGGAGCTGCTGCTGGTGAGCGCGGTCGCGGTCGGAATCCTCGCGAGCGTGCTCGGCATCCTGCTGCAGGGCGCGAGCGCCGCCGGGGTCTCGCTGTGGGCGTCGCTGAACGGTACGATCGTGAGCGACACCCTGAACAGCCGCTTCGGCGAGGTATGGGGTCTGCGGGGGATCGTGTGGGTCGCGTTCGGCGCGCTGCTGGTCGCGGCGCGCCTGGAGAGGCGCACGGTGATCCCGGTGTTGCGCCCCGCCACGCCCGGTGCCGAGAGAACCACGGTCGGCCTCCGTCCCCCGCGCGCCCTGCTTGCCGTGCTCGGCATCGGCGCGGCCTTTCTCGCGATGACCCCGGCGCTGAGCGGCCACGCTAGCGTCCAGAGCCCCACTGGTGTGTTCTTCCCTGTCGACGTGATCCATGTGCTCGCCGCGAGCGTCTGGGTCGGCGGGATCGCTTGCCTGCTGTTCGCGCTGCCGGCCGCGACTCGGCGACTGGAGGGTCCGCAGCGCAGCCGCCTGCTCCTCGCCACGCTCGCGCGCTTCTCACCGCTAGCGCTGGCGTGCGTCGTTGCGATCGCCGCGACGGGAGTCGTGCAGGCGTACATCGACGTGCGCAGCCTCGACGGGCTGCTCCACACCACCTACGGAGCGCTCGTGATCGTGAAGGCGGTGCTGCTCGCGACGCTGATCGCCCTCGGGTGGGTCAACCGCGAGCGGGTGATACCCGCCCTGCGGCGGATCGCCGGCACCGAAGCCTTGCCCGGAGCGGCCGGGGTGGCGGCTCGTCGCACGATGCGCGGCGAGCTGGCGCTGATGCTCGTCGTGTTCGGCGTGACGGCCGCGCTCGTCAGCTACCCGCCCCCGATCGACGCGGCGAGCGGGCCGTTCTCGACCACCGCCACGCTCGGGCCCGCCCTGCTCGAGATGACCGTCGAACCGGCGCGGGTCGGGCTGAACACCGTTCACCTCTACCTGATCGACGCGAAGACGGGGACGCAGTTCGCGCAAACCAAGGAACTGACCGTCACCGCGAGACTCCCCTCCAAGGGGATCGGCCCACTCCTGCTGCACGTGAACCTCGCCGGCCCGGGCCACTACGTGCTGAACTCGGCGCAGCTCAGCCCGGGCGGCACCTGGGAGCTGCAGATCACCGACCGGGTCTCGGAATTCGACGCGTACGCAAAGACGGTCGCGGTCCCCATCCGATGAGCCAGGCCACCGCATGACCGAATCGGACATCGCGGCGCGTGTCGCCGGGATGCAGCCGGCCGTGAAGACCCTCAAACCCATCGACAGGAGGCGCACATGAAGCAAATCGCAGCAGCAGCAGCCGCGACGATCGGGGCGTTGCTACTCCCGGCCATCGTGCAGGCACACATCAGCCTGCATCCCAACACGATCCCGGCGGGAGCGTTCGCGACGCTCGACGTGCGAGTTCCGGGCGAGCAGGAAGGTGCATACGTCAAGCAGGTCGACGTGCTGTTCCCGCAGGGCTTCACGGGCGTCGACTACGAAAACGTCGCCGGCTGGAGCACGAGGATCATCGAAAGCAAGCTCGCGACGCCGATCAAAGCAGGCGGAGAAACGATCGACACAGAGGTCTCTCAGATCGTGTGGACGTGGACCGGCCCGCTGGGCAAGGTCGACAACGGCCAGTTCATCAACTTCCCACTGTCGTTGGCGATCCCCGACGACGCCACGGGGAAAGCACTTGAATTCAGGACAGTCCAGACCTACAGCAACGGCCAGGTCGTGCACTGGATCGAACCGGCGCTGACGGCCGAACATCCCTCGCCACGGATCAACGTCACAGCCAAGGGCGGCGCGATCGAGGACATCGCCGGTGACGAGGCCGGTCCGGCAGCGGGCCAGACCGCCGGGAGCCCATCGGCGCCGGCCTCGACACCGGCCGTCGTGAAGTCAACGAGCAGCAGCGGCGCGAGTAAAGGCCTCGGCATCGCTGCGCTCGTCCTCGGCGCGCTCGGCCTGCTCGCGGGCATCAGCGGACTGCTCGTCGCACGCCGAGCGCAGACGAAGGCATGACCGCGCAGCGGGCGATGGAAGGGCGCGGGCGAGCGTGGTAGCTTGTCAGCGGCTATGACCGTACTCGCCTGCGCCACGCACTGGTATGTCTCGGCGATGTTCGTCGTGCCCGTCGCAGCGGTCGGCGGCTGGAGCTGGTGGAGCACACGCCACGCATCGCGAGACGAGGAACACAAGGGTCCCACCGCCCACGCGCAGTAGAACTGCCCGAGCTCCCCGTTGGCGCATGCGGTTGCCGACGCTCCCGCCGCCGTGGACGCGGTGCTCGGCGCGGGCGGCGAGCTCGTGCAGCACGTCGACCCACCGCCCATGAGCAGCTTGCGAGGTCTCCCACGAGGAGATCGCCGCCGGGCCGCGCAGCAGCGGCTCACAACAGGTGCAGATCGCGCGGGCGATTAGGTACGCGCCCGGGGTGAGACCTCGATCATCTCCACCACCACCCGTTCGGCCCGCTCGCGCGGGAGCCCCATGTCGAGGCGCAGGAGCTTCCAAACGAGCAGGTCGGTTGCGATCACGATCGCGGTGAGGCGCCGATCGCGCCTGTCTCCTCGCAGGCCCTGTAAGAGCGGCGCGAAGGTCGTCTCCGCCCAGTAGCGGTGGTAGGCGCGCCCGGCCTCGGTCATCTGGTGGATGGTGGGGATTCGCTCCTCCTGGGAGAGCATCCGCAGGATCGCCTGCCCGTGCTCCTCGTAGCGGGCAAAGAGCACGGCGATCGCCTCGGGCACGTCGCTCGCGGGCGCGGCTGGGCGGTTCGCCATCTCGCCCTGGCCAAACCAGGCGTAGGCGGCGATGAACAGCTCCTCCTTGGAGCCGAAGCGGGCGTGCAGGGTCTGGGCGGTGACCTGGGCCTCGGCGGCGATCTCGCGCAGGCGAACCTCCTCGTAGGGACGCGTGGCGAAGTGCCGCCACGCCGCGGCGAGCAGGCGCTCGCCGGTCGCCGCGGCGGCCTCGGCGCGGGCGGCCATCCGATACGGGCGCTTCTGTGGCGAGCTTGACAAGTTCATTTGATATCGACTAAGATGAAATTCTAGTGCAGGTAATCGGAGCCATGATCCCGTCAGAAATTGAAGCCATGATCCCGCCAGACGAGGACGCGGCGCTCGCTCCTCCCCCCCGGAGCGCGCGGTCGCGGAGCCTGTGACGGGGACCTCTCCACATGGGCCGCGGGCATTGTGATGGCCCGCATCCTCGCCTACACCTCACCCGGGCGCAGCCACCTTTACCCGCTCACCCCGGTCCTCGACGAGCTTCACGGCCGCGGGCATCGGATCGTGCTGCGCACGCTCGCCTCGCAGGTGCCCCTGATGCGGGCGCGCGGTTTCGACGCGGGGCCGATCAGCGCACCGATCGAGGCGATCGAGCACGACGACTGGCGCGCGCGCAACCCGTTGCAGTCGGTGCGCCAGAACGCGCGGGTGTTCTGTGCACGTGCCGAGCACGATGCGCCGGACCTGACCCAGGCGATCGCCGATACGGACCCGGACGCGCTGCTGGTCGACATCAACAGCTGGGGCGGCCTGATGGCGGCCGAGGCGTGGGGCGGGCAGTGGGCGGTGTTCTGTCCCTATCCGCTCGTGCTGCGCTCGGACGACGCGCCGCCGTTCGGTCCGGGGTTCGCCCCCGCCCGCGGGCCGCTCGGCCGAGCACGGGACCGGCTGTTCCGCCCGCTCGTGCTGGGGCCGCTCGAAAGGCAGGTGCGTCCAGCGCTGAACGAGCTCCGCGCGCAGCTGGGTCTGGCGCCAGTTGCGGGCGTGGAGGAGTGGTTCGGTCGTCCACCGCTGCTGCTCTACATGACCGCGGAGCCGTTCGAGTACCCGCGGCGTGGATGGCCCGAGAACGTGGTCATGATCGGCCCGTGCGCGTGGGACCCACCGTCCGAGCCGCCGCGGTGGCTGGAGCAGGCAACGGGGCCGATCGTGCTTGTGGGCACCTCCACGGAGTTCCAGCGCGACGGCCGGCTCGTGCAGGTCGCCCTGGAGGCGCTCGCGGAGGAGCCCGTCACCGTCGTGGCAACCCTGCCGGCGGGCGACCCGGCCGACTTTCAGATTCCGGCCAACGCGCATGTCGAGCGCTTCATCTCCCATCGGCCCGTGCTCGAACGTGCGGCCTGCGCGGTCACCCACGGCGGCATGGGCTCAACGCAGAAGGCGCTCGCGCACGGGGTACCGGTGTGCGTGGTGCCTTTCGGACGCGACCAGCTCGAGGTCGCCCGGCGCGTGGAGATAGCGCAAGCGGGAACGCGACTCCCCGCCCGGCGCCTACGTCCCGACCGCCTCCGCGCCAAGATCGCAGAGGCGATGGCCTGTACCGAGGGTGCACGACGAATCGCTGCTGCGTTCGCCGCCACCGGCGGGCCTCGCGCCGCGGCGGACGCCTTCGAGGCGCGTCTACTGCACAACGGCTAACGGTCGGAGGGGGCCGACGGCCCCGTGGGGCACGCTGCCCAGCACGGGCGTAAGGGCGAGCCTGTGCGGGTCCCTGGGCAACTACCCTGTCTCCCGAGCATTGTGGGTTGAACTCCGCCGCGGTCTCCCCCAAGCCCGCGGCCCCTGGGCAACTACCCTGTCTCCCGAGCATTGTGGGTTGAACTCCGCTGCGGTCTCCCCCAAGCCCGCGGCCCCTGGGCAACTACCCTGTCTCCCGAGCATTGTGGGGGGTGTGGCCGAGGAGGTCGAGCTAGACGAACGTGAGGAGAGCGGTGGACGAGCAGCTGAGGGCATATCTGGAGGACCTGTATCACCGTGGCCGGGAGCACGACGCGGCGCAGGCGGATCGCCTGGAGCGTCTGCGCAACGTGGAGCCCGATACGGCCCAGCTGCTGGCGTTGTTGGTGCGGGCGCTCGGAGCGAGGCGGGTACTGGAGCTCGGCACATCCAACGGCTACTCGACCCTGTGGCTCGCCGACGCGGCGCGAGGCGTTGGTGGTCGGGTGCTGAGTGTGGACGTGGACGGCGCACGCACGGCGCAGGCCGCGGAGCATCTCGCGCACACGGGGCTGGAGGAGTACGTGGAGCTGCGAACGGAGGACGCGGCGCTCACCCTCGCGCGCGCGGGCGAGGGCTCCCGCGACATGATCTTCCTCGACGCCGAACGCCCTGCCTACCCGGGATACTGGCCCGACCTGATCCGTGTGCTGAGGCCCGGCGGCCTGCTCGCGGTCGACAACGTGCTCTCCCACGCAAATGAAGTGCAGGCGTTCCGCGGGCTGGTCGGCGAGGAGCCCAGGGTGATGGAGGCGCTCGTGCCCACCGGGGCGGGTGTGCTGCTGGTCACCACCGGGTGGTGATGATGTGGGACGCTACACCCTACGGATCGGTTCGGTAGACCGACGGTGGGAGAAACCAGCATGAGCCGTCAACCAGGAGCATCACAAGCATGAGCGGCGCGGAGCTGGGGCTGGCGCTGTCGGTCTTCCTCGCCTGTGCGGTGGAGGCGGTGGAGGCGCTGACGATCGTGCTCGCGGTGGGTGCCACGCGCAGCTGGTCCTCGGCGCTGAGCGGCGTGGGCGCGGCGACGCTCGCGCTCGCGGCGATCGTGGCGGCGCTCGGCCCGGCGCTCACCGCCCTGCCGATCGACGTGCTGAGGGTGGTGGTGGGCGGATTGCTGCTGATCTTCGGGCTGCAGTGGCTGCGCAAGGCGATCCTGCGGGCGGCGGGCCTGAAGGACAAGCACGACGAGCTGGAGACGTTCCAGGAGGAGACCGAGGCGGCACGCGCCGCGGGCGCCAGGCGGGCGGGCTTCGACGGGTACGCGTTCACGATCTCCTTCAAGGGGGTGCTGCTGGAGGGCCTGGAGGTCGCGTTCATCGTGCTCACGTTCGGCGCCAACCAGAACCGCATCCCTTTGGCCGCCGCCGCGGCGGCGGCCGCGGTGCTGGTGGTGATCGCCGCGGGGATCGCGGCCCGAGCGCCCCTGGCGAGGGTGCCGGAGAACACGATGAAGTTCGCGGTGGGCGTGATGCTCAGCTCGTTCGGGATGTTCTGGGGCGCGGAGGGCGCCGGCGCGAGTTGGCCGGGGGGGGACGCGGCGCTGCTAGCGATAATCCCCGCCGTCCTGCTGGCGGCGATGGCGATGGTGTGGGCTCTGCGCCGCTCACCGCGTCCGGTCACCCCCGATCAGGCGGTGCCGGCCGAAGCCCCCGACCAGGCCACGGTGAGCGCGTGACACGCCTAGCCGTTGCTGCTCCCAGGCCGCGCGAAGCGGCCCACCCGACCAGGCGATGGTGAGCGCATGACACGCCTCCGGGGGCTCTGCGTCGAAGTGTGGGAGTTCATCGTGGGCGATGACTGGCGGACCGCCCTCGGGGTGGTGCTGGCCCTGGCGCTCACGGCGCTGCTCGCGGAGGCCACCATCTCGGCCTGGTGGGTGATGCCGCTCGCGGTGCTCGGGCTGCTGGCGCTCTCGCTGCGCCGGGCGGCGCGCGGTACCTCCCGCGGGGGATGAGCTCAATTCATCGCGCGAACCCAACCCCGACCTTCACCCTGCGCTGCACGAGTCTCAGCCGCCCAGCGGCGATGGGAGTATGCGGTCTCCCCCCGCACCTGCGGGATGCGACCGCGCGTTGGAGGCGGCCCAGCATCTTCCCGGGTGATGAGAGTATACTAGAGTCTAGAATCTCGAATTGCCCCAGGAGGAGCCGATGCCGAGCTGGTTGTCTCGCCGCTGGACAATATGGAGCAGCCCGCAGGGACAGGTACCGGGCAAGTATCCCTTCGATCGGGTCACCATTCGCATCTTTCGCGCAGGGCTCTGGCTTGCGCCGTCCTGGTGGTTGATCGACACACGGAAGGGCTGTGAGGCGAGAACGACGGAGCGGGACCAGAATGAGACAGCCCTCTATGTGTTGTGCTGGCTTGTCGTCCTGGTCCTCTTCTGGTTGATTTCGCCCAGCGACGACACGGCCGCCACGATCCTCGGCTGCTTCGCTTTGCTTCGCTTGTTCGAGATCGCTCTCT
>Ga0210408_10003306_pt1 | contig 14994 bp, 9 predicted proteins | sample IncBWH4MmetaG_FD_155471 | JGI IMG/M metagenome (GOLD analysis project Ga0210408, IMG submission 155471) | Forest soil microbial communities from Barre Woods Harvard Forest LTER site, Petersham, Massachusetts, United States - Inc-BW-H-4-M | ecosystem: Environmental > Terrestrial > Soil >...
TTGGCGCCCTCGAGGGTAAGCAAGCCGGCCGGCGGCAGGGCGCTTTCGCGCGGGTCGTGCAGGTGAACGCAAACCAGGTCGTGGCGGGCGTTGGTGAGGCCAAGCTCCTGGAGAGTATCCCGACCGGCCTTGTGCTGGACGGCCGCCGCGCCAAAGCTATGGAGGAAGTCCGTCAGCAGGAAAACAATCGAGCGGCGGTGCAAGACGTGATTGAGGAAGGCGAGGGCGGCGGGGATGTTGGTCCCGCGATGCTTCGGCTGGCAGAAGAGCATTTCGCGAATGAGCCGGAGGATATGGCGCCGGCCCTTGCGCGGAGGCAGGAACAGCTCGATGCCATCGCTAAAGAGCAACAAAGCCACTTTGTCGCTGCTGCGGGTGGCGGAGATGGCCAGCGTGGCGGCAATTTCAGCCGCAAACTCGCGTTTGGAACGGAGCAGCGAGCCGAATGCTGATGAGGCCGAAATATCCATGGCGAGCACCATGGCTAGTTCACGCTCCTCACGGTAGCGCTTCACGAAGGGCCGCCCCATGCGGTAGGTGACGTTCCAGTCGATGTCGCGCACTTCGTCACCGGGGATGTACTCGCGCAACTCCTCGAAATCCATGCCGCGCCCTTTGAAGTGGCTCAGGTAAGCGCCGACCATCATGTCGTTAACCACGCGGTTGGTGCGCACCTCGATGCGGCGAACGGATTCGAGCAATTCAGTAATAGTCATGGCGGCAAGAGTCCAAAGTCCAAAGTCCAAAGTCCAAAGTCCAAACCGATTCTTGTGACAAGTGACAGGTAATGGGTGACGCCGCTTCCAACTCCACTATAACTTGACCGGTAGCGGCGACGTCGTAGGTCAACGGCTGCAGACTTTGGACTCTGGACTTTGGACTTTGGACTGTTCTCACGGCACCGGCACGGCGTTAAAGATCTTCTTGATGATGTCGTCCGTAGTGACGGCTTGCGCCTCGGCTTCGTAGCTGAGGATGATGCGATGGCGCAGCACGTCGGGACCGATGCTTTTGACGTCTTCGGGGGTGACATAGGAGCGGCCTTGAAGCAAGGCCCAGGCCTTGGCCGCCACTGTCAGGTAGATAGTCGCGCGCGGGGAGGCGCCGAATTGGATGAAGTTTTTCAGGTCGAGCTTGTATTGGCCGGGTTTGCGGGTGGCGAAGACCAGGTGCACGACATAATTCCGAACTTTTTCATCGACGTGAATCTGGTCCACCAGTTTGCGGGTGTGGAGGATTTCGTCGAGGCCGACGACGGGTTGGACGTGGATTTCTGGAGCGGTGAAGGCCATGCGGTCGAGGATCTTCCGCTCCTCGTCGAATGAAGGATAATCCAGCAGCACTTTGAACATGAAGCGGTCCACCTGGGCTTCAGGCAGCGGGTAGGTGCCTTCCTGGTCGATGGGGTTTTCGGTGGCCAGCACCAGAAAAGGCGAAGGCAATGGCATGGTTTCACCGCCCAGCGTGACCTGGCGCTCCTGCATCGTCTCCAGCAAGGCCGACTGGACCTTGGCCGGGGCGCGGTTGATTTCGTCGGCCAAGACAAAGTTGGCGAACACAGGGCCTTTAGTGGCGCGGTAAGTTCCGTCCTGGGGACTGTAGATGAGGGTGCCGACGATATCGGCGGGAAGCAGGTCGGGCGTAAACTGAATGCGATGAAAGGAGGCCTGAATTGCTGCAGCGAGGGTGCGGACAGAAAGGGTTTTGGCCAGACCAGGCACGCCTTCGAGCAAGACGTGGCCGTTGGCCAGCAAACCGACCAGCAGCCGGTCAACCAACTGTTGTTGGCCGACAATGACCTGGCCGATTTCTGTGCGGAGCTTGCCAATCCACGCGGCGGCTGCTTGCACCTGTTCATTTAGCGGTGTGCTCATGTGCGGGCCAATCTAGCAGGGATGAGCGGAGACACAAGTGATCTGAGGGGGAGGAGGTGAAAAGTGATGCGTGATGCGTGAAACGTGAAACGTGAAACGTGAAATGTGAAAACTTTTCCCGCACGATGCGCGCTCCTTCAATTGATGCTACTATGGATGAATTTACCGAGAGGAAAGCATTCTATGAAACGCATGAAAGCGGCACAGGTCAGCAAACCAAACGGCGACTGGGAACTCGTTGAGCGCGACATTCCGGAACCGGACCCCGGACAAGTTCGCATCAAAGTGGAGGCGTGCGGCATTTGCCACAGCGATATGCTGGTGAAGAAAGGGCTATGGCCAGGCTTGCAGTATCCGCGAATTCCGGGACACGAGATAGCCGGGCGCATCGACGCTCTTGGGGGAAAGGTGAGTCAGTGGAAGGCCGGGCAGCGCGTCGGGGTAGGCTGGCACGGGGGACATTGTTTTGTCTGCGAACCGTGCCGGCGCGGCGATTTCATCCTGTGCCGTTCAGGAAAGATCACCGGCATCAGCCATGATGGCGGTTACACCGAGTATATGATTTCGCCCGCTGAAGCAGTGGCGGCCATGCCCGAGGAGCTACCCGTCGATGAGGCCGCGCCGTTGATGTGCGCTGGCATTACAGTGTTCAACTCGCTCCGGCACTCTGGCGCTCGCGGCGGCGACCTGGTAGCGGTCCAGGGCGTTGGCGGTTTGGGACACCTGGGGATTCAATATGCGAACCGAATGGGCCTTGTGACGGTGGCGCTTGGCCGCGGGAAAGACAAGGAGCCGTTGGCGATGAAGCTCGGGGCAAAGCATTACATTGACTCGGCCACGGGAAGTCCGGCGGAAGCACTGCAAAAGCTGGGCGGCGCGCGTGTGATCCTGGCCACCGCACCGGACGCCAAATCCATCTCGGGGTTGGTGGGCGGTTTGGCGCCCAACGGAAAACTATTGGTGGTCGCGGCGCCGACGGAACCGTTGACGGTCAGTGTCTTTGAGCTGCTTGGTGATCGGCGCGGGATTCAAGGCTGGCCGAGCGGTACGGCGATGGACTCCGAGGACACGTTGAAGTTCAGTGCGTTGTCCGGCGTGAGGCCGATGATTGAGAAGTTCCCCCTGGCGAAGGTGGCGGAAGCCTACGACCGCATGGGCTCAGGAAAAGTTCGATTTCGAGCAGTGCTGACGATGTAGGCGGAGAGGTCGACGAGAGCTTGCCCGGGCGGTGGCCGAAATGCCACGATGCCCAGCAATGGACATTTTGATTTCTGAGGATTTGCAGGGGCCGGCTATCGAACGACTGGCGCAGAGGTACCAAATTGTTCGTGACGGCGGGTTGTGGAAGGAGCCGCAGCGATTGCTTTCGACCATCGGCAAAGCCCGGGCGCTCATGGTGCGAAACCAGACGCAGGTGACAGCGGAGTTGTTGCGCGCGGCGCCTGAGTTGCTGGGCGTTGGCCGATTGGGTGTGGGCTTAGACAACATTGATGTGGCAACAGCGACCAGCCTGGGCGTGGTGGTCGTGGCGCCATTCAACGCCAATGCGACCAGCGTGGCGGAGTTGACGTTGGGTCTGATTTTGGCGCTGGCTCGCAAAATCCCGCAGGCGGATCGCTCGACCAAGGAGGGAGCCTGGGACCGGAAAGGATGCACGGGCATTGAGTTGGCAGGCAAGACACTGGCGATTTGCGGGTTGGGGCGCATCGGCGGCTTGGTGGCCAGTCGAGCGCGGGCGTTTGGCATGAAGTTGGTGGCCTTCGATCTTTTTGTGAAACCCGATTCTCCCGCTTTGCGGGAAAGCGGCGCCCTCCTGCGCGGCAGTCTCGAGGAGGCGCTCTCCGGCGCGGATTTCGTGAGCGTGCACTTACCATTGACGTCCGAAACTCAGCATGTGTTTAGCAGGAAGATGTTCGCGGCGACCAAGCCCGGCGCCTATTTTGTCAACACCTCGCGCGGCGGAGTGGTGGATGAAACGGCGTTGCTCGAGGCGCTGCAAACGGGCCAGTTGGCGGGCGCCGGCCTGGATGTTCGGGAGACCGAGCCGCCCGTGAAAAAGGGCGTTTTGGAGTCGCTGCCGAATGTCCTCCTGATGCCGCACATCGGCGCCTTCACGGCGGAGGCGCAGGAACGGACGTTCGAGGCGGTGGCTGGAGATATGGACCGATTGTTGTCCGGCCAACCGGTGGTCAATTTTGTGAACATGGACAGGCCTAAGAGGTGACCGGCTTCGAGTCGTGGAGTGATGAAAACGTTTGTCATGTGTCACCCTGAAAGAATCGGACGAGGCGCTCGCTCACGATTCACCGTTCAACGAGTCTTCGTGAGGGCGCCGGGCTTACTCCAGCGCAGGCTTGCCGACTTTAACTGGCTCGAGCTGCCCCCGATGCGCACGATAAACTCACCCGGCTCCCAATCATAGACCAAATCACGGTTGTAGAATTTCAAGTCCTCGGTCGTAATCTTGAACGCAACCTCCTTGCTCTCGCCCGGTTTCAAGGTGACTTTCTGAAAGCCGCGCAGGTCCTCCACACTGCGCGTCACGCTGGCTACCGGCTCGCTGATATACAACTGCACGGTTTCTTCTCCCGCATATTGGCCGGTATTGGACACCTTGACGGCAGCTACCAAGGCCTGGCCGCCATCAAGGGAGGTCTTGCTAAGCCGAACTGAGCTGTAGGAGAACGTTGTGTAACTCAATCCGTAGCCAAATGGATAGAGTGGTTCGTTGGGGACGCCGAGATAGCGCGAAAGGTACTTGGCACGCGGGTCGCCCGTGTAAGGCCGTCCCGTATTCTTGTGATTATAGTAGAGGGGAATTTGGCCAACGCTTCGGGGAAAGGTCGCCGTTAAATGTCCTGAGGGATTGTAGTCGCCGAACAACACTGCGGCGACTGCGTTACCGGTTTCGGTGCCGCCAAACCAGGTTTCGAGGATGGCGCTACAATGCGCATCCTCCCAGGTCAAGGTTAGCGGCCGGCCATTGAGCAGGACGAGCACGAGCGGTTTGCCGGTGCCGGCCAGCGCCTTGAGCAATTCCTTCTGGCCCTCGGGAATTCCAATATCACTGCGGCTGGCGGCTTCGCCGCTCATCCCGAAGGACTCCCCGAGAACCGCGATGACGGTATCGGCCTTATTGGCTGCGGCGACGGCCTCATCGAGCAACTCCTGCGGCGAGCGTTTATCGAGGGCAATGTCTCCTCCAGCCGCGTTCAGTGCCAGCAACAGCGCAGGATCGTCCACTAGATTCGCGCCTTTCGCCTGCAAAACCGACAGGGCGGGTGCGGCTTGCTTGATTCCCTCGGCGATGCTCACCGATTTCTTCCAATCCCCGGCGGCGCTCCACGAGCCGAGGAGATTCCGCTGGTCGGCGGCCAAAGGGCCGACCAGGGCGATGGTGCCGGATTTTCTCAAAGGCAGCGTTTGGCCGGAGTTCTTCAATAGCACAAAGGAACGCTCAGCGATCTCACGCGCGGCTTGCCGATTTTCAGGGGTGAGGATTTCCTTTTCGGCCCGGTCGGCGTTGCAGCCGCGATAAGGGTCCGCAAACAAGCCGAGTTTGAATTTGGCCACCAGAATCCTTTTGCAAGCCTGGTTAATCATCGCCTCGGTGACAGTTCGCTGCGCGACCAGTTGTTTCAGATATTTGCGAAAGCCCTCTCCCACCATGTCCATGTCGATGCCGGCTCTCAGGGCGCGGGCGACATTTTGCTTCAAGTCGCCCGTCCCGTGCTGGGTCATTTCGTTGATGGCCGTGTAGTCTGTTACGACAAATCCTTGGAAGCCCCATTGTTTTCTCAGCAACTCGCTCATCAGCCAATGGTTCCCGGTTGCCGGTTCGCCGTCGACTTCGTTGAAAGAACTCATGACGCTGCCGACTCCGGCGTCCACGGCGGCTTTGTACGGGGGCAGGTAATATTCGTACATCCTGATTCGGCTCATATCCACCGTGTTGTAGTCTCGCCCGCCTTCGGCGGCGCCGTACAAAGCAAAGTGCTTGACGCACGCCATGACCACATTGTTGCGGCGCAAATCGTCTCCCTGATAACCCCGGACCATCGCGCGGGCAATCTGTGCGCCCAGGTACGGATCTTCTCCCGCGCCTTCAGCAATCCGTCCCCATCGCGGGTCCCGGGCGATGTCCACCATGGGGGAAAACGTCCAGTTCAAACCGTCGGCGGTGGCTTCAGTAGCGGCGATGCGCGCGCTCTTCTCGATCAAGTCGAGATTCCAGGTGCAGGCCAAGGCCAGCGGAATCGGAAAGATGGTCTTGTGGCCGTGAATGACATCATAGCCCAACAGGAGCGGGATGCGCAGCCGGGACTGATTTACGGCCAGTTCCTGCAGCTTTCTAACTGGGCCGGGCGTGTAGGTGTTGAAGACTCCGCCCACTAATCCCCTGCGAATACTCGCTTCGACGTCCTTGTTTACAATCGGCCCCGTCACATCAAAACCTACGGAGAGCAGGTTCAACTGACCGATGCGTTCATCGAGGGTCATCTTATCGAGCAGGGCGCCGACGAACGCCTCCATTTTCGAATTACTTGAAGGCGTTTGAGCATGAAGGCAGGTTGCGAGCAGCAGGCCGAGCAACCCAACGGTATTTTTGTGTTTCATATCGTGCTATGCGTGACAACAAGAAATCCACCGCGCAAGGGCAGGCAGCCTGCCGGAACCTGCAGGCCGCGCCACCCGACTCGGCGCAACACTCAACGACGCTCTTCTGTATAAGGCTTAACCGGGGCTCCTGGAAAGTGCTATCATGGCGCGACCCTGCACATAGGTGTAGCGGTTAGCACGGGGTAAGAACCGCAAGACGGTGAGAATACGTGAACGTGTAAAACCACTCAGGGCATCTCACGCCTTCACTTGACGGGAGACCGAGTCGGATTAGGCTTGTCATCGCATGAACCAGGATGAAAGCCGAATTGCCGTAATGGGCGCGATGTCACCACGCCGTTCCTGTACCTGCAAGAAAAAGCTTGTGGCTTCAGGCGTTATCTCCGGCCCACGAGCAATGCATTTCAGGACTTGGCTGGTTACGGCTGTGCTGATCTCGATGTCAGTGATAGCGTGGGCGGCACCAGCGAGGCCGGTGCCGGAGAAATATGTCGAAGGGGATGCTATTGTGACCTTCAAGGCATCGGTCAGCCTGGACGCAGCGCGACGGGCACTAGGCGCGCGCTCGCTGGAGCTGACCAAACATTTCGGTTTTTTGTCGGCGAAGCGAGGCCGTCATTGCGGACTGGTGCGAGCAGCACAGCGGACGACCGCCGACCTGATTGCGGAGTTATCCCGCGACCCCGCAGTGGAGGCAGCCGAACCCAACTATTTGAGGTGGGTCTCGGTTCGTTTGCCCAATGATCCCCTTTTCCCGCAGTTGTGGGCTCTGCAGAACAAGGGTCAAGCGGTCAACGGCGCGGCGGGCACCTCCGGAGATGACCTCAAATTTGTACCGGCGTGGGGCTTGGCTCGCCCGACGTCCAATCAGGTTGTGGTAGCGGTGGTGGACAGCGGGGTGGACTATACGCACCCGGATTTGACGGCGAGCATGTGGACCAACCCGGGAGAAATACCAAACAACGGGATCGACGACGATGGCAATGGGTATGTGGACGATTTCTTCGGGTATGATTTCGCGGATGGCGTTTCCGATCCCCAAGACTCCGGTTTTCACGGGACCCACGTCTCCGGAACGATTGCAGCTACAGGCAACAACCTCATAGGTGTGATTGGGGTGGACTACCAGGCGCGGATTATGGCGCTCAAAGTCTCCAACGACGGCAGTTCCATCGCTTCTGCGGCCGAAATCGAGGCGATCCAGTACGCCACGATGATGAAGGAACGGGGCATCAACGTTGTAGCCATCAACGCGTCCTTCTCGGGCGGGGGTTCCAACAGCACCGAGGTAGCGGCTATTCAAGCGGCCGGCAACGCCGGGATTATTTTTTGCGCCGCGGCCGGGAACAGCAGCGTCAACCACGATACCACTCCGGTTTACCCTAGCTCGTACCGCCTGGCGAACATGATCGTCGTTGCGGCCACCGATCAGAACGACGGACTCGCCAGCTTTTCAGACTACGGCGCCGGCACGGTGGACGTGGGCGCGCCCGGGGTGAACATCCTTTCCACCGAGCCCACGAGCTTCGCGTCGCCCATCAGCACCGTGCAACAAGGTTCCTCAGTCTTCCCGGCAAGTCCGATGCTGTTTTCCGGTTCCACGACCGGTCTAACGAGCGCGATTTACGATTGCGGGTTCGGTTTTCCCACTAATTTTCCAGCGAGCGTCAGCAACAACATCGCGCTGATCAGCCGCGGCACGCTTACGTTTGCGGCCAAGGTGGCCAATGCGATGGCGGCGGGTGCGCGGGCGGCGGTCATTTACAACAACACGACGGGCAGCTTCGCGGGCACGCTGCAATTCCCCAGCAATTGGATTCCAGCCGTGTCGATCGACCAGACGAACGGCCAGGCAATCCAGGCCACGCTCCCGACCACGGTCACGGTGGTCAGCTATTATGATCCCTCGACAATTTACCAGTTTCTGGATGGCACTTCGATGGCGACGCCCCACGTTGCCGGAGCGGTGGCCTTCGCCGCGATGAATATCCCCAGCGAAACGGTAGCCCAACGGATTCAACGGCTGCTTGCGAACGTGGATGCCGTGCCCGGCCTCAACGGAGTCGTGCGCACCGGCGGCCGTCTCAATCTCCAGCGAACGGTAGATACGGACGGCAATGGGCTGCCGGATTGGTGGGAACAGATTTATTTCGGCCACCTGACCGGGACCGATCCCAATGCCGACCCGGACCATGACGGTGCCAGTAATCTGGCCGAGTGGCTGGCGGGCACCAACCCGACAAACGCAACTTCGTGTTTGCGGCTGGCCCTCCCCAGGATGGCAGCAACCAACGGGTTTGTGGTCCAGTGGCCGAGCGTTGCCGGGAAGTTTTATCGCCTCCAGCGGGCGACCAACCTGCTCGCCGGTTTCAATACCCTGGTGCAAACCAACATTGCCGCCACGGCGCCAACCAACACGGCAGTGGACCCGGCCACTTCCCCTTCAAACGCGCGATTCTACCGGATAGAGCTTGAACAATAGTCAGGCATTCGCCGCAACCCTTGGGCTAGGCGCCAGCTAGCTAGTCTCCGGCGGCAACAGTCCACATGCCCTTTGGGTTGGCCAAGGTCCCGGTGCCGACCGTTTGCTCGATTCTGATGGCCTCGACGTGGTTGTCATGGAAGAGGTAGTTGAAACGGTGGCTATGGATTCCGTATTCGTTATTGCCAAAATTCTTGGCGTCGGGCCCGGGATCGACCTGGTAAAGGTCACCGGCTCCCTGGGGGCCGAGGCAGATGCACGGCCAGATATTGCCGACGACATTCTGAATGTTGGGCTCTTCCACCAGGAGGATCGTGCCGGCGGGATCCTTCACCACGGTGGTCTTATAGCCTTTGGCGTCCCAATCCGGGAGGCCAGTGGAGGGCAACCCACCATCCTGCCAATAAATGCCGACGCCGTGGCGTCCAAATTGAGACAGCTCAGGCAGCGGATAGGTTTGGCCGGCCGTGGAGACTTGATAGTCTGAGCTCCAGGCAGAACCGACACTGTTCATCGCGTAAGTCCGGCGCAGACCAAAGTTAACCCAGCCCCATTGCGGGTCGGTAGGCGAAGTGGGGATGCGATCGGCCGGGCATTTTTCGATTTTTGGGGAGAGGAGTGTGGGGGTGAGGCCGGTGATCAGATCCCGGTCGGACGCGTTAGCACCGATGTAGCGGTAAATCCAACTGTCCCAGGCCAGTTGGCCGCTGGCGGTGCCATACCCAGCCGGCGGGTACCGGTCTTCGTGGTCGGTGGCAAAGAGATTAAAGCCGATTCCAAGCTGACGCATTTGGGAGGTGCATTGGATTCGCCAGGCTTTGTTCCTGGCGGCGCTCAGGGCCGGGAGCAGCATGGCGGCCAGGATGGCGATGATCGCGATAACAACCAACAGTTCGATTAGGGTGAATCCCGGCGCGAACGCAGTCACGCCAGGTTCTTTTGAATTTTTCGATTGGAATGACGAGCGCATGGCGAGCGGTGCGAGTGGGTTCAACGTTTCACCAGGACAACCAGTTGACCTTGGATGGCGTATTTCTTTCCGGCCGGCGGCGGCGGCGCTTGCAAACTCGACTTGGCCGCGAATTCTTCGAAACTTCTGGGCACGCTCCGCGTGGTGACGACGTATCGTCGCAACTGCAGGGACAACTCGTTCAATGTGGCGTCAATATTGCCGGTGTCAGGCACGACGACGGCGGACGGAGCGTTGGTGGGCAGGCCTGGCCCTCGGGGTGAAGGCGGCGCGACGGTAGAGGAAGCTGATGGGTCCTGGACGGGGGCGTCAGCAGCGGGAGACGGGGCAGGCTTTTTGCAGCCCAATGTCAGCAAAGCCGTTATTACGGCTGATAGGACTAACCGGCTCATATCCCCATCTACTTGCCGACTCGCGCGTGGTCAAGCCCGAGACGGGCTTATTCTTGTCAACAGTTTTAACGACGGCCGGGCGGCAGGCAGAAGGGGGTTAACGTTACCGTGAGAGCGGCGATGCGAGATTCTTGAGCCATCGCCGGGCGCAAAAAACCTGACATTGAACGGCTAAAGGGATATACGTTGCTGCGCTGATGCGATAAAACGCACGTCTCTAAAATGAATCTCGAAAAAATCCGACATGTCGCATTGGACATGGATGGGACGATTTATAAGGGGACAAAGATGTTCGAAACGACAGCACCATTCCTCGAACTGTTGCGGGAATCAGGCATTGGCTACACGTTTCTGACTAACAACCCTTCGAAGGGGACCGGTGATTACCTGGCGCACCTTCGGCGGATGGGAATCGAGGCAAGTGCGGAGCAGCTTTACACCTCGGTCCAGGCCACCATCGAGTTTCTACACGAGAGATTTCCGGAAATCCGGCGGCTGTTTGTTCTGGGGACGCGCAGCATGTGCGACGAGCTGACGCGAGCGGGCTTTGAGTTGCTGCCCGACAGCCCGCGCGCAGAGCCAGATGCGGTGGTGGTTGGTTTTGATCTGACACTCACTTACGAGCGGTTGTGCCGCGCCGCGTGGTGGATCACCAGGGGCAAGCGGTATTTCGCCACGAATCCCGACCGAGTGTGCCCGACGGACCAACCGACGGTGCTGGTGGATTGCGGGGCCATCTGCGCCGCGCTTGAGAGCGCCACCGGCAAAGCGCCTGCCGCGGTGCTCGGCAAACCCGACCCGGCCATGCTCCGCGGGATCCTGCACAAACATGGGTTGCGCGCCGAAGAGCTGGCGATGGTGGGCGACCGATTGTACACGGATGTCGCGATGGCGCACCGGACCGGGGCATTCGGAGTGCTCGTGCTGACGGGGGAGACGACGGCCGAACAGGTGGCCGGACACTCTCCGGCGCCGGATTTAATTGTGCCGACGCTTTCGGAGTTCGGCCGGCACCTGCGCGCCGCGCATCTGCGGACTACCTGATGAACGTGGAGCGGGAGAGCGTGGGGCCAGGAGGAGGCCAGGCTCCAGGCGCTGACGCGCCACGTTCCGACCCCGGCCTGCTCGCGTGGTTCAAGCCCGCGCCGCATCGGCCCCGGCTGCCTGCGGGCGAAGTTGACCAGCGCTATCCCCGTTACCGTTGGCGGATTTTCGAGTCGGCCTTTGTCGCTTACGCCACGTTTTACCTGGTGCGCAACAACTTCGCGCCGGTCTCGAAAGAGATCGGCGCGGCCCTGCACTACGACAAGACGATGATCGGCAACCTGCTGGCCGGCACGGCCATCGCGTATGGGTCGGGAAAGCTCGTCATGGGGTACCTGGCGGACCGGAGCGACTCGCGCAAATACATTGCCGTCGGCATGCTGTTGACGGCGTGCTTGAACTTTCTCTTTGGCGCGACGGCCAATTACGAGGGACATCTGCTGCTCTGGACCCTGAACGGGTTTGTGCAAGGGATGGGCTACGGGCCTTGCACCCGCGGGCTGGCCCATTGGTACAGCGTGAAGGAGCGCGGGACGATCTTCGGGGTGTGGAATACCTCGCACTGTATCGGGGGAGGCATCGCGGGCTACCTGGCAGCCGCCTGCGCCCAGCATTGGGGTTGGCAGTCGGCGTTCTATGTACCGGGAGCGATCGCAGCGGTGTGCGCCATTTACCTGTTCTGGCGCGTGCGCGACACGCCACAATCGGAGGGGCTGCCACCGATCGAGGAATACAAGAATGATTGGCCGCCGGGAGAAGGGGAAAGGCACGAGCGGGAGCTGAGTTTCCGCGAAACCTTTTTGCATTACATCCTGCCCAACAAGATGCTCTGGGTGCTGGCCTGCGCGAACATCTTTGTCTATATCGCCCGCTATGCGATGGTGGATTGGGGGCCGACGTATCTCAAAGAAGTCAAAGGCGCTTCGCTGGTCGGGGGCGGGTTCAGCACGCTGGTGATCGAGTTCGCCGGCGCCGTGGGGATGATCGTGATGGGCCGGGTTTCAGATAAGATGGGTGGACGACGCGCCCGATTGAGCGCGATCGCAATGATGCCCTTGCCATTGGCATTCCTGGGGTTGATTTGGGCACCGGCCAATTTGTGGTGGCTGAACCTCGTGCTCTTTGGCGTGATCGGTTTTTTTGTCTATACGCCGGTGACATTTTCCGGCGTCGTCGCGCTGGACCTGACGTCAAAAAAGGCGCAGGCGACCGCTGCGGGTTTTGTCGGTTTTTTCGGTTATGTGGGCGGCCGGGTCATTCAAGGGATCGGCCTGGGTTGGGTCGCACAACATTACGGCTGGAACGCAGGGCTTTATGCGATTATTGGCTGCATTCTCATGGGGATCGTTCTACTCGCGTTTCTGTGGAACGTCCGACCGCGGGGGTGAGAACGGGGAAGGTTGAAAGTTGAAAGTTGAAAGTTGAAAGTTGCGGCTCAACGAGAAGGTCTTGGATCCGCCGCCGTTCAGTAAATTAGGACACTACCATTTTTTGCATCGGCTTGACTCTCGGGCGCGGCTTGTCTAGGGTAGCCAGCTCGCTGGATGGCGGAAGCGCGGCATCCCATCGTCATTGGACATTTCCAGCGATTAACGGAAAGGTTTCTTTGTGAATGTAACGGTAGAAAATTTGGCCCCCTGCAAAAAGCTCGTCCGGATCGAAGTCGAAGCGCAAAAAGTCGATGAGACGTTCGATACAGTGACCAAATCATTTCAACGCCAGGCGGCGTTTCCGGGGTTCCGTCCGGGCAAGGCGCCACGCGAGATGGTGGTGCGCAAATACAGCAAGGACATCGAGGACGAAGTCAAAAGCAAGCTGCTGTCAGACTCATATAAGAAGGCGGTCGAAGAGCAGAAGCTCGACGTGCTGGGCCAGCCGGATATCGAGGAGATCCAATTCACCCGCGGCCAGCCGTTTCAGTTCGCAGCGACGGTGGAGACCGCACCGGAATTCCAGTTGCCCGAGTACAAAGCGATTCCGATCAAACGGGAAGCGCGGACGGTGACCGAGGAGGACATCGAACGGGCCATCGAAGCACTGCGCCAGCCCCGGGCGACTTTTAAAACAGCGGAGCGTCCCGCCCAGACGGGCGACATTGTAGTGGTGAACTATGCCAGCAAGGTGGAAGAGAAGCCGCTCCTGGAAATCGCTCCCAACGCCAAAAGTCTGGCCGAGCAGAAGAATTTCTGGGTGGAGATAGGCGGCCAAGCCTTCATACCGGGTTTTGCCGAGCAATTGCTCGGCGCCAAGGCGGGCGAGAAGCGCACGGTGACGGTGGATTTTCCGGCCAACTTTGTCACGCCCGAGCTGGCGGGCAAGAAAGGTGTTTATGAGGTCGAGGCCGTGGAGGTGAAGGAGAAGGTGCTGCCGGCGATTGATGAGGAGTTCGCGAAATCGTACGGGGCGGAAAACCTGGAGAAACTGCGGGCCGGGGTGCGGCGCGATTTGGAGAATGAGCTGAGTTACAAGCAAAACCGCAGCCTGCGGAACCAGCTCATCCGCTCAATATTGAACCGGGTCAATTTCGAACTGCCGGAGACAGCGGTGGCCCACGAAACCCGCAATGTGGTTTACGACCTCGTCCAGGAAAACGCCAAGCGGGGCGTCACCCGCGAGACTATCGAGCGTGAGAAGGACCAGATTTACTCAGCGGCGACGCAGGGGGCGCGGGAACGGGTGAAGGTGGCGTTCCTGCTGCAGAAAATAGCCGAGCAGGAGGACATCAAAGTCTCTCAACAGGAAATCGCGCAGCGCATCCAGACGATGGCGGCGATGTACCAGATTCCGCCGGAGAAATTTGCCAAAGACCTGCAGAAACGCAATGGGCTGATCGAGATTTATGACCAGGTCATGAACGAGAAGGTCCTCGAGTTTCTCCAGCAGAATGCAAAGATTGAGGATGAGGCACCGGGCACCGCGGCGCCTGCAGAGGTGAATCCGAGTTAAGGGTTAACGAACCTACTGGGTTCGTCCGAACTTCTTTTCCAGCTCGCGGAAGTTCATTTCGATGAGGGTAGGCCGGCCATGCGGGCAGGTGTAGGGCATTGCACAACGGCGCAAATCCTCGACCAGATTCTCCAACTCCCGCCCCGCCAGCGGGTCATTGGCCTTGACGGCATGGCGGCAAACCGTTTTGGCGACGGTTTTTTCGCCGAGACGCAAGGAGTTGACTTCCTGCCCGGCCGCCTTGAGTTCATCCAATAACTCGAGTACGAATCGGCGGGGGTCGGAGGCTTTCACAAATGGCGGCAAAGCATCGAGCAGGAAGGTGCGCTCCCCGAATTCGCTCAGGCCGACCCCCAGGCGCGCCAGCGTCGGCAATTGGCCCCGCAGGAATTGGGCATCGCGGGCGGACAGCTCGACGGTTTCCGGAAGCAAGAGTTTCTGGGAGGGCGCCTGGTCATGGCGTTCGAGCCGGTTGAGCATTTGCTCAAAGAGAATGCGCTCATGGGCGGCGTGCTGGTCCAGCAAGACGAGTCCGCGGTCCGACTCGAGCACGACATAGAGCCGGCCGATGACACCGACCAGGCGGAGGGGGATGCTCAGGAGCGCCGAAGGAGTTGAATGGGCGGTGGGGGCGGGCGCAGCGGGCGGAGGATGAGGGATGGTGGA
>Ga0210408_10003308_pt1 | contig 14986 bp, 11 predicted proteins | sample IncBWH4MmetaG_FD_155471 | JGI IMG/M metagenome (GOLD analysis project Ga0210408, IMG submission 155471) | Forest soil microbial communities from Barre Woods Harvard Forest LTER site, Petersham, Massachusetts, United States - Inc-BW-H-4-M | ecosystem: Environmental > Terrestrial > Soil >...
GAAGGTGCCAAGGCCAGCCACATCACTCGCGTGGTGGCGGAGGTAAACGACCGCCTCACGGTGAAGGTATTGCGTCTCGCAGAGAAGAAATTAGGACCTCCACCAGTCCCGTATTGCTGGGTGGTGCTAGGCAGCGAAGGGCGCCGCGAGCAGACTTTCAAGACCGATCAGGATAATGCCCTGATTTATGCGGATGCCGAAGACCAGGACGGCGTCGCTGAATACTTCACGCAGTTGGCCGCTTTTGCCCAGGATGCGCTGGTCGCCTGTGGTTACCCGGTGTGTCCGGGCAACTATATGGCAAGCAATCCGCGATGGCGCCAGCCGCTCCGCGTGTGGTTGAACTACTTCCGCTCTTGGATCTCCGAAGCAGAACGCCACCAGACCGAGGATGCCCTGATACTGTTCGATATGCGTCCGGTCGGCGGGGACTTCTCGCTCTTCGAGAGTCTCATGGTGGAGAAGCGCAGATGCTTAGCCGACGCTGCACAGTTCAAATCGATGCTGGCCTTCGTCTCTACCCAGAACAAGCCCCCATTGGGCTTTTTTCGTAATTTCGTGGTGGAACCAAGCGGCGAGCACAAGAATCAACTCGATCTCAAGCTCTTTGGCACTGGCCCCATCGTCGATGCCATCCGGCTGTTGGCCCTCGATGCGGACGTTGAGCACACCAATACATCCGACAGGCTCGCCGCTCTGCCTGCTCGACGGGATCAAGACCCCGTGCTTTTCCAGGATCTGCAGGAGGCCTTCGAGTTTTTGACTTTGTTGCGCATCGAATGCCAGCTGAGGCAGGTGCGTGAAGGCCAGCCACTGAGCAATTACGTCGCGCCCGAAGCACTGACGCATCTTCAGAGAAGCCTATTGAAGGAAGCTTTCCGTGCCGTTGCCCGCGTACAATCCGTGATTGACGAGAATTTCCGGACGGCACTCTGGGCGCAACTGGGTCGATGAATGCTGCGCTGGCTGAAATTCGAACTTCGGCGCCAGCAACTGGGCAGAGCTGCATTGCCCAGCCACACTGCTCTCGATTCCCTGCGCTATGTAGTCCTCGACACTGAGCTAACTTCTCTCGACAGCCGTTCTAATCGACTCCTTTCCATCGGTGCAATCGCCATGGATGGGCCAAAGATCAGACTTGGAGAGCAGTTCTATCGCATCGTGGATCCACGCGTGCCGGTTCCTCCGGAAAGCGTCGTCATTCATCAACTCCGATCCGAGGATCTAAAAGGCGGCGAACCGCTGGACACAACTCTCCAGGACTTAGGTCGGTTCGTCGAAGGCACAGTCCTGGTCGGCCATTTCCTGAACATCGACCTGAAGGTTCTGCGGAAAGAACTGGGCGGCAACAGGCACGAACTGGACAACCCGGCAGTGGATACCGCGCGAGTGCACCAGTGGATCCTGAGATGCGGCCAGTACTCGGAAGACCTCCCCGTCCAACTCGAGACGCTTGAACTAACAACGGTGGCGAAGTTCTACGGTCTGGATGTAGATAACGCGCACCATGCGCTCTATGACGCGTTTCTTACGGCGCAGCTTTGGCAAAAAATGATCTACACCATCCAAGCCAAGGGAATCCGCAAACTGAGCGACTTGTTGAGGATTGGGGGAGTTTGAGCAGGTAGAGTGCTAACCGCTGATGACTTTCCAGAAGCCGACTTCTGGCCCCGCGTCCGTTCTGATCTCGACCTCGTCAAGGCGCCAAGGCAAAGCTGTCGCCCGTAGAGCTTCCGACTTCCGGTCTGCAGACCGGAGTCACTATTTGCCTAGTCTGCGCAAACAATGTGGAAAAACAAAGTACCCAGATCTATTGTCACGGCGCAGCGGCGGTGACAATTTTCTTCAGGCCTAAGCGTTGCAACAACTGCGAAAAGCGCGGGTCGCCACGGAGAGGATCGGCCAATGGTTCCGTCGGCAGGTAAACCAGGTATTCGGATCGTTCGTTAAAAGCCTTATCGAGCCATGCAAAGGAGTGGTCAAGATCGTGGAGTCCGGTGTAGACCAGGGCCACATAGATCGCCGGAACATACTTGTGCGTGGAGAGTTGCTGGAGCTTGGAAATAGTCCCAGCTGCCTTCGCCTTTTCACCCGAGAGGGCGTACTCGTGGCCGATCAGCGCAAGTACAGCGGGGTCGTCAGGAGCGGCAGCAAGAACTTTCTCGAATGAATCGCGAGCCTGCGGATGCATGCCTTTCATTTCGTACGCCCGCCCGATATTCACCAAGGCGATCGCATAGCTGGGATCCAGTTGAAGCGACTTCGAATTCTGTTCGATGGTGCGATCGAACTCACGGTTCTGGTAGAAGGCTTCTCCCAGAGCTGAAGTGAGCAAGGGATTGACGGGGTCCAATTCCAGAGCGCGCTTGCGTTCTGCGATGGCAGCGCCCAGGTTGCCGATGGCCGTGAGGTAGTAAGCGTAGAACTGGTGGCCGGTGGCGTAGTCGGGCCGCAATTGCAGTGCGCGAGCCAGTTCCTTTTCAGCTTCGGACAGATTCCATTCATAAACCAATTTCGAGTAGCCCAGCGAGACGTGCGCCTCGGCGAGGGTACTGTCCAGTTCGAGCGCTTTCTTCGCGGCGGTTTCCGCCTTGGGGAATGCCTGGTTGGGAGGCAGTGCGGTGTACGGCGCTGAACCTAGAAGTTCGTAGCAGTCCGCGAGCCCGGCATAAGAGGGCGCGTAAGTAGGGTCGATGTTGACGGAGTGCTGAAAGAGGTCGAGGGCGCGGGTCAGACTTTCGGTCGTACGCTTGTTCCAGAAATAGCGGCCCTCGAGATAAGCCAGATACGCCTCGCGGTTTACCTCGCGAGCGGCGGGGGCGGTGTGCGGCAAGTTGTTCAGCACTTCGCCGGTGATTGCGGCCGCGACCTCTTCCTGGACACGTAGCAGTTCTTTTACGTCGCGCTCGTAACTATGACCCCAGACTACGGTTTGACTACTAACCTGCACCAGCTGGGCACTGATCGTCATCCGGTTCGCGATCTGGCGGATGCTTCCTTCGAGCAAGTAGTCGGCGCGGATGTCTTTGGCGAGACGGTCGAGGGTGGCGGCCGCGTAGCCAGGCGTCAGCCGAATGACGGACATTTGTTGCGGATGAAGCTGGCCCAGGTGCGTGACCATTTCTTCGGTCAAGCCGGCGGCAACGAAATCCTGGCTTGAGGTGTCATTGCTAGAGGTGTCATTCAAATTGCGGAACTGGCGGACAGCGAGCGTGACTCTACTTCGGGAAGGTTGCGGGCGCAGGTTTTGGGCTGGATCCGGCATACGCAGCAAGGTGACTACTCCGAGAATCACTGCCAGAGTGATGGCGACCCAAAAAGAGCTGGAGTGCCATGGCCGGGTCGGCCGGGGCTCCGGGAGTGGCCCCAGTTGTGGCGAATGACCGGGAGGGCGGTCCGGCTCCGGAGTGAGTTCGTCAGGCCGGGTGAGCATCTCCTGCCACCAGGCGTCCAATTCCGTTTTGTACGCGAAAACCCGGCCCTGATCTTCCGACGAACCAGACTTCAGTCGCCGCACGGGAAGAGCCTTGGCTTTCTCCCAGCGTTGAACGGTTCGCTCCGTCTTATTCAGGTGGTCGGCGATTGCCTTCCAGCCTTCTAAAAGGTCCTCATCTTCCAGTCCGGGTTGCTGTACGCCCTCGGTAGACATCCGAGCATTCCCCCGAAGAAACTCTGATGCCGAAATTCGGGAGAGTCTATCTTGCTTTGCCCGCTTATACAACGGAATCCCGGAATGCGTTCTGGGCAAACGAATTGGACTTCTGGCCCAGCGAACAATTGCGGCTGGGAGCTTGTCGGGCTGGAACTCGGCAGGTCGGGGCCGATGGGCAGATGCTTGGACTGTGAAAACGCGATGATGGAGGCGGTGTCTCAAGGAGGCCCCTACCCTCCGCAACCAGCGCGGAGAGTAGGGAAACCCAAGTCGACTTTGAAGATGCCGGAAGCGTAGCCTCAAGAGGCGCCGCCCAACGACGTTGCGGTTCATGGAGTCAGTAAGTGTTCGGGCAATTGGTAGAGCCGACGGTCGCCAACTGGGGCGCTGCTGCGATGCCGTTCAATGGGCCGCAATAAATGTCTAATTGTTGGTTCCCTGTGAAGGTCCCGCCTTGCCAGAAAGAGGCTTCCGAGTTGCCGGTAATGACGACTCCCGCACCACCGGTGTTGTTGATGGCGGTGGCTCCGCCAAGATCCGCGCTCGATTGCTCGGTAACCCAGATCCCGCCTACACCGTTGTTGCTCACGAGGAAGGGGCCCGCCCAGGAACGGTTGGTCAGGTTCGAGCCCCCGATGAGAGATACCCCCGCCCCTTGGTTGTTCTGCACGGTAAGTTGTTCGACGGTTAGCGTACTGCCGGAGTCGATTTCCACGCCATTTCCGGGGCCGGATGTGCCCGCAGTCGTGCCTTTCACCGTCACCCGTGTCACTCGGACCCGGGACGCGGTCATATTCAATGCGTAATTGGCATTGTTCTGGATTACGTCTCCGGTGAACGTGGCGTCGGCACTGTCGATTTGAACGCCATTGCCGGTCGCGTTCTGGATCGTGTTTCCGCTGAACCGGCAAACACTGAACTCTCGGCACTCGACACCCCAACTACCACCATTGATGGTCAAGTTCTTGATTTGCACGTGGGATCCGACGATCCAGAAGATCGCATTGCCGTTGAGGCTATTGATGACGGCGTTCTTGCCTCCGGTAGCGACGCCAGCGATTGTGAGGTCAGCGAAGTCATAGATTCCAATAGCGTCCTTGCAAGTGCCGATCACCCGGACGGTGTTATTAGCCTGGGGGTCCAGGGTTTTGAGTGCGTTGCTGATCGTGTTTTCCTCGCACTCGACAGTCACGGTTTTTGCGCTCGCGGGGATCGCGAGCAGCCCGAACGACAGTATGGAAAGAAGCACTGCGAAGCAGTGAAATCGGATCTGGTGGCGCATACGGGGCATGGAACCCCTCCTTTTCGTGAACAGGTCGGTCAAAAGCGGCCCGAGCGTAGTGGACCGGCGCGTCGGCGCCAAGTGACAACTCGCGACTGCCAGCCAATGTCGGACTTTGTCGTACGTAGCCGCTACTGGCAGAGAGCACGAATGCCCACCTCATCGCTCGCGTGTTCTTCGGAGAAGCTGGCTATTGAGAGTGGCCGCGATGAGGGAGAACGATGCGTTGCCGGGGAGTCGAGCAGGTCACCAAATCGTTCCAGGGCGCTGGCATAGCCCCGGCGGTTGAAGATGGGCCATTCTTTGGCCAAGGTACCGAACAGGCGATCGAACCAGAAAAAGGCAATACCGAAGTTCTTGTCCATGAATCCTTTGTCGTTCAGAGCCCAGTGGTGGATGTCATGCGCGTCGCGTGCCGATACGAACCAACGTTTCAGCCACGGATTCGTCTCCATCCAAAAGCCCGCGACATGCATACGGTCATGTAGATAGCTGAACATGACGAAGCTCCAGGTCAAAGATCCAACCAAAAACACGATTTGATGGAAGACCGGCACGTGCAGGAAGTGGAGAAGCGCGATCGAAACGGCCAGAAGCATCGCCCCGGGGACCAGCCACTCGAGGCCTACATTGCCGAGGGCGATTTGCCCGGTGGTGGCATCGTGATATCCGTCCGCCGGGCGCTGCGAACGCATTGGTCCATAAAGAACCAGATGGTGGCGCATGTGGCTACGGCTCAGGAAGCCGATCTTCCCGCTATGCAGAAGCCGGTGCAGCAGGTAGCCCAGAAGTTCGGACACACCGATGGAAACTGCGAACCATGCGAGAACGGAGATTACGTTTTTCATCATTCGCGCACATTAGGGCAGCCTCCGTACGCAAGCAACCGACAAGCAGCGTCAAGGGGGCGGTTGTCGCGATTTGCCGCCGTGTCGAAAAATGCTGTCCGCATCCTCGCCGGGCCGAAGGGCGACCTTGCCGTTTTCTTTCAGATTAATTTCAGGATCGAAGGATTTTATGGTGCGAAAAGAGGTGGGGAGTTCTGTTCCATCCTGGAGGCATTATGCGTTCTCGGGTGCATCCGTCTGCCTGCAACCTGCTCTGTTTGTTCTCTTTTCTCGCCCTGTTCTTCGCATTTGCCCCTCCAGTCCATGCACAGTCCGCCGCCGCGACTGGGAGGTTGGAAGGAACAGTGACGGACCCCACCGGGGCGGCTGTGCCGGGCGCCGACATCACAGTACGGAATCAGAACACGGGAATCGCCACGACCGTGCAATCGTCGATCGAGGGTGAGTTCACCGTACTCTATCTGGATCCTGGAACTTATGAAGCTGCGATTCAGAAAGCCGGCTTCGGCAAACTGGTGATGCGCGACATCATTATTAATGTAGGAACTCGGGCTGTTATTCACCCCCAACTGAAACTCGGCAAAATCGACGCGGTGATCACGGTGAATGCCGAGACACCGTTGGTAGATACCGCGGCATCGTCGCTTGGGACAGTCGTTGATCAGCAAAGTATCCAGTCGCTTCCCTTGAACGGGCGCAATTTTACGGACTTCGCGCTTCTGACGGCCGGAGCCACCACCGACGGCGACTTCGGAATGATCAGCTTCAACGGCGTTTCCGGAAATTACAACAACTACACGGTGGATGGTGGCAATAACAACAATGCCTTCTTCTCGCAGCAGATCGGACGGACCAGCATCCCCTACCAGTTCAGCGAGGACGTGATTCGGGAGTTTCAGGTCACCAGCACTGGATTTGAAGCCGAATTCGGACAATCGGGTGGCGGGCTGGTGAACACGGTCACGAAAAGCGGCACGAATGCTGTGCACGGGGATGGGTACTACTACATCCTCGACTCTGCCACAAACGCCAACGACCGCATTAATGAGCAGTTGGGCATCCCCAAGCCCCACAATCGGCGCCAGCAGTTTGGCGGAACCGTGGGTGGCCCCATCATCCATGACCGGCTCTTTTATCTCGGGAACTACGAAGGCCAGGTCCGCAACGAACCTCTCACAGTCAATGACCAGCCCGCATTAGTGGGGCTGCCACCAGACTTTTTTGCGAACAACCCGGCGCTGGCGGCACAAGTGCAGTCGGCAGCTGGATCATTCCCGCGGAGTTTTAACCAGAACACTGCCTTCGGAAAAATCAACGGGGTGCTCAACGATAAAAACACTTTCAGCATCACGTACAACTACCAGCGCTTTCGAAGTCCCCATGGGTACTTCAACACGCCGACCTCGACCGGAGACGGACTGTCGCTGACAGACGGCGCCACCAGCCAGTTCTTCCAGGTTTCACTGCAAACGGCATTCAATACCAAGACCATTAACGAGCTACGCTTTCATTTCGGGAGCGACTACCACTTCGATCTGCCCGCCTCCCCCGCCGCCTCCCCCGCCGTTACCATTCAGAATCCGGATACCGGTTTTGTGTTCGGAGGAAACCGCTTCCAGCTTGCCAATACCGACCAGCGCTACGAAATCACCGACAACTTCACCAAGATCATCGGCAACCATACCCTGAAAGCAGGCGCCGACATCAACATCAGCCACAACAATGATTTCTTCATTTACGGGCCCAAAGGCGAGTACCGTTTCGCCACGCTCGCCGACGTGCCCACTGGAAACTTCGAGCTTTATCTGCAGTCGTTCGGGAAATCGACCATCCTCCAGACCTCCCCCACCTATTCTTTCTTCCTGCAGGACCAATTCCGCGCGACCCCTCGTCTGACGCTAAACTATGGCGCGCGTTATGACCTGCAAGTCCTCCCCCAGCCCTCCCAATGCAACCCGGCGTTCACGCTCACTTGCCACATCCCGTACAGCAAGAACAACGTGGCGCCGCGGGTGGGCTTTGCCTACGGTCTCGACGACAAGGGTTCCACGGTCATCCGCGGATCTTTCGGTTTGTTCTACATCCAGGAAGACCTGCTCGACGTCTCCCAGGCTTTCGCGTCCAATGGCGTCACTCGCCCGTTTCTGGTGGTCGTGGGTCCCGCTTTTGGAAACTCGAATCCGCTCGTAACGTATCCCAACAGCCTGAGCGCCTTTCCCAGCGGTGTCGGCGGAACTCCGTCGATTGTGGTCTTCTCTCCGAATTTCCGCAGTCCATACGTGGAGCAGGCAAACCTGGCGGTCGAACACCAGTTTGGTGCGCAAACAGCACTCAGTTTGGGCTATGTGTACAGCCACGGTCTGCAACTGCTGGGCAATTCGAATGGCGTGACGCGGCAAGCGAACGGGAATTTCGGCTTTGACCTGAACCTGGTCCCCCCGGATCAGCAAGTTGCCTTCGGAGGATCGTTCAATACAGCGAGCGTCACTCTTCCAAATGGAACGACGTATAACAACCTGCCCGACTACGAAGCGATCGACGGCATCCTGAACCCGAATTTCGGTCCTATCAATGCGATCGATAACTCGGGCTTATCGATTTATCACGGATTGCTAGTCTCGCTGCGCCATCGCTCGCGGCAGTTTCTCTCTTCCGCGTCGTACACCTTCTCAAAGACCATCGACCAGGGGACCGGATACTTCAACCAGTTCGATCAGGCCTCGCAACGCGGCCCTTCGCAACTGGATCAAACGCACCGATTTGTCGCAACCGGTGTGTGGACTCCACAGTTCCGTGCCCTCAAGGACTTCGAATTCAGCGGAGTTCTAAACCTGGCAAGTGGCCGGCCTTACACGGCGGTGTTCGATCAATCGGAAGTGAACTTCTCGGTTGTGCCTGGCGAAGGCTTCAATTCGTTTCGAGGTCCGACGGTGAAAAACGTAGATTTTAGTGTCTCGCGGATTTTCCGAATCGGCGAGCGCTATTCCGTGGGAGTGATGGCCGAGGCCTTCGACCTTTTCAATCATCCGAATTACCAGCAGAACACGGTCGACAATGTGCAGTACTCGGTAACCCAGACTGGATCGAATGGAACGAATGGTATCTGGACTGCGACCGCGAATCCCGATTTTGGCGCGCCGCTGGCGGTGGTACCCAGGTTCGGCGCCAGGAGTTTCCAGTTCTCAACACGGTTCAGTTTCTAGGCGAACCGTAAGGAATTGAATGCTTGATATTTAGCTGGTGCCGGGAGGGGGAGTCGAACCCCCAAGGTACCAAGTACCGGCGGATTTTGAGTCCGCTGCGTCTGCCAGTTCCGCCATCCCGGCGAGGGTGCTTAAACGGTTGGAGTCATCAGGCTAATTCAATTTCGCGGTGGAAGCAACAGAGCCGCTGGAAGCCTCAACTACGTCTGAACCATGGCTTTAGTTGGTTTGGCTCGGCTGCAAAGCATCCCTTTCCTGATCCTGTTGCGCCATTTTTTGCAGCCGCACGTAGATCACTCTTGCTGACGATCTTTGTAGCGGTCGCAAACGCTTCTCGTCTTCTGAACGCTGATCGTCATCGCGACGCGCTCGGGAATGCCCCTGCACAGCACATTGCGATCAGCAGTGCGTAGCAGACCTTCGCCCGCGTGCCGCGAAAATCCCTTAGAGGACGCCCGCCTTCGCGAGTGAAGAAAATCCCGCTCTTCTTGCCCACCACGCACTGCTGAACGATGGGAATAAACTGCTGGTTCGCTCGTCAGACTTTGTGGAGCAGATTCAGCGCCTTGCTGCCCGCCCACAAAACCACAACACAAAGCACAAGGATTAGGAGGGTGGTCATCTCTTGATTACCTCCTGGCAGCCAGAGAACGCTATGCGGCGGCTTCCCGGTCAATCAGTTCGGCGTACAGTTCACAGATGCGATCACGCCTGTCCTCGTACTCGCACAATTCCTCTTCCGTTACGCCGCCAAAAGTTTCTCGTTCCAGAACATCCATTTGCTCGCTAAGAAGGGTCGTAAGTTCACCACGGATATGCTTGGAATCACGCATGTGAGCTCCGTTTTGGCGAAGAACGCTTTGGCGAAGAACGCAGGGTTCAGTCTACCGCCGGCAGGTAGCATGTCCATACACAGACTGCCCTAGGGCTTTGACCCCACAAGGTTGGGGTACCATTAAGCATGAGAACAATGCACACAGAATGCCTCAGCCTCGATCATCATAGCGCGGCTATCTCCGATGTCCTCTTTCGAGAACAGCCGGACGAGGAAGAAGACGAAGAGGAAGAAGAAGGTGACGATCGAGACGATAACGGCGATCAGGAAGAAAATGATGACGGCTACTCAGAATGAGCATGCCAATTTCGCCACTGGGCCGAAGTGGGAGCGCGAATGAGATAAGCTGTAGATTGTCCAATCAGGACTGGGTTGGGGGTGAACGCTTTGGCAGAAGTTCGACTGCAAGAGGGTGAGTCCATCGAGAATGCCCTGCGTCGGTTCAAGCGCAAGGTTCAGACCGAGGACATCATCAAAGAAGTAAAGCGCCACTCTTTCTACCTAAAGCCAGGTGCGAAGCGCCGAGTAAAAGAAGCGTTGGCGAGAAAGCGCGCCCGGAAAAAGACCCGCAGAGAGCCAGATTAAGTCGCTCATAAGGGGCCTCTGCTCAACAGCGCCCTTTTTGCTTCAACGATTGCGGAAGGCATTCAATTGCTTCGACTGCAATTGGCGGCTTAACGTGTGAGCTCCTATCGCAACGCCCGCTAAATCACCAGCCGCATCCGAGCCGCACAGAAAGCACAGTGGGCCAATTGGCGGAAGGCTCAAAAGGGTTAACGAGGCGATCCGCCCTCCCTATTTTGAAGTTACAGAGGTAATTAGTCGGCGGGAATTCTTGCGTCTACCATAGCCGGAGCATTGTTGGCTGCTGTCCGGGAAGGCAGCTTTTTAGGGGGGAAACTCATGGCTACCGCAACTATGGCATATGGGGAGCGCCGGTTTGGGGCGGCATACACAGTTCGGATTCTGGTTGCCTTGGGCGCGCTCGGAGTGCTGGCGGGACTCTGGGGTTCCCAGTCCGCGCGCACGTCGCCACATCCAGCGCTGATTTGGATTTCTATCGTCCTCGTGGGAGCCTCTGTTGCGTTGTGGATTGTCCTGGGCAAAACCGTTCTGACCATCAATGATTTCGGGGTGCGGCGCGAGTCCGTTTTCGGACAAGAAGCAATCGCGTGGGGCCAAATTGCGGAAACGTGCTACCGCGTCACTCCCATCAACGTGTATGCGCACTTCGGATTGCTGGGAGCCTTGCTTGCAATGTCGAGCAAGTCGACAAAGGCGCGGCTCTCACTGGAGCTGATCAGCGCGGATGGGAAAAAGTTGAAGGTCACGTCAGCCATCCGGGACGCGAGCGAGGCTATCGGAATGATCCTTGCCCGCGTTATGCCTCCGATGGTGCAGAGCGTCAAGGCGAGACTCCAGCGCGGCGAGACCGTGCAGTTTGGCGGCATCGGACTTTCGGCGGTGGCTGTCACCTGGAAAAAGAACTCCATTCCGGTATCGCAAATCACGAAAGCCGAAATCTTGCGCAGCAATCTGCAGATAAAACGCGAGGGAAAATGGCTGGCCGTGATCAGCGTCAGATCGGACAAAGTGCCGAACGTGCTGGTGTTCCTTGAGGTCCTGGAATCGCTAGTGCCTCAGGTGAAATCGACTGGAGTTGACCCATTGGCGCGCGTGCGCTTCTAAGCTTTCCGAGATAGGAAGAAAACGCGTTCGACGGCGAACTTCCTAAGCAAGCATTCTGATGTTCAGCTCGTGTCTGAACTATGCCCGTTGGAGCAAAACAGGCTCACCGAACTACAACAACCGCGCAGCTTTGCAACCAGCGGATCTCAGAATGGAGTTGTGTGCCTCGCGGATATGCGAGTGCGCTTCCCCCTGACGCTGGAGAGCGCAACTCAAGCAGACGCCGCCATGGAGTCGCCAAGGCTCTCCCCTACGATACCGCGGTCTCCTTGCGCAACTCGTACTTGAGGAGCTTGTAGGAAAGATCGCTGCGCGAGAGGCCTAAGCGGCGAGCCGCTTCTGCCTGGGCGCCACGAGTGGATTGCAGCGTCCGCTCAATCAGACTCTTCTCCACTGTCGAAAGGAAAGTGCGCAAATCGAAGCTCGGCGGCAAGGTCTCAATCCAGCCGAAGCTCACCTGACCTTCGCGCCCGTTCTCGCCGCCTGCGGCGGACACCGAAGCGCCCGCGCGCAGCGGGAAGTGTTCCGCTCCTATTTCTTCGCCGGGAGACAAAATGACCGCGCGTTCAATCAGATTACGCAGCTCACGAATGTTTCCGGGGAATTCGTACGCCTGCAAGCGTGAGAGTGCCTGCGCACTCAGGCGGCGTTTGGGAAGTTTGAGTTCGCGAGCGGTTTGCGTCAGGAACAGTTCGCAAAGGGCGGCCACATCCGCGGTACGCTCGCGCAACGGTGGGATAGAAATCGGCACCACGGCCAAGCGGTAGTAGAGGTCTTCGCGGAACCGACCTTCCTTCACACGTTGCTCCAGGTCGCGATGGGTCGCCGCCAATACCCGTACGTCCACGCTGCGGGTCTTGACGGAGCCAAGCCGCATCAGTTGCCCGTCGGTCAGAACGCGAAGCAGCTTCGCCTGGGCCGCGGGCGACATCTCCGCGACTTCGTCGAGAAACAGCGTGCCTTCATGGGCCGCTTCGAACAGCCCCAGACGGCTACGATCCGCGCCCGTGAACGCGCCCCGCTCGTGACCAAACAGTTCGCTCTCCAGCAGGGTCTCGGCAAGGGCCGCGCAGTTCGCCGCGAGGAAGGGCTTGGAATCGCGCGGGCTGCGACGGTGGATGGCACGCGCAACTAGTTCCTTGCCGGTGCCGGTCTCACCGGTGATCAATACCGTGGCCGAAGTGGGCGCCACGCGTGCAATCTTCTCGCGCACTTCACGCATCGCGGTCGTATCCCCGAAAATTTCTGAGGAGCCTTCCAGACGCCCCACCTCTGCTTTCAGAAAACTGTTTTCCCGCACCAGCGTCGTGTGATCGCAAGCCCGCTGGATGGCCGCCCGCAATACTTCCGGCGTGAAAGGCTTCGCCAGGAAGTCGAACGCTCCTTTGCGCATGCTTTCGACCGCGAGTTCGAGGGTCGCCACCGCGGTGAGAAAGATGACCGCAACATTGGGATCAGCCTCACGCGCGGCCGCAAGAACGTCCAGTCCTTCGCCGTCGGGCATTTTCTGATCGGTCAGAATGGCCTCGAACTGATTGCTCCCGATCGCCTGGCGAGCTTCTTCCAGTCCCCTTGCATGGAAAATCAGGTGCTTGTCCTGCTCCAGGTTGGAAGCCAGGATCTTATGCATGTGCGGTTCGTCGTCAACAATAAGGACTCTACCCATATTCGTTACGCTTTCCTCGACTACTGGCTCGTCGCCTTGCGCGGCAACGTGAGCGTGAAGCGGACGGTCTTCGGAGTGTTTAACGTCAGCAGCAGGAGGCCCGAATGCGCACGCACGATGTTGTGCGCAATGGCCAGCCCCAACCCCGTGCCCGACAACTTGGTTGTAAAGAACGGCTCGAAAATCCTGGGCACGACCGAATCCGAAATCGGCCCGTTGCCATTCTCCAGATCGATGCGTACACACTCGCCCTCATTCTGGGCCCGTAAGACAACCGCGCCTTCCGACGCCGATGCTTCCACCGCATTCATCGCCAGATTCAACAATGCCTGCTGTAGCTGGGGAGCATCCATACACGCAATCACTTCTTCCGGACCTTCCACGCGGACGTCCACCCGTTGGCGAAGCGCGTGCGCACGGCAAACACCGGCCACGTACGCGAGGGTGTCCATCACATTCGCCTCCTGGAATTCAGGAGCTCGCGGCTTCGCATAAGCCAGGAAATCGTTGGTCAGCCGTTCCAGTCGATCGGCTTCCTTGGCGGCGATATCGAACATCTCTTCGCGTTCGCCCGGCGAAAGCGGACTGCGAATCGCAGTTGCCAGCGAACTGGAAATCATCGCCACGGGATTTCGAATCTCATGCGCAATCGCCGCCGACAACCGGCCCACCGCTGCCAGCTTCTCTTCCTGCAACAGCCGTTCCCGCGTCCGTGTGAGTTCTAGCAAGTTCTCTGCCAACCCGATTTCCTTGCGCCGCAGGTGATTGACCAGAAACCACACCAGTACGCCGGTCAGCAAGAAAATCAAGGAGGTCGTGCCGGCTTCAAAGTACTCGTCGACCTCGGCCGGCGGATGGAGCTGGAAAAAGCGCCAGACGACATAAAACTGGGAGACGCTGGCCGCAATCACAACCAGCAGTGTTTCCACCGCCGAACGCCTGAACGATGACAGCAGAATCGGAACCAGCATGAGCACGTAATACGGGCTGTCCACGCGATCGATCAGTAGTCCCAGAACCACCGCCAGGACCACATCCCAGATGATCGAAATCGCGGTCAGGGTCCGCAACGCGCTGCCCGTCAACGGCTCGGTGCGAGTTTGCATCCAGATCAGCTCTGCCAATTGCAGCAGGAAGCCCGTACTCAGCAATCCGACCAGGGCTGGGGTGGGAGTCCCAAAGTGCTCTGAAAACAGCGCGTGACCGCACAGCAAAGCTGCCAGCAACGCGAGGTTCAGCATCGCGAATGTAGTTTCTTGCCAGCGAAACGACTCGAAATCCAGCCCAAGCACGGCCGAATCGGGATACAGGTTCAATACAAACCTGCTCGGTTTCTGCGATGGGTGGCTCGGTGGATGCGACAGCGCCGGCCCTTCCGAGACGGTTTGGTTGTTCGAGGTGGCCTCTCCCGGCGGCTTAACCGTGGTGCCCATCCATTCCACTGTAGTCATTCGACGCGCACCGCTCCTCATCCAAAGGACTCACGATCCCGCACAAAAGGTCCGCTGTCGTGACCCTCGGAACGAGAGCTAAGGGCAAGCGAACACCCATTCCAAGAGCTTGTAAGTTATTAAATGAGTGGTGGTTTCCTTAGGAGGAGCCACGCAGCCGTGGTAATCGTACAAATTATTGAATAGAGGATTGTACAAAAATTTGACTCTCGGGGCGAATGGGCTTCCCTGACGAGAAGGCCTTGCATTCAGCGTTCCAGCCGGTATCGGAAGCAACCCACCAGATGATCATTCACCATTCCGACCGCTTGCATGAACGCGTAACAAATGGTGGAACCCACGAACGTGAACCCGCGCCTG
>Ga0210408_10003309_pt1 | contig 14985 bp, 15 predicted proteins | sample IncBWH4MmetaG_FD_155471 | JGI IMG/M metagenome (GOLD analysis project Ga0210408, IMG submission 155471) | Forest soil microbial communities from Barre Woods Harvard Forest LTER site, Petersham, Massachusetts, United States - Inc-BW-H-4-M | ecosystem: Environmental > Terrestrial > Soil >...
GAGGTGGCGGATCTGGTCGGTCGGCTCGATGAACGTCCGGCCGACGTAATGATTGCGGATGATCCCGAGCTCAAAGGGCAGCCCCGATTCCTGGGCGTAGCCGATCGCCGCCGGCACGCCCGAATCGGGGACCGGGACGACGATGTCGGCATCGACCGGGGCTTCGCGTGCGAGTTCCCGCCCGATGCGCTTGCGCGCCTCGTAGACGCTGCGGCCCTCGACGACGCTGTCGGGGCGCGCGAAATAGATGTGTTCGAAGACGCAGAACCGGCTGTCGCGCGGGTTGAAAGGCAAGAGGCTCCTGACGCCGCGAGCGCCGATGATGACGATCTCTCCTGGAGCGATGTCGCGGACGAACTCGGCGCCGATGATGTCGAGCGCGCAGGTCTCCGAGGCGAGGATCCAGGCGTCGGCGAGCCGGCCCAGAACCAGCGGCCGCACGCCGCGCGGATCGCGCACCCCGATGATCTCGTCTTGTGACAGCGCGGCCAGCGAAAAGGCTCCCTGAACCTGCCGCAGCGCATCGGTCAGGCGATCGACAACGGTCTCTTTCAGGCTCGTCGCAATCAGGTGAACAATGACTTCGGTGTCGCTGGTCGATTGAAAGAGGCTGCCGCGCCGCACCAGCTGACGGCGCAGCTGGTAGGAATTCGTCAGATTGCCGTTGTGGCAGATGGCAAGCCCGCCGAACTCGAAATCGGCGAAGAGCGGCTGCACGTTGCGCATTGCAACCTCGCCGGTCGTCGCGTACCGGACATGGCCGATGGCGGCATTGCCGCGCAATCGCCCGATCACCTCTTTGGAGCTGAAATTGTCGCTGACTTGGCCGAGGCCGCGATGGGCATTGAACTGCTCGCCATCATAGGCGACGATGCCGGTCGCCTCCTGTCCGCGGTGCTGCAGCGCGTGCAAGCCGAGTGCGGTCAGCGCCGCTGCGTCGGGGTGGCCAAACACCGCGAAGACGCCGCATTCCTCGTGGAAGTGGTCCGCATCGAAGGGATCGGTCGTCACCATCCGCGATCCTCGTTTCGGCACCTGGAAAATGGTAACTCCACGCTTCGAATGCGAGAGGCAGGGCAGGTGCAGCCCTACTATCGCGCGTTTTCGATGAGCCGGTCCATGTCGCGCCGGTCGCCGGGCTTATAATTTGGCGCCTGGTCCTGACCCGGCTTCGCCGGCAACGGCGCCACTGGGCTCGAAAGGGCGCGCATCGCCCTCTGGGCTTCCCGGGCTCGCTCCAGCGCACGCTGCGCGTCGTCGGCGGCGGCGGCGCTTTTGATCTGCAGCGACTGGGGCAGCACACTGCGCAGCAGGTCCGCCCCCTGAGCAAGGAAAGGTTCGCTCTTCGCCTGTCTGATCCAGCCCGGCCGATCATTCGGGGGCAAGCTCACATCGAGCGCCAGGTAGGCGAGTGAGACAAGGGCGGCACCCCGCGCCAAGCCGAAGACCAACCCCAAGGTCCGATCGATCGGTGAGAGGGAGGTCGAGTGCACGAAACGGGCAACGTACCCCGTCATGATCGTCAACAAGATCAGGCTGACCACGAACAGCCCGGCGCCGGCGACGAGATTGGCGAGCAGCGGCGTCGTGACGAACCGGATGGTCAGCCCATAGACGTGGTTGAAGCCATAGAGCGTGATCAGCGCCGCGCCGACCCAGGCCACGATCGACAGCGCTTCGCGCACGAAACCGCGGGCAAACGCGAAGACCGCCGAAAGCGCGATCACCCCGAGAACGCCGAGGTCAACTGCGTTCACGATGCAACCCCGATCCTGCGCCGGTCCAGTGGTTGACTGCGTGGAGCCCGCTTGGGTGCCAGGCGTTCAACGAGTTCGCTTAAATGCCCGATCGCGGCCGTCTCGAGCCCCGCTGCCACGGCCTGCTCGCGCCGCCTGCCTCGGCGTATTGGCATCCACGCTTTGGTGAAGCCGAGCTTGGCCGCCTCTTTGAGCCGAGCTTCGGTATGGCCGACCGGGCGAACGTCGCCCGAGAGTGCAATTTCACCAAACACGACGGTGTCAGCCGGTACCGGCGTCTCGCGCAGCGCCGAGACGAGTGCTGCCGCCACGGCAAGATCGGCCGCCGGTTCGACGATGCGCAGCCCGCCGGCGATGTTGAGGTAGATGTCATTGGCGCCGACCGAGAGACCGCAACGCGCATCGAGCACCGCGGTGATCATCGCCAGGCGCGTTCCGTCCCAGCCGACGACCGCCCGGCGCGGTGTCCCGAGCACGGCCGGAGCGACCAGCGCCTGAACCTCGACGAGCACTGGACGCGTCCCCTCCATGCCGGCGAAGACGGCCGATCCGCTGACCTGTCCGGCGCTCGATCCGTCCGGCGCATTATCCCCAGCGACTTTGGCTCCAGCTGTCGGACGTCCGGCGAGAAACAAGGCCGAGGGGTTCGGGACCTCGACGAGGCCGCAATCGCTCATCTCGAAAACGCCGATCTCGTCGGTGGCGCCAAAGCGGTTCTTGACCGCGCGCAAAATGCGAAATTGATGCCCGCGCTCGCCCTCGAAATAGAGCACGGTGTCGACCATATGCTCGAGCACCCGGGGCCCGGCAATGACCCCCTCCTTTGTCACATGGCCGACAAGCACTAGGACGAAGCCGCGCCGCTTTGCTACCCGGATCAACTCCTGAGCCGCCGCGCGGACCTGGCTGACCGTGCCGGGCGCGCTGTCGAGCGTGTCGAGATACATCGTCTGGATCGAATCGATGACGACCAGACCCGGTGCGTCTTCGCGATCGAGCGAGGCGATGATGTCTCGCACATTGCTCGCAGCAGCCAGCAGCACCGAGCTAGTGGCCACGCCGAGACGCTCGGCGCGCAGGCGAACCTGGTCGATCGCCTCCTCGCCGGTGACATAAGCCGCACTCGCGGTCTGCCCCGAGGAGAGCCCGCCTAGCGGTGCTATCGCAGCCGCCGCCTGGAGCAGCAATGTCGACTTGCCGATTCCAGGATCGCCTCCGACCAGGATCGCCGAGCCGGCAACGAACCCGCCGCCGCAGACGCGATCGAACTCAGCGATGCCAGTCTGCCGGCGCGGCGGGAGGAGGCTCGGCCCGGTCAGACCGACAAAGCCAAGCGCGCGGCTGCCGCGGCGGTCGCCCGCTCCCTTGCCGAGCCCGCTCGGGAGGGCCTCGCGCGGCAGCTCCTCGATCAGGCTGTTCCAGGCGCCGCAGCCGTCGCAGCGGCCGGTCCATTTGGGATGCACGGCGCCGCATTGCTGACAAGCGAAGCGGGCCTGGGTCCGAGCCATTTGTTCAGTCCCGCCGCGCTCAGCGAATCGTCTTCATGCCGCTCGGGTCTCCATCCGGATCGGTCCCTCGGCACGGCCATTGATGAACTGGTCGACAAACGGGTTGCCCGAGCGAGCGATCTCCTCGGTCGGTCCGTGCCACACGATGCGCCCTTCGTGCAACATCGCGATGCGATCGGCGATTTTCCGCGCGCTGACCATGTCGTGGGTGATCGAAACCGCGGTAGTGCCGACTTCGCGCACGCATTTGACAATCAGATCGTTGATCACATCCGCCATGATCGGATCGAGCCCGGTGGTCGGCTCGTCGAAAAAAATGATTTCCGGCTCGGCAGCAATCGCGCGTGCAAGGGCCACCCGTTTTTGCATACCCCCGGAGAGCTCGGCCGGGCGGAGCTCGCCGACTTCGGGTCCGAGCCCGACGGCCGCGAGCTTCGCGAGCGCGATCTCTTTGGCCGTTTGCCGCTCCATGCTGCGCCCCTGGATCAAGCCGAACGCCACATTCTCCCACACGCTGAGCGAATCGAACAGCGCGCCGCCCTGGAACAGCATCCCGAACTTCTGCAGCAGCCGCTCGCGGTCGGCGCGCCGCAGCCCGACCGTCTCCACTCCATCGATGCAGATCGATCCCGCCTCGGGGTGGAGCAGGCCGAGAATACACTTGATCAGCACCGATTTGCCGGTGCCTGAACCGCCAATGATGACGAGGCTTTCGCGGCTGTCGCAATCGATCTCGAGCCCGTCGAGCACGCGGTTGCGCCCAAATGACTTCCGCAGCCCTCGTACGGAGATCTTCGGAGCTGGATCGGCGTTCGTCATCGCCCGAAAAAGGCCGCGGTAATCAAGTAGTCGACGACGAGGATCAAGACGGAGGCGGAGACCACGGCATAGGTCGTCGCCTGCCCAACCCCCTGCGCTCCTCCGCGCGAATAGTAGCCGTGATAGCAACCCATCAGCGCGATCATAAAGCCAAATACTGCCGCCTTTACGAGGCCGGAGACGACATCAGTCGTCTCGAGGTGCTGGCGCGTGCCATCCAGATAAGTCTGGGGATTAAAGTCCAACTTGTAGACGCCGACGAGATAGCCGCCGAAAACGCCGATGATATCCGCGACGACCACCAGCATCGGCATGGTGATGATTCCGGCAAGCAGACGCGGCAACACCAAGTAGCGCAGCGGGTCGGTGGACAAAGTCGTCAGCGCATCGATCTGATCGGTGACTCGCATCGTCCCGATCTCAGCTGCCATCGCCGCCCCGACGCGGCCGGCGACCATCAGCGCCGCGATGACCGGCCCGAGCTCCCGGGTAACCGACAGCACGACGACGGTCGCGACCGCCCCCTCCGCGGAGAATCGGGCGAAACCGGTGTGGGATTGGAGCGCCAGCACCATGCCGGTGAAGATCGCCGTCAGCCCCACGACGGGTAGCGAGAAGTATCCAATGGTGACCATCTCGCGCAAAACCGCGCGGAGATAAAAGGGCGGCGTAAACGCTGTCGCCAGCGCCAGCCCCGCGAACATCACAATCCGTCCGGTCGCGGCGAGAAAACCTAGAAAGACCGCGCCGATCGCAGAGAGGAACGTCAGCAACGGGTCGCCTCGTCGCGATACACCCGATGGTAGCGCCGTCCGAGTGCAGTCAAGATCTCGTAGCCGATAGTGCCGGCATCGGCCGCCGCCGCGTCGACACCGTAGTCGTCATCCAGGAGCTCGATAAAGCTGCCGGGCCGCACCAGTGCAGGGTCGGCGGCAGAGACGTCGAAAACGGCGAGATCCATCGAAACTCGGCCGAGAAGGGGAAGCCGGCGGCCGCCGAGACGACCCGAACCGCGATGGCTCAGCGAGCGCAACCAGCCGTCGGCGTAGCCGACCGCAACAGTTGCAAGGCGGCCTGGTCGATCCATGACATGCGCCGCACCGTAGCCAACCGGCTCGCCACGGTCAATCTCACGTACTTGTAGGATTCTGGCCCTCAACCGAATGATCTGGCGCATCGGATTGGCGATGCCGGGCCGCGGGCTGACGCCATAGAGTGCCGCACCCGGTCGCACAAAGTCGAAGTGAAACCCGCGGCCGAGAAAGATTCCTGAGGATGCGGCCAGACTGGCAGGGATGTCGCCGAGCTGTCTTCGTGCGGTAACGAATCGCGCGCGTTGAACCGCATTGAGCGGATGTGCGGGCTCGTCGGCGCAGGCGAGATGGCTGATCAGCGCACGCCAGCGGATTGCCCGCTGCCTCGGGGTCCGATCGGCGGCGAGCACTTCAAACTCCCGTGTGGTCAAGCCGAGGCGCGCCATCCCGGTGTCGACATGCAATATCGCCGCGAGCCCGCCACGGCGGGCGGTGATCTCTGTCCAGGCGGCAATCTGCCCGGGTTCGTTGAGAACGGGGACGAGGCGGTGCGAGACGAACTCCTCCGCCGAGCCGGGGACGGGGCCGTTCAAGACCGCGATCTCGCACGAGGCAGGAAGCACGTTGCGCAGCGCGATCCCCTCGTCGAGGGAGGCGACGAAGAACACCCGACATCCCGCCGCGGCGAGAGCAACCGACACTTGCCGCGCACCCAGGCCGTAGGCATCAGCCTTTACGACCGCTGCGCAACCCGCCGGTTCGACCTGCGCCGCCAGCAACCGCCAATTGGCGACAAGACCCGTCAAATCGATCTCGACGACGGCCTCCGCGCGTTCGGCGGGATCGCTGGCCATAAAGGGCCCCGGCCGATCAGCGCACCGTCGGCAAGTGATCGGACCCCGCAAAGTCCTCGAACTTTGTCGTCAGCGCGTCGAAACGAAGCTTCACCGTGCCGATCGGGCCGTGGCGTTGTTTGGCAATGATGATCTCGCCGAGGCCGTGAATCTTTTCAAGATCTTCTTTCCACTCTTGATAACGCTTGTTGTACTTGTCTTCAGCTTCATCAGGTCCGCGGATGGGTTCACGGGACTTGTAATATTCCTCGCGAAAGATAAACATGACCACATCGGCATCCTGTTCAATCGAACCCGATTCGCGCAAGTCGGCGAGCATCGGTCGTTTGTCCTCGCGCTGCTCGACTGCACGAGAGAGCTGCGAGAGCGCCAAGACCGGGACATTGAGCTCCTTGGCCAGCGCCTTCAGACCGCGAGTGATGTCGGAGATCTCCTGCACTCTGTTTTCGAGCGAGCGCACCTGGACCGAGGGGCGCAGCAGTTGCAGGTAATCGACGACAATAAGCCCGAGCCCTTGCTGGCGCATCAGACGCCTCGAGCGGGTGCGCAAGGCGGAAATGGTCAACGCCGGTGTGTCGTCGATGAACAGCTGCAACGCGGCGAGTTGCTGGCTCGCCCTAACAAACTTGTCAAAATCTTGGTTGCTGACATCACCACGGCGGATACGGTCCGATGAGACGCCCGACTCCTCGGCGAGAATCCGGGTGGCTAACTGTTCGGCCGACATTTCTAGCGAGAAGAAGCCGACCACGGCCCCGTCCTCAGCGATCGTACGACCATCTGGTGTGCGCGCGGGATTGTATGCTTTAGCCGCGTTAAACGCGATATTGGTGGCGAGCGCCGTCTTGCCCATCGCCGTTCTGCCAGCCAAGATTACGAGATCGGATGGGTGCAGCCCGCCGAGCTTTGCGTCGAGGTCGAGAAAACCGGTCACCACTCCAACTGGCTTCCCATCACGCTTGCGTGCTGCCTCTGCGTTGTTGATAGCGTTTGTCAGTGGCACCGTAAATGCGCGAAACCCGCCTTCGATTTGCCCTGCGGTGGCGAGGTCGAACAGCTTTTTTTCGGCTCGTTCGATCTGCTCCCGCGCCGGGTCGCCGAGGTCCTGGCGGAAGGCTTCGTTGACGACATCCTCGCCAATGGTGATCAGCTCCCGCCTGAGATAGAGATCGTAGATAATCCGGCCGTAATCCTCCACGTTGATGATCGTCACAACGGAGGTAGCCAAGCGGGCCAAGTACTGCGCTCCGCCGATCTCGGTCAGCGCGTCGTCCTGGTCGAACAGGCTCTTGAGGGTCACCGGATCGGCGACTTGCCCGCGCTCGATTAGCTTGCCGATGGCCGCAAAGATCCGGCCGTGCACGGCATTGCCAAAATGCTGCGCCTCGAGAAACTCCGAAACGCGGGAGTAGGCCGAGTTACGGATCAGCAATGCCCCCAACAGGCGTTGCTCGGCGTCGGTGTTATAGGGCGGGATGCGAATAGGCTCGGGGTCGGTGCCGCGCAGCGGGGTAACCCGGGAGGTCATGCTGGTTTCCATGCGGCCACAAAATAACACCCCCGCGATAGTGGCTCCGCAGGAATAAGATTCACACCCTGTGGATGTCGGGGAAGATCGTCAGGCCGCTCGCTCGGAAGCTGTGCTCTGCTCGCGCTCCCGATCCAGAATGTAATCTCGCGTTATCGGCACCGTATCGAACGCCGCCGCGAGCTGCATTTGGAAGACCATGCACCAGCCCCGCCGAAACGCAACCTCGGATCCGACCAGGTACATTTCCCACATCCGGCAGAAGCGCTCGTCGTAGATCGTCCGCAGGCGCTCACTGTTCCGCTCGAATCGGCGCCGCCAAGCTCGCAGGGTCTCGGCGTAGTGCAGGCGCAAAATCTCGATATCGGTGATCCACAGCTTCGATCGCTCGACCGGAGGGAGAACTTCCGAAAGTGCCGGCATGTAGCCGCCCGGAAAGATGTATTTACGGATCCACGGGTGGGTCGATCCCGGCCCGTCCACGCGGCCGATCGAATGCAGCAGCGCCAGCCCGTCCGGCGCCAGCAGCGACTTCAGCCGGGTGAAAAAAGTATCGTAATGATTGATGCCAACATGCTCGAACATGCCGACCGAAACGATCCGGTCGTAACGCCCGCGTTCCTCTCGGTAATCGCGCAGATGGAACCTGACGCGATCGGCAAGTCCCGCCGCGGCGGCGCGGCGCGCCGACGCCTTGTGCTGCTCGGTTGAGAGGGTCAAACCAGTCACGTCGGCCCCACATTGCCGGGCGAGGAAGAGCGCGAGACCGCCCCAGCCCGAGCCGATATCGAGCACCCTTTGGCCCGGACTGATCAGCAGCTTTGCTGCAATGTGCTGCTTTTTATTGAGTTGTGCGGTGTCGAGGTCGTCGGCGTCGTCGCGGAAGTATGCGCAGGAGTACTGAAGGTCCTGGTCGAGAAACAATTCGTAGAGCTCGTCCGACAAATCATAGTGGTGGGCGACGTTTCGCCGGGCGCGAGGGAGCGGGTTGTATTGGTGAATACGACGCAACGCGGTTACGGAACCGTTTAAGAGGCGCTCGAGGATCCCGTCCGGCAACACATCGAGATTGGCCGAGAGCATGTCGATCAAGTCATAAAGGCTGCCCTCTTCGATCGTCAGCGTCCCCTCCACATAAGCCTCGGGCAGGAAGAGCCGCGGCCTGAGGAGGAGCTTCCAGTGCAATGCCGGGTCGTGCAGCCGGATTGCGACGCACACGCCGGGCGACCCCGCAAAAACGTGGCGCCGTCCGTGGGCATCGACGATGCAAAGCTGGCCGACGGTGATGATCCGCTCGAACAGGGGCGCCAGCAACAACATCGTGACGAAACCAGAGAGGCGGCGTATCGCGCTTTACCCGGCGCGGTTCTCGGTCGCGACCAGATCGGCCTCGGTGTCCTCTTCATCGCGCATTCGCAGCGGGTCGATGCCTCTGGCCTGCATATTGGCCTCCTCCGCCGACTGGGCGACATTGGCGGTGATTACTACAGAGACTTCCGGGTGCAGAACGATCCTGACCGAATGAATCCCCAGGCTCTTGATCGGCCTTTCGAGAACAACCTGGCTCTTCTCGATCCTGAAACCCGCTTCGGTCACCGCCTCGGCCAAGTCGCGAGCGGAAACCGAGCCGTAGAGCTGTCCGCTTTCGCCCGCCTGGCGAACGATGACCACACTCAGGCCCTCGATCCTGGCGGCGACCTCGGTCGCCTCCGACTTCCGCTCCAAATTGTTCGCCTCGAGCTGGGTGCGCTGGCTCTCGAAATAGGCGAGGTTTTCCTTAGTCGCTCGAAGCGCCTTCTTTTGCGGCAGCAGGTAATTGCGCGCAAAGCCGGGCTTCACCCTTACGAGCTGACCCATCTGGCCCAGCTTCTCGACCCGTTCGAGGAGGATCAGGTCAACCATCATTTGTTATCTCCAAGAGACTGAGCAACGGGGAAGCGCCGCCGGAGCCGAAACGAAGTGTCGATCAGCCCCAAAACCGTGGCCAGCAGCAGCGGCCACCCGAACAACCCGGCCAACACGTAGAATGCGACGAGCAGAACTGCCGGGCGAGAGAACCGGTATGCGATCGCGTGGAGTAAGGCCAGGCCCGCAAGACAGAATGGGACCGTCAGCACGATCATCACATTGATCCCGAGAAAGCGCATCGTTCCGCCGAGGGCGGTGGCCGATGCTGCGAGTACCGGGAGCACGGGAAACCACATTGGTAGGCTGAGCGTTCCGAGGGCGGGAGACGGCCGCCAGCTCGCTCCAAAGCGCGCCAGCAAGCCTTGCGCAAGAGTGCCATTGATCAGCGTCATCGCCATCCAGGAGGCGGCAACGAGCCCCGGCATGATCATCGCGAGGAGGCCGGCGAGTTCGTCGCGACCTGGAGCATTCTCCACGAAGAGGCGATCGAGGGCAGGCGCCAGCGTCTCGCTCACCGTCGTTTCCATACCGTCGGGGCCGCCGAGCACGAGGAGGGCGACAGCAATCGCGGTCAGACCGAGGCCCGTCAGCCAAACCGCGAGCAGGCCCGGTGGATACCATTGGACGGTGCCAGCGGCTGCGCCAGTGCGTGCCAGCAAGGCCTGACGGACCAGCAGCACCACCGGCACGACGTTCAGCGCGGCGAACATCAATGCCGCCATGATATTGCTGGCTGCCAGCAATATCAGGGACGCTGTAAGGCCAGCCATTACCGCGGCGCCGGCACCCAGCCACAACCCGCCGATAAAGAGCGGCAGTTGCGAGAGGTAAACGAGGATCAGGGAGTTCGGTGAGCCGGTTGCTACCGCGAGGCTCGGAGCGGCAGCAAACGCTCCGCAAAGCGCCGCGACCCCAGCGACCCCAAACCGACCCATGCCGCGGCCCGCCGCACGCCCGGCTACTTGACCGTGTAGGGAAGCAGGCCGAGAAAACGTGCGCGTTTGATTGCCTGAGCAAGCTCGCGCTGCCGCTTGGTCGAAACTGCAGTGATCCGGCTCGGCACGATCTTGCCGCGCTCCGAGACGAAGCGCTGCAACAGCTTGACATCCTTGTAGTCGATCTTCGGTGCGTTCGGACCGGAGAACGGGCACGATTTGCGCCGCCGGAAGAACGGGCGGCGCGCCCCGGCACCCCGCGCCCCACCGCCACCCGATTGGCTCTCCATCTTATGCCTCCACCGCTTCCGGCACCGGCCGGTCGGCCCGGTCGGCTCCCGCGGGACGTTCGCTTATCCCATCACGACCTTCGCCATATCGCTCGCGTTCGCCGCGCCGCGGGCGCTCGTCTCGGCTACCCCGGCTCTGCATGATCACGGACGGTCCCTCGTCGAATGCATCGATGCGAGTTGTCAGGTACCGGATCACGTCCTCGTTGATCCGCATCGTCCGCTCGAGTTCGGCGATTGCGGCGGGCGGCGCTGCGATGTTCAGCAGCACGTAGTGCCCCTTGCGGTTTTTCCTCATCCGATAGGAAAGGTTGCGCAATCCCCAATATTCCCGCTTCTTGACTTCGCCGTTGTTGTCCGCGAGGAGCTGGGTGAATGCATCGGCAATAGCATCGACTTGCGCGCCGGAGATATCTTGGCGGGCGATAAACACGTTCTCGTACAGGGGCATGCCGCGGAAGCGCCTTGAGACTGTTGATCCGATAACGCGCCGGCCGGATCGAGCGGTGCGTCCGGAGGATCGCAGATTATACCGGAAGCTGTCCTCGAGACAAGACAGCTACCGCGGGATGCGCCCAATGGATCTCTTCCCGGTGAGCCACTCCTTGACACGGGCGGTGGCCGGTCTATGACCGCCCGGGGCGGGCGTCCGGGCGCGTGCCGGATGGTTGGGGGTGTCTTCGAATGAAGCGGGCATTTGTCTTTCCGGGGCAGGGGTCGCAGGTTGTCGGTATGGGGCGCGACCTTGCTGACGCGTTCTCTGCGGCCCGCTATCTCTTCGAAGAAGTCGACGAGGCCTTGTCGCAGCGCCTCTCGCACCTGATGTTCAAAGGTCCGGAAAGCGAACTTATCCTGACCGAAAACGCTCAGCCCGCGCTGCTGGCGACGAGCCTTGCGGTGATTCGGGTTCTCGAAGCAGAAGGCGGTCTGGTGTTTGGCCGGCACGTCGCCTACGTAGCCGGCCATTCCCTCGGCGAATACTCGGCGCTGGCCGCCGCGCGCGCTGTGGCGGTCAGCACCGCCGCACGTCTGGTCAAACTCCGGGGCCGCACGATGCAGAAGGCCGTCCCGCCCGGCGAGGGGGCGATGGCGGCGCTGCTCGGCCTCAACCTCGAGGCGGCGCGGACGATCGCCGACGCGGCGGTGGACAGCACGCCGGACGAGGTGTGTGTGGTGGCGAATGATAATGCCCCTGAGCAGGTTGTCGTCAGTGGGCACCACCGCGCCGTCGAGCGAGCGATGGCGATCGCCCGCGAACGGCACACGCGCAGGTCGATCCTCCTTCCGGTTAGCGCCCCCTTCCATTCCCCGCTGATGGGCCCGGCCGCCGAGGTTATGGCTGAGGCGCTCGACGCGACGGAGCTGCGCCGGCCGCTAGTGCCGCTCGTCACCAATCTGTCGGCGTCGGCGATCACCGACCCGGCAGAGATCAAACGCCAGCTGGTCGGGCAGGTTACTGCGGTGGTGCGGTGGCGCGAGAGCATGCTCTACCTCAGGACGGCGGGGGTCGAGGAAGTTGCCGAGATCGGGGCGGGCCGCGTGCTCGCGGGTCTGGCGAGGCGAATCGAGCCGGCACTGGCGACTCGTGGAGTCGGGACGCCAGCCGAAGTCGAAGCGCTGATCAAAGCGTTCTGAGCCGCGGGCTCGTGCGTCGACCACCATTGTTGGCTGGGGTCTTTTGATGTTCGATCTATCCGACCGGACCGCGCTGGTGACCGGGGCCTCGGGCGGTATCGGTGGGGCGATCGCCAGGGCTCTGCACGGCCGTGGAGCGCAGGTGATGCTTACCGGCACTCGTGCGAGCGTGCTGAGCGCACTAGCGGGTGAGCTTGGCGAACGCGCTCACGTCGGATTAGGTGATCTTGCCGACCCGGCAGCCCCGGCTCGTCTGCTCGCGGAAGCCGAAGCGGTAATGGGGCGAGTCGACATTCTCGTCAACAATGCCGGCGTCACCCGCGACGCTTTGGCTGTGCGGATGACCGACGTCGACTTTCAAATTGTACTCGATGTCAACCTGACCGCTGCCTTCCGGCTCACCCGCCTCGTATTGCGCGGCATGCTGCGCCGGCGGCACGGTCGCGTCATCGGGGTAACCTCGGTAGTCGCGGTTACCGGCAATGCCGGACAAGCCAACTACGCGGCCTCAAAGGCCGCGATGATCGGCATGTCGAAGTCGATCGCCGCCGAGGTCGCCGTCCGCGGCATAACGGTAAACTGCGTGGCGCCCGGCGCGATCGTGACGGCAATGACGGACAAGCTCACCACGGACCAGCAAGCGCGGTTGCTCGGGACGATCCCCGCTGGTCGGTTCGGTGCTGCCGAGGATGTCGCCGCCGCGGTCGTCTATCTCGCGAGCCCCGAGGCGGCCTATGTCACTGGTCACACCTTGCACGTCAACGGCGGCATGGCCATGGTATAGATCGCCCGACCTAGCCGAATTGGCACGGCCGACGAAATCGTGCTATGTGATCCGCGCCTTCTATGCGGCCCCCCGGTGGCGACACCAATGACGGCGGATGGCGCCGGAACCCCAGTGCCGAAGCGACTTTCAAAGCAAGCCAGCGAGGAAAAGAACGGATGAGTGACGTCAACGATCGGGTCAAGAAGATCGTCGTCGAGCATTTGGGCGTCGACGAATCGAAGGTGACCGAAAACGCCAGTTTTATCGACGATCTGGGCGCCGACAGCCTCGACACGGTCGAGCTCGTAATGGCCTTCGAGGAGGAATTCGGGTGCGAGATCCCGGATGATGCGGCGGAGAAGATCGTTACGGTCAAGGATGCCGTCAACTTCATCGAATCGCACAGTTGAGCCTTCCGATCCGCCGTCAATCGTGGGCGAGCCGGCCTTTTCTGCCACCCCGCCCGGCGGTTGAGCTATCGCCCGTCCGGCAACTGCGAGAATAGGATGCGTCGCGTCGTCGTGACCGGCATGGGGCTCGTGACCCCCCTTGGTATTGGCCTTGAGCGCAACTGGAACCGCCTGATCGGGGGCGAGTCTGGCGTCCGGGCAATCCGGTCCTTCGAGGTTTCGGATTTACCCGCAAGAATTGCTGCGCAGGTGCCGCGCGGCGAGACCACCTCCGGCCTGTTCAATGCCGACGATTGGGTGCCGCCCAGGGACCAGCGCAAGATGGACGGGTTCATCGTCTACGCACTGGCGGCCGCTGCCCAGGCGGTGGAGGATGCCGGATGGCACCCGGAAGGCGAAGAAGAGCGCGAACGCACTGGTGTCATGATCGGTTCGGGGATCGGCGGTCTTCCAGGGATTACCGAGGGGGCGCTGACCTTGCACGAGCGCGGGCCGCGCCGCTTAACACCCTTTTTCATCCCGGCCAATCTGATCAACCTGGCTTCCGGCCACGTCTCGATCCGATACGGCTTCACCGGCCCCAACCATGCCGTGGTCACGGCCTGTTCATCCGGCGCGCACGCGATCGGCGATGCCGCGCGGCTGATCATGCTGGACGACGCCGACGTGATGCTCTGCGGCGGCACCGAAGCGGCGGTCTGCCGATTGGGTCTGGCGGGCTTTGCCGCAGCGCGTGCCCTCTCGACAGGGTTCAATCACGATCCTCCGCGCGCTTCCCGACCCTGGGACCGGGAGCGCGACGGTTTCGTGATGGGTGAAGGCGCTGGGATACTTGTGCTTGAGGAGTACGGGCACGCAAGGCGGCGCGGCGCGAGGATTTACGCCGAGGTGATCGGCTATGGGATGTCCTCGGACGCCTTCCACCTGACCGCGCCTTGTGAGGATGGCAAGGGCGCCTTCCGGTCGATGCGAAATGCCCTAAAGCGGGCAGATTTGGCACCGGACAAGATTGATTACATCAACGCGCACGGCACCTCGACCCCCCTCGGCGACGAGATTGAGCTCGGTGCCGTCAAGCGGCTGTTTGGCGACCACGCATACGCGCTGTCGATGTCCTCGACCAAGTCGGCGATCGGGCATCTGCTCGGTGCGGCCGGGAGTGTCGAGGCGATCTTCTCGATCCTCGCGATCCGCGACGGGGTCGTGCCGCCCACCTTGAACCTCGACAATCCGTCGCCGTCCTGCGACATCGATCTTGTGCCGAGGCAGGCGAAGGAGCGCAAAGTGAGCTACGTGCTCTCCAATTCCTTCGGGTTCGGCGGGACCAACGCGTCTCTGATCTTTACCGGCCCGCCCTGAGCGCGAGCGTTGCGGCGGGGTGTCGAGATTCGGGCGGTGCGAGCGTGAGCATTACCAGCATGACCGGGTTCGCACGGGCGGACGGCGAAGGGCTGGGCATCTCCTGGGTGTGGGAGGCGAAGAGCGTCAACGGCAAGGCGCTCGACCTGCGGCTTCGGCTCGCCCCCGGGTTCGATGCGATG
>Ga0210408_10003310_pt1 | contig 14984 bp, 15 predicted proteins | sample IncBWH4MmetaG_FD_155471 | JGI IMG/M metagenome (GOLD analysis project Ga0210408, IMG submission 155471) | Forest soil microbial communities from Barre Woods Harvard Forest LTER site, Petersham, Massachusetts, United States - Inc-BW-H-4-M | ecosystem: Environmental > Terrestrial > Soil >...
ACAGCTCACTTTCGAGCAAGTCAAAAGGAATTGCAGCGCAATTCAGCTTAATCAGAGGTTGGCCGCTGCGGGAGCTGGCTTTGTGGATTGCGTGAGCGATGAGCTCTTTGCCAGTTCCGGTTTCTCCGTGAACGAGCACGGTGGTATCCGCCGCTGCAACGCGCTCCACTTGCTCCAAGACGACTTTTAGGGCCGAGCTGCGGCCAATGATCTGTTCAAATCGGCGGGCCCGACGGTCTTGATCAACCACTTTCATTCGTTCGACTCCCAAAGCCTTCGCGAGCTAATCCTCCAACGCGGATCGGACCATCTCTATTAAGACTGCGTTGTCGAAAGGTTTAGTCAAGAACTCCACTGCCCCGTCGCGCATTGCTTGAACCCGCATCTTGGCGTCGCCATGGGCCGTAATGAAAATGATCGGGATCGCGCATCGCTCAGTTTTAAGCCTCGCTTGCAGATCAAGACCGGATATGCCTGGCATGCGAACGTCTGCGATCAGGCAAGCAATCTCCGAAAGTCGGCCGGAGTTCAGTAAGTCTTCCGCCGATTCGAATGAGATTGCCCCCAACCCGGAAGCTTTGAGCAGGCGCCGTAGTGCATCCCGGAGCAAGTCGTCGTCGTCGACGACGGCAACCAAGTTCGCTCTCTTGACGCTACTCATATCTGATTCGAATCTATCTCCGCCTTCAAGAAACGCAATTATGATTTCATATAGGCCGGTTATATATGGGGATACGTGTAGCCGCGAGGAGCAGAATTTCGTGGCTAGGGGAACTGGTGCCGCTGTGAAGGTACAATCCTTATCTGTTTGCGGAAGGTTTCAGTCTTTCCGCCATGCTGCCCAATTCAGCGGGAGACCCCGCCTGCATCTTATGCATTACGCGTCCCCGGTGGACTGCGGCGGTAATTTCGCTCGTCCCGAGCACTGAGGCGATCTGCTTAGTCTGCATACCAGAAACTACGAGGTCCATCACTTTACGCTCGCGCGCAGTCAGGCCTTTGTACCTTTCCTGCAATTCGGCCATCGCGTTCCGCTGTCGGCGCGATAGCTGGTCGCGCTGCAATGCCTGCTGAATCGCGTCCAGAAACTCCTGATGACGGAACGGTTTCGTCAGGAACTCAAACGCACCCGACTTCATGGCCTTTACGGTCATGGGAATATCCCCGTGCGCAGTGATGAAGATGATGGGGATATTGATCCCCGCTTCAATCAGCTTCTGCTGGACCTCTAGTCCACCCATGCCAGGAAGGCGCACATCCAATACCAGGCAACTCGGAACATCTGGAATATGCCTCTGCAGAAAATCCTGCGCTGTGGCGAACAATTCTGCTCGCAAGTTGACCGTCTTCAGAATGCGCTGCATCGCTAGGCGCATGTCCTCTTCGTCATCCACGATGAAGACAATTGGGGAAGAGGAAGTAGTCATGCTTGTGCCTACACGTTGTGCGGCAATGTGAATTGGAAGGTAGAACCACGTTCAGAGTTGGAAGTCGCCCATAGGCGCCCCCCATGTGATTCAACGATAGAACGGCTGATTGCCAGACCCATGCCGGTCCCCTGGGGCTTGGTGGTAAAGAAGGTATCGAAAATCTGGTCAATTTTGTCAGCTGGGATGCCGACTCCAGTATCGCTCACGGAAATTGACAGGTGCCCATCATCAGTGGATTGCGAGGTTATCGTCAGGTCTCCCTTAGCATCGTGCATGGCCTCAATGGCATTCAGCATAAGGTTCATCAACACTTGCTCCAATTGCACTCGATCTCCCGCGATTTCTGGAAGGTTTTCTGCCAGTTCGAGCCGGACTGTCACAGAGTTGCGCCTGATGTCGTTCTTCAACAGAAGAGAGATTTCTCGAATGAGTTCGTTTACATCAACCGCTTCACGCTGTGGGAAACTCTTCTTGAATAGCGAGCGGACATGGTCGATGATTTCCGCTGCACGCCTCGCACATCCAATTGTGCCAGAAGCAGCTTCACGGGCCTCTAAGATATCGGGATGTTCCCCATCGAGAAATCCCAGACAAGCACCCGCATTGGCCGCCGCCGCGGCGATAGGCTGTTTGATTTCGTGCGCCAGTGCGGCGGCCAGTTCTCCCATCATGTTCACACGGTTGATGTGCGAGAGATCGGCCTCTAACTGGCGCAATCTTTCTCGCTCCTCCTCGGCGCGTTTTCGGTCTGTTACGTCCATCGTGATACCGACGTAGTAGCCCATTTCTCCAGACGTGTGATGTCCGATGGTGCGCAGAAATCGCACGCTTCCGTCGGGATGACAAACCCGGAACTCGGGAATGTCGTAGTCCGCTCTCTTGCGCATCGCATCCTCAAGCGTTGCTTTTACGAACGGCGCATCTTCCGGGTGAACGGTGTCCCAAAAACGGTCGAGTACTACATGGCGCTGGGCTGGCTCAAAACCATGCAGACGATAAACTTCGTCCGACACGTGGAACATTTGCTTTGTGTGGAAATTGGTCGCCCAACTACCGATGTGGGTAAGGCTTTGCGCTTCGGCGAGATATGCTTTTTCGCGTCGCAACTCTTGCGTCAGTAACTCCTGCTCAGTGACGTCTATTGTGGTGCCCTGGTATCCCTTAAACGCTCCATCTTCTACGACTGGAATGCCGACGCACCTGACATATCGAATCTCGCCATCGGGACGAACTATCCGGTTCGTAACATCGCAGCCGCAGTGCTCCTCATGCAGCTTCTTCATTGTTGCTGTCAACGAGGCTTGGTCCTGGGGATGAACCGCATTCAAGAACTGCTGAAGACTCGGAGTTCCATTTGTGGGATCGAACCCGAAAATCTTGTAGACCTCGTCAGACCAGTAGATATTCAAATCTTCTGACCAACGAATGCCCAAATCTGTCGACGCCCAACTCCCCATGTGGGCAAGGCGTTCCCCTTCGCTCAGATAAAACTGGCTTTGTCGCAAAGCCTGTTCTGCTAGTTTTCGCTCGGTGATGTCCTGACCGGTCCCGAACATCTCATAGGCTTTCCCCGATGCATCTCTCTTTACAGTTCCAAGACCCAGGATGACACGCACTTCACCACTGGGAAGCACAATTCGATGTTCCGACTTGGCATGAATCCCGTTGCTAATGGCTTCGGCAGCTTCGCGGGAGACCTTTTCCCTATCCTCCGGATGAATTCTTTCAAAAATAGCACTCACGTCAAAAGAGTCCTTCACCGGTGGTATTCCCCAGATACGGCAAAGCTCTTCAGAATACGTAACGCGATTCTCGATGAGATCCCACTCGTAGTGCCCGATGTGCGCCAATCTCTGAGCTTCTTCAAGCCTAGCGTTACTTTGCTGTAAAGCGTTTGATAACGTCTGGCGATCTTCCTCTACACGTTTCCGGTCGGTGATGTCCTGGGTCGTACCGAACATCTGGATTCGGCCCTGTGAATTTTTCCTCACATCGCCCAAGCTGTGAACTACCCGCATTTCGCCATCGGGACGAAAAAGACGATGCTCACAGTCGGCGCGGGTCTCAGTATCAATCGCTTTTTTAGCCGTTGCAAATACAGCTTCTCGGTCATCGGGATGGGTCATTTCGCGCACAAGCGCAACGTCAAAGGAACCGCCCTTCGGAACCAGCCCAAAAATGCGATAGGTCTCCTCAGACCAAATCACCTGATTCGTCTCCAGATCCCATACCCAGTAGCCCAGGTGAGCAACACGCTGGGCTTCTTCGAGCCAATCCTTGCTCTCCTGTAGATCGCGGGACAAGGCGTGACTCGCTTCTTCGGCCCGCTTCAATTCCGTAATGTCTTGGACGGTGCCGAAAAGTCTGTTGTGCTCTCTGGAAATCCCATTCTCCAGTGCCGGAGCCGCCGTCTTCCAGAGCTTCGAGGTAATGGACTGAACGTTACGCACTTCTCCACTCGGGCGGACGATCCGATGTTGGTGAACCGGATGTACGCCAACCGCAACCTCCTCGCCTACTGTGCTGTAGAGAGCCGCTCGGTCATCGGGGTGAACCAACCCGCTAACCGTTTCAATATCCATACGGCGTTCTTGCGGTTTGAACCCGAATATTCGATAGGTCTCGTCGGACCAGATGATCTCGCCCGTCTCAAGATCCCAATCCCAATAGCCGACATGGGCCACACTTTGAGCTTCTTCAAGTCTTGCTTTGCTTTCTTGAAGGCTCCGGGACAGTGCCTCGCGCTCGTCATCGGCGCGTTTGCGTTCGGTGACGTCCGTCACAACGCCGATGTATTCGAGGTCGCCAGAGTTATCTCTTCCGGCATGCGCGACCACGTGAACGAACTTAGTGACGCCGTCAGGTAAGAGAATTCGATGATCGACATCCAGATCCATACCGCTCTGAGTGGCGCGATCCCTGATCTGCTGCAGGCGGTTCCGGTCATCAGGGTGAACCCTGTCGAATACCAGATCAAGCGTAGGATTCGTTTGTCCGGCGAAACCCAGAATCTTGTAGGTCTCGTCGGACCAGATGAGTTCACCGCTGTGCACCTTCCATCCAAAAGTCCCCGAGTGACTCAGCCTCTGAGCCTCTGCAAGGTACTGCCATCGTCTTTGCAAATCGGTTTGCGAAGCTTTCAGATTTTCATTCGCTTTTTCAAGTGCGGATGTTCCCTCAGCGTCCCGATCCTGCGAACGCTTACGAGATTCGGAGAGGAGTCTTCGATCTCGGCTCCAGCCACCCAACGCGGCAATTAACCCGATAGAAAGCGCAAGAATGATTAGAAAATGCATCATTGGCAATAGAAGCTCCAATTTGATGAATCTTACCCTACCTGCTGGGGGCAAGTCTTTTCATTCTCATACGGGCTGCCGGCCTAGGACCGGGCGATCAACGCGCTCTGCGCGAGTTGCAAAACCGCGGCGAAGGACTGGGATCCCGTAGATGACGGTCGCGATATAACGGGCAAGACTGGCGGGATCCGCGTTTGTTGGCCCCGGTTACGAGGGCGATCCGTCTTTCGAGGCTAGCATGGAGAACTTCTCCTAATAAGGATTGGGGGCTGTTTGTCCGATACCGTTCGCGTGGTGCTTGGCTAGATGGACATGCCGCCCGAGACCTCGATGCGCTGTGCGTTAACCCAGCGATTGTTCTCGGACAGCAACGAAGCGATCATTGGTCCGATGTCGTCGGGCAAGCCGGCGCGCCCGAGCGCGGTCATGTCGGCGACACGCTTGTTCACATCGGGATTGTCCCGCACCATGCCGCCACTGAAATCGGTGGCGATAGCACCTGGAGCGACGACATTGACAGCGATCCTGCGCGACCCCAATTCCTTGGCCATATACTTCGTGAGCACTTCGATCGCCCCCTTCATCGATCCATAAGCGGCGCTGCCAGGCATGATGATGCGAGTGAGACCTGACGACAGATTGATCATCCGTCCACCGTCGTTGATGAGCGGCAGCAGCTTCTGCGTCAGGAAGAACACGCCCTTGAAATGGACATTGTAGAGTGCGTCCAGTTCGGCTTCCGTGGTTTTCTCGATGCTGTTGTGGTGCGAGATGCCGGCGTTGTTGACGAGATAGTCGAACCGCGCGGCCCCTAGACCGCCGAGCGCCTGCCGCACTTTCTCCACGAAATTGTCGAATGTACCGACGTTCCCGGCGTCGAACTCCAAGGCAACAGCTTTCTGCCCTGTCTTCCCCACCAGACCAACGACCTTTTCGGCCTCTGCCCTATTTGAATTGTAGGTGAAGATTGCGTGGACACCTCTGTTGGCGAGGCTAAGCACGGTGTTGCGGCCAAGTCCCCGGCTTCCACCGGTGACGATCGCGATCTTAGTATTTGAAGTTACGTCCTGTACAGTTGGCATTTTTCGCTCCTTAGAGTGCCTTGATCCCATCAAGGCACATTTTGTTAGTCGAGGCGGGCCTTACAGGAGAAAGGTTTTTGCACCGACGCGCCTTGTGGCCATGCGGCTTGCAACAGCCGCGGCTCCCTCTAGCCGACCGCCAGCAATCCTGCCCCATTTGGTTCCTTTTATTAGCCAGTACCACAGGGAGTACAGGACGTGGAAGCCGCATAACCATTCCAAGGCGATCGAAATGAAGGCATGTGATTCAAGTGCTAAGTTCAAAGCTGTGCTGCTGGTTGTAAACTCTCTGCCTCCCTCCGGAATGATCACAGCGCCCGGTCGAAGGTTTGCGATCAGGAGTCCGGACACCACGGAAGCCGCCACCCCGAGATAGATTCCCCAATCGGTTGTGCGCCTAATTTTGGACTGAGGGACTCGAACCAACGATCCCACCCACCTCCCGCCGCCTGAGCGCCTGCTTTGCACCCAGAAAAGCCGGATAAGAAAAATCAGGCCGACAACAAGACCCAACTTCACTTCTCCTCTCATGGCGACAGCGTCCATCATCGCGTGCGTTGTTTCACCATTTCTGATGAAGGCGTAAACGAGTACCACGGTGCTGATCCAATGAACGCCTCCGTTCAACCATCGAACCGAACGGAACGACCGAGTTGGCCGGCGAGGCGAATCGGGGTAAACGGCAGTCGAAAGCGAATTCCCGCTTTCCATATTCATAACGCACCTTTTTCATCGGACAGTCCATTGGCTGTCCAGCAACTTATTTCCATGCCGTCTCCCACGGGAAACGCGACCGAGACATATTCATTGACAGGATCGCGTACATACTCGAGGTAGTCGCTCAGGGACGGAAGATTAATGTCGTCCGCCACGATTAATGCACCTACCGCCAGGCGAGACTCCAGCGACCGCAGGACTGGCAGGCACAAGTCCTTCCATCCATCCAGTAGTACGAAGCCGATCGGCGGGGGAATATCGTTCAGAGTGTTCATCGCATCGCCCGTCAAAATCGTGACGTAATCGGCCACGCGGGCTTCGGCCAAATTGTCGCGAGCGCCAGCGACCTTAGTCGCGCTTAGCTCAGTACTGACCACGTGGCCTGTTCCGTTGTCTGCAACTGCGCTGGCCAGATAGATGGTGGAGACTCCGTAGGACATCCCGAACTCAACGATGCTGCTCGGACGCGTGGCTCGAATGAGTAGGTAAAGCAGGTCGCCGCACTGCGGTGAGATGGGCATGTAAGTGGATTCTGAAGCGTCCGCTCGCTCTTGCGCGGTGGCGGTTTCCCATGAGAGGCCCGGCTTCCGCCAGCTCGGAGCTTCCTCATCGTGGGCCGCTGCAGTGAATAAGCGGTTAAGAACGGTTCTTGCCTCTTTTGTTCGTGAGGTGTTAGCGATATTTCCTTGCTGAATCCCCTCCATTGCGATTAGTGACGTTTGTTTGCCTGGCATGTTGCCTTCCTTTACCCGTACAATACGAGCAAATGCTCACAAATAAAACTCGCGTTCGCGACGGCAGAGGCAGGCCACGCAAAAACACGCTGAGAGCCCGGAAGGCGCCGGGCCAGGCGAGGTCTCAGGAGACGGTAGGTGTCATCCTTGAGGCGTCTGCTCGCATTTTGGAATCAGAGGGACTTCGTGGCTTCAACACCAACGCGATCGCAGCGAAAGCCGGCGTAAGCATTGGATCCCTCTATCAATATTTTCCGAACAAGGACTCCATCGTCCTCGCCCTGATTGGCGGCTTTGAGAAGGCGCTCCACGACACAGTCGTGAAGGCCGTGCAAGATGGAAAAGGAAAAAGACTGAAATCCCGCCTCAGGTTGGTCGTTCGAGCGCTTGTGAGCGCACATTATTACCGCCCTCGGCTAAATCGTGTGCTGGAGAGTGAAGAAGAACGCCTCGGAAGCGAGGCCGACGATTCTGCGTTCCACGCAAACATGCTGCAACTTCTCGGAGATCACAAAAAGGAGTTGGCAACGCCTGTTTCGCGAGTGACCGAGCGAGTCTTCATGGCCATTCTCCGCGCTGTCGTGGACCTCGGTCTTGCGTCCGGCGCAAGTCTGCAATCCACCGAACAGAGAACCATGCGTGCTGTATGCGGATTCCTATTCTATTCGGGCTAAACAGCCTTTGGTGCATCTATGTGTAAAGTACCCGTATGTACTCTGGAGGATTCATGGCGAACAAACAGACGCTGATAGCTCAGGCCTACTCTGCGTTCAATCGTCGGGATATCGACAGCGCCCTGGCGCTCATGAGTGAGAACGTTAGCTGGCCCAAGGCATCGGAAGGCGGGCGTGTCGTCGGGAAAGAAGCGATTCGGTCGTACTGGACCCGTCAGTGGAAAGAGTTTGATCCTCACGTGGAACCACTTGAGGTAATCGACCGGGAAGGCGGCATTACCGACGTCAGAGTTCGTCAACTCGTAAAAAGCCTTGGTGGCGATGTCCTTTCTGATTGCGAAGTCTGGCACGCTTATACCATCGCGAACAATCTCATTGAACGCATGGACCTCAGGGGAAGCAAAACGAGCTCGGCTCCAACCCCATCTGCAGCATTCTCCAGACGTTAGCATGCGTCAGGATCTGCCGCAGTTAAGCCCGTTCCTGGGCGGGGATGGCCTCTTTGTTCAATGTAAGTCTGGGGCCCCGGCAAGTGATCTTCCAGGGGCCGAGCAGCGCCTCCAAGATTTCCTGATCGGTAGGTTCGGGGGGAGGCGGCAACCCAGACGATGCGGTTAACGGTTGTTAAGTACCCAGCGCTGAAGCGGATGGGTGAGCAGGGTAAATTTAACCTACCGGCTTAATGGCTATTGACGAATTCCATAAGACTGCGGGATTGATTCGCTCGGGATAAAGCGTAAGCATCTGTTTGTACAGCTCAACTGCGGTCTTGGTATGGGAAGCAATCCTGTCGAAATCGCGTATATATTTTCGTGTCGCCTCGATGTTATCTGGCGTATCGGGTGCGCCGGGCCTCTTGTGTCCGGCAATAGCGGCCACCGGCTTCAGCGACTCGATCGTATCGAGCGCCGCAATCCACTCGTTGCGGCCTTCCGCATTCGACTCGCCCAAATGAAGATGAACATCGTTGTAGAGCGCATCGCCGCAAACGGCAAGTCCGATGGAAGGGACGTGGAGACAGGTTGTGCTATCGGTATCGGTGTGCCCGAGAGGAACACTTATGAGTTGTTTCCCTTCCAGTTCGAGAACACGGTCCTTGAGTTCGTCGGCAATCAAGAGCGTCGAATCGATTTGTCCGGGAAAGCGTGGTTTCCAATATGACTCAACCACGGGGACCGACGCTTGCTTTCGCATAACCGCGATGACTTCGCCCGTCGCGACAAACCGCGCCTTCGGAAATTTCTTCTGGACTGTGTTTACGCCAAAGAAATGATCGCCGTGGCCGTGGGTTGCGTAGATTGCCGTCAAATTCTTGCCGCTGTGCGCGATCCAGTCGACAAGCTTCTGGTTTTGATCGACCGTAATCGCCGTGTCCACCAGCACGGCATCGCGCTCGCCTGAAATAAGCGTCGAAGAAATGGGCGACCATTTCATTTCGCTTGCACCGGGCGGAAGGTCGGTTGTGACCACCGGGATCTGGGCACTGACAAGAACGTCCCATTGCAATCGATTGGTCATCACTCCTCCTCAATTTGCCGGTTCTGCTTCGACGGTGCAGCGAAGTTGGCTCAGCCTGCCACTTCGGACAAAAGCGTCTCGACTTTCTTGTCGAGATCCCTCGCGACCGTAAGTGCCTCGGAATTCCGATACGGAGCCAGGAGACTGGCCATCGTGTCATAGGAAATGTGGACGCCATCAGAGCGTTCGTCGACGAGCACTGTAACGGGGGCATAAGACCCGGCGTCGGGAACGTACCTTGCCATTTGTTGCATGATGAGCGGATTGCCCATGATGAGGCGGGCCATTCGGGGCTTATCACGATCCGTCGCTTTCCTTATAACGGCGCCGTGGTCCAGTTCCATGAAGAGCATCAGGTCCGTCCTGCCCAATCCTTCGCGAACCACGCTTTCGAACTCTGGAAACGTCGGCGCAGCCGCTGTCCTTTTTGCGAATGCAACCATGTCCGGATGGCCTATTGCGGCTTTAATCGCGGCCAATATCTTGTCGAATGGCCGGGACGAGATCAGACTGAACCGCTCGACCTCAATCGTGGCTATCATCGCGACCACCTTTCTTGCCACTCTCGACTAGCGTGGCGAGTACCTCGGGCCAGTCTTTCTCGAAGCCGGCGTCGCGTTGCAGTCCACGTTCCAGCACGGTTCTTATACGGTTCTGAGCTTCGGGCCACCCCAGTGCTGTTCCAAACGAAGTGAAGGCGTCGAGGAGCCGATCGAACGGCGGCAAAGAGACTTCGTTGACGAGATGCTTTGCCGCAACCAGGGCGCGCCGATCGAAGGAGCCGATCCGGCGCGCGAGGGCATCGACGAAGCCGTCCAACTCGGCGTCCGGAAGAGATCGGTTCACATAGCCGTATCGTTCCGCTGTGTCGCCATCGAAGTCGTTGGCACTCAGAACGATTTCGAGCGCCCGCCCGCGTCCCACCAGGTGCGGAAGGCGCTCTGTGCCTCCGCCGCCCGGATGCAGGCCGACTCCGAGTTCCGGGTGGCCGAGCTTCGTGTTCTCACGCGAGGCGAAGCGCATGTCGCAGGCAAGAACGAACTCACTGCTCACGCCGCGCACACAGCCCCGGATTCTTGCGAGGCTGACGACCGGCGCCTTGGTTAGGCGCACGAACGTGTCCATCAGAATGGGTAAGCCCGTGGGGCCGATAGCGCTCATGATGTTTCCGATCTTGCCCGTCAGATCGAAGTGCGACAGGTAGAAGTCGGCAAGGGCGCTCTCGAAAACAACCACACGCAGACTTTCAGTAGTCTCCATCCGGACAAGCAGGTCCTGAAGGGCCTGGAAGACATCGGCGTCGACGACATTGAAGGGAGGATAGTCGAATATGGCTCTCCAGTACCCAGGCGTTTCCTCGATCACCCGCACAGGTGTCGTACTCGATTTGGCCACGATTCATCCTCCTTTAAGATTCAAGCGAACGGGACGGGTCTGTGATCTTCTTGTCTTCGTAAGAGCGCATGCGCGCGAGCGCCTGGTCGGAGACGCACAATCTCATGAAGAGATTTCGTTCGAGAGCGAGTCCTTCGGCGAGCGGCGTGTCCATCGCATTGCGGACGAGACGCTTGATGTAGCCGAGTGATTCAGGCGTATGCGAGCAAAGCCGTTTTGCGATCTCCATCGCGCGATCGATGGCCTTGCCGCTGACGGTTTCGTGCACAAGGCCCTTCTTTTCGGCGTCGCGCGGATTGAGCGGCCGCCCTATAAGGATGTGCATGAGGGCCGCCGCCGGTCCGATGATACGGGGCAGCCTCTGTGTGCCACCGGCGCCGGGCAGCAGACCGAGTACGGTCTCGGGCAGACCGATCAGATAGTCCCCGTCTTCAGCGATGCGAAGGTCGCACGCGAGGGTGAACTCGAAGGCCCCGGCCAGAGCGGTCCCGGAAATCGCAGCGATGACAGGTTTGGGCATGGTCTCGCACAGCGCGATGGCCTTGTCGAAGAATCCGCTGTGGTAGGCGGCGTTGTCCGGCCATTGCCGCCCCGAGGCGCGCACGGCTTCGGCAAATTCGATAAGGGCAGGAATGCTGAAATGACGGTTAAAGTATCCCGGAGTACCGCCTGTCACGATCACAACGCGGATGTTGGGATCGCCCGCGAGTTCTTGCAGGCTCTCTGTTAGCGCGTCGCCCATTTCGGCGTCGAAGTACATGCGCTTCGCGCTACCAAGCGTGATAACGGCAATTCCTTCAGTAACTTTTGTCGACAGGACATCCGCGTTCATCGGGCGCTCCGTGTGGTTTAAGTTGTTTATTTCTTGCCTGCCGCCGCGTCTTCAATCACCTTCGCTACTTCTTTGGGGTGCGACAACATCACGACGTGGCTCGACGGAAGAGTCGTGGTCGTAGCATTGATCTGCTTGGCCATACTCTTTTCTTGTTCTGGAGCAATCATGTTGTCGTTGCTTGCGACGATGTACCACGATGGTTTGTTGTGCCACGCCGCCGCGGTGGGTTTCGCCCCGAAAATGGACCCCGACGTTTGAGGCTGGACCGCAACAAGAAGCGCCTTCTCTTCACTGCCCAAATCTTGAGCGAACGCGGTTTCTACGCCATCCGCAGACAACAGGAGAAACCCGTCTGAAAGTGGTTTCAACTTTGTGGAACCAAGCGGCGGGGGGAATGGCTTACTGATCTCTGTAATGGTCTGGTTCGCATCCGGAGCAAAGGCAGCGACGTAGACCAAGCCAGCAACCTTCGGATCATTTCCCGCTTCGGTGATGACGAGGCCACCATACGAGTGGCCGACAAGAATTAATGGCCCGTCTTCAGCGGCAATAGCGCGCTTGGTCGCCGCCACATCGTCTGCGAAGGATGTCAATGGGATTCCGACCGACTTTACACGGAAGCCTTTGGATTGAAGCAAGGGAATAACTTTTGACCAGCTTGAGCCGTCGGCAAAAGCTCCGTGAACAAGAACTATGTTTTTCACGGGCGCACTTTGCGCAATCAGCGGCCCTCCGGTTATGAGAATTCCGAGCGAAGCGATAGCCCACATGGTTTTCATAAAATTGCGCATGCGATCTCCTTTTCGGCGAGAGTATAAGGGATGCTGTAATGTTGATCTTGCTCGTTACTATCAATTTTGTCGTTTATTGCGCTGGAAACGGATGTTGGATTGGCGCAGGCCGAGTTAAAGAAAGGTGCTAGCTTTTCTTGACCACAAAAGGATCGAGTGCAAACTGTTCAAGCAGCTTCATCGGCCGTTGCGACCGATCGGTTTTAGAGCGGAAAATCGCGCCATAAAGGGAGTTAAGGATAAATCGCGACAGCTCCATCGTTGTGACATGAGGATTTATTTCACCCGTCTCTTGTGCTTGCGATACCACGACCGCGATGCGACGAGTGGCTTCGTCCAGAAGCTCCGTGACACGCTTTTTTAGTGCCGGTGTCGCGTTCGTGATTTCTGCAGCGAAGTTGCCCACCAGGCAACCGCGCACATAACCGTAGCGCTGCATTTCTTTCAGCGTCAGCCGGAAGTATTTGCGAAGCCGGGACACGGGTGAGGAGGTATTTTCCAACTCCAGGAATTCAAGCGCATAGGGGTAAAAAACATCCGAAGCCGCGATCGCCGCTTCTTCTTTACTCTTAAAATAATTGTAAAACGAGCCCTTTGGAACTTCGGCTTTACTGACAATATCCTGCACGCTGGTCCCGTTGTAGCCGAACTGGTGGAACAGGCTTATGGCCGCCTTCAGAAGTTTTTCTCGTGTTGCGTCTCCTCGCGTCAATGGCGCCTCGTCACTCGTTAGAAGAATACGACGCCTGCGCTATGTTGTAAGGTCTCGCGCAGGGAGGTCGCACTATCTAGTCTGGTGTTCGCGTCTCCACTGTCCGGGACTGGCTCCAACCACGCGATGAAACGTTCGTGTGAACGCAGGCTGGTCCCCGAATCCGGACATCGCTGCCACATCGCAAAGAGGCAGTCTCGTTTGAGCGAGAAGTTCCTTCGCGCGATCAATGCGCCGGCGAATCAGCCACTGGTGGCTGGAAATGCCAAGCGCAGCTTTGAATGAGCGTGCGAAGTGACTGACCGAAAGCCCACACTCGTTTGCCAGGTCGCAAAGCCGAACGCTACCGTCCAGATTCTCTCGAAGTAGTTCAAGCGCTCGTTGCCTTTGCCACTTTGCAAGCCCTCCCGCTGCGGAGACTTGTGCCGTCGCGATTCTTCCATACCTTTGGAGAAGATGAGCCCCCAGGGCCAGCTGGAACTGATCTAGCGCCAGCGAACAAGGCTTCATTTCCATGTTGAGGGAAGGAAGAACGTTCTTGGTCATTTGCGCCAGGACGATATCTTCTCCGTTCACTGATTGTTGGAACTCGGAGACTGGACCGAATCCCAAATCTTCCGCGATCTCATCCAGATTCTCGCGCGGCACGTGATAGTGGACGAAGTCAAAGGGCTGATCGGCCGAGCAGGCGGGACGGGCGTCAAAATCGATTACGTTCGATCGAAGCGTTGGTACGTAGGACGTCGGTAGCTGTTTTGCATCGGCCCAAAGCTGGTATCCGCCAAGAGGAATCGAGCGAAGGCTGACGGAAACAAGAACAGCCTTCACGGCCGACACCTTGACAATTCGTGTGGAAAGCCCGAAGGGCGACTGGAGCCTGGTGATGGTGAAGTTGTTCTCGCTCTTCCACAATGCAGGTACTTTGGAACGAGACCGATCAGTTAACTGAAAAAACGCCACGGAAGGAGCGAGTGACACCTCGGGCGATCTGACGGCTCCACTATTTTTTGAAGACACATCGCGGGCTGCCATCTGAATGAGGTACTGCGGCCGGCCGTCTAATACAATATGAAGGTACCACAGTTCAAGACGACCGGTCATCTACATCGGGAAGGTTAGTTTTGACGTACAGAACGCGCCCTTGTCGTTGAGGCCTCTGCCTTGTCGCGACACAAGGCCGGGCGATCGCTGTTTCGCCGCATCAGAATCTTCCAATTCTTTGCACTGGTCAGGTGCTTTTCGGTGGGTTTCGATGGGTTTGATAGTCCGGAGCCCTTATCTTTAACAATGCGCCGAGCCGTGCCCTTAGATTTCCAGGAGCTCGCAAGAGCCAGCGGTGTGGCAAGACAGTCACTCACTCTCGAACTCAAAGGGTCGCCCTGAGGTCTGAAGATTCTGCGATTTCCTCCGTAACCAACAAGTCCTTTCGTATACCCATTGCGCATACAATCCTGAGTTTGAGAAGGTTCCCAGAATGTCCGGGGGGTGGCTTGATAGAGGAGGATGAATGGCGCAGGTATGGTTAGTCACCGGCAGCTCTCGTGGTCTGGGTCGTGCAATTGTTGAAGCGGGCCTCGCTGCGGGCAATAAAGTGTTGGCGACAGCTCGGGACATTAAGTCGTTGGCGGATCTCTCGGAACGATATGGAGATCAGGTCAAGCTCTTCGCAATGGATGTGACCGACGAAGCAGCAGCAGCAAAGGCGGTAATGGCGGCGGTCGATGTATTTGGCTCGCTGGATGTGGTCATTAACAATGCGGGGTATGGCAATCTTTCGTCCGTCGAAGACACGCCTCTATC
>Ga0210408_10003313_pt1 | contig 14982 bp, 13 predicted proteins | sample IncBWH4MmetaG_FD_155471 | JGI IMG/M metagenome (GOLD analysis project Ga0210408, IMG submission 155471) | Forest soil microbial communities from Barre Woods Harvard Forest LTER site, Petersham, Massachusetts, United States - Inc-BW-H-4-M | ecosystem: Environmental > Terrestrial > Soil >...
CTTGTGGGCCGAGTACTCCTGTCCCTCCAGCTTGATCTCCGCTTCAAGCCGCCTGTCGCTCCGGTAGTGCTTCAAGACGCCAGCCAGGGCCCGATTGACCGTTTCGCGGTCTGTCAGTGCTCCCGCGCGCAAATGCCCATAGCGCCTGAACTCCTCCAGCGTCATTCCAGAGTCTCCCGAAACCTCGACGGCGCCGACCCGTGCCTGCGGGCCGGAGATCACGTGGAATGCAATGTCGACCAGCAATAGCTCCGGATGCGGAGTCCGTTTGTAGGTGATCGTCGCTTCGTGAAAGCCGTTCTCAGACAGCACTTGCCTCATGGTGTCCAGAGCCTGCGTAATCTTTGCCTCGGTGAACCTCGTTCCCGGATTCAAGCGGGCGGCGCGCTCCAGTTGGGTGTTCACCGTTGTCCCCTTTGCCCCATCCACACTCACGGTGCCAATAAAGGTCCTCGCGGTTCCGCGGAAGATCAGGTTTACCCCGTTTCCGTCCCGTTGACCGGCCACTTCGACCCGCTCGAAAAGACCGGACGCATACAGCTCGCGCAGAGTTGCTGCGACGTCCTCCCGCAGGAGTGGCGTGCCTTCGGACTGGGGAAGGCGATCCTTCACCGAAGCGAGGCGGTCGGTCGAGATTCCTTCAAACGATATATGCCGAACCGTCAGACCCTCCCAGAGCGCTATCGGATCGGCAGCTTGATCAGGGTTCTGCCCGGAAGACGCCTGCTCCGGTGCAACCTGCCCACAAGGGTAGGCAAAAGGGGGAATCAAAGCGGTTAACCAGAAAAGAATCAAGAATTGTCGCCACAGTCTGCCCAACCCAAGTTCGCACTGGCATCCCGCAGACTTTGACCTCAAAACTTTCTCCCCGTCGACCCACGAAATAACATCAGCCCTGGAAACTGCATCAAAGTGTTTATCAGCGAGGCTTTGATCGGGCCCCTTAGCCGACTTCTGCCACTTCAAACCGCTGCCCACTATACTAACGAGGAATCATGAGTGGCGCAGCACTCAGCGGCCTCCCGCTCCATCCGACAAGGAAACGAATGACGCCAATCAGGATGACCATGCACGCGCATGACGCTAGCCCGCGAGCTGTGACGGCGGCGGGCGGTTCTCCAATTCAAATGCAGTCCTCGAAAACAACCCATACCGCTGAGGTTGAACCCGCTTCCCCAACTGAAGTTGTCGCGCAAACGCCGGCCGGGTCCGACGCAGATGTGCTGACTCGCGCTCAGGCTGGCGATCATCACGCCTTCGCCCAGCTCTACTCCCTCCACAAGCGCCGCATCTACTCCCTGTGCCTGCGAATGGTGGGAAATGTGGCTGAGGCCGAAGACCTCACCCAGGAAGCCTTCCTCCAGCTCCATCGCAAAATTGCCACCTTCCGTGGAGACTCTGCTTTCTCCACCTGGCTTCATCGGCTCGCCATCAACGTGGTCCTCATGCACCTGCGCAAAAAGGGCCTCTCCGTCATCTCGCTTGATGAGGCTATGGAGCCCACGCCGGAAGAGGGGCCAGGCAGGAGCTTTGGTGCTCCCGACCTCTCCCTGACCGGCTCTATCGACCGCCTGGCCCTGGAACGCGCGATCTCCGAGCTTCCAGCCGGGTACCGCCTGATCTTTGTGCTGCACGATATCGAGGGTTACGAGCATAATGAAATCGCCGCAATGCTCGACTGTTCCATCGGCAATAGCAAGTCCCAACTGCATAAAGCGCGCCTGAAACTGCGAGACGCAATGCGCACGTTTCCCCGAAGGGAGGGGCGGCGGTGATGCAAGATCCCAAAAATATGACCTGCGAAGAGTTCCAGGCCCAAATGGCAGAGTTGATCGGCTCGGGGGAGGATGTGTCCGTCCACCCGCACGTGCTGACCTGCACACTCTGCCGCGCCTTGCTCAATGAACTCGAGACCATCGCGGAGGCCGCTCGCCAGCTGTTTCCGGTTGAGGACCCGCCCGACACCCTCTGGGAAAAGCTCGAGTCCGCCATCAAGCAGGAGGGCAATCAGACCCGCGGCTGACCGCGCCCGTACTCCACAATCAGGCTTCAGACCAATCGGCCACGCTCATCCGAGGCCCGGGCGAAAGATCTTTTAGCCAGGGCGGTACCTCATTCTCGAGAGATGCGTGGCCGATAACGCATTTGGGGGGATTTTTTTCGCCGGTGGCCGTCTGATCTACAGGGCCTTTACGAACCGGTGCGCGGACCGTGATAACCCTGACAAACCGCGCCATTTGCGCCATCTTTCGTGCAATTTGTGGAGGCTTGACCCTGCACCCTGGGAGCGAACCGCAAATCCGAGAAGGGGCGGCGGGAAGCCAAGCGGGTCAGGGCTGGCGGAACGAGGAGCGACGATGGGCCGTATCTCTTTCAAACGACGAGGAGTGGGCTCGGATTTTGACCTCAAAGTCGATGTCCGAAACTTTTTGGTATACTGCGTTCTCTAATGTAAGAGAAGTTGATACGAGGACACTCAATGGAAAAGAAGAACCAGAATCCGCCGCCAGTCCCTGCCCCAGAAGCCAAGTCTGCCTCGGGTCGGCGGCGAGTCCCCGTCCTGCCTGTTCGTGATACTGTCCTATTCCCTCACGCCGTCCTGCCGTTGACAGTCGGCCGGGAGAGCTCCATTCAGTTGATTGAATCCGTCGGGGACGAACGCACCATCGCCGTAACTGCGCAGAAGGATGCACGTTTGGATTCCCCAACGCCGACGGACATGCACCAGGTCGGCACCTTGGCCACCGTACATAAGGTCGTACGCATGCCCAACCAGAGCCGCTTCGTCTTCACTGAAGGCGTTGAACGCGTCCGTCTGGTGAGCTTTGTTCAGACCGAGCCCTTCATGATTGCGGAGGTCGAGCCGCTCGAAGCCGAGGAGCCGGAGACCAACTCCAGCATTGAAGCGCTGGTGCGTATCGTGATCGGCCAGTTCCAGCAGATCGTCTCCGAGTCTCCGACGCTCTCCGACGAGCTTCGCACCATCGCGGCAAATATTGAAGAACCCGGCCGGCTGGTCGACTTTGTCGCCTCGTCGCTGCCGTTCCTCACTACGGAAGACAAGCAGCTCCTGCTCGAGACCCCCAGCGTCGCTGCACGGCTCGAGCTCATCAATACCCATCTCGCCAAGGAGATCGAGGTCCAGCAGCTTCGCGCTAAGATCCAGAACGAAGTTCAGGACCAGGTGCAGCAGTCGCAGCGCGACTACTATCTCCGCGAGCAGATGAAGGCCATCCAGAAGGAACTCGGCGAGCAGGACGAAGGCCAGCGCGAGACCGAAGAACTGCGCAAGAAGATTGATGACGCGGGCATGCCTGAAGAGGTGAAGAAGGAAGCTCTTAAGGAACTCGCCCGCCTCTCCCGTATGTCGCCCATGGCTGCCGACTACTCGCTGACCCGCAACTACATCGAGTGGCTGGCGGTGCTGCCGTGGTCCAAGAGTTCCGGCTCCAAAATCGACATCAACAAGGCCAAGGAGATTCTCGACGAGGACCACTACGAGCTTCGCAAGGTCAAGGATCGCATCCTCGACTATTTGAGCGTGCTGGAGCTAAAGCCCGACATGAAGGGCCCCATCCTCTGCTTCGTTGGACCTCCCGGCGTCGGCAAGACTTCGCTCGGCCGCTCCATTGCGCGCGCCCTGGGACGCAAGTTCCAGCGCGTCTCGCTGGGCGGCATGCACGATGAAGCCGAGATTCGCGGCCATCGCCGCACTTACATTGGAGCCCTGCCCGGTCAGATCATCCAGAGCATTCGCCGCGCCGAAACCAACGACCCGGTCATCATGCTCGACGAGATCGACAAGCTGGGTCGCGACTTCCGCGGCGACCCCGCCTCGGCCCTGCTCGAAACCCTGGATCCGGAGCAGAACAACACGTTCCGCGACAACTACCTTGACGTGCCATTCGATCTGTCGAAGGTGCTCTTTATCTGCACGGCCAACATGCTCGACACCGTGCCGCCGCCGCTGCTTGACCGGATGGAATTGATCCCGCTGCAGGGCTACAGCGAAGAGGAGAAGCTTCATATTGCCAGCCGCTACCTCATCCCGCGCCAGATCAGGGAGAACGGCATCACGCCCGAGCAAATTGAATTCCCCGAGGCCGCGGTTCGCCAGATCGTTCGCCACTACACGCGCGAAGCCGGCGTGCGCAAACTCGAGCAGGTTATCGGAACCGTCTGCCGCAAGCAGGCCCGCCGTGTGGTTGAAGGCAAAACCGAAAAACTTGTCGTCGATAACGAGATCCTCAAGGAGTTCCTCGGCCACATTCAAGTGCGTGTTGAAACCGAGGTGGCCGAGCGCGTCAAGCGTCCGGGCGTCGCGGTCGGCCTGGCCTGGACACCCGCCGGTGGCGACGTCCTCTTCATTGAGGCCAACAAGATGAAGGGCAAGGGCAGCTTCACCATCACCGGCCAGATCGGCGAGGTCATGCAGGAATCCATGCAGGCCGCGCTTACCTGGGTGCGCTCCAACGCAGGCCGTCTAAGCCTTCAGGAGGACTTCACCAAGGAGATCGATTTGCACATCCACGTGCCCTCGGGCGCCATCCCCAAGGATGGACCTTCGGCTGGGGTCACCATGGTCACCGTGCTTGCCTCGCTGTTAACCGACGCGCCTGTCAAGCCCCTGACCGCCATGACCGGTGAGATAACCATCAGTGGCAATGTCCTGCCCGTCGGCGGCATCAAGGAGAAGTTCCTCGCCGCCAAGCGCGCCGGAGTCGAGACCGTGATCTTGCCCTTCGACAACAAGCAGGATGTCGAAGAAGACCTCACTCCCGAGCTGACCAAGGGCGTGACCATTCACTACGCCCGTCAGATCGAGGACGTATTGGCTGTGGCTCTGCCGCAGTTCAAGGCGCAGCCTGTGCCCGTCGCCTCAGAGGAGCCTGCGACCGCTGCGGCATGAACTGCCTCCGTCCATGGCAAAAGGCCGGCTTGCTGCCGGCCTTTGCACTTTCTTTCAACCACTTCTTTACCTGGTCGCCCTGGTCAGATGAGTCCGCCGGTAAACCGTCCCGTCCGCCAGCGAAATCTCCCCCTCCATCTTGTCGCCGTCCACTCTCAGCCTGAACCGGTCCTCGCCCACTGTGGTCACGAGCAATTGCTTTGTCGCGTCGTAATCCCACTCTGAGGCTGGCCCCATCTCGACCTCCCGGCCGTCCACAATCTTCGCCGCCGTTACTGTGAAGCGCTGCGGCTTTCCGGCAACCGTGGAGATGCGATACACGTTCGCCTCATCGTGGCAGGGGCTGTCCTTGACCATGCACACTGATGTCCCTCGCCATAATCCTGCAGGTCCCTTTTCTTCCGCTGGATGTGACTGACCAGCGGCGACCCCGGCCACCATGAGCGCAATGCCAAGACAGAGACGCGTGTGAATCATTGGATCGCTCCTGTGCACTCAGACCGCAGATCCATCAAAAAGGGAAGCGTCGCGTGGATCCGCGATCGAATAGTCAATGAGCGCGGCTGGATTTTTAACCCAACTCGCCTGAGGATTGCAACAGCGCCACTGCCCTCACTACCCTCGGTCAACAGCTTTTTCCTTGTTCATCGGAGAGATTTAACGCCAGGCAAATGTGCGGAGCGAATTGAGGAAATGCCAATTTCAACGAGCCGCCATAACCGCAGCTTTTGCTTTGGTGAAGACTTCGTTTATAGCCATCGCTGCCCGGTTCATTGCATATCGCATCACAAAACTGGGCCGGGTGCGACCCGCCATCTCGCTTCGCTGTTGCTCAGGCAGGGCCAACCAACGGCGTAGCAGCCGTTCAGTCCCTTCAAGCGTGTCTTCATCCACCAGGCCCACTTTGTCGCTGTCAATCTCCGTCCAGATATTGACCTGGTTGCTGATGAGTACGGGACGGCCCGCTGCCAGTGCTTCGACCACGGCGATGCCAAAATTCTCCTGGTGCGACGGAAGCACAAACGCATCGCAAGCGCGGATTGCTCCCCACTTCAAGTCGCCTCCAAGAAAGCCTGGCCAGTGCACTCTTGTCGCGATCCCGAGTTCCGTCGCCATGCGCTCTAACTGATGCTGCAAGCCGGCCTGGTCAGGTCCAGCAACCACGAGGTCAACCTCTGGTGCCGAGGCGGCTACCCGGGCAAATGCACGAATCAGCAAGTCGCAACCCTTCTTCTCGTGGATCCGCGCCAGGAAGAGCAGGTACCGGCGTCCGCGCAGTTTCGGCATGACTCCATAGAATGCTTCGATCTGCTTGGTGTGATTGGGATGGCTCTCTTCAGGATCGTTGATTCCGTAAGGAACCACCACGCTCTTCCATTTGCTCTTGCGGAAGCTCTGCTTCGCCAGGTCCCGTTCCAGCCCGGTCGTAAAAAAAACGGCCTCGGCATCATGCAGCACTGCATGCTGGATCGGCCAGTAAATCCATTTCTTCAGATGCTTGAGGGGGTAGGTCTTGTTGAACCATGGATCGAGCGCGCCGTGAACAAAAATCCCATAAGGCCTCCTTGCCTTACGCGCGGCGATCCGTGTTGCCACTCCCGGGAATGTCCATATCCCATTCATCACGAGGCCGTCGAATCGAACCGCATTCTGATTCAGCCACCGGGACAACTTGGGTGAGAGTCCGTATTTTCCCAAGTAGCATTGCCCCAGAGCGTGGACCGGACAGGGGATGTCTTTCAGAAACGGCTCGCCCGGTCTGTCCAGGCAAACCACTTCAATCTGCGCTCCCACTTCGATGTACGCCTTTACTAACTGACGCACGGCTTCAGGGGGGCCTCCTCCCGCAGGAGAAAGGCTGCCAATTATGTGAAGAATATTCAACAAATGCTCTACCGTTTCGCTACAGATTCAGGTTTCTGGCTAGGTGTCTTCAACGGTCGATTTTGGACGACACCCCAAAGAGAGGCGAAGCAAGACGAAGAGCGAGCAGCAGCTAGAACATCAGTTGCATTTGAATGTAACCCATTCCTGCTCTTGCGTTCAGACTGTGAAGATCGCTGTCGAATTTTAGTGTACCAGTAGCTACACCCCGTGGAAGAGTCTGGGTGCTCTCACCGGGTCGAGCCTTCCACTCGCCGCGGTCCAGCGAATTCAAGTTGACGGTCATCGAGATTTCGTCAAGCTGGATTCTCTGTGGTATAGGTGCGCAATAGCCCGCAGAGGCCTGCGGCACGATTGTGCGGCGCTACCCGCAGAGCTCGGCTTGCACCCTGGTCAACCGGAGTGTATTTACGCCGAAGCGGTTTTTTGCGAGAGCTGACAGTTTACTCGGTGCGAAGGGCCACCGACGGATCTACGGCTGCGGCGCGCCGGGCGGGCAGGTAACTTGCCAGTGCCGCGGCCATTCCCAGCACTAGCGGCACGGCAAGGTAGGTCGTCGGGTCAAGTGGGCTGATGCCGTACAGAAGAACGCGCATGCCCTGCGTAAGAGCCGCCGCGGCACCCGTGCCGATCGTGATCCCCGCGATCGTCAATCCAAGAGCAGATCGGACGAACATCCACTTGAGTTCGTGTTTTTGCGCTCCTAGAGCCATGCGGATTCCGATCTCCCGCGTACGTTGTGATATGGCGTAGGAAATCACGCCGTAGATCCCGATGATGCCAAGAGCCAGGGCCATCGATCCCGCAATCGCCAGCATCACGAGCGTGAACGAGGTGCGGCCCATCGATTCTCCATAGATCTCCTGCATCGTGTTGCCGCCGGCAACGGGCAGGTTCGCGTTGGTGCTCCATACCGCCTGCCGCACCTGGCTTAGAAAGCTTTCACTTCCGGCGCGCCGGCTGTGAATGGCAAAGGTGACGAACCGCGGGCCATTGATCGCAGGCTGCGGGGAGTAGGGGTTGTGCATCATGGCTGGCCAGTAGATAAGGGCGGGCGCCTTTTCATCCACACCATGCACGTGCACGTCCTCCACGACGCCGATCACTTCTTCCCAGGGCAGGGTGGTGAACTCGCGCACCCGCTTGCCGACTGCGTTTGCTGAGGAACCCCACAATTCGCAAGCAAGATTCTCCGAGACCATCACTTTGTGCCGCAGGGTGTAGTTGTCGGTCCAGGTGAAATCGCGTCCGGCCACCAGGCGCGTGCCCATAGCCTTGAAGTACCCCGGCGAAACGTAGTTGTAGAGCCGCATGGGCGGCTCAGAGTGACTGTAATTCACTCCTTCGACGAGAATCTGGTCCCAGTTGGAGTCGTTCCCATCCATCGGCACCGCGCTGGCAAACCCCACTGCGGTAACTTCCGGGATAGCGGCAAGCCGGTCGGCGATATCGTTTTGAATGCGGGTTACCATCTGCGTATCGCTCACCAGAGCATCGGGAATGGCGATCCGCATGGTCTGCACATGAGCGGCATCGGAGAAGCCTGGCTCCACGTTGCGCAGTGCCATAAAGGTGCGAATCATCAGCGCCGCGCTCACCAGCAGCACCATCGCCACGGCCACTTGCAACACCACCAGCACGCTGCGTGTGCGATTCCGTGCGCGGCCGGCGCTGGTCGTACGGCCCGAACCCGAAAGAGCATCGGATGCTTTGGCCCGTGCATACTTCAGCGCCGGGAGCGAGCCGAACAAAAGTCCGGATAAGACCGAGAGCGTAAAAGTGAACACCAGAGAATAGCCGTCCAGCGATACCTCGCCAAGTCGCGGCAGTTCGCCCGGTCCAAGAGCCTTCAGCAGCCTCAATCCGCCGTAGGCAACGCCGATTGAAAGCACGCCGCCAAGAAGGCCAAGCAGCACGCTCTCGGTGAGCAGCTCGCGCGTAATCCGCGCTCGGCCTGCCCCCAGCGCGGCTCGAATGGAAAGCTCCTGTTGCCGTGACTCGGCGCGTACCATCAACAGGTTTGCGACATTCACCGATGCAATCAGCATCACCAGGCCCAGCGTGGCCATCACCACCCAAAGCACGCGGCCAATATCGCCGATGACCTGCCTCTTGAGGGACCGGAAGTTCGGCGAAATACGCCATAGTTCGTAATAGTGCGGATTGGTGCCTGGACCATTCGTCCAGGAATCCATCCAAACCGGAATCAGTCGTGCGAGATCGGCGTCTGCCTGCTCGAGCTTGACCCCAGGCTTGAGCCGGGCAATGCCATTCAGCCAGAAAGGAGCCAGTTTCTGGTTGGTGCGATCCAGCGCCAGGGGAACAAGAAGGTCAAAATCTTCATCGACGAGCCGGAATCCGCGCGGCATCACACCCACGATCTGGTACGCCAGAGAGTTGACCTGGATGTTGCGGCCGATCACGTTCTGGTCTCCGCCGAAACGGCGTTGCCAGTAGCCATAGCCCAGAATGGCGGTCCTGACGCCCCGCGGGTCCTGATCGGTCTGTGAGAACCAGCGTCCCACGGCTGGAGCCGTCCCCAGTGTCTGCAGAACGCCGTCGCTCACCATGGCGGAGCGAATCTCCTCTGGCTGCGCAAGCCCGGTTATGTTCGCCGTCTTGGGAGACCATACGCCCATCGACGCAAAACTGCGGTTGTGGTCCAGGAAAGTGAAATACATCGACGGGGACAAATTCAACCCGCTCTCGAAGTTGGCCAGACCGCCGCCCGGCGCATTCAGCCACAACGACACCAGCCGGTTGGAATCGGGGTAGGGAAGGGGCCTCAGCAGCACGCTGTCAATCACGCTGAAGACCGCCGTATTTGCGCCGATCCCGATGGCCAGCGTCAACAGTACGGTCACTGCAAAACCGGGAGACTTCCGCAACCGCCTCAGCGACATCCGCAGGTCAGCGAGCACTGATTCGATCTTCGGCCACTGCCAGACTGCGCGGCTGCGTTGCTCAATCAGCCCCACATTCCCGAAGGCGCGCCGCGACGCCTGCTCTGCTTCCTTGCGCCCCATGCCGCGGCTCATCAGATATTCGGTCTTCTCCGCGATGTGTTCCTCTACGGAGACATGAACGTCGTCATAGCGACGACGCCGGGAAAGCAATTGCTTCATCCATCCCACGTTGCGCCCCCTTATCCCCGCGCCAAGGCCAGCACGCGCGTTATTCCGGCGAACATCCGCTCGAACTGGACGACTTCCTCTTCTAGATGCCGGATGCCCGCCTGCGTCAGCCGATAGATGCGCGTGGGGCGCCCCTTTGCGGAGATTCCTGCCTCCGACTCGAGCCAGCCCTCCCTGAGCATCCGCTGCAACGCGGGGTAGAGCGAACCTTCTTCCACCTGTAGCAGATCGTCGGAGACTTCCTGGATATGCTGCACCAGTGCATACCCATGCATGGGCTTCGCCCGCAGCGAGTGCAGAATCATCATTTCGAGCGCGCCTGGAAACAGATCGCGATGTTCAGGATTCTTCGCCATCAGGGCGATTATATCTAGAATACCTATTTTGTACATAGTATTGTTCGGACAAGGCCACTACTTGAGGCTATTGGCCGGGCCGCATCACGAGACCCTTCCGGCGTCATCCCCTTCCCAATGCGGCTTCCATCATCATCTCGCGTGCTTCCGCATCAGCGGTCAGGCAGAGGAAACACCTAGACCGTGGGAACGATGACCCGCTGGCGCCTCGGGGTTCTTCGTCTGACATCTTTGCCTGTCTCAGCTGCGCCGCGTTCCTATCCAGGCGAGAAGTCCTCCTACCAGCACTCCCACCCCAAACACGACGCCGACTGCCTGGAACGGCTTCTGCTTGACTACGTGCCTTGCTTCGTCGATCGCATCTTCGGCTGCGCTGCGGCCCTGCTTGATCGTCTTCATGGCCGACTTCACGCCATCCTCGACCGCTTCGCTCACCACCACCTTGATCCGCGAGATCTCTCGAAGAGCTTCCTCAATTGAAGCGGGTAATTCCACGTAATTCGTTGGCATGATCTTTGCCCTCCGACAAACATAACTGGCTCGCGACGCGCGCGTCCCTCTCACAACATGTGATGTGATCTAACCCCCCTTCGTTGCACCCGGCTCAATCTCTTGTGCCCTCTCACGCATTTGCCGCCGCGAGCCGCAAAGCCTTCGCGCGGCGTGCAAGCGCAACGAGCACGCACTCATGATCGCCAGGCATCTCCTCGCCTGATTGACATGCATCAAAAGTCACGAAGCGGTGCACATTAAGTGCAGCACTGAAGTTACTAATGCGTGCCGCAACGTGAGAAATACGCGCGCTGATTGGCCTCCCGCAATGTTAGTAACTGCGGACAGACGTACTGTTAGGCATCGACTGAAGCGTAAGTGTCACCTGGTACCCATCGTCCTGTGAGGTGTGTCATGAGGAATCTTGGTGGTGTCGGCATCATGTCCGCCTTGGGGATGGTTCTGATCCTCGGCAACTCGGTCTCTGGTCGGGCTCAAGCGAACAAGTTCGCGGTTCATCCCGCTCCTGATTCGCAGGTCATTACCGTAACGGTCACGGATCTCGTGCGCACCAAGCACAGCAAAGACGCCGAAGTTGTAATCGCCCAGGCTGCGGGCTTCCCCAACGATACCTGTGACGTCGTTACCACTTTCGACGTCGTTAAGTCTTACGAGGAGCGCGAGACTTGGAGCAACGTACGTCAGAGAGTCGACATCGTTGTTAACGGTACCAAGTATCCCGCCAAGTTTCGCGAAATCGGCTTTTATCCCCTTGGATTGAATCTGGCATGCGTCGATTTCGAATCCCCGTATATGCACGCGGAGTTGAAGATGCCGGTTCTGCCTCTGGAGAGCGATTCAGAGACTGACCCGGCCTTGTCTTACGACGACAAGGAACTGGCTAATAGCCACCCTGGAACCCCGTTCTTGAACAAGGCGGGCCAAATCTCCTCGGTGCTTACTGGCACCAACCAGGGCAGGTTGGAATTCGCCTCGGCGGACGAGATTCGAGCCTTTCTCAAGCTCGCCGCTGATGTTTCACCCTGGCCCAGCCTCTACCGCCGTCCGCTCGCGTCAACATAGTCCGCATTTTGCTGAGCAGGTGCTGGGCGGAAACTCGCCCAGCACCTTTTTCTTCGCCTATCCTTCTCGTTACTGAGAACGCAATATCTGCCCAGGATTTCTGCGCCGTGCGCACCGCTGGCCGGATCTACAGCAATCATCGTGTCGTGACGATCGCAATCGTCGGTGCCGATTGCAGGACTCCGTCTTGGCACTATTTAGAGTTCTGCGCATAGCTCTTCGAGCAAGAAGGCAGAAGGCAAAGGCAAAGTCCGAAGTGGTCGTCGCGGGCATAAGGCGTGAGCACACTCAAAGACAGCCGCACGATGCGCAACCGGCTCACCAAAATTTCCAGCGCGTAAACAGAGAGCGGTCCACTCCGGCTTGACCCGTTCGAATACCGGTTGAACACCTAGCAGTTTTCAAAAACCCGGGCATTCGTACTATTCCGATATGCCAAGCCGCATGAATAAGTCGTTCTGGTCGCCGGTTGGCGAACTCATCTCCTCGCCTAGAAAGCGCACTGTCAATGCTCGCCTACGCCGAGGCACATGGATCTTCGCCGCGGTCGCCGTTCTCTCCGTCCTTACCCTTTACGCGGCTGACCCTGTGCGGTATCCCGACAACTTCCGCCGCTGGGTCCACGTGGGAACCGGAGTCATCATGCCTGGCGGCTCAATTCCAGAGAGCGAGCAGGGAATGCACCACATCTTCGCGAATCAGAAGGCCGTCGACGGCTACGCGACCGGTGATTTCGCCGACGGTTCCGTCATCGTCTACGAATTGCGCGAGACGCAACAGAAAAATGGGGTCCTCTTCGAAGGCGATCGCCGAAGAGTTGATGTCATGATCAAGGAATCAGGTCTGAGCGGCAGCACGGGAGGATGGCGGTTCGAGCGCTTCTGGGCCAATGACCAGGCTCAGGATGCGATTCACGACGCGGGCGCATCGTGCTTTCAGTGTCATTCCAAAGCCAAAGATCATGGATTCATTTTTAGCCAGCTCAAGTGAGCGCAATCGCAAAAGGCTCTTGACCCACGGAGGCAATGAATGCCGGTCCTGCAGGTTTCTTCAAGCGAAGCAATCAAAAAGCGCACGCTTCTGGCAGTCATCATCGGCGGACTGACTGCCGGCGCATTCGATCTGACCTCGGCTTTCATTTCCTTCGGTTGGGGAACTCCCCGTGCCATCGCGAGCGGCCTGCTCGGATCGAGTGCGTTCCAGGGTGGAACCGCAACCTGGCTGCTTGGCGTCGCCCTGCATTTCTTCATTGCCCTCTCCGCTGCCGCCATCTACTGCGTCGCCAGTTGGAAGCTGGAATTCCTTCGCCAGCACTTTGTGGTTTCTGGAATGTTCTTCGGCATCGCCATCTATCTCGTGATGAACCTGATCGTTCTCCCGCTCTCCGCGGTCCCCTTCAAGGTCGGGCCGTTTACCGTGCACGCAATGATTCAAGGCCTGCTGGTTCACATGATTCTCATCGGATTGCCAATCTCCGCGAGCGCATGGAAGTTAATGAAGTAGAAGGGCGCCCCGTGTTTATGCGGGCGAGTTGTCCCGCAACCCTTGGCCTGAATCGTCGAACGGTCCGCGCTTCTCGTAGCACAAAAACTTCAACCCGGGCCGAAACTGAAGGCCGATCTCACCTGCGTACGCGTACCCAAGCTTTGGAAATAGACGTTGTGTCGCCTCGTTCTGCGAGTTCGTGTCGACTCGCAAAACGGAAATGCCAAGCTCTTTCGCGACTGCTTCAGCCTGTTGCATCAAGGCAGCCGCAACGCCCCTTCCGCGAAATGCGGGATCGACCGCCAGGCGATGGACAACGATGGCGCTTTCGCTCACGTCCAATCCCACGTCAGCGTACTCCGGCTGCTGATCCGTGGTAATCGCTGCGATTCCCGCAATCTGGCCATCGATCTCCGCCAGCCACAACTGGCTCTTCTTCATATCCTGCTCAAAGACGCGCGCATTCGGGTACTTGTCGTCCCACTGCAGGTTTCCGCTCGCCCTCATGAGCGGAACCACTCTGCGCACCAGTTCCATCACCATGCCCAGGTCTTCGATTGTGGCCAGCCTTATCCTCATTGAATTGGTCCCGGGATAATGCAATCTCATTTTAAGTGCGACTGGAAGTCGACGACCACCTGAGCTGTCGAACACGGCTCCACGATAGTGTGCCCGGCCTCGATCTCCCCCGTCGAAAACTCCGCGGGATTCTGTCTGCGTCTCGGCCCGCGCGACCCTCCGGCTCTCAATCCGCAGCCGGACAACTTATCCTGAGGGTGGCTGCGTTCTTTGCTTGAGCCTGAATCTCAACGCCGCCCAGGACCTTCCCATGAGCACATCTCCGGCCACAACTCCCTACGTGGAACCATGGCTCCGCGGCACGCACACTGGCACTCCCGCCGCCGGCCGCGCAGTGCTCCACGCCCTCGAACTGTCCTGGGAGGATATCCGCAAATGGACCGAAGGCCTCACCGACTCCGAAGTGCACAGCCAGCCGCTTGGCTTGCCTTCGGTAGCCTTTCACCTGCGCCATATCTCCCGCTCCGTCGACCGCATCCTCACTTACGCCGAAGGCGGCCAGCTCACGCCCCAGCAGTTGGGAGCCTTCAAGGCCGAGCAGACCGGCGATGAGGCCCTGGCCGAGTTGCTGGCCGAGGTCGAGCGTTCGTTCACCGCTGCAACCGGCCGCGTGAGCCGGATCGCCGGTGAAAGCCTTGAGACCTTCCGCGGTGTGGGGCGCAAGCAATTGCCAACCAGTGCCGGCGGCGCCCTCATCCACGTTGCCGACCACACCCAGCGGCACACCGGCCAGGTCGTCACGACCGCCAAGGTCCTCAAAGCTCTCCGGGGCTGATTCGACCCAGCCCGATCCGGGCCCCGTGCCGGAATCGCCGGGATTCTCCATGTTTCACCGTCGGCTTTGTGTGGTGTGCTCCGTCTTCGAGGCGATCTTTCCCACTTGTACGGGAGGGGGGTTACACGAGCAGACATTCAATTTGATGCGATGAATTTGCCGCCTCAGCCACCTATCAGGAGCCGGATCCCATAGCATTAATTAAAGTTAGATAGTTTGCTCTAGAGCAAACATCGCCTTAAAATGAACAATTCTTCATGCCGTAGCTGAGGTCAAGACGCGGCT
>Ga0210408_10003314_pt1 | contig 14978 bp, 12 predicted proteins | sample IncBWH4MmetaG_FD_155471 | JGI IMG/M metagenome (GOLD analysis project Ga0210408, IMG submission 155471) | Forest soil microbial communities from Barre Woods Harvard Forest LTER site, Petersham, Massachusetts, United States - Inc-BW-H-4-M | ecosystem: Environmental > Terrestrial > Soil >...
CGGAGTGCCGATCAAATGCCTTACCCTCGGACAGTACGACCTTTTTCCATCTCTTACCTGTAGGAGGTGGCATTCGTGAGGCCAACCAACGCCAGGATTCCCCAAATGATACCCGGATGCGCTGACAACGCCATGCGGTCACCCAAGTCGACAGCGGCTATTATTCCGATGGCGCTGCCGGCGCCTCTCACCATCCGACAGAATGGATGTCACACCTCATTGGCAGGGGACTGCGGGGCCGCCCGGCGGGGTTTCAATCCGGCCGATGCACGCAGCAAGAAGGTCCCCAGCCGGACTTACGTCTGCTGTGCTTTCGCCCGCATCAGCCGGCGGCGCTCCAAGCTCTCGGCCGACCAGACAGCGTCGAGATCGTAGAATTCAGGAACCGCCTTGGCGCCGGGCGGCAGCGTCACCCATTGCTGCTTGGAGGACGTGAAAATGTGGATGTCCGGCGGACAGCGATCAGGGTCGTCGAGGGTGCCGACGCGGACGAACCGGACCGCGGGACCGGCTTGCGGGTAGTTGCTCCAAACCGCAACCCGGCAGGCCGGGCAGCGGGCAATCTTCTGACCTTTGCCGCTCGCGGAGGGCGTCGCGACGATTTCAGGCTCGCCAGCGGTGTGCACGACACGATCGGCCTCATAGAGGGCGTTGAGCGCATGCGCGGTCCCGGTCTCGCGCTGGCACCAATGACAATGGCAGGCATGGACGATCAATGGGGTTCCGATCAGACGATATCGGACCTGCCGGCACGTGCATCCGCCTTCCATGTTCGCCTCCGTCTCGCAATAGTCGGGTCCGAGTCTACTGTGGTTTCCAAGCCACGGTTTGCCTGGGCGCGTACTATAAACGCCGTGTGCCCATGGCGGGCGAGGTTCGAATTATCCGCCATCCAGGCAAAGCAAACATCGCCTGAATAGGTAATGGATGCCGGCGAATGATCCAACACGGATGCGCGGTGACAGCACAAGCGCTTGCCGGCGTCCAAACCTGTATTCCAAATTTATCACGATTGTCCCGCCGGTATCGCCAAGGTAGCGACTGGCGCGGCTTTATGCGCGCGCGATTGGGTTGCTCGCTACCGGAACGTCACGGTCGCGACGGCGCGGTTGACCTTGTCCTGCGGCCAGATGGTGACGGGCCCAGGCGCCGAGCCCGGCGTGGCGATATTGGTGCCCTGGCCGGGCTGCCTCAGGATCTGCTCGCCCGCGGCGTTCGACACGCTCACGGCACCTTGGACAAGGAACACGCCAAGCGCCTGATCATCGATCGGCCCGCCCCAGAATTCCGTGCCGCGGATGCCGAGGGTCGCGACCGCCGTCGTCACGCTGACGTCAGAGCTCACCAGCTTCGTCACCTTGCCGGAGACAAACCGCAACGCCCCGGCCACCCCGAATTTGATCGTTCCGCTGCCCGCGGCCGGGTCGAAGACGTACGTATCGAGCGTCAGTTTCGCCTTCTCGCCGACGGTCAGCCGCGTGTCGTCGATGAAAGTGACTTCCAGCCGCGCCGCTTCGCCGGTCGACACGGTCTCGTTGAGGAAGACGGGCGCATTGAGGCCGAGCGTCCGTGTAGTGCCGCCGCGCGTTCCGTGCGCCTCGCCCTGGATACGGCTGACCGCGCCGATCGCCTCCTGCGCCGCGGCTTGGCCGCCGACGAAGCCAAAAAGAAGCATCATCGCAATGACGATCAGCCGATGCAGCATGAGCTTGCCCGTACGAACACCTTCGCCATCAATCCATCCGCGACAGCAGCGATGGCATCCTAGCCACCGAGCCGCCGATAAAGCGACCTGTCTTCAGCCTGCACCACGGCAGCGCAAAGCATGGGTGCCAGTGCTGCTAAAGTGCAGGTTTCTTCGAATGGCAGTCATGGCCACCTGGCGCTAGATCTGCGCAGGTAAGTACGTCCCATGTCTGCAGAGGTTTCAAGCGACCGGGCATTTCCTCAGAAACGCAGGTTAGACCTCTCAGGCCGGCACGACTACGGGCCGGTTCTTGGGAAACCGGGCAATAACCGACGGATCGAGGTTTAGCGTTTCGGCAACCATATCGATCGGACTGTGCGCCAGCCAATCCGACAGCTGCACCTCCACAAACCGATCCGCCCGGAATACTTCCATGTAGACGAGCTCCGTGTCGCCGGTGTTCTCGAGATAGTGGCCGAGCGCTTTTCTTATGTAGCCGATATCGCCGGCATGAAAGTTTGCGGTCACCGCCGCGGGCCCGGTGTTGAAGACGGTCATGCGTCCGGCACCCTTGAGCACATACACCCATTCATCGGCGTTTGGATGCCAATGCATCTCGCGCAGCCCGCCCGGCTTGATGGTCACCCGCGCTGCCGCGATCGTTTTGGCAACCAGGAAGTTTGTGCTGTCGGCAATTCTGACCGTCCCGCTCCTGGTCTCGTGGGTTGGCGGCATGTCGGAAAGCCTGAACACGTAGGAATGCGGCGGCTTGCCCGCCGCCGCTGCGATCTGGGCCTCGACCGTCGCAAGCGCCGGCGCCGGGCTATTGCTTTGGTAGATCCACTTGTTGTGGAGCGGAATGTTCTTGAACGCCTCTACAGGCTGCCCAAAGTTCTTGCTCAGCACGTCTGGCGGCGTATGAGCAAGCCAATCGGTTACTAGCAGCGTGTTGAACTCAGAAGATTCACCGTTGTCAAAGGCAAGGACAAACTCGGCGCCGTCAGGTTCCAAGCCTTGCAATGAGTGGGGAAGGCCCGCCGGGAAGTACCAGAGATCTCCCTCCTTCACATCGGCCACCTCAGGACGCCCGCTCTCGTCGAGAATTGTCACGCGGCAGTTCCCATAGGTCATGACCGCCCATTCCGCCTGCTGGTGCCAATGAAGCTCACGAACGCCGCCCGGACCAAGGCGCATGTTGACGGCGGCGATGGTCGTCGAAATCTTGAAGTCATCCTGGGTCACCTGCCGCCCCCAACCGCCGTTCTGGATGCGCTTGGGGGCAAGATTGAACGACGCCCAGTACTGCGGCATGCCGTTGACGTCGGTTGGCGGCGGATTGAGGAATGCCGGCTGGTTGTTGGCAAGGTTCGGGTCTTGCGGCCCCGGATCGTTCAGCGCCTTCGGATTGACGACGTTGACCGCGCCCTCGGCCGGTTCATCGGGATTGCCGAAAGACGCCGCCTCCGCCGCAGATGCGGCCGCGACAGCGGCTCCGGTGGCGCCCGCGGCGAGCAGGCTGCGGCGCGAAAGGGAGATATCTTTTTGCATGAGAGCCTCTTGATCTAGCGTGCCAGCGCAATGCAGCAGTTGCGTTCGTTGGTGACGACGGTAAGTCTCGTGGCTCTCGCGCTCGTTCTGAGCGACGCCGCGGACGAAAGCCCATAAAGCAACAATCAGAATAGTAGCAGCGGCGGGCTGCTCTGGCGGAGGATCGTATGCTTACTCCACAGATTTCCGCCTTCGCCGAACAAGCGGCCGCGCATTTATCGCAATTTGCCTTAAAAACTGCGCGAGCGCAGGCCACCTCGCCCGCGAACTGGCCGCCCGCCGTCACCGCGATCCGCTCGCTGATCTTCAGTATCTCCTCGAGCTCCGATGAAACACACACGACCGCGGCACCGGCGTCGCCGATGCTATGGTACCCGCGGGCAACGCCTGGCTTGCGTAGTCTTGAGAGGAGATCGACATGTCCACAATGGATCAATCTGGCACGTTCGCGCTTGGCGAGCGCGTGGTGAAGCGGCTGGGCTATGGCGCCATGCAGCTTGCCGGCACCGGCGTGTTTGGCCCGCCCAAAGATCGTGACGCGGCGCTGGCCGTGCTGCGCGCAGCAGTCGCCCAGGGCGTAAACCATATCGACACCAGCGATTATTATGGCCCCCACGTCACAAACCAACTGATCCGCGCGGCGTTGCATCCCTATCCTGACGATCTCGTCATCGTTACCAAGATCGCGGCGCGGCGCGGCGCGGATGGATCATGGATTCCGGCACTCGCCCCCGAAGAGCTCATTCAGGCGGTCCACGACAATCTGCGCAATCTCGGACTGGATGCGCTCGACGTCGTGAACTTTCGCAGCCTGCACGGCGCCGGCACCGGATCGCATGGACCGGCCGAAGGATCGATCGAAGCCCCACTCACGGTATTGGCCGAGCTCCGGCACAAGGGCCTCGTGCGTTGCATCGGCTTGAGCAATGTCACGCCTGCGCAAATCGCTGAAGGGCGACGCATTTGCGAGATCGTCTGTGTGCAGAATCACTACAATCTGGCGCATCGCGCCGACGATGCCCTGATCGACGATCTGGCCCGCGACGGCATTGCCTATGTGCCGTTTTTTCCACTGGGCGGCTTTAATCCGCTGCAATCGTCCATCTTGTCCGAGGTGGCTGCGCGCTTGCGCGCCACGCCGATGCAGGTCGCGCTCGCGTGGCTGCTGCGCCGCGCGCCCAACATTCTTTTGATCCCGGGTACGTCCTCCGTGGCACACCTGCGCGAGAACGTGGCTTCAGTAGACATCAACCTGCCGGACGACGCGCTCGCGTCACTGAACGGGATTGCTAGCACGTCTCCTTGAGTAAATGCGGCGCATTCCTCGGGTCCGCTGAAGTCCCTTGCAGATCTGTGGTGCCGACGGACTGGCGGTTTCCTTCCGTGTATGCGAAGCAGTGACATCGCAGGGAGATGGCCATGAGCCACTTTTGTTCGATGACACGTCGACAACTCTTCGCAAGCTTCACCGCAGCCGCCACATCCGCTTCTCTCGGCGCCGTTGGCGCCGCACAAAGCGCCGAGCCGGCAGGCGGAGCATCCCCGTCGGTCATTCTCGGAAATGGAGAATACCGGTATCAGGTTGTCGGCAACTGGGGCGAGCTGCCCCCCGGCTATACCTATGGCGACAGCGCTGCCGTCTGCGTCGGCAGCAAGGACAACGTCTACGTTTTCACGCGCGGCAGTCATCCGGTCATCGTCTTTGATCGAAACGGAAAATTCCTGCGCTCCTGGGGCGAGGATATCGGCTTTACCAACGCGCACGGCGCCGCGGTCGGCCCCGACGACATGCTCTACCTCACCGACGACTTTGGGCATGCGGTACGCAAATGCACCACGGACGGCAAGGTTGCGCTGACAATCGGAACACCTAAAAAGTCCGCCCCCGCATTCAGCGGAGAGCCGTTCAACCGCTGCACTCATACCGCCCTCTCGCCGCAAGGCGACATCTACGTTTCCGACGGCTATGCCAACGCCCGCGTTCACAAGTATTCGCCAGACGGCAAGCTGCTGTTCTCCTGGGGCGAGCCGGGCACCGATCCTGGACAGTTCAATCTGGTCCACAATATTGCCTGCGACGACGAGGGCTGGGTCTATGTCGCCGATCGCGAAAATCATCGGGTGCAGGTCTTCGACGGCAACGGCAAGTATGAGGCGCAATGGCACAATCTCATGCGCCCCTGCGGCCTCTGCGTCACTCGCGGCAAAAAGCCCATCGCGGTGATCGGTGAGCTCGGCCCGGAGACCGTGGCGTCGCTCACCAAGGGCGTGCGCAATCTTGGGCCGAGACTCTCAGTCGTTTCAGCGAAGGGAGAAACTTTGGCCCATCTCGGCACTGAGCCGATTGGCGAGGGGCTGGGCCAGTTCATAGCACCGCACGGCGTCGCGCTGGATTCTCGCGGCGACATCTATGTCGCCGAAGTCGCCAACACCTATTGGCCAATCCTCTTTGGCACGAAGCCGGATCACGAGTTGCGATCGCTGCAAAAGCTGGTGCGCATGAGTTGACCGTCGGCGCGCCGTGCCTTGCCGTCGCTTTCGCTGCTTTGGCTGGTGTATTCTGCCGCTCGGTAGTTGGGCCAAACATGCAATGGTTGTATATGTCGATCAGGCCATGTGGGCCTGGCAGGGACTGAAGTGGTGCCACCTCCTGGCCGATAATCTCGACGACCTGCATCGCTTCGCAGCGTCTTTGGGGATCAAACGGACTTCGTTTCAGGCCGCACCGAAGTCATCGGTGCCGCACTATGATCTTACGGCTTACGAGCGTAAGCAGGCCATCGCCAGAGGCGCGGTCCCGTGCAGCCGGACGGAAATAGTGACCATCGCGCGCCGCCTTCGGTCTAAGGCGCTCAGCACAACGCAACCTCACTCGGACCGAGGCCGAAAAAGGTCAGCTCGAAACTCGGCTCCGTTGAGTGATGGCCGCGGGTAGGCTGCGGCGTTCAAGCTACCTTCGATTTGGCGTGCTGCGTCACCCGAGGCGGCACGCTCGAAAACAACGAGCTCAGTCCTTCGGCCATTGTCGGGTGCGCAAAATCTGCATCAGCAAGGCTTGAATAGGAAAGGCCTGCCAACATTGCCGTTTGCACCACAGCCATGACTTCGCCGGCTGCGGCGCCAATCATCGTGAAGCCAAGAATGCGGCCGTCGCTGTCGCCGACAAGAGTTTTCATAAAGCCTTCCCTCTGATCGGTCGCCTGCGCCCCAAGCACGGCGTCCATCGGCAGCTTGGCGACGCGAACGATGACACCCTGGCGTTCTGCTTCGCCCTCGCTCAGCCCCACATGGGCAAGCGGAGGATCGGTGAACATACAATATGGAACCAGCCGGTCGCGCGTGGTGCGATCTCCATCTGCGAGATTGTCACGTATGATTCGAAAATCATCTTCCGATATGTGCGTGAATTGCGGGCTGCCCGCGCATTCCCCCAGCGCCCATACCTCCGGTGCAGTCGTCTCTAGCCGGTCATTGACACGAATGTAGTCGCGTCGGTCCAGTTCAACGCCGGCCTCCTCAAGTCCAATTCCGGCGGTGTTCGGAACGCGCCCAGCCGCGACCAGGATGTCGCTGCCTTCGATGTGTTGCTCGCCGGAACGGGTGCGCACGGTAAGCGTAACCGTGCCTCCCGATCGCCCGCGTACTTGGAGCAGCTTGGCTTCGACAAGAACTTGAATACCTTCATCGCCGAGAATGCGCAGTATCTCCCGTGACACGTCGATGTCCTCACGAGCCATGAGCTGAGGACCGGACTCGACGACGGTGACACGGCTGCCGAAGCGACGATACGCCTGTGCCAATTCCAGACCGGAATAGCCTCCGCCGATCACGATCAAATGTTGTGGCAAATAGCCAAGGTCCAGCGCCTCGACATGCGTGAGGGGCTGGGCGGCTTCGAGGCCAGGAACATCCGGAAGGGCCGCGTGCGTTCCGAGGTTGAGGAAGACCTTGTCGCCCGACAACACACGCGTCCCTCCGTCGTTGAGTTTCACCTCGAGGGTTTTGGGCGCCAGAAGGCGTCCGTTGCCCATGATCAATTCGGCACCGCTCGTCCGGTAAACCTGCAGGTGCTGCGCAATCTGCCGGTCGACCATCTCGCGCTTGCGCTGACGAACCGTTGCCATGTCGACGGTGACCGAGCCGGTCAGCGTCCCGTAGTGTCTGCCGCCCCGCGCCACGTGGGCAACCCTCGCGCTTGAGATCTCGTTCTTGCTTGGCATACAGGCGATGTTCGGACAGGAGCCGCCGACCCAACGTCTCTCAACGACGGCAGTCCGTCGTCCCGATTGCGCCATGTGCCAAGCGACAAGCTTGCCGCCCGTCCCGCTGCCAAGCACGAGAACGTCGAATTGCTCCGATCGAGGCATGGGCTTCTCTCCTTTTGGTCGTGGCCGTATGTGTTTTGCATTCCGTCGTGCGGTATCGCGTACAGCAGCTTCTCCGTAGCGACCGGCAGGTCTCGAATGCGCTTGCTGCCGGTCGCGCGAACAGACTGCATCGGCAATGCCCGGCGCTGCCGACGCCGCGGCCGTCAGCTTGCCAAGACCCTTGGCGCCCAGCGGGCTCGCTTCTTCATCGAAGCCGCCTGCGAAATAAGCATCGAACTCCGGAATGTCCGCATTGGTTGCCACAATATGGGGACCGATATCGGTATTGTTACGTAGACGCAGTTCGACCGCGCCTTCATCGCAATTTGCTTTAAAAGCTGGACCAAGGGCGGCGACGTGGCGGGAAGTTTCGTCAACGCCGCCGCCGACGCTGCCGGCGGCACGTGCCTGGAAGCGCGGGGCCTGAGCCCCTGGCCGTGTTCCGGGTGGGCCGGCAATGGCGGTTGGCGGCTAGTCCTTCCGAAGCCAGCTCAAACGCGGCAGCCGACCGCAATCCGGGCGTCAAAATTAGAGAATCCGCAGCTCTACCGGGTGCCCATTGGTCGCAGAAACGCGGGCGACGTATACCAACAATCAGAAGATCCGCTTTGTCTTACGCAAGGACGATCGTTCAGCATTCCATAGGGCTCAATGCGTTCGACGACGACCTCGAGACCTTTGGGCAAGTCCTGGCACCGCCCTTCGCCGCGAAATCCAAGCAACAGCGTCGAGAAGGCCGTCTGATCGTCGTCATGATGCAAACGCAGCAACTGATCCAAATCGTCGTTTTTGGCGCACCCGAAGCCATCAATCTTCAACTGCCATGTCTCTCCTACCTGCGGCAAGGTTTGTGCTGATCCTGCGCCGCAGGATATCCAGAGCGTCATGATCGCGAACAGCGTTGCTGGGACCGCGAGGCGCATTTGCTGTCATCCTATTTCCGTGCGCGCGCACCGCTGCAGCTGAAACGCCAGCTTGAAACTGCCGGGAGGCCTTTCACGGCGTCAAAACCGGAAGCGGAGGCGGCGGATTTTTGCGCGAGAACTCATGGGCGAATGCGAGCAAGGCCGAGTCGCCAGCGAACCCGGCCACGAACTGAACGCCGATCGGGAGGCCGAGTTGCGAGACCCCTACCGGCAGGCTGATCGCTGGAAGGCCGGCAATGTTCACCCAACCTGTGAACACGGCATGATCGCGGGGGCCTGCCGCGCGATCCGCGATCCGATCCGGATAGGGTATCGCGGCCGGCCACGGCAAAGCGGCGGCCGTCGGCGTGAGAACGAAATCGGTCCTGGCGAACAGTTCGGCGCAGCGGCGGCGGAAGGCGGCAACCCGCTCGAGCGCATCGATGTAATCGGCTCCCGTGAGCTTTGCGCCGTCTGCCGCCATCGCGCGCACCGAAGCGCCGGCCATCGCGGCGAGCCGTCCGTCCCCCCACCCCATCAGCCAGGCGACGCCGGCGCGCGAGATGACATGCCAGATGCGCGCCGCGTCCTCGAGGTCAAAGAAGACCTTTTCCTCCTGAACTTGGTAGCCTTCCCGCGCCAGAGCTTCTGCCACGCCGGCGGTGACCGAGGTCACTTCGGGATCGACCGGAGCATCGCCAAACTGCGGAATGTAGATGATGCGCCATCGGCCCTCCGGCCGCTGCGGGGCAGCGGCGTAGAGCGAGCGGCGGTCGCGGGCGTCCGGGCCGGCCATGGCGCTGTCGAGCAGCAGCGCATCGTCGATCGAGCGCGTCAGCGTTCCAATCGTCTCGAAGTCGGTCAGGATGGCGGGAAGCCCGTCAACGCGCGGAATACGCCCGGTCGATGGTTTCCAACCGACAAGACCGGTGTGACAAGCGGGCCGGCGCACGGAGCCGCCGCCGTCAGTGCCGATCGCCGCCGGGACCAATCCGGCCGCCACACCGGCAGCAGCGCCGCCGGAGGATCCGCCCGGAGTGAGGCGCGTGTCCCACGGATTGCGCGTGACGCCAAACAAATCGTTCTTTGTGTAGCCCTCGAGCGTCAACTCCGGCACGTTGGTCTTGCCGACGACGACCGCGCCGGCGGCGCGCAACCGCGCCACCGGGAGTTCGTCGCCGGGCGGCAGGACGCCGGCGAGCGCGCGGCTACCCCAGGTCGTCGGCAGACCCGCGGCATGGATGTTGTCCTTGACCGAAAGCGGTATGCCCTCGAGCGCCGATCGCGCCGAGCCGCCGGCCAGCCGCGCGTCGCTCGCCTTTGCGGCGGCGCGCGCGCCGGCCTCGTCCAGCGCCACGAAGCTGTTGAGTTGCGGATCAAGCCGGCGGATACGCTCCAAGCAGCGGTCGAGGAGCGCCTCGGCCGTCAAGGTGCCGCGGCGCAAGCCGGCGGAAATTTCGCAAATTTGCTCTTCCATCGCCTTCCCGTCAGTCGCTTTGCAGAGGCTGCCCGATCGCGGCCGGCAGTTTCGAGGAACGGCCCAGACCCGCCAATACGGCAAGCGCGAGCAGATACGGCGCCATATGCACGATGTACGAGCTGACCGGCACGCCAAAACTCTGCAAGCGCAACTCGAACGCCTCCGCCATGCCGAACACCAGACACGCTGCTGCCGCCGCCCACGGATCCCAGCGTCCGACGATCAGCGACGCAAGCGCCAGATAGCCGCGCCCGCCGGTCATGCCGTCCGTGAAGGTGCCGACTTGCTGCAACGAGAGCACCGCCCCTCCCAATCCGGCGATCGCCCCGCAGGCTATAACCGCGAGCATGCGGACGCGCAAAGGGTTGCCCCCGGCGGCAAACACCGCCTCCGGGTTTTCTCCGCTGGCCCGCAGCGTCAACCCGGCCTGGGTGTGGCGGAGAAACAGCGCGAGCATGAGACATCCAAGCACCACAAGATAGGTGAGCGGCGGCTGCACGAAGAGCAGCGGGCCGAGCACGGGTAGATCCGCGAGGCCAGGGATCGGCCAGGCGGCGAGCGGCGTCAGATGAATGGCGACCGGCTGACCGCCGCCGGCGAGGACGCGGAGCAAATAACTCGTCAGGCCGAGCGCCAGGATGTTGGCGGTCAGGCCGGTGACCATGTTGTCGGCCCGGAAGCGAACGGCCACCGTCGCCACCATGAGCCCGATCGCCGCACCTGCTACCGTGGCGAGGAGAACGCCGGCGCCGGCGTCGCCACTCCACCATGTGCCGACGACGGCGGCGAAGGCGCCGGCGAGCATCATGCCTTCGAGGCCCACGGCAAAAACGCCGGCGCGCTCCGACAATATGCCGCCCAGTGCGGCGAACATAAGCGGCGTCGCGATGCGAATGGCGGCGGCGAGGAACTCGGTCATGCGCGGCGGACTGTGGCTGCAAGAACAAACAGCATCGTCAGACCCTCGATCACCACCACGAGGGCCGACGGAACGCCGACCTGCCGTTGCATTGATAGCGATCCCGCCTCGAGCAGGCCGACGAACAGCGATGCCGGAACTATGGCCAGCGGTTCCAATGCGCCGAGCAATGCGACCGTCACCGCCTTGAAGCCGAAGCCGAGAGAAAAGCCCTCGATCAGCCGGCGATGAACGCCCAGCACTTCAATGCCGCCGGCGAGCCCGGCCAGCGCGCCCGCCAGCAGCATGACGCTCCACGTAAGGCGCGGCAGCGAGAACCCGGCATAGGCCGCCGCTGGCCGGGAGCTGCCGGCGACGCGTAACGCAAAGCCGAAGCGCGTGCGCCAAAGGACGAAGGAAAGGCTTGCGGCAGCCACGACCGCGATCAGAAAGCCGGAATGCGCGCCGAAACTCGGCATGCGCCATAGCCACGCCGCCCGCGGCAGCTCGGGCGATTGAAGAAAGCCGGCACCGAACTGCCCAAGGGGCCCGGCCAGTACCTGCTGCACCAGCAGCAGGGCGACAAAATTCAGCAGCAAGGTTGTCAGCACTTCGTGCACGCGCCGGCCCAGGTGGATCGCAGTGGCGAAGCCCGCCCACACCGCTCCGGCGGCAGCCGCACTCAACAGCGACGCCGCGACGGCAAACGGTGCATCGAGGGGAAAGGCAAGCGCAGCCGCCGTCGCGCCGATGCCGCCGACCGCGATCTGGCCTTCGGCGCCGATGTTGATGATGCCGGCGCGAAAGCACAGCGCGACGCCGCTGCCGGCGAGCAAATAGGGCGTGGTGCGGTTCAAGGCTGCACCGATCTGATGCGGCGATCCGACGGCCCCTACCGCCATCGCGCCAAATGCCTCCACTGGATTGTGTCCCGACAGGGCGACGAGCGCAGCGGCGCACAGTATAGAGAGGAGTACAGCGAGCAGTATCCGTCCGGCCAATCCCTCGCGCAGCTGCAGGCGGAAGGCTCGTCCCTTGAACGCCGTGATCGGCAACGATGAGACTGGCGCCATCATTCCGGCCGCCCGGCCATCCAGAGACCGATCTGCTTGAGGTCCGCCTCGGCGGTCGGCATCTCGCCCGCAAACTGGCCGCCTGCCATCACCGCAATCCGGTCGCTGATCTCCAGCACCTCCTCGAGCTCCGACGAAACATAGACGACCGCGGCGCCAGCGTCGCGCAAGGCGATGACCTGGTCCAGCACGAAACGGGTGGCGCCGGGATCGAGGCCCCAGGCGGCCTGATGCGCCACCAGCACCGCCGGCGCGCGGTCGAGCTCCCGCGCGACCACAATCTTCTGCTGGTTGCCGCCCGAAAGCCGCATGACGACGGCCGATGGGCCTGCGGCGCGTATGTCGTATTCCGTCATCAGCTTTTGCGCCTTGGTCGCGGCCGGAACGGGGGTAAGGAATGGGCCGCGGGCATAAGGGGAGCTGCCGCTGTCGCGCAGCATCAGATTTTCTGCAACGGACATCCCGCGCACCAGTGCGGTCGAGGCGCGATCGGCCGGAATGTACGCCAGGCCCGCCTGCACCCGCGCGGCGACCGGGGCATGCGTGATGTCGCGCCCATCGAGCACGATCCGGCCCGCCTGCGCGCGGCGCATCCCGGCCAGTGTGTCGGTCAACTCGATCTGCCCGTTGCCGTCGACGCCGGCGACGCCGAGAATTTCCCCACCCCGCACGTCCAAACTCAAAGAACCAAATCCCGGCCCGGTAAGATCGCTGACCGATAAGCGCACGCCGCCCGGTGTACGCGGAACGGGTTTGTGCGCCCGCGCGAGATCGCGCCCAACCATCATCTCGGCGAGCCGGGCCCGGCTCGCCCCGGCGACCGGCGCGCGACCGGACACGCGGCCATCCCGCAACACCACCACTTCGTCGCAGATCTCCAAGACTTCGGGCAATTTATGGGTGATGAAGATGATGCCCTTCCCCTCTGCGCGCAGGCGGCGAAGAATCGTCAGCAGATCGGCGATTTCAGTCGGCGCCAGGTTCGAGGTCGGCTCATCGAGGATCAGGAGTTCGGCATCGCGCAGGATTGCCTTGAGGATCTCGACGCGTTGCCGGCGGCCCAGCGGCAGCGTGGCGACGAGCGCGGCAGGGTCGAGGTGGAGACCGAAACGCCGGCTTGCTTCCCGCACCTGCGCCGCGATGGCGGCGGTTCTGATAACGCGCCCCGCCTGCTGCCAGCCGAGCATCACGTTCTCCACCACCGTCATCGCCTCGATCAGCATGAAGTGTTGGTGAATCATCGCGATGCCGGCCGCCATCGCCTCGCGGGGATGGTGACGGGAAAGTTCTCGGCCGCGGAAGATGATAGTGCCGGCATCGGGCGGCAGCATTCCGAAAAGCACTTTCATCAGCGTGCTTTTGCCCGAACCGTTCTCGCCGAGCAGACCGAGAATCTGACCCGGCTGCACGTCGAGATCGATCCCGTCGTTGGCCCGCAATGCGCCGAACGTGCGCACCATGCCACGCATTTTCAGGAGCGGAGCCATGGACTAGGCCGGATTGGGCGAGACATGAATCTGCGGGCGCGACGTTGCCCGCAGATTTACGCTATCTGCCGAGCCGGGCGCTGCGTCTCTTTGCTTCGCCCGGCGTTGTGCGCGCTTCGGCGCTCGCGCCACGGATCGCGGCGCGGCGCCGCGTTGCAATCCGCGCGGAGTGCCGCGCGTTCGCCTAGCCTCCACTACGGGCATCATTTACCGTCGGGGCGATCTTCATCGCACCCGAGGCAAACTGTGCCGCCAGATCGTTGAGTTCCTTGACCACCGCTTCGGGCACAATCGGATTGAATACCTTGCCTTCCAGATATTCGAGCTTTGCGCCGGTAACCGGGGCGGTGTCATAGCCGTACAGCACGAAGGTGCCGAACAGCTTGCCGTCCTTCACCCGATCGGCCGTCTTGCCGAACATGCCCGGCCAGTCCTCGATGATGTTGGTGAGCACCAGGTCAGGCGCGATTTTGGTCTGATCAAAGCCGCGGCCGGTGACGTAAATTTGCTTTTCCTTTGCCGCCTGGACGAGGCCGGTCTCTGCGGCGTTCAACTTGCCGGTGATCACGTCGGCTCCCTGGGCGATCAGCGACAGCGCCGCCTCCTTGGCTTCTGCGGCGTCCTCCATGTTCTTGATGTAGAGGATCGTCACCTGCGCGCCGGCCTTCGTCGCGCAGATGCGGAAGCCGCCGGCTTGCGCGGTGATGTTGGGGACGCCTTGCAACCCGTAGACGCCGGCGACCTTGTGGGTCTTGCTCATGCGCGCGGCGAGAGTGCCGATCTGGCAGCCGAACTGGGCATTGTTCCAGTCGATCGACATCACATTGGGCGGCTTGCCGGCATTGCCGCTCACCGCGATGAACTGCGTTTTTGGAAATTCCGGCGCGACCTGCTCCATCGCCGAGACGAAGCGCCCGGAATGGCCCATGACGACGAGGTAGCCGTGGCTGGCATAGTCGCGCAACGCTTCGCCTTCGTCGGCGTCGGCGACGTTCTCGGAATAGGCGGTCTTGAAGCCGTGCGATTCGAGGCTCTTTAGAATCGAGTAGCCGAGCGCATTCCAACTCTGGTCGTTCGCACTGCCGGGCAAGAGGATGGCGGCCTTCGGCTCCTCGGCGGCCGCGGCGAACGCAGTCAAAGTAACGAATGCCGCGGCGGCGATCGAACGGTGCAGATGGTGCGTGAAAGTGCGTGTGATCATGGGTGTGTTCCTTACCTAGTAACCATCTCGGCTGGGGCTCTCGCCTTGGCGGCGGGAGCTTAGTCTTGCTGCAAGTTTCGACCTAGCAAATTCGATGCCAGCGAGCGGCGGAGCTAGGCGCGCACGATCGCGGCTATCGGCGCTTCTCCCGGCTTGCACTGGTGCTCGGTGCCGCCGGAGACGAAAATCGCGGCATCCCCGGTCACGGAAGCGATCACGGCGCCGAGGGCCGCGCGAGCGTGCCGCTCATAATTGATGTCGGCATCCGATAGCATCGTCGTGCGCCGGCCGCGCAGCACTCCATTGGGCGGCGCTTCCGCCTTGGCGAAGAT
>Ga0210408_10003317_pt1 | contig 14968 bp, 14 predicted proteins | sample IncBWH4MmetaG_FD_155471 | JGI IMG/M metagenome (GOLD analysis project Ga0210408, IMG submission 155471) | Forest soil microbial communities from Barre Woods Harvard Forest LTER site, Petersham, Massachusetts, United States - Inc-BW-H-4-M | ecosystem: Environmental > Terrestrial > Soil >...
GGGCGAGCAAACAGGGGAGGGCAGTGTGCCGGAAGGCGCAGTCAATTCCGGAGGGCGGCTCGATCGCTTGCCGATCTCGCCGTTTCATTACCGCGTGCTCGGGCTGGTCAGCGCCGGGATGTTTCTCGATGCGTTCGAGATCTATCTCGCGGGCGGTGTGTTGGCGGCGCTGGTCAAGTCCGGCTGGTCCGATCTCGCGTACAATGGCTGGTTCATATCGATCACTTTCGCCGGCATGATGGTGGGCGCATGGTGCGCAGGCATCTTCGGCGATCGCTTCGGCCGCCGCTTTTCCTACCAGCTCAACCTACTGATCTTTGGCTCCGCGTCGCTTGCGGGAGCGGCAGCGCCCTCGATCGGCTGGCTCATCGCCGCGCGCTTTGTCATGGGCGTCGGTCTCGGCGCCGAAATCGTCGTCGGTTACGTAACCCTCTCCGAATTCGTGCCGCCGCTGCAGCGCGGCCGCTGGGGCTCGGCGCTATCGGCCATTACCAATTCGGCGCTGTTCGTCTCGGCGTTCGCGGGTCTTCTGATCATCCCGCAATTCGGCTGGCGCTGGATGTTTGTCATTACCGGTGTGGGCGCGCTGATCGTCTGGTATTTGCGCCGCGCGCTGCCGGAATCGCCGCGCTGGCTCGAGTCCAAAGGCCACACCGAGGAAGCCGAAAAGGTTCTGGGCGCGATCGAAGCGGAGGTCGCGCGCCGCGGGCCATTGCGGCCTGCCGCCGAGCAGCCGACGCCTGTTCTGCCGCAGCAATCGATCAAGGCCTTGTTCGAGGGCGGCATGCTGTCGCGCACCATCGTCGGCAGCCTCATTCTGATCGCCCTCAATACTGTCATTTACGGCTTCGTCGCTTGGGTGCCGACCTTTCTGGTCAAACAGGGCATGAGCGTCGTGTCGTCGCTCGGCTTTACGACCTTGATGTCGCTCGGCGGCCCCGTGGGCGCGCTCGCCGGCATGTGGCTCGGCGATCATGTCGGACGAAAGCCGGTGCTGGTCGGCTTCTCGCTTGCCACCATTGTGCTGGGCTTCATCTATCCGTTTGCTCCCTCGGAGGCGCTGCTGAGCCTGGTCGGCTTTGCGCTCGTGACCTGCGTCTATGTGATGGTGGCCGTCGCCTGGGCGCTCTATGTGCCGGAATTGTTTCCGACAGAAATACGGATGCGCGGCGCGGGCTTCTGCAACACCATGGGGCGGCTGATGACGATTGTCACGCCGCAGGTCGTGCCGGTGATTTTCGTCCGCGCCGGCGTGATCGGTGTCGTGAGCATGCTGGCGGCGCTGCTGTTGATCCAGGCGATTGCGGTCGCGTTCTTTGGCATCGAGACTAGGCAGCAATCGTTGGAAGCCTTGCGCCCGCGGCAACCCGAGGGCGAGCCAATCGCGCTCGACGCCGCCGTGCCGCGTTCGCCCCAGACGTGAGGTGAAGATGTCGCCGGTCGAGGGTCCGCTGCGTCGCTTTAGGATCGCGGGCGCGGCAGGCCGATCACCGGCTCGGTAAAGCGGCCGATCGATGCCACCACCTCGTCGAGCGGCACTTTGCTGCCGGGCGTTTCGCTGACGATCGTCGCCAGCAGGTTCATGTCGCGCCGAAACAGCGAATCAAGCGCGGTCAGCGTGTGGCTGAGCGCCCCGCGATAGGAGCCGGTGACCAGAATCAGCGGCAGGCGCAACGCCATCATCACGTCGAGGACGGTGCGATTCGGGTCGAGCGGCGTCATGATGCCGCCGACCCCCTCGATCAGAAGCACGCCGCGTCGCCGTTCGATCGCTGTCTGGCAGTAAGTGACCACTTCGTCGACGTCGATGCGGCGCTTCTCGAATTGCGCTGCGAGATCCGGCGGCAGCGCGGCGCGAAATCGCCAAGGCGACATGCGCTCGATGGTTTCCGGCGAGAAAGGCAGTCCCAACGCGGCGATCAGCGTCGCCAGATCGCTCGCGGCCGCTTGCGCCGGTTCGTAGCCGCAGACGATCGGCTTGATCGCATCGACCGCATGTCCGATGTGCTGCAAATGTCGGACGAGCGAGGCGACGACGAGGGTCTTTCCCACGTCCGGTCCGGTGGCGGTGATGAAAATTGCGGTCACGATGAGGCGCCTCGCCTATCATGAAAGCGCCGAACATGGGTTAACACCAGCAAAAACAGGAATTAATGCTTTTACGCCGCCCCGAACTGTTAGTAACCGACCGCCGTGCCGTGCAAGTCATAGGCATCGGCGCGTTCGATTTTAACAGTCGCGATCTCGCCAACGCGCAACGGTCGGCGGCTTTCCACAAAAACCGTACCGTCGATCTGCGGCGCGTCGCCTTTGCTGCGGCCCTTGGCGCTGCGGGGGCCACCACCGTTCACGCCGACCTCGTCGATGATGATCTGCTCGCGGGTGCCGATCCGGCGCTTGAGGCGCTTGGCGGAGATGCCTTGCTGAGCCTGCATGAAGCGGTGCCAGCGCTCTTCCTTGACGTCGCCGGGGACGGGGGCCCCCAAGCCGTTGGCGGCGGCGCCGGCGACGGGCTCGTATCGGAAGCAGCCGACTCGGTCGAGCTCGGCCTCGCCGAGCCACTCAAGCAGCAGCGCGAAATCCTCCTCGGTCTCGCCCGGAAAGCCGACGATGAAGGTCGAGCGGATGGCGAGGCTTGGGCAGATCGATCGCCACTGCCGGATACGCGACAGCGTTTCTTCCTGCGCCGCCGGTCGGCGCATGCGTTTGAGCACGGCCGGACTGGCGTGTTGAAACGGCACGTCGAGATACGACAGCACGTGGCCGTCCGCCATGAGCGGGATGACTTGGTCCACATGCGGGTAGGGGTAGACGTAATGCAGGCGCACCCAGACGCCGAACTCGCCGAGCGCGCGCGCAAGGTCGAGGAATTTAGCCCGCACCTCGCGGCCTTTCCAATCGCTGGGAGCGTATTTCAGGTCGACTCCATAGGCCGACGTGTCCTGAGAGATGACGAGGAGTTCCTTGACGCCGGCGGCAACCAACCGTTCCGCCTCGCGCAGCACGTCGGCGGCCGGCCGGGAGACCAGGTCGCCGAGCAAATGCGGGATGATGCAAAATGTGCAGCGATTATTACAACCCTCTGAAATCTTGAGATAAGCGTAGTGCCGGGGCGTCAGCTTGATGCCTTCCGGCGGGATCAAATCGGTATAGGGATCGTGCTGAGGAGGTGCGGCCTGGTGGACCGCCGCAAGCACGCTCTCGTATTGCTGCGGCCCGGTCACCGCAAGCACGTTCGGATGGGCGGCTGTGATCTTTTCCGGCTCGGCGCCCATGCAGCCGGTCACAATGACTTTGCCGTTTTCCTTGAGCGCTGCCCCAATCGCAGAGAGTGATTCCGCTTGCGCGCTGTCGAGGAACCCGCAGGTATTAACGATCGCCAAGTCGGAATCGGTGTGATCGCGAGTCAGTTCGTAACCTTCCGCCCGCAGCCGCGTGATAATGCGTTCGGAATCGACCAGCGCCTTCGGACAGCCGAGCGAAACGAAAGAGATGCGGGGGGACCTGCTCACGAGAAACTCTGGTTTTGCGGTTCGGGACCTACTCGCCGCACGAATTGGGACCACGAGCCGCAAAGGTCAAGCGCTTCCCGTCCAAGTCTTAACCCCGGTTCAGGTCTTAACCACATGCGCATCGGCCCGTATGCATTGGCAGGACAATGACGAGCAAACTTCCGCAGCCGCCGCTTCTGCTCGTGACCGATCGTCGGCAGGCGCGCCGACCGTTGCAGACAGTCGTCACCGCGGCGCTGAGTGCCGGTTGCCGGTGGGTGAGCTTGCGGGAAAAAGATCTGCCAGCGGACGAGCAGATTTTGTTGGCGCGGTCGCTGTTGCCGATCGTGCATGCGCAGCACGGCAAGCTGATGCTGCACGGCGAGGCTTCGCTCGCCAGAGATGCCGGGATCGACGGCGTGCACCTGCCGGCGGGCCGCGATGCGGCCGCCGCGCGCGCGCTGATCGGATCCGAAAAGATCTTGGGCGTATCGATCCACACCGTCACCGAAGCCGAGCGGATCGATCCCGCCTGCGTCGACTATGCGCTCGCGGGGCCAGCGTTCGAGACGCCAAGCAAACCGGGCTACGGGCCTGAGATCGGTCGCAAAGGGCTAGCCGACATCGCGCATGCCTGCCGCGTTCCCGTCCTGGCGATCGGAGGCATCAACGCGGCCCGGATCGGGGAAGTGCTCGCCGCCGGAGCGGCTGGCGTCGCGGTCATGGGTGGGGTGATGCGTGCCGCCGATCCGGCGCAGGAGATGCGCGCCTTGCTGGCAAGCCTCAATGGGGCGCTGGCGATCCGATCCTAACGGGCCCGGTATGTCGGAACACCCTGGTCGGGCACCCACACGCCGCTCGGAAGCTTTCCGGCCTGCCAGAACACGTCGATCGGCATGCCGCCACGCGGGTGGAAATAACCGCCGATGCGCAGCCATTTGGGCTTGAGAAGCGCAACGAGCCTCTTGCCGATCGCAACGGTACATTCCTCATGGAATGCACCGTGATTGCGGAAACTGTTCAGATAAAGCTTGAGCGACTTCGACTCCACAAGCCAGCCGCGCGGCGCGTAGTCGATGACAAGCGTCGCGAAATCCGGCTGGCCCGTCACCGGGCACATCGCGGTGAATTCCGGAAATGTAAAGCGGGCGACATAATCCGTATCGGGATGCGGATTGGGCACCCGATCGAGGACGGCTTCTTCGGGCGAGGCCGGGATCGCAGTGGGTTGGCCGAGTAGCAGGGGTTTCTTGGGCATATCGGAAAACGTGTTCGATCGGGATTTCGCTGGCAGCACCGCGCATTGCATGCCCCGCTTGGCGCGCCATGACAAGAGCGCGCCCCGGCCACACAATCCGAGGCGTGGCAAGAGCCTCGCCGATCCTGTAGAAGCCCGCACAAGCGTGCATGACGGGGATCATGCGCCAATGGGGACGCAAGCCGGGAGCGGGTATGACTGCCATCGTCGATATTATCGGCCGCGAAATTCTCGACAGCCGCGGCAATCCGACCGTGGAGGTCGATGTCGTTCTGGAGGACGGCTCGCTCGGCCGTGCCGCCGTGCCTTCGGGAGCCTCCACGGGCACGCACGAGGCCGTCGAGCTTCGTGACGGCGACAAGAAGCGTTATCTCGGCAAGGGCGTGCGCAGTGCGGTCGAAGCGGTCAATGGCGAAATTTTCGACACGCTGAGCGGCCTCGATGCCGAGGCCCAGGTCAAGATCGACGAAACGATGATCGGGCTCGACGGCACGCCCAACAAGGCGCGTCTCGGCGCCAATGCGATCCTCGGCGTTTCGCTTGCAGTCGCCAAAGCCGCCGCTGTATCCAACAATCTGCCGCTCTATCGCTATGTCGGCGGCACGGCGGCGCGCGTGTTGCCGGTGCCGATGATGAATATCATCAACGGCGGCGTGCATGCCGATAATCCGATCGATTTTCAGGAATTCATGATCGTGCCGGCCGGTGCGCAAAATTTTGCCGAAGCGCTGCGTGCTGGCGCGGAGGTCTTCCACACACTTCGCGCAGCGCTCAAAGCCGCCGGGCTCAACACCAATGTCGGCGACGAGGGCGGCTTTGCGCCCGATCTGCCGTCGGCCGAAGCCGCGCTCGACTTTCTCATGCAGGCCACAAACAAGGCCGGATACGAGCCGGGCAAACAGGTGATGTTTGCGCTCGATTGCGCGGCGACCGAGTTCTTCAAGGACGACAAGTATGTCTACCAGGGAGAGGGCAAGACGCGTTCGCGCGAGGAGCAGGCCAAATACCTCGCCGATCTCGCCGGCCACTATCCGATCGTGTCGATCGAGGATGGCATGGCCGAAGACGACATCGACGGCTGGAAAATACTGACCAAGGTGCTGGGGAAGAACTGCCAGCTCGTCGGCGACGATCTGTTCGTGACGAACGTGGCGCGGCTCAAAGACGGAATTGTCGGCGGCTACGCCAACTCGATCCTGATCAAGGTCAATCAGATCGGCACGCTGACCGAAACGCTCGCCGCGGTCGAGATGGCGCACAAGGCCGGCTACACCGCGGTGATGTCGCATCGCTCTGGCGAGACTGAGGATTCGACCATCGCCGATCTCGCGGTCGCCACCAATTGTGGCCAGATCAAAACCGGCTCACTCGCGCGCTCCGAGCGCACGGCGAAATACAATCAGCTCCTGCGCATCGAGGAGGAGCTCGGGCCGCAGGCTGTGTATCCGGGGCTTTCGGCATTTAAGGCCGGCCGCTAAGGTTGGTGCTGCCACGCTTGTCCGGGCTGGGCAGGCAGGGGTATTGTCCTTGCTGGGATGAGCCGGGGACGCGCGTCGGCGCGATTCACGAATGGACCAATCCGTTGAACTGACGGCGGGCGGCCGCAAGCTTGCGGCCGAGCGGTTGCGCGAGTTCGTGGTCGGCGCGATCGAAGCGGCGCCGGCCTACGAGACACCGTTCTATCATCTCGTTCTCGACCACGTGTTTCCGGACGATGTCTATGCCGCCATCCTCGCCAACATGCCGGAGGCGTCGGACTATCGGCCGATGCACGGCCGCAGCAAGGGCCACGATCTGGCCGACGGCACCCACACGCGGGTGAAGATCGATCTGTTCCCCGAATACATCCGGCACCTCCCGCCGGAGAAGCGTGCGCTCTGGAACGTCGTAGGCCGCGCGCTGTGCTCCGGCGAAGTGCGTGACGCGTTCATGCGGCGGCTGGCGCCCGCGCTCGAGCGCCGCTTCGGAGCCGACCACGCCAAGACCGGCATGTTTCCGATACCGGTGCTCACCCGCGATGTTCCGGGCTACTTGATCACGCCCCATACCGACACCCGCTGGAAGGGCATCACCGTCCAGCTCTATCTCCCGCGCGATCGCTCGATCACGCACATCGGCACCATCTTCCACAACAAGCTGCCCGACGGTTCGATGCCGAAGGACAAGCAAATGACGTTTGCGCCGAATACCGGCTATGCATTTGCCGTAGGCTCGGACACGTGGCATTCGGCCGATCGTATCGGCCCCGAGGTCTCTACCCGCGACAGCATCCTTTTGACGTATTTCGTTGACGCCGGCGCGCTGCGCTTTCTTCGCAACCGCGGCAAGCGGGTGGGGAATTTCATCCTGAGCGAAGTACGCAACCGCTTGCCGTAGTGCGCTCCTCGGCGATCGTCAGTCGCGGTGATGGCGGTCTTGCCAGCTTCTTCGCGGAACACGGCGGTTCCTCGCGAGCCTCGTTACCCATTAATCCGCCCTTAAGCGGCCTTCTCGCATGGTGACGGGATGGTCACCCGCAAGCGATTGCGCTCGATCCTCACCGCACTTGGCCTCTATGTCTTGGCGGCCCTGCTGATCGGCTATTTCGGGGTCAATGCCTTCAGCGGCAATCACGGCCTAAAGGCCAAGCAGGACCTCGACCAGCAGATCGCCTCGCTGTCGACCGAGCTTGCCCAGATCCAGCGCGAGCGCAAGCAGTGGGAGCGGCGCATTGCGTTGCTCAAGTCGCGCGGACTCGATCCCGACATGCTCGACGAGCGGGCACGCGCGCTCCTCGATTACGCACACCCCAACGATTTGACGCTCATGTTCGGGCCGTCTCGGCCGCGCCCGGCCGACGGCTCTTGAACTGAGCGCCGTTCTCGCCGAAATATTTTTGTTGCCAACGGTTTGGTCGCCGGAACCGATCGTGCGGCGCCGACTTCCGCCATAAGCCGAATTCGGCTATGGGATGGAACTCTCGATATCTCGAGGACGCTGATGGCCGTCGCCCAAACCAAAGAAGCTGAACCGCTTACGGATATGCGCCCTCTGGCCGCGGAGGTGGCTCCGCCGCCCGGCCCGGAATTCAGTAGGGAAGAGGAATTCCACGCGCTCAACCAAATGCTGCTGATCCGGCGCTTCGAGGAGAAGGCCGGCCAGATGTACGGGATGGGCCTGATTGGCGGCTTTTGCCACCTCTATATCGGCCAGGAAGCCGTCGTCGTCGGCATGCAGATGGCCAAGCGTGACGGCGACCAGATGATCACCGGCTACCGGGATCACGGTCACATGCTGGCCTGCGGCATGGATCCGAAAGGCGTGATGGCCGAACTCACCGGCCGGCGCGGCGGCTATTCCAAGGGCAAGGGCGGCTCGATGCACATGTTCTCCCGCGAGAAGAACTTCTACGGGGGGCACGGCATTGTGGGAGCGCCAGCGCCGATCGGGACGGGGCTTGCGTTCGCCAACAGGTATCGCCAGAGCGATGCCGTCTGCCTGACCTTCTTCGGCGACGGCGCCGCGAACCAGGGCCAAGTCTACGAGAGCTTCAACATGGCCGAGTTGTGGAAGCTGCCCGTGGTCTATGTCATCGAGAACAACCGCTATGCCATGGGCACGTCGGTGGCGCGCTCATCGGCGCAGGCGGATTTTTCCAAACGCGGGGTGTCGTTCAACATTCCCGGCGTACAAGTCGACGGCATGGATGTGCGCGCGGTGCGCGCCGCCGGCGCCGAAGCGATCGCCTGGTGCCGTTCGGGCAAGGGCCCGACCATCATCGAAATGATGACGTATCGCTATCGCGGCCACTCGATGTCGGATCCGGCGAAATACCGCACCAAGGAAGAAGTCGACAAAGTGCGTACCGAGCACGATCCGATCGAGCAGGTGCGCGCGCGCCTTCTCGCCAGGAAATGGGCGAGCGAAGACGAACTGAAGAAGATCGACGCATCCGTGCGTGCGACTGTCAACGAAGCGTCCGAATTCGCCACCCACGATTCCGAGCCTGATCCGTCCGAACTTTACACGGACGTTTATCGGTGAAATGCACTGCTTGCTGTCCGCCGCGCGCTGTTTCGGTTGGCGCGATAACCCCAATGTCCGCCTTTGAGTTAGCCCGCCAGAGTTAACCCGCCATGCCGACTGAAGTCCTCATGCCCGCGCTGTCTCCGACCATGGAGAAGGGCAATCTCGCCAAGTGGCTGAAGAAGGAAGGCGACAGCGTCAAATCGGGCGACGTCATTGCCGAGATCGAGACCGACAAAGCCACCATGGAAGTGGAAGCGGTCGACGAAGGCACGCTCGGCAAAATCCTGGTGCCGGAAGGCACCAACGACGTGGCGGTCAATACGCCCATCGCGATGATCCTTGCCGAGGGCGAGGACAAGTCGGCGCTCAAAGACGGCAAGCCGTCGGCGGCCGCGGCCGCAACGACGGCTCGCCAGCAGAAGGCGGAATCCGGGCCGACCGCGCAGACGGAAGAGCCGGCACAAAAAACGCCAACGCCGGCGCCACCGAAGTTCGGCACCGTGCCGCCGAAGGCGCAGTTGCTGCCGGATCCGGATGTGCCGGAGGGCACCGAAATGGTCACCATGACCATGCGCGAAGCGCTGCGCGACGCCATGGCGGAAGAGATGCACCGCGATGGCGACGTGTTCGTCATCGGCGAAGAAGTCGCCGAATATCAGGGCGCGTACAAGGTCACCCAGGGGCTGCTGCAAGAGTTCGGCGCCAGACGGGTGATCGACACGCCGATCACCGAGCATGGCTTCGCGGGGCTCGGTGTCGGTGCTGCTCTTGCCGGCTTGAAGCCCATTGTCGAGTTCATGACCTTCAATTTTGCCATGCAGGCGATGGACCATCTCATCAATTCAGCGGCGAAGACGCGCTACATGTCGGGCGGCCAGGTCGATGTGGCGATGGTGTTTCGCGGACCGAACGGCGCCGCTGCTCGCGTCGGCGCGCAGCACAGCCAGGATTTTTCCTCCTGGTATTCGCATGTGCCCGGTCTCAAGGTGATCGCCCCCTCGAACGCGGCCGACGCCAAAGGGCTGCTCAAAGCCGCGATCCGTGATCCCAATCCGGTGATTTTCCTGGAAAACGAAATCCTCTATGGCGCCTCGTCGCCGGTGCCCAAGCTGGACGATTATGTGTTGCCGATCGGACGCGCGCGCGTTGTGCGCGCAGGCAATGACGTGACCATCGTCGCCTGGTCGATCGGCATGACCTATGCGCTCAAGGCCGCTGACGAACTCGCCAAAGAGAATATCTCCGCCGAGGTGATCGATCTGCGCACGCTCAAGCCGATGGACATTGAAACCATTGTCGAGTCGGTGAAGAAGACCGGTCGGCTGGTCACGGTGGAAGAGGGCTGGCGGCAGTCCGGCGTCGGCGCGGAGATCGCCGCGCGCATGATGGAAGAGGCCTTCGACTATCTCGATGCGCCGGTCGCGCGCGTCACCGGCAAAGACGTGCCGATGCCCTACGCCGCCAATCTGGAAAAGCTTGCGTTGCCGTCGGTCGCCGAAGTGGTCGAAGCGGCCAAAGCCGTTTGCTATCGCTGACCTCAATCATTGAAGCTTCGCCCGATGCCCATCAACATTCTTATGCCGGCGCTGTCGCCCACGATGGAGAAGGGCAATCTCGCCAAATGGCTCAAGAAGGAAGGCGACGCGATCAAGACCGGCGATGTGATCGCCGAAATCGAAGACCGACAAGGCGACAATGGAATATGAAGCCGTCGATGACGGCGTGATGGCAAAGATCGTAGTGCCGGAAGGCACGAGCGACGTGCCGGTTCATCAACTCATCGCGGTGATGGCGCAAGAGGGCGAGGACCCAAAAGCTGCGGCGGCGGCCGCCAAGGCTGAAGCGAAAAAGCCGGATGCCGGCACCCCCTCATCCCCACCTTCTCCCCCTCCGGGAGATGGGGCTGCCCAGCAAGTTGCCGCTCCCTCAACAGCTCCTGCCGCGAAATCGCCAAGCGCGCCTCAATCGCCGCCCGGCCCCTCTCCCCAACGGGAAGAGCGTGGGGGTGAGGGGGCTCGGCCTATAGGCGCGCCCGCTACCGACGGTCACGGCGCGAACCGAATCTTCGCCTCGCCGCTGGCGCGACGGCTCGCCAAGGACGCCGGCATCGATATCGGTCGCATTGTCGGCTCCGGCCCGCACAGCCGGGTGATCGCACGCGACATCGCCGCCGCCAAGGAAGGCAAAGGCCAGCGCGCGCCGTCGCCGCCAGCTGGGGCACCAGCGCCGCTGATCGCACCGTCTTTGTCGGATCAGCAGATCCGCGCGCTCTATGAAGAGGGCAGCTATGAGCTTGTGCCGCATGACGGGATGCGCCGTACCATCGCGCAGCGGCTCACCGCGTCGGTGCAGACCATTCCGCATTTTTATCTCACCATCGACTGCGACATCGGCCGGCTGCTCGCCGCGCGCGAAGACATCAATGCGCAGGCGCCGAAGGACAAGGACGGCAAGCAAGCCTACAAGCTTTCGGTCAACGACTTCGTCATCAAGGCGCTCGCGCTTGCGCTGCAACGCGTGCCGGACGCCAATGTGAGCTGGACCGAAGCCGGCATGCTCAAGCACAAGCATTCCGACATCGGCGTGGCGGTGGCGCTGCCGGCGGGACTGATCACGCCGATCATCCGCAACGCGGAAACGAAATCGTTGTCGGCGATCTCCAACGAGATGAAAGAGCTTGCGGCGCGGGCGCGCGCGAAAAAACTCAAGCCGCAGGAATATCAGGGCGGCACGTCGTCGGTGTCCAATCTCGGCATGTACGGCATCAAGGATTTCACCGCCGTGATCAATCCGCCGCAATCGACTATCCTCGCGGTCGGCGCCGGCGAGGAGCGCGCCGTAGTGCGGGGCGGCAAGATCGAGGCGGCGCATATCATGAGCGCGACGCTGTCCTGTGACCACCGCTCGGTCGATGGTGCGCTCGGCTCGCAACTGATCGGTGCGTTCAAGGCGCTGATCGAAAATCCCGTGATGATGTTGGTGTAAAAATATGCCGCTTGTGCGCATCGATCTGCGGCGCGGCAAATCGCCGGCCTACAAGAAGGCGATCTGTGACGCTATCTATAAGGCGATGACCGAGGCCTTCAATGTGCCGGAAAACGATCGCTTCATGATCGTCAACGAGCACGACGCAGATAACTTCGTTCATGCGGAGAGTTATCTGGGTATCTTCCATAGCGACGATCTGGTCATCATTCAGATCACGGCCAACGACACGCGCACTATCGAACAAAAACAAGCCTTCTTTGCCTGCGCCGCGGAATTGCTTAAGGAAAATCCGGGGCTGCGAACGGAGGATGTGTTCATCAATCTCGTCGAGTGCAAAAGGGAAAACAATGGCATCGCCCAATACGCGGCGACCACGAGCTAGCAAATGGCTGACACATCTTTCGACATTATCATCATCGGTTCCGGCCCCGGCGGCTATGTCTGCGCAATCCGCGCTGCTCAGCTCGGCTTCAAGACCGCGATCGTCGAGCGCGATTATCTGGGCGGCATTTGTCTGAACTGGGGCTGCATCCCGACCAAAGCGCTGCTGCGCTCGGCGGAGATTTTCCACTACCTACAGCATGCCGAGGATTACGGGCTGTCGGCTGGCGAGGTGAAATACGATCCGTCGGCGGTGGTGAAACGCTCGCGCGCCGTATCGAAGCGGCTCAATGACGGCGTCGGCTTCCTGATGAAGAAGAACAAGGTCGCGGTGATCTGGGGCGAGGCGGCCGTCGAGGCCCCCGGCAAGATTACGGTGAAGGCCGGCCGCGGCGAAGCGCCGAAGGGCGCGCTGGGACCCGGCGCTTATCAGGCCAACCACATCATTGTCGCAACGGGCGCGCGGCCGCGGGTGCTGCCGGGACTCGAGCCCGACAAGAAGCTGATCTGGACCTATTTCGAGGCGATGGTTCCGGACAGCATGCCGAAATCGTTGCTGGTGGTCGGCTCGGGCGCGATCGGCATCGAATTCGCGTCCTTCTATCGCACGCTCGGCGCCGAAGTGACGGTCGTCGAGGTGCTGCCGCAAATCCTGCCGGCGGAAGACGCCGAGATCGCGGCCTTCGCCCGCAAGAGCTTCGAGCGGCAGGGCATCAAGATCATGACCGGCGCCAAGGTGACGAAGCTCGACAAAAAGGCCGATAGCGTCACCGCGACCATCGACGACGGCAAGGGCGGCACGCAGACGCTCACCGTCGACCGGGTGATCTCCGCGGTGGGCGTGGTCGGGAATATCGAGAATCTCGGACTGGAAAAGCTCGGCGTGAAGACCGAACGCGGCGCTATCGTCATCGACGGCGCGTGCAAGACCAACGTCCCGGGAATTTATGCCATCGGCGACGTCGCCGGACCGCCGCTGCTGGCGCACAAGGCCGAGCACGAAGGCGTCATCTGCGTCGAGGCGATCAAAGGCCTGCATCCGCATGCGATGGACCGGCGGCTCATTCCCGGCTGCACCTATTGCACGCCGCAGATTGCCTCGGTCGGGCTCACCGAGCAGGCGGCTAAAGAGAAGAAGCTCGATATTCGCGTCGGCCGTTTCCCCTTCGTCGGCAACGGCAAGGCAATCGCACTCGGCGAGGATCAGGGCCTGGTGAAAGTTATCTTCGACAAAAAGACCGGTCAGCTTCTCGGCGCGCACATGGTCGGCGCGGAAGTCACCGAGCTCATCCAGGGCTATGTGATCGCCATGAATCTTGAAACGACCGAAGAAGAGCTCATGCACACCGTGTTCCCGCATCCGACCTTGTCGGAGATGATGAAGGAGGCGGTGCTGGATGCCTATGGGCGCGTGCTGAATATCTAGTGCTGGGTCCCCGCCTTCGCGGGGACGAGCGCCACAATTATCCCACCAACCCCGCCATCGGCTTCACGGCGGCGCTGCCGGGAAAAACATTGTCCGCCAGTACGCGTTCGTCGGCGCGCAGGTGATCCTTCAACACGCCCTTGAGCACCGCACGCAGATCGGTCGTCGGCTTGAGGTCGCGGTTCTCGTACAGGTTGGCTGTCTTCAGTCCCGGCCAATCGGCGATCACGCGTCCACCTTTAAGCGCGCCGCCTGCCAAGAGCGCGACGGTCGCCGTGCCATGATCGGTGCCGTCAGTGCCGTTGATGCGCGCGGTGCGGCCGAACTCGGTCACCAAAATGACCACGGTCTCGCGCCATGCCGGTCCCATGTTGGTCTCGATCGCGGCGAGCGCGCCGTCGAGCGAGCCGAGCAATTGCGACAGTCGCCCTTGCGCGATGCCTTCGTTGTTGTGGGTGTCCCAGCCGTCGAGCGCGAGTGCGCCGACGCGCGGGCCGTCCGGCTGAGCGAGGAATTTCGCGGCCGTGCCGGCGGCTTCGGCGAAATAACCGCGCACTTGCGCGGGGCGCGGGCTGCCAGGCTTTTGTGCCTTATCGCCCGAGTGCTCGATGGCGGCGAGCTTGATGCTTTCGTCGATCGCGCTCGCGAGCTTGACGTCGGTGTGGCGATAGAGGTCGAGCAGCCGCTGCACCGTGTCGGCGCCTGCCGGCTGGATGCGCTGTGGCGACCACGACAGAATCGGTGCCGGCCCGCGCACCACAAGCGGCGTAACCGGCCCGACGGCAAACGCCTTTCCGCCTTTCACGTTTCCCGGCGCGCCGCCGTGCGGATCGACATGGCCGGCCGACGCAAGGCTCGCCAGCGCCCGGTTAAGCCAGCCGGAGTCGCTGGGCATGGGTTTGGCCAGCCCGCTTTCGAGCAGGTCTTGTCCATCGAAATGCGAGCGTTCGCGATAAGGCGTGGCGCAAGCGTGAACGACAATCGCCTGATTGGCTTTGAACAGGCGATGCAGATTGGGCATCGCGGGATTGAGCGCGAAAAAATCGTTGAGCTTGAGTGCCGGTGTCTTGCCCTCGAGCGTCAAGGCATTGTCGCCGCGCAGTGCGACCCAGTCGGGATCACCGACCGGTGCGACGGTCGCAAGTCCATCCAGCGCGCCTCGCAGAATGACAGTGAGGAAGCGCGGGTCGCGGCCTTCGGCGTAAGCGAGTCGTGGCAGATGGGCCCAGGCGAACAGCGTCCCGGATGCGAGCAGCATCTCCCGACGGGTCGGCGCGTGAACAAAGCGCATGGTCATCTCCGCAGAAATTCCGGCGCCATGACAAGCAGCGCCAGAGCCTGAGTACGGGTCTCGGCACGCGCGATGGTGTCACGGGTATTGTGCGAGACGATCGGGCCGAGCCCGGTCTCGAGCAG
>Ga0210408_10003319_pt1 | contig 14965 bp, 12 predicted proteins | sample IncBWH4MmetaG_FD_155471 | JGI IMG/M metagenome (GOLD analysis project Ga0210408, IMG submission 155471) | Forest soil microbial communities from Barre Woods Harvard Forest LTER site, Petersham, Massachusetts, United States - Inc-BW-H-4-M | ecosystem: Environmental > Terrestrial > Soil >...
GTTGAACCTCGTGGTCTTGCCGGCGCCGTTCGGCCCGATCAGGGCAACGGTTTCGTTTTCCCTCACCGTGAAACTGACTTCCTGCACGGCGCGCAAGCCACCGAACCGTTTGCTGAGGCCGGAAATGACGAGCGCGTCAGTCATGGGTTGCCCTTAAGCCTGCACCGGCTTGCGGCTGGTAAAACGATGCCGCGCTTCGTCGATCATGCCCATCAGTCCGGTCGGCCGCCACAGGATCACCGCCATCAGAATCAGGCTGTACACGGTCAACTGCACGCCGCCGATCGAACTGCCGAGCCAGCTTTGCAGCAGCGTAGATGTCGTCTCCAGCAGGACCGTGCCGATTACAGGACCCCACAATGTTCCGATTCCGCCGACGATCGATACCAGCGCGGCCTCGATCGAGATACTGAAGGAAAATGCCGTCGCCGGATCGATGAAGTAGATGTATTGAGTGTAGAAGGTGCCGGCGAGCGCAGTGAGAAACGCGCTGATCATGTAGATATCGCGCTTCATCCGCGCCGCATCGACGCCGATCGCCTCGGCAGCGTCTTCATCCTCGCCGATGGCAACGAGATAGTTTCCCACCCAGGATCGTTCGATCAGCCAGGTAATCAACAATCCGACGACGAGCAAGCCGAGCACGACGTAGTAGTAAGCCGCCTTGGTCTCGAATTGCATCATCAGCGGTGCCGAGCCGAGATTTGGAATCGTCGTGCCTTCCGCACCCCAGGCAAAATCGCGGAATTTGAGAAAGATCAGCATCAAGGCCTGCGCGGTCGCGATGGTGGCGATGGTGAAATAGGGGCCGCGCAGGCGGAAGCACAGCCAACCGATCGGCAGGCTTGCCAGCGTTGCAACCACGCCGCCCGCGATCATCCCGATCCACGGCGAAATATCGAAATTGATCTCGAGGATCGTCGAGGTATAGGCGCCCAATCCGAAATAGGCGGCATGTCCGAGCGACAGTTGCTTGGCGTAGCCGCCCATGAGATTCCACGCCGTGCCGATGAAGGAGAACAGCAGGATCCTGATGAAGATGTCGATCGCAAACGAACTCTTCACCACCAGCGGCAAGGCGATCAGGATTGAAAGCCCGATGGCGAGCAGAACAATGTTGCGCGTATTCGGAGCCCGCTCCATCATCGCGCCCTGCCTCCGCCGAGACCGGTCGGTTTAAAGGCAAGCGTGAGAAGCAGCATGGCAAAAACCACGATCAATCCGGAATCCGCACCGACATATTGAATGCCGAGCGACTCGGCTATACCCATCATCAGGCTCGCGACCAGCGCGCCGATGACGTTGCCAAGCGTGCCGAGTACCACGGCAACGAAAGCCATCAGGACGAACACCTGCCCGACAAATGGATAGGCGGAATAGAACGGCATCAGCAGCGAACCGGCCGCGCCTGCGAGCGCAAGCGCGATGCCAAGGGCCACGCAGAAAACGCGATTGGGGTTGATGCCCATCAGCATCGCCACGTCGCGGTTCTGCGCCGCAGCCCGCATCGCCTTGCCGAGATCGGTCGTGTGCAGGAATACCCAGAGCGCGCCGCTCAGCGCCATGGCGACGACGAAGGCAATCAGCTTCGCCACCGGGACATAGAGGCCGCCGATATGAAACGCTTCGTCGGAATAGGAGGTGTGGACCGTTCGATAGTTTGCCGTGAACAGCATGAGCGAAAGGTTCAGCAGCAACAAAGAGAGTGCAAAGGTGAGGAAGATCTGCGGCATGTCGTTTGGCCCGAGCACCCTGCGGATCAGGAAATGCTGGATCAGCACGCCCATTACGAACAGCACGGGCATCGATACGAAGAGGGAGAGCAGGGGATCGATGCCGAACTGACTGGCCAGGAAGAAGGTGATGTACATCCCGATCATCACGAATTCGCCCTGGGCGAAGTTGACGATCTTGACGACGCCGAAGATCAGCGTGACGCCGATGCTTACGAGCGCATAGATTCCGCCGATCAACAGGCCGTTGATGACGGCCTGGGCCACTGTCTCCCACATCTGGCTTGGCCGGCTTTCAGGTTTTCAAAAGGGGTGCACGGGCATCGTCCTTCGGGAAGACGCTGGCAAGGTCGCCATTCTGCCACTGTACGCCGACCGGGTGCCCATAGATGTTCTTGCCGTCGGGTCCGAATTTGACTTTGCCGCCCGGCGCCATTGCGGCGTAGCCGGAGGATACATCAAGCATGGACAGGGCTTCGCGAACCTTTTGGGGGTCGGAAGAGGCGGCGCGTTCGAGCGCGTCGGCGAGCATGAACGTCTGTGCGATCAGACCTCCGGCATATTCGAACAGGAATTCGCCGGTGCGCTTCTTGAATTCGGCATTCACCTTCTGGGCGTCTTCGCTGACGTCATGATTCCAATGAGCTACACCCTGCAAGCCCTCGGCAAGTTTTCCGACGTTCTTGTAAAAATCGGGAATGACGAAGCCCCCGGAACCGCCGTTGATCGAAACATTGAGACCGAATTGCTTGACGGTACGTACAATCAGAATGAGATCGTTCAGGTAGGAGACCGAGAACAGGGCATTGGCGCCCGACGACTTCACCTTGTTGATCAGTGGGCTTGCGTCGGTAAACCCCGCGGAATAAGGCTCGAACATCACGATCTCGACGCCCTCGGCGGGCGCAAGCTCCTTCAACCCGTTCGATGTCGAGGTGCCGAAGGCCGTGTTCTCGAAGATCACCGCGACCTTGGGCGTGTCGCTGACGAGTTTCGACATCTGCAATTGCGCGCGGGCAAACTGGGATGCTCTTGCGAAGGGCGTGAAAGTGTAGGTGCGTCCCTTGTTGAGTTGATCCGAACTCGATCCCGTGATCAGGGGGACCTTGGCGCGCTCCGCAACTTCGCTTGCGATCAAGGTCAGCGCGCTGGCGTAGCAGCCGTGGATCGCAGAAAGCTTGTTTCCGGTTATGAGCCGGTCGGTCTCCGTGCGGGTCACTGTGGTATCGCTCTGTACGTCGGAGATGATCAGGTTGAGCCTGGCACCGCCGAGCGATTTGATGCCGCCGGCTTCATTGACCATGTCAACCGCGAGTTTCGCCGCGGCGACGCAGCCGACGCCGATCTGCGCCATGCTGCCGGTGGTGGGGTAGAGCGCGCCGATATTGATGGGGTCGGCCGCCCAGCCGCGAAGCGGCACGGCGCCGAAGGCGCTGGCTGCGAGCAGGCCGCCCGTCTTTATGAGAAGTTCGCGGCGGCTGCGCCGCTTCGGCGGGGCCTGATTTGGCGTAGCCCCACTGCCGGCGGAATCCTTGCGTGCTTTGTTCATGCCTTCTCCCCTTTTTTCGGCGGGGGCAAAAAGCTGCATCCGCCCATTATGGCTGCTTTGAGCCTGTTTTTTCCGATGGTAACCGTATTCAAGATTGTTTACAATACGGTTTGCAATTTACTTGCGCGGGATGCCTGATGTGGCCGGGGCGTGCCGCCGGATCGGAGATGATGGTCGGAAAACCAGCCAAACGTACGCCCCGCCGCGCGGCCAAAGCACAGCCGACAGCGCGATTACGCGCGCGCGAACCGGCCGCGACCATCATCGCCAAGCGCATCGAAGAGGACATAGTCCTGGGACGGCGTCAACCGCGCGAACGGCTGATCGAGCAGGATCTCTGCGACCAGTTCCAGACCCATCGTGGCGACGTGCGACTGGCGCTGTTCGAACTCGAGAAGAAGGGCCTGGTTGGGCGAATTCCCAATCGCGGTGCACTGGTGCGCGGATTGACCCCTCGCGAGGTAAGGGAAATCTACGCCGTTCGGGAAGAGTTGGAGGTGATGGCGGTTCGTATCATTCCGTTCCCGGTCGCCGCCGCAGATATCGAACGACTGGAGGAAATACAGCTCCGGCATACCGCAGCGATCGACTCGGGTGACTTGCTCACCGTCTTTCATAGTAACCTGAGCTTTCACCAGGTTTTGTTCGGGCTGTGCAGCAATTCCTGCCTTATCGAAACAATCGATCTGCTTGCCCAGAAGGTCTATGGCATCAGGTCCTATGCGAATGCGTTTCCCGACGCGCTCGACCGCGCCCGACGCGATCACCTGGCCATGATCAAGGCACTTCGCGGCGCTCGCCGCGACGAACTCGAGGCGTTGACGCGGCGCCATCTGCAGCCGGCGCCCGAGGCCTACATCAAAGATTACGAGCGCCGCTTCGGCAAAGCCGATCTGGCGGCGCAATGATCCAGAAGCGGATCCAGAAGACGGACACAACGCTTATTCGGCGCTGCTGACCAGCTTGATGCGCGGTTCGTCGGCCGCAAGCAGGCTTCGGTAGCTGTCCAGATAGTCGAGTGCCATCCGTCGCGCCGTAAATCTTTTCTCGAATTGTCGTCGCACCTTCGTGCGATCGAGCCGAGACAGGCGGTCCACCGCGGCCATCGCGCTGATTTCATCCTCCACAATAAAACCGGTGAGACCTTCGTCGATGATTTCCGGCACCGAGCCGCGGTTGTAGGCGACGATCGGCGTTCCGCAGGCCATCGCTTCGATCATGACGAGTCCGAACGGCTCCGGCCAGTCGATGGGGACAAGCAAACCGATCGCGCCGCTGAGAAATTCCGATTTTTCGTGATCGCCGATCTCGCCGATGTAGTCGATCAAGGGATGGTCGAGCAGGGGGCGGATGATTTCGTCGTAATAATCTTGATCAGCTCGATCGACCTTGGCCGCAATCTTGAGAGGAATGCCGCATCGGATCGCTATTCTGATGGCGCGATCGACGCCCTTTTCCGGCGCGATTCGGCCCAGCACGCCAAGATATGAAGGCGTAATCGGCCGTGGCGTCAGCAAATTTTCGGGTAGGCCATGATGGATGGTGCGAACCCAGTTGGCTTGCGGTACCGGGCGCCGCTGTGAGTTGGAGATGGAAATCACGGGAACGGAGGAGAAGGTCGTAAATACCGGCTGGTGCTCGGGTAGATCGAGCCGGCCGTGCAGGGTTGTCAAGAACGGGGTCGGCTGGCGCATAAAGAGCGAGAACGGATAGTAATCGAGGTGAAAATGCAGGAAATCGAACTCTTCCTCGTCGCATTTTTGCCGAACCCGCTCCAGCATCACCATGTGCAGCGCGTTGGGGTCACGGACTGATCCGTCCAGCCGAAGCGCCTTGGGCCATGTCGCCTCGAGTTTGCCTGTTGTCTGGGAATCTCCGCTGGCAAACAAAGTGACGTCGTTTCCCAGCGAGACAAGTTCCTCTGTCAGCCAATGTACCACCCGCTCGGTTCCGCCATAAAGTTTCGGGGGAACAGCCTCCGTCAGCGGAGCCACCTGCGCGATGCGCATCTCAACTTCTCCCTGTGATTTCCATGTCTGAAAAAAGCCCCATTTGCAGCCGGCGTCGGCCTGCCAGCAAGGGAACGTTTCCGCATATGCGAAGTTCCCCAGAACGAGCGCACTTCTTTCACGGGATGGTCTTGCTGATGACATTGCGGCTGATCAACGTCTTGCGGCCGCCGACAATGCTAAATGGTGGGTTGTGAAGCGGTAAACAGGGAACCGCAGTGAGGTGTTCGGCATTCAGTCGAAGCATAGCGGGCACAACATAGCGGGCGCGGAGTTCAGTTCCTTCAACAGGTTTGCAAGCCACATGGACAACCTCTCAGGCTACGCCAATCGGCCGTTTCCATTCGTGCTGCGCTATCTTCGCCAGCGGTTTGCGGCGCATTTCGTAATTTTCATATCCGTGGCCGCAGCGGTTGCCTGTTCGGTGTGCACCCAGTACGGCGTAAAGTTTCTCGTAGATGGCTTATCGGGCGGACCGGTCCAGGCGGGCAACGTATGGCTCGCATTCATTTTACTCATATCTCTGATAGCCGCCGATAATTTCCTTTGGCGGATCGCAAGCTGGATAGCGAGCTTTACCTTTGTAGGGGTCACCGGCGATTTGCGCCGCGATATTTTCCGTCATCTCACAGGCCATGCGCCGAGTTATTTCTCCGACCGCCTGCCCGGGATGCTGACCAGCCGCATTACCGCCACATCGAACGCGGTTTTTTCGGTCGAAAACATGTTCGTCTGGAATGTGTTGCCGCCGTGCATCGCCACAATTGCGGCCATCGCCCTGATTGGGACAGTGAGTCTGCCAATGTCAGCTGGGCTGATGGTGATCGCGGGCGGAATGGTGGTTGCCATGTTTCGCCTGGCGGCCGCGGGAAAGCCGCTCCATGACGATTTCGCCGACAAGGCGGCCGCCGTCGACGGCGAAATGGTCGATGTCATCAATAACATGCCCCTGGTCCGCGCATTCTGCGGTCTGAGCTTCGAACACGATCGTTTTGACGCAACCGTCAATCGGGAACTGACGGCGCGGGGGCGCAGCCTGCGTTATCTGGAAAAGCTGCGGCTCACCCATGCCGCCGTGACGGTCGCGCTCACCGTCGGGCTGCTGGCCTGGGCGATCACGCTTTGGCAGCGCGGCGCGGCCACGACAGGGGATGTCGTACTGGTCTGCACGTTGGGGCTTTCGATCCTCAACGCAACCCGAGATCTCGCGGTGGCGCTGGTCGACGTCACCCAGCACGTCGCGCGGTTGACGGAAGCCATTGCCACGCTTTTACTTCCGCACGAGCTGCGCGACCATCCGGAGGCCGAACCCTTGGTCAAGAGCGGTGCGGCGATTGTCTTCAACAATATCTCGTTCGGCTATCCCGGCGGCGTCAACGTTTTCGAAAGGTTCAGCCTTCGGATACAGCCCGGGCAGCGGGTCGGCCTGGTTGGCCAGTCCGGTGGCGGAAAATCGAGCCTGTTCGTTCTTCTGCAGCGGTTCTACGACGTCCAGCATGGCAACATCACGATCGATGGCCAGGACATATCCCGCGTGACGCAACAAAGCCTGCGCGAAGCAATTTCGGTCGTTCCTCAGGATATCTCGCTGTTCCATCGCTCGATCTTGGAAAACATCAGGTACGGGCGCCCGAAGTCGACTGACGACGAAGTGCTGCGCGCTGCTATTGCGGCGCGTTGCGATTTCGTCGAGGCCCTTCCCGAAGGGCTCGAGACGATGGTCGGCGACCGCGGCGTGAAGTTGTCGGGTGGCCAGCGCCAGCGCATTGCAATTGCGCGTGCATTCCTCAAGGACGCGCCAATCCTGCTTCTGGATGAGGCGACAGCCGCCCTTGACAGTGAATCCGAGGAGGCGATACGCGAGGCACTTGCGCGCCTGATGCGGGGACGTACAGTCATCGCGATCGCCCATCGTCTTGCGACATTGCGCCATTTCGACCGCGTCGTGATGCTCAAGGCCGGCAAGATCATCGAAGACGGATCTCCGGATCGACTGATGCAGGGCCAGGGGCCTTATCGCGATTTGGTGACGCAGGAATTAAGCCGTCTCGCCAAGCATGCGGCCTGATCTGCGGTAGTAGCGTTGAGTGCGTTCATCGCAGCGCTGGGGGCGAGGTCAGTTGATGTCAGCCGAAGTCGTAACACACATTGCAACGCTCCGCGTCCTCGAGCCGGTTGCCGAATCGCCATTCTATATTCCGATGACCGGACCCGCGGCCCGGCCACGGCGCTCGCTCAAACATGACGACACCTTCGTTGTGCTGGACAGCCACGGCGACATTGGTGCTTCCGCGGGCGGACCCGATGGTCTGTTCAATGCAGACACCCGCTATCTGGCGCGGTTGGAACTCGTACTCGACGAGGTGCAGCCGCTGCTTTTGGGGTCAAATTTGCGGGATGATAATTCGGCGCTGACGGTCGATTTGACAAATCCCGACGTTTATCGCGGGGGGCGGCTCGTGCTGCGCAAGGACATGCTCCATATCGTACGCACCATCTTCTTGTGGCGCGGTGCCGCGTATCAACGCGTCGGCGTGCAGAACCACAGTGAAGACCCCGCAAGCTTCGACCTGACGCTGCTGTTCGACAATGATTTTGCTGATCTGTTCGAGGTACGCGGAGAGCGCCGTCAGCGCCGTGGCAGTGGCTCCAGCAAGTTGCTCGGTCCGTCCGATGTGGTGCTCGATTATGTCGGGCTTGACGAAAAGCTGCGCGTCACGGCGCTTCAGTTCGATCCGCGCCCGACGCGGCTTGCAGTCAACGCGGCGACCTATCATCTGGATCTGGCCCCGCAACAGGTTCGATCGCTTTTCGTCACGGTTTCCTGCAACAAGCAGACGATCTCGAAGCCCGTGCCGTTCTTTCGCGGCTTGCTTGCCCATCGGCGCGAAATGCGCCGGTCGACCAGGGGGGCAACGAGCATCGAAACGTCGAACGATATCTTCAACGAAGTGCTGTGCCGTTCGATGGCCGACCTCAACATTCTAATGACGGATACGGCGCAGGGGCGATACCCCTACGCGGGCATCCCTTGGTATTCGACGACGTTTGGCCGCGATGGAATCATCACTGCACTCCAGATGTTGTGGGTCGATACGCGCGTCGCGCGCGGGGTGCTGAAGCGGCTCGCGCTTTATCAGGCCGGGACGGTCGACCCGCTTGCCGACGCCGAACCCGGGAAGATCCTCCATGAGATGCGTGGCGGCGAGATGGCCGCGCTGCGCGAGGTGCCCTTCGCGCAATATTACGGCAGCGTCGACGCGACGCCCTTGTTCGTCCTGTTGGCCGGTCTCTACGTCGAGCGCACCGGCGACGAGACGACGCTGGCCGAACTCTGGCCGTCGATCGAAGCAGCTCTTTCGTGGATCGATGGACCGGGCGATCCTGACAAGGATGGATTCGTCGAATACCGGCGCGCGTCCGAGCAAGGTTTAGCCAACCAGGGCTGGAAGGATTCATACGACGCGATCTTCCACGCCGACGGAAGGCTCGCCCAGGGCCATATCGCGCTGGCCGAGGTGCAGGGCTACGTCTTTGCCGGTAAACGGCTGGCGGCGCTCTGTGCCATGCGCCTGGGCTTTGCAGAGAGGGCGCGGCAGCTCGAGGCCGAGGCGCAACGACTTGCCGAGCGCTTTGAAGAGGCCTTCTGGTGCGAGGAGCTTGGCACCTATGCACTGGCGCTCGACGGTACCAAAGAGCCGTGCCGCGTACGCACGTCGAATGCCGGGCAGTTGCTGTTCACCGGACTGGTACGCGACGACCGCGCCCGCATCGTCGCTGCCGACCTGATGCGGCCGAATTTTTTCACCGGCTGGGGCATCCGAACCGTGGCACGCGGCGAAGCACGCTACAATCCCATGTCGTATCACAATGGTTCGATCTGGCCGCATGACAACGCCCTGATTGCATTGGGCTTCGCGCGCTACGGGCTCAAACATTCAGTGGAACAGGTTTTCAAGGCGCTTTTCGACGCTGCTACCTACATGGATTTGCGCCGCCTTCCGGAATTGTTCTGTGGTTTCCGCCGCGAGAAGGGACGGGGGCCGACGCTCTATCCGGTGGCTTGCGCGCCCCAGGCATGGGCGAGTGCGACGCCATTCACCTTGCTCGAGGCTGCGCTCGGACTCGAATTCGACGCGCGTCGCGGCGAGATCCGTCTGCGAAACCCGCGCCTGCCAGGCTTCATCAGCGAGGTGATCCTTCGCGAATTGCGATTGGGCCCTGCGAGTGTCGATCTTCGCGTTCGCCAGCACGGCGACGACGTATCGTTGGAAGTCATGCGGAGCCGGGGCAGGCTCCAGGTTTCCCTCGTGCTGGCACATTGAGCCTGAAGCTTTGAGGCGGACGGCATCGCCGTTGCGCCATCAATCAAGGAGATGATATGCGCGCCAGAACGATGCCCAGGCTGTTGATCGCCGGCTTTGCGACGGGGTTCGCCGCGACATGCTGGGCACAAGACAATGCAACCGTGCCCCAGCCACCGCAACAGCAGCAAGCTCCGTCGGGTTCGACGAAAGAGCCCGCGCCCCCACCGTCGATGACCATCATCGGCCCAAGCGAGGCACACGGCGTGCTCGGACGCGACGTCCGCAGTCCGGCGGACGAGAACATGGGGCGCGTCGTCGATGTGATCGTGGATCGTGCAGGCTCGGTCCGGGCGGCAGTCATCGATTTTGGCGGCTTTCTCGGAGTGGGAAGCCGGAAAATCGTGGTCGACTGGAACGCGCTGCATTTCGGGCACGTTGCCAACAAGAGCGACAGCATCACGCTCGAATTTACCAAGGAACAGGTCATGGCCGCACCCGAATACAAGGAGGGCACGCCGATCGTCGTACTTGCCGCGTCCGGCAGCCTGCAGCCATTGCAATTTGATCACTAGTGGTGGTTCAGAAGTTCTCTTCGTTCGCGCGACGGGTTCGTCAAGAGAACTTCTGAGCCATAACCACACCAGTGTCCGGATTCCGAAGTTCGCATCACTATGCGGCGTCCTCGTTTGCGAACTTCGGAAAACAAAGGGTACCAGTAAACCCAAGATTCTAGTGCCGTCGATTTGAAGTTCCTGGTCGAACTCGCCGCGGGTCTTGCAGAAACTTCAAATCGGCGGCACTAGCGAAGGTGGAGAGAAATCCTGTTTGCTCGCACTTCCCGATACACGACTGACAAGTCGCAGCCCGACGACCATCGACCCAGGGGCGCCGACGATCGGTTGCCGCCGGCCGCATCCGGAACGGCAATGGGCGCTCCCCCACCGGCTCCCTCAGCCGAAAGTCTGCGCGGCCTCGACTGGTTCATTTTCTTTTTGGCCGACGTGCAAACCGGCTTCGGCCCGTTCGTTGCGGTCTACCTGACCACGCAGAAATGGACACAGGTCGAGATCGGCACCGTATTGTCGATCGGTGGCGTGGTCGCACTGATCGGCCAGATGCCGGGCGGTGCCATCATCGATGCTGCCCGATCCGAAAGGTTGGTCGCGGCTCTTGCCATCGCCACGATCGGCTGCAGCGCGCTTGCCTATGCCGCGTGGCCGATCTTTCCGGTAGTGGCGGCGGCAGCAGCGCTGCACGCCGCGGCCAGTTGCGTGCTCGGTCCCGCGATCGCGGCAATCAGCCTTGGTCTCGTCGGACCGCTGGCGATCAGCGAACGCCTGGGACGCAATGCGCGCTTTGCCTCGCTGGGCAACGGTGTCGCCGCGGCGGTGATGGGGACGTCCGGCTATCTGCTGTCGAGCCGTTCGGTATTTCTTGTTACCTTCGTTCTGGCGATTCCGACTCTGCTGGCGCTGGCACGCATCCGCGAGCGCGAGGTCGACGTTGCCCGCGCTCACGGCGCTGTGCCACGCACGGCACCGGAGGCCAAATCGACCAGTATTCTGGATCTGGTACGCCAGCGCGCACTGTTGATCTTCGCCGCCAGCATCTTGCTACTTCAGCTTGCCAACGGCGCGATGCTTCCCTTGATGGCGGGGGTCGTGACCACCCGCTCAAGTAAATGGGCGACGGTATTGATCGCAGCCTGTATCATCGTGCCGCAAGCGATCGTTGCACTGACGTCGCCGTCGGTCGGACGCAAGGCCCAACAGTGGGGAAGGCGGCCGCTGCTTCTGATAGGCTTTGCGGCGCTGGCGATTCGAGGTGTGCTGTTTGCGACAGTCGGCGACCCCTACGTGCTGGTCGCTGTGCAGGTGTTCGACGGCATCACCGCGGCGGTGCTCAGCGTGATGGTGCCCTTGATCGTGGCCGACGTCGCGTTTGGAAGCGGTCACTTCAATCTTGCCCAAGGCATCGTCGGGACGGCCACCGGAATCGGTGCAGCCCTCAGCACGGTACTGGCGGGCTATGTCAGCGATCGATTCGGCAGCGTGGTCGCTTTCACCGGGCTTGCCGCCATTGCGGCGGCAGGCCTTGCATTGATCTGGGTCGCGATGCCGGAAACCCGGCCTCGAGCGTGATTGCCGGCGCTCACGCGTCCATATTGCGCAGGCGCTGGCGGTTGCGAAGCACGATCTGCCGGGCGCCGGAAAAGCCGAGAATGCCCTGCGCTTGGAGTTGTGAAAGCGCTCTTGAGACCGTCTCGAGCGTAAGCCCGAGATAATCGCCGATATCGCGGCGGCACATCGGCAATGCCATCATTCCGGCAACCGCCAGCCGGCGATCCATCTCAAGAAGGAAGGTGGCTACCCGTTCCATCGCCGTCTTTCGCCCGAGGAGCAGCATATGGTCCTCGGCATGCCGGAGATCTTCGGCAGTCATGGTCCAGAGCTTGCGCGCGACCTGAACATCGGTGGCAGCCGCCTGCTCGAGACTTCGTCGCTTCACCAGCCGCACGGTGGTATCGATGATGGCTTCCGTAGCCAGCCGATGGACGGGGCCCGATTCCAGTCCGAATACGTCAGCTGACAGGTGGAACGCACCGATCTGACGGCGTCCATCCGACAGCAGCTTGTAGCTGCGAACCGCGCCCGAGATCACCTGATAGACGTATTCCGCGGGTTCATCCTCGCCATAGATCTCCTCGTCCTTTCGGTACGAGAACTCGGTCGCGACAAGACCCGCATGACTGGTAACCGCGCCGAATGCATCGATAACAGGACAGGAGGGCGGGACGATCTTGTTGCCAATGATGGAGGCAACGGCAGGGCTGATCGACTGGTTGAGCATTGACCATCTCCTTTGCAGCGATGGTCGATTAGTAGGGGAACTTGAAGAGGCGGGAAATTTCGCGCGATATCTTAAGGATGTGTACCTACGTATAATCCCGGAGGTCCCGTTTCTTACGGTGTATTGGCGTGGTAGTGCGAAATTGCACCGCGAACATGGGCAATCAGGCTGTCCTCGAGAAGAGGTTTGCGCAGCACGTGCCAAATGCCCGCCGCTTGGGCCCGGGCCGGGATGTTCTCGTCAGGATAGCCCGTGATGAGGATGATGGGAGCGGCGATACCGCGGTTGCGCAATCGACTGGTGAGGTCCAGCCCATTCATGTCGGGCATTTTGTAGTCGAGCACAAAACAATCGGCATCGGCCGGACGCACCACGCGCAACAACGTCGCACCGGCCCTGAACGTGCGAACGTCAAAGCCATCCGTTTCAAGAAGAAATCGCAACGAGCCGAGGACGTCAGGATCGTCGTCCACCACGTAGACAGCGGGCTTTGTGGCCGATGCCATCACGCCACCCCGCGCAAATTTTGCTGCAGCGAATAGGGCATACATCGCAAAATAACACGTATCGCGCCCCGGCGTGCTTGATTTAGCTCAATCCTTGAGAAGTCCACCGCGCATCGCAAGGCGTACCAGCTCGGACAGACTGTTGGCTTGCATCTTGGTCATCACGTTCGCCCGATACACCTCGATGGTGCGAGGACTGATGTCGTGGTCGCGCGCAATCAGCTTGTTGGAAAGACCTGCAATCAGGCCGTCCATAACCTGGCGCTCGCGAGGGCTCAGGCTTGCTATCCGTGCCGCAAGATCGCGCGTGACGGCCTGGTCCCGGGCGGCGGGATCGCTCTGGCGAATAGCCGTGTCAATCATTGCGATCAGGCGATCGTCCTCGAACGGCTTCTCAAGAAAATCGACGGCGCCGAGTTTCATTGCTTCGACGGCCAGGGGGACGTCACCATGCCCGGTAATGATCACGATCGGGAACCGGCTTGTCAGAGCCTTCATGCGCTTGAGTAGTTCGATTCCATCGATACCAGGCATGCGGACGTCGGAAACAACGCAACCAAAATCCAGACGCGGAAGCACATTTAGAAACTTCGTGGCTGTATCGAACATCGTGACGTCGAAGCCGGCGGCCCCGAGCAGGAAATTCAGCGAATCGCGCATCGCCGCATCGTCGTCAATCACATAAACCTTTCGTTCGCCCGACATCGGTCAGCTCTCGTTTGGTGCTGCGGGCAATGTGAAGCGGAAAGTTGCCCCGCCCGAGGCATTGTTGTCCGCCCACATCCTTCCGCCGTGGGCCTCTATGATCGAGCGGCTGATGGAAAGTCCAACCCCCATCCCCGTTTCCTTCGTCGTGAAGAACGTCTGAAAAAGGCTCGCCTTGACGTCGTCCTGCAAACCCGATCCGCTGTCGGTCACCGAAACTTCGATCATGTCGTCGGCGGCGACCTCGGCATTGGATACGATGAGCTCCCGTTTCGGAGATTGCGCCATCGCCTCGAGCGCGTTACGAAACAAGTTCACCAGAACCTGCTGGATCTGGACCCGGTCAACCAATACCAGGTCGAAGTCGGAGTTCAGATTGAAACGAAGCTGAATGTTCTGGTCGCGGGCGCCGGCGAGGCCAAGCGCGCCGGCTTCTTCGATCAGTTTGGACAGACTTTCCACCCGCTTTTCGGCTTCTCCCCGCGAAACAAAGTCGCGCAGGCGTCGAATGATCTGACCGGCCCGATGGGCCTGCTCGGCCGCGCGATCCATGGCGCTTTCGATCTTCGACGCGTTGGAATCCGTGCTGCCCGCCAGCAAGCGGCGCGATCCCTTCATGTAATTGCTTATTGCCGCGAGCGGTTGATTGAGCTCGTGCGCCAATGCGGAGGCCATCTCGCCCATCGCGCTCAGGCGAGAGATGTGCACGAGTTCGGATTGCAATTCCTGAAGCCGGGCTTGCGTCTGTTGATGTTCGGTCAGGTCGCGCACGAACCCGGTGAAGTAGGGTGCGCCACCGGACTGCATCTCGCCGATCGAGAGGTGCATCGGGAAAGTGGTTCCGTCCCTGCGCATGCCGGTCACGATTCGTCCGATCCCGATGATGTGCCTTTCACCACCGGAGCGGTAGCGCGCCAGATATCCGTCGTGACGCGCCCGATCGGGCATGGGCATCAGCTCGCTGACGTTCATGCCGATAGCCTCCCGCTCGGAGTAGCCGAACAGCCTCTCTGCGGCCGTCGAGAAAAATTGCACGATGCCATATCCGTTTATCACGATCATGGCGTCCGGCACCGTATCGAGGATCGAGCGCAGGTGGCTTTCTCGCGTCCTGAGGGCCTCTTCGAGCTGCTTCTCCTCGTCGATATCCAGCACGATGCCGCTGATGTGACGCGCCGCTCCGCGGTCGTCCCTCACGAGGCCGCCCCGCGCACGAATCCAGTGACCAGAGCCGGCTCCTCCGCCGATCCTGAACGAAACGTCCAGTTTGGCGCCGGTCCTGGCGGCTCTCGCGATCGCCTCCTCC
>Ga0210408_10003320_pt1 | contig 14956 bp, 12 predicted proteins | sample IncBWH4MmetaG_FD_155471 | JGI IMG/M metagenome (GOLD analysis project Ga0210408, IMG submission 155471) | Forest soil microbial communities from Barre Woods Harvard Forest LTER site, Petersham, Massachusetts, United States - Inc-BW-H-4-M | ecosystem: Environmental > Terrestrial > Soil >...
CCGCGAACCCAAGGTCCAGATCCCCCACTCCAACCACCTGCACCCACCGGAACGACCGGGAGTTGACAGCAGCCCGGATCGACCTTCGCCTGGGCCAATCGTCCGAAGATGCCGAGGGCGCCCATAACTGGCCAATCCGCGCGCGAGCGTCCGCGCGGTCGGCGTAGCTGCGAGCCGCACCTATTCGGCAGTTCATCGGTCGCGGCTCATCTTCTGAGGTCGCCGTCTCAGCATTCACCTTAACGGGCACGAGGACTTCTGCCTGGTGGGCGCGCAAGCCGCCGGTTCTGGCGAGAGGCCCCTTATTAAGGAGCCATCGAAGCCGTTGTCGGGCGTACCCTGCAGCGCGTCCAGTTCGGCGGACACCTCTGCGGTTTCGGCCGCGCGTATCTGCTGGAAGATCGCCAGCGCTTGCCGCAGCGTTTCTTCGGCCTTTGCGGTGTGGCCGTCGGCCAGGGCGCACCGGCTGAGACCGGCTAGTGCGTGCGCCTCCTCTAGCGGGATGTTCATCTGGCGGGCCAGGTTCAGGGCCTGCTGGTGGGATGACCGGGCCTGGCTGAGGTCACCGCCGGTCTTGCTCAGCGTCCCGGACTCGTTGAGGGCCGTGGCTTCAGCGTGCCGGTTGCCGATCTCGCGGGTGATCTCTAGTGCCTGCTTCAGGTCATGGGCCGCTCCGGGATTATCCCCGGTGTGCCGATGCATTTTCCCGAGCCAGGTCAGGGCCCTGGCCTGGCCAAGCCGGTCGCCTAGGTCCCGGTAGCTGTCAACGGCCTCCTGCAGGTCCCGGGCCGCCCCGGCGTAGTCTCCGGTCGCGAGCGCGACCTTCCCCAAGCTGGTCAGGGCGTAGACCTGCCCGAGCCGGTGGCCGAGATCCCGGAAGATGCCCAGCGCCTCCTGTAGGTTCCGGGCCGCCCCGGCGTAGTCTCCGGTCGCAAGCCCCACGTTCCCCAGGTCGGCGAGGGCGCTCGCTTGGCCGCGCCGGTCGCCGAGGTCGCCGCAGATGCCGAGCGCCTCCCGCAGGTCCGTGGCCGCATCTGGATAGGCCCCGGTCAGCAGTCGTACGCCTGCCATGCCGATGAGGGTAGTGGCCTGGCCGCGCTGGTCGCCGAAGTCCTGGCAGATGCCCACTGCTTCCTGCTGGTCTGCGAGCGCGCCTAGGTAGTCTCCGGCCATCCGTCGGACGTTTCCCCGAAGGGTGAGCGCCGTGGCCCGGCCGTGCCGGTCGCCGGTGTCCTGGTAGATGCCCAGCGCCTCCTGCAGGTCCCGTGCCGCGCCCGGATAATCCCCGGTTGCCAGCCGCACGTCGGCCAGGCAGGTGAGCGCGCCCGCCTGGCCAGGCCGGTCGCCGTGCCACCGGGCGGCCTGGTCTGCGGTGGCGTGGCGGGCGATGGCCTCGTCCCACGGGCCGTCGTATCGCAGCACGGCCGCCAGGCCCGCGGTTAGCGCGATGACCCGGGCATGCTGGCCGGCCGCGGTGGCCTGGTCCAGGCAGGCCAGCAGGCTCGTGCGCTCGGCCCGGGCCCACGCCAGCGCCTGTTCCTGGTTGGCCAGGACCGGGATCGCGGTCGTGGCGGCACTGCCCGCCGGAGCGGCCGCGGTGCCGGCATGGCGGGCCAGCAGCCCCTGGGCGTGAGCGCAGGCGCGCTGGTAATAATCCAGCAGCCGCCCGCTGGCCTGCTCCCGGTCATCCTCGGGATCCAGCCGTCCGGCCAGGAGCCGGGCGTGCTCGCGGATCAGGTCGTGCATCCGGTACCGGCCCGGCGCCGGCTCGGTGAGCAGGTAATGCTCATACAGTGCTTCCAGCCCGCGGCGGGCGCTGGCCAGGTCGGTGCCATCGAGAGCGGCGACGGCGTACCGGTCGATGTCGGTGCCGGGGTGCAGGCCGAGCCGGCGGAACAGCCGCTGCTGCTCCGGTGTGAGGTCGTCATACGACAGGTCGAACGCGGCGGTGACCGACAGGTTCTCGGTGGCCAGCAGCTCGAGCCGGTCCACGGCGGCGGCCAGCTCGGCGGCGAGCCCGGCTGCGGTCCAGGCGGGATGGTGGTACAGCTGGCGGGCAACCATCCCGATCGCCAGCGGCAGGCAGCCGCACAGCCGGGCGATCTCCCGCACGGCCGGGTCGGCGGAACTGAGCCCGGGCCGGACGGCCAGCCGGACCAGCAGCCCGGCCGCCTCGCCGCCCGGGAGGGCATCCAGGCTGATCGTCTTGGCGTCTTCCAGCGCGGTCAGCCGCCGCCGGCTGGTGATAAGCACCAGGCTGCCGCCGCCGGGCAGCAGCGGCCGGATCTGCTCGCTGCTCGCCGCGTCATCCAGGACCAGCAGCAGCTGCCGTCCGGCCAGCCGGTCCCGCCACAGCCCGGCTCGCGCCTCCAGATCGGCCGGGATCTGCCCGGCCGGGACTCCGATGGTCAGCAGCAGGCTGGCCAGCGCGTCGGCCGGGCTTACCGGCTGGTGCCCGGGGGTGTGCGCGTGCAACGGCAAGAAGATCTGCCCGCCCGGGAACCGTCCGGCCAGCCGGTGCGCGGCGTGGACGGCGAACGTGGTCTTGCCGACGCCGGCCATCCCGCCGATCGCGTGGATGCTCACCACTTCGCCGGGCCCGGCCCCGGCGTCCGCCAGCTCGGCCAGCTCGTGCCGCCGCCCGGTGAACGAGGCAAGGTCGCGGGGCAGCGTCCGGGTCGCCGCCGCCCCTCTGCCGCGAGCCCGGCCAGGCGCGCCGCGGCCCCGCGCGGCTGCCTCGAATTCCACCCGGGGCCAGCCGTCCAGCCTGAGTGAATCGGCGAGCAGCCGCACCGTGTCCTTATGCGGGGTGGTGACCATGCCCCGTTCCAGGTCGCTGATCGCCCGCGGGCTCAACCCGGCCGCCTCGGCCAGTTCCTCTTGCGTCAGCCTGGCCCCGGTTCTCAGCGCCCGCAGCGCGTCGGCGAATGGTACCGGCGGCTCAGCCACGGCCTCTCCCTATGCCCCGGACGCGCAATCCAGGTAAGCATACGCCCGTCGCCCGACGGCTATTCCCGGACGCTATTTGCAGTTTCTGGCGGTCAGTTCTGCGAGCGGTTCTTCGTGTTCATCGCCTGGTCACGGTGCTTGGCTCGGAGCACGGCAACACATGACTGCCGTAGCCGGCATCAGCTCCTGGCAGGCCTCCGCGCGAAACCCGAGAAGGGAAGAATCATGTCCTCACAGGTCAAGCCGAGCATCGTGTTCGCCCACGGGATCTGGGCCGATGGCTCGTGCTTCAATAAGGTGATCTCTCCGTTGCAGGCGGAGGGATATGAGGTGGCTTCGGCGCAGTACGGCCTCGACTCGAACGAGGCCGACGTCGCCGCCACGCTGCGCACCCTGGGCAGGGTCCACAGCCCGGCCATCCTGGTCGGCCACTCCTACGGCGGCAGCGTCATCACGGCCGCGGGCATCGATGACCGCGTCGCCGGGCTGGTCTACGTCGCCGCGCTCGCCCCGGACGAGACCGAGACCTCCCAGGGCCAGCAGGACAAGTTCCCCGTCACCGACGTCTTCTCCCACGTCGAGATCGCCGACGGACGCGCCTGGATGCTCCCCTCAGGCGCCGCCTGCTTCGCCGGGGACCTGCCCGCCGAAGAGCAGAAAGTAGTCTGGGCGACCCACTTCGCCCCGGCCACCGACCTGTTCCTCCGCAACGCCCCGGGCGTCGCCTGGCGGACCAAGCCGAGCTGGTACATCGTCGCCGCCAACGACCACACCGTCCACCCCGAACTCGAACGCGCCGCGGCCAAGCGCATGGGCGCCGCCACCTACGAACTCGACAGCAGCCACGTCCCGATGCTTTCCCAGCCCGACCGCGTCCTCGACGTCATCCGCACCGCCGCCGCCGTCTAAGAACCCGCGTCCGGGACGGAGCACGTCGCGCTGGCTTGACGCGAACACGCGCCAGGCCAGCCGCTTCCTGCGCTCCACCGCAGTTGCTTCGCATGTGACAACCGGAGGAGTTTCGCCATGATTTCTGGATCTGGGCTCAGCATCGACGTCCACGTGGCACCCATGCGGCCGTTCGCCGGTACCGCGCCACAGGGAGCGGGTGACCAGCCCCTGTGGTCGCCGATGAGCAGCTCGCTCATCGCCGGGGCAGAGGAAGCGGTGCTGGTCGACACGCTCATCACCTTCGGCCAGGTGGACGCGCTGGCCGACTGGGCCGATAGCCACGGCAAGCGCGTCACCGCGATCCTGGTCACTCACGGCCACTCCGACCACTGGATCGGCCTGGCCCGGCTACTCGAGCGCTTCCCGGATGCTTGCGGCCTGGCTACCGGCAAGGTTCTCGACCGCGCCCGCTTCGAGGCGACGGACGAGGGCCTGAAAAAGTACTGGCACACCTGCTTTCCCGGTGAGATCCCGGACAATCCGGTGCTTCCCGGGCTCCTCGAGGGCGGCAGGCTCGAACTCGACGGTCACGAACTCCAGGTCATCGACATCGGCCAGGGTGACACTGAGCATTCCTCCATCGTGTATGCCCCGTCGATCGGTGCGGTCGTCGCCGGCGACGTGGTCTACAACCAGGTCCACATGATGACGGCCGAGACCGACGCCACCTCCCGCGAGGCATGGATCGCGAGCCTTGACGCCATCGCCGCGCTGAACCCCGCCACGGTGGTCTCCGGTCACAAGCGGGTCGGCGCGCCCGATTCCCCCGAGACCATCGAGCAGAGTCGGCAGTACCTGCGTGACTTCAGCCGCATCGCGGACGAGCAAGAGACCGTGGAAGGCATCGTCGCCGCCATGCTGGAGCTGCACGGAGACCGCGACAATCCGAGGGTGCTGTGGTACGGAGCCAGGCAAGCGGTCGCCAAGCGCAGCTGACGAGGGCGCTAGTCACGAACGGAAACTGCGGGCAGCTCGCAACCGCGGACGAGACAGGACATTGATATGAGCTACGACGCCTCGACCACGGCGATCCTGCTGGTCGACCCCTATAACGATTTCCTCGGCGAAGGCGGGAAACTCTGGCCTCGCGTAAAGGCGGTCGCCGAGGAAGTGGAGTTGCTTGACCACCTGCGGGAAGTGGTCTCGGCCGGACGAGCTAACGGATTGAAGATCATCTTCGTCCCGCATAACCGCTGGGAGCCCGGCGATTACGTCTCCTTTGACTTTCCCTCGCCATATCAGCTCGGCACAGCCAGGGCAGAGGTCTTCGCCAAAGACAGCTGGGGCGGAACGTTCCATGATGATTTCCAGCCCCAGCCGGGCGATGTCGTCGCCCGCGAGCACTGGGGATCGAGCGGCTTCGCCAACACCGATCTCGATCTGCAGCTCAAGCAGCACGGCGTCCGCCGCATCATCTTGATAGGCCTGATCGCCAACACCTGTATCGAGGCGACCGGCCGCTTCGGCATGGAACTCGGGTACGACGTCACCTTGGTCAAGGACGCCACCGCCGCCTTCAGCCAGGAGGGGATGCACGCCGCCCACGCCATCAACGGGCCGACCTACGCCCACGCCATCCTCACCACCGAAGAACTGCTCGCGCAGTTTTCCGCCTGAAGCTGTGCTCAGCACCGGCATTCAACTGGACATGTCGTGGCTGAGGTCGGCGGGCGGGAATAAGAGCCGAGGCGAACCACATGAGGTCGGGAACGGTGCGCCCGCAGCGGGAGATGCGGCCTGTGGCGCTGGCAGGGATGCCGGGCACCGGATCTAGCGCGGGCGCGGGGAGCTGACGTGCTGGCGGCGTGGGCCGAGAGCCTGGCCGCCGGGGTAGTCATCGGCCGTCGCGAGAAAGCGGAAGGGACGCATGCCGGCAATCCTCCCGGGGAGGGGACTATGAAGTTCGCGGCGAGGCAGGCATCAGATGGCCCGGCGCCCGCAACCCATGAAGCGTGCGACGTAAGCGGCCCGGACAAATCGCCGGAATGAGCAAGCCCGCGTTGCTGTGCGGCATCAGGGCGACGGGCCGGCCGGCCGAGATCTACCCCGAGTTCGCCACGCAGCTGACAACGCGCAGCCAGATGCGAGACCACCGACGCTCACCTGCAGCAACCTGAAACTCGCAACCCGCCGCGGAAGCCCCGATACGCCAACGCCCGAACCGCCGTTCTGAACGTTGCAACTGAGGACCTCAGCCGATCCGCTGGCCGCCCATAACTGGGATTTCTTCGGCAAGAGTGAGCGTGCGGGGGCTGCGTCCGCCTATACGCGTGACGTGCTATAGCTGTGCGCTAAGTTAACGCGCTTGATGCGCCGGAGGTTCCGCTGTCGTACTGATGAGGCCCTGTGCTGCCGGCGGCTGGCCGTCACGGATCGGGTCGCCGGCTGGCATACGGGCGTATTCACAGCCAGTGGTCATAGGCAGGTCATAGCCCGGCTGGACGATGCGGACAGGTCGGGCGGGCACGTTGGTGCCACGGTCGCCGCAGTTGGCGGCCACGGCACGAAGGAGATCACGCCATGCATGACTCGGTGAGCACTGGCAGTCGTAGCAAGCGGTGGGCAGGTGCCGCGGGCCTGCTGGCCGCGGGCGCAATCAGCGGCGGCGTCCTGGCTAGCACGCTGAGCGCATCCGCCTCGGGCAACGCTTCCACGGCGGCCGCCAGCACCATGTCGTCCCCAGCAGGCCAGGCGAGGACGCCGGGACCCGGCGGGGCCCAGCCGGTCCGGCCCGACGAGAAGAGCGTATCCAGCGCTACGGCCGCGACGCTCCGTGCGGCGGCGCTCAAGGCCGTTCCTGGTGCCACCGTCTACCGGATCGAGACCGACGCCGGTGACGGCGCGTACGAGGTGCACATGAAGAAGGCCGACGGCTCTCTGGTCACCGTCAAGTTCGACAAGAACCTGACGGTCACGAAGGTGGAGAGCGGCATGGGCGCTGGTGATCCCGCCCCCGCGGGCCACGGCGCGCCGGGAGCAGCCGCGTGAGTTAGCCGGGTCCGGCTTCAGGAGGCCGCGCCCGGGCGAACGCGAGCCGGGGCGCGGCCGCCGTGACGGGTACCGCCCGCCCGGCCAGCCTCGGCATGGCCAGTGCCAACCGGTCCCGGCCTGCCCGGGCGGCGACATGTCGTCGTGCCCGCCGAAGGCCAGCGGCGGCAGATCCACGGATGGGAGCCGTCGCGGCGTTGCGGCGTGGACCTGCTGCTCGCCGCCCATAGCGAGGGTTCGCCGCCCAGGCCGGCCCGGCCGGCACCCCTGCTGTTCCGGCGGGCACGATAAACGTCGGCCACGCCGCCCGGGCCGGGCGCGGCGCGCGGCCGGAAGGACCCCGGTCATCCCCAGCCCGCACCACCACGTCCTGGCATTCTGCCTGCGGCTGTCCCCCGCGTCCTTGCCACCAGGGTCTGGGGCTACCTGCAGGCACGGCCCAGACCAGCGGCTCACCGGTCACCTTGGCCCTGGCCGGCCACGGCGAACCCCGGTTCGCGTTCAAGATGTGACTTGCCGGTCACGAGACGATGTCGCCGGGTTGTGGCTGCGGCTTTTCTGTGTCCGTGGGCGCGCGTAGCTGATCGTTCTGGTGACGCCGACGGAGATAACGCGCGCGGAGCCGCCTAGGGCGCAGGAGGAAGCCATTGGATGCGATGTTCGGCAGGCGCGTTCTGCGTGACCCGGGCCGGCGCTTCGGGAGTGGTCGTTTACCTGACCCTGCCGGCAATCTTCGCCCCAGGTCTTCGCGTTATGCGCCGACGGCATCTGCCCGGCCGGCGTGGTCGTTCGTCAGGTTCCGGTGCTCAGGCAGGTCCTGTGCCGAGCTGATCCACGAGCATGGCCAGGCGCTGGTCGTAGAGGGCTGGGCGCAGCCTGCCGGCCTGGGAGAGTGTCGCCAGGCCGTGAAGACCGCTCCAGGCGACCTCGGTGAACGTCTCTGTGTCGCGGTCGCCAGCCAGCGGGGCCAGCGCCTGACGTAGCTCGGTAAAGCCGGCATGCAGCGGAGCTGGGGTGTCGGATCCCGCGAACGTCAGGTCGATGCTGAGGGTGAACATGGCCTGGTAGAGGGCAGGGTTCGCTCGCGCGAACTCCAGGTAGGCGCGGGCGACCGCTCGCGGCTCGGCGCCGGGCGAGCCGGCCCTTTCGCGGGCCTCGTGCAAGACGGCGGCCAGTTCGCCGAACCCCTCGAGGGCCACCGCGCTCACGATGGCGTCTTTGCCCTCGAAGTGGCTGTAGAGGACCGGCTGGCTGTATTCGATGCAATCCGCCAGCCGGCGGGTGGTCACGGACTCCCAGCCTTCGGCCTCGGCCAGCTCGCGAGCGGCGTTGACGATGACCTGGCGCCGCTGGGCTCGCTCGCGCTCTCTGCGCTCCTGTCTGGTCATGCCGACAGCCTAGCACCGCTAGAAGAACTAGCAGGTTGACATCTAACGCTAGAAATACTAGCGTTGACAGGGAACGGGTCCTCGCCGGACAAGGATCCCCAAGCGCCTCGATCCGGCTCGCCCTCACGAGCAGGAGCTACGGCGTGACGCGACAACCACCGGACAGGCCCCCGCAGGGGCCGGGGCCTGACTTCCAAGAATTCCGAAGGAGTATCACCATGGCTCACGCCGACGGACGCACGCTCGCCGCGCGCTACCTGAAGGGGCTCAACGACCACGATCCCGATGCCGTCGATGGCTTCGTGGCTGCCGGCTACATCAACCACAACCCGTTCGTGGACAACGGGCGTGAAGCCAACCGCGCCTTCTGGTCGAGCTTCTTCACCGCGTTCCCGGACATCAAGGCGACCATGGACGACCTGGTCGTGGCCGGAGACCGCGTTGTCGGGCGGTTCACCTACCGGGGCACTCACGCCGGCCCCTTGTACGGTGTGCCTGCGACGGGGAACGCGATCGAGATGCGTTCCATCGACATCTGGCGGACCGAGAACGGCGAGTTCGCGGAGCACTGGGACGAGGTCAACTACCTCGAGCTCTTCCAGCAGATCGGCATGATCCCCGCGTTCGCCCTCGGAGACACCCAGAGCACGACATGACAGCGGCCAGCCAGGTACTCATCGTGATGTCCCTGCTTGCCGGCGGGATCATCTACGGCACGGATGTCTTCTCGGCGATCGTCCTGCGCCCTGCCCTGGCCCTGGTGGACGACCGGACCCTGGTGTCCGCCATGGGCCGGGTGCACGACTTCGGGGACCGCAGGCTGCGCGGGCCAGGCGTAGCCGGCACCGGCACCGCCATCGCGGGAACCGCGATGGCCGCCTGGGCCGGGCACCTCGGCGCCGCGATCGCCGGAACCATCGCGGTGGCCGCACTGGCCAGCTGGCTCATCATCTACGCCCGGATCAGCGCCCCCGTCAACGCCCGGCTCACCGCCGCCTCCCAGCGAGGAGAACTCCCGCCTGATACCCGGCTGCTTCAGCAACGATGGGACAGCGTCATCACCGCCCGTTCCGGGCTGCAAATGCTGGCCATCCTCGCACTGTGCACCGTGCTCATAACCTCCTGAGGGAGCCGTGCCGCCGAGGTACCTGCCCCCTATCGCCGGTCCGCCGGCACGCACAATGACAACGCGACCCACGACGCAGGCGTGCTAAAACAGGCAGGGTGAGTAATGAGTGCGGTGCCACCGTTGCTGACTGCTGTGAGTGACGCCGGTCGCGGTGGCTGGCTGGGCGCGGAGGTTTCCCGTCCTGGCGCACGTGGTCCTCCTGGCTGGCGTGCTGTTTCTGCCAGCGGACGCCGGCGTGCTGGCGCGCGCGGTGGGTCTGAGGAGATCGTGGCTGTCTGAGGTGCTTGTCACCGGGAGTGTGCTGTGTGGTTATGGCGGGAGGTGGCCGCCGTGGCATCAGCGCGCGAGGGGATGCAGGGGACCGGCCGGGCAGCGGGCAGGGATGATCTGGTGGCGTGGGCGGCGCGGTCAGGTGGCCCGCAGAGCAGGGGCGGCGCGGCAGGCGGCGGGCTGCGGTTCGCGTTCTGCGGGCGGGTGTCGACGGAGGACTGGCAGGACCCGGTGACGTCGCGGGGGCGGCAGCGGGAGCAGGCCGAGGCGCTGGTGCGGGGTCACGGGGTGATCGTGGCGGAGTTCTGCGCTACCGGCACGTACATCTATGAGCGACTTAGGATACTCATTCACGGTTCGCCAGGTTGCCTCGCATCGGGTCGGTCTGGGAGTACGCGAGGGCCGCGAGCAGGTTCATTCCGGCCAACTGGTTTGCTCGGCCTCGGTCACTGGGTCGCGCATCATCAGCCGGGCCCCCACTGTGCTCGCGATCTCTGGCGTGGCGCCGGCTCCTGCCAGGGCGAGCGGAGCGCGCTGGGCGAGCGCGGTGAGCTGCGCGGCGAGGGGTCCGAGGGTCTCCGGCAAGGTCGCGGCGACGACGACGAGGGCCGGGCGCCTCGCGTCGACCGTCCGGGTCAGCTCCGCGAGCGGGGTGTCCATGCCGAGATAGTCGATCCTCCATCCGCTGCGGTGCAGGACGATGCCGAAAACCATCAGCGCCAGGTCGTGAAGCTCCCCTGGGGGGCAGGCCAGGACGGCGCGGGGGCCGTGCCCGTTCCCCCAGCCCCTGGCCAGCCCGGCAAGTCGCCCGCGGATGACGTTGGTGGCGAAGTGTTCCTGGGCGACGCTGGCTGTTCCCCGCTCCCAGCGCTCCCCGAGTTCGGTGAGATACGGCAGCACCACGTCCCGGAGGACCGCCGTCAGGGAGAGGTCGGACAGGAGCCGGTCAAGGACTGCCTGTGCGGCCGGCTCATCGAAGGTATCCAAGGCTTGCCGGAGGGCGCCGGACAGCTCACTTTCCGTCGTGGGGACGCGGTCAGTCCCGGCGGGCCGGCCGTCGGCCCTGCTGTCCTGTCCGAGCACCGCTCGCGCCGCCTCGGCGGCCGACAGGCCGTCGGCGAGGTGAGCCTGCATCCGGCGGACCCGCAGCGCGTCCGCCTCGGAGTACAGCCGGAAGCCGCCCGCTGAGCGCACCGGCTGGAGGAGGCCGTAGCGGGCCTCCCACGCCCGCAGGACGTGGTCGCTCACGCCAAGGCGCCGGCTCAGCTCGCCGATGCGCAGCAGCGGCGAACTCTCGGGAGTGTCCATGCAAACACTCTACAATCATTAGACAAACATTTGACAAGATTGCCCAGCCGAAGCTACTGTCACATTTAGACAAAATCTAGACGAACTTTAGACGAAGGCTGACAATATGGGCTCCCGCGCCAATGGCCCGGCGACCGCCGCCGGCTCCGCCTCCCAGGAGCATGGCACAGTTGCGGGCGCACGGCGGCCGTCGGTCGCCGTCATCGGGGCGGGAGTCTCCGGCCTTACCGCTGCCTACCTCCTCGCCCGCACCCATGACGTCACCGTCTTTGAGGCCGAGGACCGGCTCGGCGGTCACGCGCATACCCACGATGTCCGAGGCTCGGACGACAGGCAGCACGCCGTCGACAGCGGGTTCATCGTCCACAACGACGTGACCTACCCCTGGTTGCGCAAGCTCTTCGGCGAGCTCGCCGTCCAGGTGCGTCCCGCCGAGATGAGCATGAGCGTGCGGTGCGAGGAGTGCGGGTTGGAGTATGCCGGCGGCCGCGGCCTGCGCGGCATTATCGCCCAGCCGCACCGCCTCCTCGATCCGCGGTTCATCCGCATGCTGTTGCAGGTCAGGCGATTCCACCGACGAGCTGCCACCTTCCTGCGGGCGGCCGCTGACGGCGACCTGACGACCTACGGTGAGTTCCTCCAGCGGGAGGGATTCAGTGACTACTTCATCGCCCATTACGCCGTGCCGGTCGTATCGTGCGTGTGGTCCGCGGGGCGCGAGGCGTCATTGCGCTACCCGGCGCGGTACCTGTTCAGGTTCCTCGACCACCACGGGATGCTGCGCGTGAGCGGCTCCCCGCAGTGGTACACCGTCGCCGGCGGGTCCGGCGCCTATGTTGGCCGGCTCGCCGCGCTGCTGCCGGACGTCCGTGCGGCCCGCGCTGTCACGGACGTTACCCGCGGCGCGGCGAGCGTGGCGATCCGTGACGTCACGGGTCACGTCACCCACGTGGACCGCGTCGTCATCGCGACCCATGCCGATCAGGCCCTGGGCCTGCTCACCGACCCGACCGATGAGGAGGTCAGCACCCTCAAGGAGTTCGGCTACTCGCACAACGTCACCGTGCTGCACACCGACAGCTCAGTCCTGCCAGACGCCGCGCGGGCCCGGGCGTGCTGGAACTACCGGATGACGTCCTGCGGCCGGCCCGACCAGCCCGCCGTGGTGACGTACTGGATGAACCGGCTCCAGGGACACCGTGCCGCGCAGGAGTTCCTGGTCACGCTCAACGACCGCGAACGCCTCGACCCGGAGTCCATCGTGGCGACGATGGACTACGAGCACCCGATCTACACCCCCGAAGCGGTCCGCGCGCAGTCACGGCTGAGCGGCCTGGCCACCGGCCGCACCGTGTACGCCGGTGCCTACCACGGGTGGGGATTCCACGAGGACGGGTGTCGCTCCGGCGTGGAGGCAGCACGGCACTTCGGAGTGACCTGGTGAGCGCGGCCTCGTTCACGCCAGCGCCCGCACCCGCCCGCCCGCAGCTGCCCCCGCTGCCAGCCCTAGTCATCGGCCAGGTCACGCACCGGCGCCCCGGACCGCTCCGGCACGCCTTCCGGCACCGGGTCTACCAGTGGCTGGTCGACCTGGACTGCCTCCCCCGCCAGCCTTGGCACCTGCGGGCGTTCGCGCACTTCAGCAGCGCTGACCACCTCGGCGACCCTAGCCTGCCGATCAAGCGCAACATCGAGAACTACCTGGCGCTGGGCGGCATCCAGCTCGGTGACCGGGGCCGAATCCTCATGCTGGCCAACGCCCGGGTCTTGGGCCACGTGTTCGACCCACTCTCGGTCTTCTGGTGCTACGGCAGGGACGGGGTCCTCGTGTGCGTCGTCGCAGAGGTCCACAACACCTACGGCGAGCGGCACGCTTACCTCCTGCGGCCAGACGAGGCCGGGACCGCTGTGACAGACAAGGGCTTCTATGTCTCCCCGTTCTTCGACGTCACCGGCAGCTACGAACTGCGGTTCACCCTGACGCCGGACCTTGTCGCCACGACCGTGACGCTGCGACGCAACAATGCCGTGGCGTTCAGCGCGACCTTCCGGGGTCGGCCCGAACCGGCGACGCGCCCGGCCCTACGCCGCCGGCTCATCCGGCAGCCCCTCATGCCCCAGCGGATCTCGGCCCTGATCCGGGTGCACGGCATCTGGCTCCGGCTCCATCGCCTGCCCATCCGCTCCCGGCCTCACCACACCCCACAGGAAGGGGTCTGATCATGACCGTCTCCGCCTCCATCGGCTGGCCCGCCGCCGCCACCAGGCCACGGGCGCCGCTCAGGGCCACAATCGCGCGGATTATCTTCGAACATGCCGTGCAGCGGATCCCTATCCGCGTGACCTACCCCGACGGGCGCGTACTCGGCGGCGGCTCGGGGACCTCACCCGAGTTCAAGCTCCTCCGTCCCAATGCATTCTTCGCCCGGCTCGGCCGGGATGCCAAGGTCGGCTTCGGTGAGGCCTACATGGCCGGCGACTGGCGGGCTGGGCCAGGCACGGACCTGGCCGATCTGCTCACGCGCTTTGCCGCACGTCTAGCGACCCTGGTTCCCGCGCCGCTGCAGAAACTGAGGGCCCTCGCAGACAAGCGCGTCCCCGCCGACCATGAGAACACCCCTGACGGCGCGCGCCGCAACATCGCCGCCCACTACGACCTGAGCAACGACCTGTTCGCCTGCTTCCTGGACCCGACGATGACCTACTCCGCGGCGTGGTTCGACGAGAGCGAGCCCGTGCAGACCGCAACCCGGCTCGAGGAGGCACAGCTACGCAAGATCGACGGGATGCTCGACCTCGCCGGCGTACGCAGCGGCACCCGGATGCTGGAGATCGGCACCGGATGGGGCACCCTCGCCATCCGCGCAGCGCAACGAGGAGCCCAGGTCACCACGGTCACCCTTTCCCGAGAGCAGCTGGAACTCGCCTGCGAGCGGGCCGTCGCAGCTGGCGTATCCGACCGCGTGGACGTGCGACTACAGGACTACCGCGAGATCGAAGGCACGTACGACGCCATCGTCAGCGTCGAGATGATCGAGGCGGTCGGCGAAGCCTACTGGGCTGCCTACTTCGCCACGCTCGACCGCCTTCTGGCGCCCGGAGGGAAGGTGAGCATCCAGACAATCACCATGGCTCACGACCGGGTCCTCGCCACCCGGCGAAGCTTCAGCTGGATTCAGAAGTACATCTTCCCGGGCGGCATCATCCCGTCCTTGCAGGCGATCGATGACACCCTGGCAGCGCACACCGCCCTGCAGGTCACGCAGCGGCGTGAGCTCCGGCCGCACTACGCCCGGACCCTGCACCTGTGGCGGGAACGCTTCAATGACCAGTGGCCGCACATCCAGGCCCAGGGGTACGCCGAGACCTTCCGGCGGATGTGGGAGTTCTACCTCGCATACTCCGAGGCTGGCTTCCGCAGCGGTTACCTCGGCGTGAGCCAGCTCCAGATGGCCCGGGAGCCGGCATGGAGCTGAACGGCAAGGTCGCCTGGGTCGTCGGCGCCTCAAGCGGAATCGGAGCAGCGGTCGCCCGGGAACTCGCCTGCCGCGGCGGCACCGTCGCGATCTCGGCCCGCCGTGACGAGCAGCTCCAGGAGGTGTCGGGAGGGCACATGCTCGTCGTGCCACTCGACGTCACCGACGCTGCGTCGGTCGCGGCCGCCGCCGCACGAGTACACGAAGAGCTCGGCCCGATCGACCTTGCCGTACTATCCGCCGGCTACTGGAAGCAGATGGACCCGCAGGACTGGGACACCGAGGTCTTTGACCAGCACATCCGGGTCAACCTCGCCGGGATGAGCAACTCCATCGCAGCCGTGCTGCCCAGCATGCTGAGGCGACACCACGGCGTCATCGCCGGCATCGCGTCCGTGGCCGGCTACCGCGGCCTGGCCGGCTCCGAAGCTTACGGCGCCACCAAGGCGGCACAGATCAACCTGCTCGAGTCCCTGCGCGTCCACGTCGCCCGCACC